>Ga0102591_1000041_pt1 | contig 347520 bp, 323 predicted proteins | sample AraplaCol_mCL_r2_2_FD_76860 | JGI IMG/M metagenome (GOLD analysis project Ga0102591, IMG submission 76860) | Arabidopsis root microbial communities from North Carolina, USA - plate scrape MF_Col_mCL_r2 (SPADES assembly) (version 2) | ecosystem: Host-associated > Plants > Roots > Endosphere...
AAAAACCCATTCACAAGTTAAGCGACCTCCGGTCGCGCCCATGGCGCGGGATGGAGCAGCCCGGTAGCTCGTCAGGCTCATAACCTGAAGGTCGCAGGTTCAAATCCTGCTCCCGCAACCAAGGTCGTAATAATCAAACCGTCTCGGGACATCCCGGGGCGGTTTTTTTGTGCCCTTTTTCTGTGGCTTAAGCCGAGTCGCGAAGCCCCAGAGCGTCCCTCCGGATGCCGCCGGATGCCACTGCGTCGATTTGCATTTGGGGGTATTTTCGGGGGTAATACCGCAGACAACCTGCGGAGTACCGCCAAATGGCTCTCAAGGAACTCGAAGCCCGCTACGCAACGAAACGCGCAAAGGACTACAAGCTTGCCGACGGCGACGGCCTCTACCTGCTCGGCCGGCCCAACGGCTCGAAGCTGTGGCGCTTCAAATATCGGTTCGACGGCAAGGAAAAGCTGCTCTCGCTCGGCCGTTATCCTGAGCTCAGCCTGGCGGAGGCGCGACTGCGCCGCGCTGAGGCCAAGGTGGCGCTGGGGAAGGGCACAGATCCCGGCGCGAGGGAGACCGCGGCGCCGGTGATGACTTTCGAGGAAGCTGCCCGCGCATGGCACAAGAATCGGCTCGAGGCGCTCGACGCCGGGCACGCCTCACGATTGCTGACCGGCTCGAGCGTGATGCCTTTCCGGCGCTCGGGAGCCGGGACCTGCGTGCTGTCACCATCGGGGACGTGCTCGCCATGGTGCGCTCGGTTGAGGCGCGGGGAGCGCTCGACGTCAGCCGACGCCTCGAGCAGCATGTCAGCCAGATCTATCGCTTTGCCATTCCGCAGGGCTGGGCCGATCAGGATCCTGCCGCCTATCTCAGCGACCTCCTCAAGCCAAAGCCGCGGACGCGTCATATGGCGCGGGTAGGGCTCGGCGAGCTTCCGGCACCCGTGCGGGCGATCGACCGGTATGACGGCGAGGAAACGCCACGCCGACGCGCCGTTACCCGTGCCGCATTGCTCTTCACGCTGCTGACCTGGGCGCGCACCAACGAGACCCGTCTTGCGACATGGGACGAGTTTGAGGAACTCGCCGGTGCAGAGCCGCTCTGACGGGTGCCCGCCGGCCGCATGAAGATGGAGCGCGAGCACATCGTGCCCCTTGCTCCGCAAGTGGTGGCGCTGCTTGCCGAAGTGCGGGCATACTCCAGCCGTGGCTACGTCTTTGGCGGCGACAAGGCCGGCCAGCCCATCTCCCAGAATACCATGATCTATGCCTGCTATCGCATAGGTTATCGAGGCCGCCAGACCGTCCACGGCTTTCGCGGGCTTGCATCCACATGGGCCAATGAGGCCGAGCGCTATCGATCAGACTGGATCGAGATGGCGCTCGCCCACGCCGATCGCGACGATGTCCGCAGCGCCTACAACAGCGCACTCTATCTGACGCCCCGTCGACGCATGCTCGAGACTTGGGCCGGCGTGATAGCTGGAGCGATCGATCGCGATGAGGATATGCGATCGGACGCAGATTTCGCGCCCGCGACGGCGTGATTCGGGCCGTCAGCGGGCAGACCGCTTTCAGCCGCCCGGGCCCGGAAAGCAGACATCGTGCGCTCGAATCTCGGGGGGCTGGAACTGGGCCGTATGCGGGCTGTCGGCTTGCAGACGAACAATTGCGAAAGCTGCCGGCGAACATATGGCTATAGCTCCGCCAACTTTGCAGACTGTAAACTAGGGCCAGGCATAGCAGCCGGCAATTCCTAGCACCTCGTGCACCGGGTCGATTGCGCTCCCGTCCTCCCCTTCCTCGGATACGACGGTCGAGATGCCCGACCGCGCCACAGTCCGGATAACGTCGCGCGACACGGGATATTAAGTGATGGCTGCGTCATCGTTCTCGTTCCACGCGCCCTGGCAATTCCTGCGGAAGAGGTATTCAAGATGAGACTTCCACCAGAAGGTCAGCCACCGCTGAGCCAATCGCGTTCATAGCCGTCCTGCCATATCCAGCCGATCGCCTGGTTCTGGTCCTTATGGTCGCCCGGCGTGCCTCCGGCAGGTCGAATCATGGGCTCTTGCCCAAGCGGAAAAAAGCCGCAACTCTCGCACAGGATTGGGGGGACAAGAATGACTTCAATGCGCTGCTTGCTTGCGGTTTCCACGATGCTTTTGAGTCCCCCCGCTATGGCGCAGACCGGCGAGGAGATCGTCGCAAAGTTCGCTGCGCGCGAGACGGTGCGCGGAATCAGCCTGTCGCCGGACGGCAGCAAGGTTGCAATCATCAGCGCGGCAGGCGATCACGGCGAGGCCTTGCTGGTTGCCGATCTGGTAGCGGGGTCGGTGCCCAAGCAGATTTTAGCGGCCGGCGGCAATCCCGACCGGCTGCGCTTTTGCCGCTGGGCAAGCAACACGCGGCTCGTCTGCGGCGTCTACATGATCGCGCAGGGCTCCAACGACTTGTCGTTTACGCGGCTGATCGCAGTCAATAACGACGGCAGCAAGTTGCAGGTGCTGACCGGCCGCGCCGGCAGCAATGCGCTGGGACCGATGCAGCAGGGTGGCAACGTCATCGATTTTGGCCCGGATGGTTCTGACGGTTCGGTGCTGATGACCCGCGAGATCGTACCCGAATATTCCACCGGCACGCAGCTCGCAGAGAGGCGAAGCGGCATGGCGGTCGAGTTGGTCGAGGCGACGACAATGAAGCGTCGCCTGGTCGAACAGCCGCGCAAGGGCGCGAGCGAATATATCAGTGACGGTCATGGCAAGGTGCGCATCTATGGCCTGCGCAGCTCCGACTCGTCGGGCTACCTCAAGAGCAAGGTGAGCTATTTCTATCGACTTGCCGAAAATCGCGACTGGGAACCGCTGAGTGTGCTCACGCTCGAGGGCGGGCAGGTCTCGGGCTTCGATCCCTATGCCGTCGATCCTGCGCAGAACCTTGTCTACGGCTTCGACGACAAGGATGGACGCCGTGCGCTCTACAGCATCTCGCTGGACGGCAAGCTGACGCGCAGCCTGGTGCTCGCGCACCCGCAGGTCGACGTTGACACGCTGATCCGGGTCGGACGCCAGCGCCGGGTGGTGGGCGTGAGCTATGCCACCGACCGCCGCCAGGCCGAATTCTTCGATCCCGAGTTGCGCAAGTTGCAAACCGCGCTCGCCAAGGCTCTGCCCAAGACTCCTCTGCTCGAGTGGGTCGACGCCAGCGCCGACGAGAGCAAGCTGTTGCTATGGGCCGGCAGCGATTCCAATCCAGGCATATTCTATCGCTATGACAAGGCGAAGCGCGCGCTGGAGGAATTGATGCCGGTGCGCAAAGAGCTGGCCGGCATGGCGCTGGCCACCGTCAAGCCCGTCGATTTCCCGGCGGCAGACGGGACGCGCATTCCTGGCTATCTCACCCTGCCGCCAGACAGCGACGGCAAGAACCTGCCCACCATCGTCATGCCGCACGGAGGACCCGGTGCGCGCGACGAGTGGACCTTCGACTGGCTGCCGCAATTCTTTGCGGCACGCGGCTATGCCGTGCTCCAGCCCAACTTCCGCGGCTCGACAGGCTATGGCAGCGAGTGGTTCCAGAAGAACGGCTTCCAATCGTGGCGTACCGCAATCGGCGACGTGAACGATGGCGGGCGGTGGCTGCTGAAGGAGGGCATCGCCGCACCGGGCAAGCTGGCGATTGTCGGCTGGTCCTATGGCGGTTATGCCGCGCTACAATCGGCGGTGCTCGACCCTGGCTTATTCAAGGCGATCGTCGCAGTGGCGCCGGTCACCGATCTCGAGACGCTGCGATCCGAATCCCGCCGCTACGTCAATTATCCACTGGTCGACCGGTTCATCGGCAACGGCCCGCATATCCGCGAAGGATCGCCGGCGCGTAACGCTGGCAAGATCAAGGCGCCGGTGCTGCTGTTCCATGGGGACCTCGACGAGAATGTTGGCGTCGGCGAATCCAGGATGATGCAGAACGCTCTCAAGGATGCCGGCGCCAAGGTCGACTATGTCGAGTTCAAGAACCTCGACCACCAGCTCGACAGCGTCTCCGCGCGCAAGACCTTGCTCGGCAAGTCCGACGCGTTTTTGCGGGCCGCCTTAGGCCTGCAGCCTTGAAGAAAAGGGGCAGCACCAAAGGACCTCCCCATCTTTTTTGGCAGGGCTGGCGCGGCAAAGCCGGGCAGTCGGCGCTTCAGGTGCCGCCGGCCGAGCCGCTGATGGTTGCCGGATTTGGCTCGCGCTAAATCCCCGCATCAACGGCTGTAGAACTCGACCGCCAGGTTGGGCTCCATGTGACGATGGCGACCTTCGGTCGCGTCTTCCCGAGACCGTGCTCGAGCGGCGTCGGTGACGTGCTTCCCAAAACTCCTCCAGTCATAACTGGAGTCCGGGGTTATCATCGTGCCCTTGCGGGCGGGGCTGTACAACCCGCCTGGCAGCATCGGCGGGCGTCAGCCCGCCTATCCCGCTATGCGGCCGCACATGGTTGTAATCATAGCGCCAGCTGCTCAGCACCGAGCGGGCATGGCTCAATGACGCGAACAGCGTCTCGTTCAGGTATTCGTCGCGCAAGCGACCATTAAAGCTCTCGACGTAGCCGTTTTGCTGCGGCTTGCCGGGCGCGATGTAATGCCACTCGATCTGCCGGTCCTGCGTCCAGCGCAGGATCGCCAGGCTGGCCAACTCGGTCCCGTTGTCACTCACGGTCGTCAGCGGCCTGCCGCGAGCCGCGATGATCGCATCGAGCTCGCGGGCAACACGAGCGCCCGACAGCGACGTGTCGACCACCAGCGCGAGGTTCTCGCGCGTGAAGTCATCGACCACGGCCAGGATGCGGATACGCCTGCTACACACCAGCGTGTCGCTGACGAAGTCCAGGCTCCAGCGCTGGTTAGGCCCTTGCGGCAAGGTCATCGGTGCTCGCGTGCCCATCGCCCGCTTGCGACCACGTCGGCGACGCACGCGCAGGTTCTCTTCGCGATACAGCGGCAGCGGCTTCTTGTGGTTCATGACGAGACCCTCGCGCGCCAGCATGATCCCCAGCCGACGGTAACCGAACCGGCGACGCTTGAGCGCGATCTCGCGAAGACGCGACCGCAGGTCGCCATCATCACTACGCCGATGCGCATAGCGCATCGACGATCGATCCACGCTGAGGATGGCGCACGCCCGACGCTCGCTGATGCCGAAGGTCTGTCGAACACCTTCGACAGCCCTTCGGCGAGCGGCAGGCTTCACCAGTTTTTTGAGGCAACCTCCTTCAGCACCGCATTGTCGAGCATCGCATCGGCCAGCAGTCGCTTCAGCCGCGCGTTCTCGTCCTCCAACACCTTCAGCTTGCGCGCCTGCGACACATCCATGCCGCCATAGATCGCCTTCCATTTGTAGAACGTCGCGCTGCTCACGCCGTGCTTGCGACACACGTCCGCCGTCGATGACCCAGCTTCCTGCTCACGCAGGATCGCTATGATCTGCTCCTCGCTAAACCTGCTGTGCTTCATCGTCGTCCTCCCCAATGAAGGACTCTAGCTCAAACGGGAGGAGTTTCTGGGGAGCACGTCAGTCTGCGTCGACACACTCCCAGTTATTACAACCATTCCAATACCTTGTGCAGGAATCTCAACTCCCTCCCGCGCTTCCTCGCTTTGTAAAGGCGCCCACCGGGCTCGATCACTGCTCGCCCATTATTTGGATGGAACACCTGCGCCGGGTTGTGTGCTGCGACCGGTGTGTCTGGTATCGGGATTTTCAGACGGGCAGCTTTTGGGAGCCAAGGGCGCGATAGCTGCCGTTGCGGGCCAGATGCTCGCCAGTGGCAGCGAACGCCGCAGGATCGCGCACTCAAGACTTTGCTGGTTCCCTGGCGCCAGCACGGACGGAGTGGGTCGAGCTCTATGGCCAGCGCCGCCGGGCGCGCAATCCCGGTACGTGACCGTAAGTGTGCCCGTGCCCACGAACGAGCTTATGCAGCCGTTCGTAGAGGCTATGATCATCAGCTATCGCCACAGCACTTGCGACGATCGTCGCCTCTCCGAAGCTACTTTTGAGCCGGAGCGCTCTGCGTCGTGACGCTTGAAATGTAGGATTTGGCGTGTTCTTTGTTTGTTCCAACAAGAGCGACGGAGGCATACGATGGTACATGTAACCCCTCAGGATTTTGGCGCGGTCGCTGACGGCTCGGACTGCACAAGTGCCATTCAGCAGGCGTTGGATGCGGTGTGCGCGAGCGGAGGGACGCTCAGATTCCCGGACGGTAAGTACGGTGTGACTAGCCAGATCTCGGGCACGACCGACAAGACTGTGAACATTATCGGATCGATGGGTACCGGGGAAGAGAGCTATATCAAAGTGAACGCACCCATTACCGGATCAGTGATCCAGCTGTCCTCTGCAGGCGGGGAGATCAGAGGGTTGCGATTCTACGATGATCCTGGGGAGACTTCCAGCGGGATTCAGGGTGGCAACACGGTCACCGGGGCTGCACTAGAGCTTGTCAATTATTCGCAGGGAACCGTGGAGAAGTGCCGCTTCGACTACATCAAGGGTTCTGCAATAAAAGCGATTAACCTTCAAAGATCCAACCTGAGCGGAAATTATATTCGCGGATGCGGCGACGTCGGGAATTCCGCAGTCGATTTTGCGAGCGCAAATTCGACCGGCCCCATCGTGCAGGCGACGAATTTCAGCGAGAACAAGATCGAGAGTTGCGTCGGGGCTCCATACGTCCGCCTGAACGCCTTGACCGCCGACGTGAAATTGATCGGCAATCAGTTCGAGGCTGACACAAACATTGCTGCCACGAATCAGGTTTTCGTGGAAACCGCTGGTCACCACACCCAGTTCATCGGCAACCGGTTTAGTCGGAACGATAATACCTCAGTCGTTATCGAGGGGGCAAACGCCATCCTCACGGGCGACTCGTTCGAGAGCCAGCCCACGATGGTTGGTGCGCGGCAGCTGCACGTCAAGGCCGGCGGGGCGTACGCGACTGTCACAGGGGTCCACTTTGTTGGATCGGCCGCAAGCACGGGCATCTCGATCGACGCGAGTTCGGCAGAGTATGTGAGCTTCTCCGGCTGCTCGATGTACATGAATGGAGCCGTGCTTCTGGGTGATCACTGCACCTGGACAGGTGGCAGCGTTGCCAACTGCAGAACGACGAAACCCTATGCCATTACTATAGGCAGCTATTGTACCGTTTCCGGCCTGACAATGGGCGCCTTCGACGGCCCAGGTAAGAACCTGGATTGTGGCGGCATAATCATTGCGGGCAATGGATCGACTGCGACCGGGAATGTCATCACCGGTATGGGTGGCCATGGACTCGTGAGCCAAACGCCTGCCAATATTCTGAAGGGCAACGTTCTCGCGGGAAACGGAGCCGCAGGAAGCGGAGCCGGGGTCGATCTTTATGTCACCAATCCATCTCGAGGTTTTCGCCCCGAAGATAACGTTTACGGCACAAGCAACGGGCCCCTCGCCGGACGTACGGTGCATGACGCGAGCGGGTCAACTACCGCCCCTAGTGGGGTCCCGACTACGATTTTCGCTGTGCCGGCCACTCCCGGGCTTCATGAAGTATCAATCTGGATCGGAGGCGAAGGTGGGGCCTATACGGCCGTCGCCACCATAATGCAGTCGGGAGCTAGCGGTGCCGCACCGATTTTGCTCCGCAACAACGCCGGCTCGGCGAATGTGGCCATCTCCCTCTCCGGCCCCAACGTTCAAGTGACGCAAAGCGGAGTAAGTGGTGCCACTGTGTGGTGGGATTATTCTTTCTACAGAGCGTACTGACGAGACGTGTTCCATGGAGTGGGCTCCGCCAACTCCATGGGACGCTACCGAAGTCCTGCCGACAGAGGGCAGCGTTCCGCCTCCAGACGGCGGACCGATTTGCGAGGCCGCGCGGCGCATTAGCCTTCCGCTGTCGAGTTCGCGGCTCGGGAAGCCCGAAGGCGCTCCATCAGATCCCCGAATGTAAATGGGACCGTAAGTGGGACCGAGATCCGGCCACCGAAGAAGTATCTTTGAGTATCAATCTGATAGTAGAAGGAAGTGGCGGAGAGGGGGGGATCCGAAGCTTAGGACGGCTGAGCGTCTAGGGATCGGAAGCACACCGAGTCCAGGTACCTCTGCGATGCCGGCGAGGGCGCGCTTCGGCTCGGCTCGATCCGAAGGCGTTTCATCGCGTCTTGCGATAGGTGGGGGTATAAGCCGGGTATCGGCGGCACAGGTCGCAATAACTATTTAGCGATTTCAAATAGATGTGGCGCTGATCAGATCGGAAAAGGTCCTACTCCCGCAACCAAGGTCGCTCAACACCGCAATACACCAAAGCCCCCGCCAAAAACCGGGGGCTTTTTCGCGTCCCGAACACAACAACGGCTGCACCACGCAGCCACTACACCCAGAAATCCAGATGGTGTTGCAACAGGGCCGCGGCAGTGACGCGTTTCGCCTAGAACCGCGTTCCCGCCCTTATGCCGATGGTCCGCGGCGTGATCGGGACGATGTAGGGGCGCTGATCGCACGCGCCGCATTGCTGGAAGCGCGAGATCTGGCCGCGTTCATCCCAGATATTCTGCGCGAACAATTCGAAATTCATGCGCGAGAACTCGAAACCGACCGCGAGGTTGCCGGTCGTGTAGGACTCGATTCGGCCCAACGCTGCCGCCTTGGCGACGCGGATGTCCGACGAAGCCGAACTCTGATGCGCGATCAGCCCCTGCACATAGCCGCGGCCCGATCCTATGGGCACGGAATAACGCGCGTTGCCGCTGATCTTGAAGCGCGGCGTGATTGGCAGCCGCGTGCCTTCGGGCGCCAGCACATCGCTGCCGTCACCGATGCAGATCTGCGTCGCGCAAAGGTCCTCGCGGGTCTTGGCATCGGTATACGACCCCGCGGCCGTGAGGCTAAGCCCACCCAGCAACAGGTTGGCGTCCATTTCCACCCCGCGAATGCGCGCGTCCGGGCCGTTCTGGATGATCGTGAAGCTGTTCGGGCCGAGGAAGGAGAATTGGAAGTCCTTCCAGCTCTGCTGATAGATCGCGCCGTTGAAACGCAGCAGGCCGTCGGCCAGCGTCGTCTTCCATCCCAGCTCGTAGTTGTAGAGGACATCGGTGGAATAAGGGGCGACGTCGCCGCGGCGGTTGATCCCGCCCGGCCGGAAGCCGCTCGACGCCACGGCATAGAACATCAGCGCATCGCTGGGCTTCCAGGTCAGGTTGAAACGATAGGTGACGCCTTGGTCGCTCGTCTTCTTGGGACGCAGCTCACCGCCCACATAGGTGGCGAGATTGGTGCAGGGTCCGCCTGCGACCGTCGCCGGTAGCAGCGTATTGGTGGGACTGCCGTCGAGATAGGCATCGCGCAGCGTCCGTCCGTCGGCGAGGAAACAGCCAGCGACGCCGGTGCGCGAGCTTCCGGCAGCATTGAACGGCGACGCGGTATAAGGGCGTCCGTCGGCGGGATCGACGCCCGGGTTTCTCCCGAAGCCGAAGAAGCCGATCAGCGAATTGTCGAAGATATAGGCGCGCGCCCCCGCGGTGAAGCTGAGCTTCGGCGTGAGATCGAAGCTCGCCTCGCCGAACATCGCATAGTCCTTGTCGACGCGGTGCTGCTGGGTGAGCCACAAGGTCCCCGGGGAACCATTGACCGACACGTCGGCGCCGAGATTTGGGATCTGATAATCCTGATGGATCAGATTCGACTGGCGCTGGTAGAACATGCCCGCGACGATCCGGAAGCGATCCGTGGACGGCGAGGCGACGCGCAGTTCCTGGCTGGTCTTCTTGAAGTGATCCGAACCGATCACGACCTGGCGCGGATCGATCGTGTTGCCGGCATTGTCCTGATAGTAGAAATAGCCCGCAAGCCCACCGACTGAGGCGTAGAGATTGTCATAAGCTTCGGAATAATCGGTGTAATCGCTCGAGGAATAGGTCTTGCGGTCGAGATAGGCACCGGCATAGGTCACATCCCAATTGCCGATCTTGCCCTCGATCGTCAGTGCGCCCTGTATGAAGCGGTCGCGACGGTATTCGGGATAGAAATGCTGCACCTCGAGGTCGCCGACGCTCGGATCGAAGCCATAGGTACCGTGGCTGCGCATCTCCTGGTAGAGCACTGTCGGCGTGACGGTCCAGCTGTCGTCGAGATCGACCTTGAGCGCGGCGCGGCCGCCCCACGTTTCCGTATCGTTGTAATTTTCCTCGACGAATTCGTCATTGTCGACGGTGATCCCCCCGGGCGTGGGCAGGAAGCTGCGCGTGCTCGCGACATTGTCGATATAGCCGGCGTCGCGCTGATAGAAGCCGACCACGCGGAGCGCCGCCCAATCCGAGAAAGGCGTGTTGATCATGCCCTCGATCTTGCCGCCCTGGCCGCCATGCGCGACGGTGTTCACCTCGGCATCGACGCGTCCCTCGAACGCGGTGGTCGAGGGTTTGTTGGTGATGATACGGATCGTGCCGGCCTGGCTCGACGCGCCGTACAAGGTGCCCTGCGGCCCGGCGAGGCTCTCGATCCGGGCAATGTCGTAGATATGGACGTCGAGCGTGCCGCCGATCGTCGTCACCGGCTGCTCGTCGAGATAGCTGCCCACCGAAGGCAGTGAGCCCGAATGGTTGCCGTCGCCGCCCGACGCGACGCCGCGCATGTAGACAGTGGTGACGCCCGGCGACGACGTCTGGAACGCCACCGACGGCAGCAGCTGAGTATATTCGTTGAAGTTCGAGATGTTGAGCTGATCGAGCTTGCGCGTGCCGATCGCCTGGATGCTGATCGGAACCGACTGGATGTTCTCGTCGCGCTTTTGCGCGGTGACGACAATCTCGTCGCGATCGGAAGGCAAGTCGCTGGTGCTTTGCGCATCCTGGGCTTGCGCCAGGGCTGGGAGAGTCAGGGCAGTCGAAGCGAGCAACCCGAAAATCACGGTACGGCGCATTGACACGATCATCGCAATCCCCAGCGTAACCTCAATGTCATGAGAGACTGTGCTGCGACGCAACAGGCGTCAATCGTTGCGCGGGCGTGCAGGTGCGATCCTTGGTCGACCGTGATGTTTCTGCAACGTTACAAGTTTGCCGGCACGTCCGGATAGCGTTCGATCAGCTCCCCGAGGGCATCGGTGAGCGGGCCCAGATGCGGCGCGAACGGTCGCCAGGCGCGGTCGCCGCCGGTGAAGATCGGCTGGCGCACCTGTTCGGAGCTCGCGGTGCGCACGGCGCGCTCGGTCTGGTGGAACGTGAGGCACGCCGGTTCGAAGGCAACGCCGCACGCATCGAGCAGTCGGGCTATTTCGGACTCGGTATCCGCTACCATGGCTTCGTGGACGACGCGGTGGATGCGGTCGGGCTGAACGCGGTCGAGATGGGCCATCAGCCGCACATAGTCGCGATAATAGCGTCCCATGTCGTCCAGCGCGTAGCTGAATGCCTGGCCGCGCGCGAAATGCTGCTTGAAGTTGGAGAAGCAGCAGGCGCGCGGCTCGCGCCGCGCGTCGATGATCGTGGCGTTTGGCAGGATCAGCCGGATCAGCAAGACATGCGCCCAGTTGTTGGGAAGCTTGTCGACGAACAGCGGCCGATCGGTGCGGCGCTGGACCGCGGTGCGATGCAGATATTCCTCGCCGAGTTCGCGCGCGCGTTCGGCGGTCAGCGCGGTCAGGCCGTGCGGATATTCCGCGATGCGCCGGGCGAGGGCGGGGAGATCCGGAAGCTCGGTGGTGCCCTCGATCCGGCTGTGGCTCGCGAGGATCTGTTCGACCAGAGTCGAGCCTGCGCGGGGCATGCCGAGGATGAAGATCGGATCACGCGCGTCGCTGCCCCAGCCGACGCGATCGGCGAAGAATTCCGGTGTGGCCAGTGCGATGCAATCGTCGACGAAACGCTCGGTCTCGTCAGCATCGTAGACGAGCTGCGTCCGGCGCAGCGCATTGCCCGCGGCATAATGCGCGAAGGCGCGGCCGACCTCGCGTCGATCCTCATATGCCTTGCCGAGCGAGAAATCGAGGTGGAACCGGTCTTCGTCGCTTATGCCGGGCTCGGCCTGCGCGGCTTCCATCGCAGCGATATCGGTATCGTCGAAGCGCACCGTCTTGAGATTGGCGAGGCTCCACCACGCCTCGCCCAGCGTCGGCGAAAGCGCGAGCGCCTTGCGATATGCCGCGACGCCGTCCGCCTGGCGGCCCAGGGTCTTGAGCATATGGCCGTAGCTCATCCACAATTTGGGCTGCGCAGGCGCTTCGGCGAGCACGCGTTCGTAAAGCGTGATCGCCTCTTCGAACGCGCCGAGCCGGCCGAGCGCGGCGGCCTTGAGATTAGCGTGGCCGGGATGGTCGGGCTCGGCTTCGATCAGCCGGTCGAGCTCCTCCATCGCCTCGCTCGCACGATTCTGGCGATAAAGGACGAGCGCGAGATTGGCGCGCGCCGCAGTGAATGCGGGGGCGATCTCGACTGCGCGGCGCAGCAGATTCTCGGCATCCTTTAATCGCCCGATCCGCCCGGCCAGCTCGGCGAGCATTCGGATCGCGCGCGCGTCGAACGGGTCGCGCTTCAAATAGGCCTTGAGCCCGCGTTCGGCGTCCGGAAGGCGGTTGTCGTGCAGCGCGAGCGCGGCAGCCATCAGATCGGGGGGGAAGCGCGTAGCGAGCATCGCGCGAAGATGACCACGCGGCTGTCCCGCGATCAAGCGCTCCGCGCGCTTTTCCCGCTGGACGCGCCCCTCCATCGCGGTGACAACAGGTGCGTGAGCGACACCGCATCCTCGCCGCGACGCGTGCTCGGCTTCTGGCCGGCGCTGGCGCTGGTAGTGGGGAATTTGATCGGGTCGGGCATCTATCTGCTGCCCGCGACGCTTGCCCCGCTCGGCGCCAATGCGCTGATCGGCTGGGGCGTGACGATCTTCGGGGCGATGGCGCTCGCCTTTGTGTTCGCCCGGCTCGCGGCGAAGCTGCCCTGCGCGGGCGGGCCCTATGCCTTTGCCGACGCGGCGTTCGGGCCCGTAGTGGGGTTCGCAGTCGCGTGGAGCTATTGGATCCTCGTCTGGGCGGGCAATGGCGCGCTGGCGATCGCCGTGGTGAGTGCGCTGGGCGTGCCGTTTCCGGCGTTGGCAAGCGGGGCGCCGGCCTTCGTGACGGCGCTGGTGCTGATCTGGGGGCTGGTCGCGGTCAACATCCGCGGAGTCGCGCTGGCGGGGCGCATCCAGCTGGTCACCGCATTGCTCAAGCTCGCGCCGCTCGCGGCGATCATCCTCGTCGCTTTGTGGCTGTTGTTGCGCGACGGCCAATCCGCGATCGCCGCCAACCAGCCGGTGCCGATCAGCGCCGGTGCGATCGCAGGGGCGGTGGCGCTGACCTTCTGGGGGTTCCTCGGCGTCGAATCGGCGACCGTTCCGGCCGACAAGGTCAAGGATGCGGCGCGGATCGTGCCGTTGGTGACGATGCTCGGGACTGCGTTGGCCGGGATGGTCTATGTCCTCGTCGCTGGTGCGATCGCGCTGATGATGCCCGCCGATCTGATCGCCGCATCGCCTGCGCCGCTCGCCGCATTCCTCGGGCGATCGTGGGGGGCGGGCGCGCAGCTCATTGTCGCCGTCTTTGCCGCGATCAGCGCGCTCGGGACGCTCAACGGCTTCATCCTGCTGCAGGGCGAGATGCCGTGGGCGATGGCGCGTGGCGGGGTCTTCCCCGCATGGTTCGGCAAAGAGAGCCGGCAGGGAACCCCGGCGCGCGCGCATCTGGTCTCCGGCGCGCTGGTGACGCTGGTGATGGCACTCAATTACACCGGTTCTACAGCCACGCTGTTCGCCGAGATCGCGACGATCAGCCTTGCCGCCGGAATGCTCGCTTATTTCGCCAGCGCGCTCGCCGCGCTCAAGCTGCTCGCAGGCGATCGCGCAGTGACGCTCGCGGCGATCGTCGCTGCCGGGTTCGTGCTGTGGATGATCTACGGACTCGGCCTGCGCGCGAACCTTTGGGGCCTAGGGCTGCTCGCGCTCGGACTGCCGGTGTTCCTGTGGGTGCGGCGGGCCAGCCTCAGATCGGCAACAGCCACCTGACGAGCGAGCGATCGCGCAGGATCTCGTGCGCGGCATTGTGTCCCGGCGCGCCGGTGACGCCGCCGCCGGGATGGGTGCCCGATCCGCACATGTAGAGCCCCGCGATCGGCGCGCGATAGTCGCCATGACCGAGCACCGGGCGCGCCGCCCAGAGCTGGTCCAGCGACATATGCCCATGCATGATGTCGCCGCCGACCAGCCCGAATTTGCGCTCCAGGTCGAGCGGGCTGTGGATCTGGCGGGCGATGATCGACGCCTTGAAATTGGGGGCATGCTTCGTGACGGTATCGACGATGTGGTCCGCCGCGGCCTCGCGCTCGTCGTCCCAACTCCGGCCGTCGGGCAGCACGGGGGCGAATTGCTGGCAGAACAGGCTGGCGATGTGCATCCCTTCGGGGGCGAGGCTGTCGTCGACCGAGGTGGGAAGCTTCATTTCCACGATCGGTTCGTCGGACCAGCCCTTTGCCTTCGCGCTGGTATAGGCCGCGTCCATATAGTCGAGCGTCGGCGAAATGATGATCCCGGCGGTGTGATGCTCGGCCTTTTGCTTGCCGGGGAGCACCGTGAAATCGGGGAGCTCGGAGAGCGCGAGGTTCATCCGGAAGGTGCCGGACCCGGCCTTGAAGCTATCCATGCGACGGGCGAATTCGGGGGGCATGTCCGCGCGGTCGACGAGCTGGCGGTAGAGCAAAGCGGGCCCGACATTCGCCGCGACGATCTTCGCCGCGATCTCCTCGCCCGATTCGAGGCGCACGCCGGCGACCTTCTTGCCGTCGACCAGCACTCTGGCGACCGGCGCCTCAAGGCTGATCTCGACGCCGGCCTCGATGCACGCCTCGGCCATATATTGGGTGATCGCGCCCATCCCGCCGACGCTGTGACCCCACATCCCCTTCTTGCCGTTGATTTCGCCGAAGACGTGGTGGAGCAGCACATAGGCGCTGCCCGGCGTATCCACGCTGGCGTAATTGCCGACCACCGCATCGAAACCGAACGCCGCCTGGATGTACGGGTTCTCGTACCAGCTATTGAGGAAATCGCGCGCCGATTTGACGAACAGGTCCATCACGTCGCGCTGCGCCTCGATGTCCATGGCCGCAAGCCGCTTTCCCTGCATCGCGGCGGCGAGCAAGGCGCGAACCCCGCCGCCGGCGTTGGGCGGGGTCTTGAGCGCCATGTCGCGCAGCACCTCGGCGACGCGCTCGAGGGCTTCCTCATATTTCGGGAAGGTCTCGGCATCCTTCCGGCTGAAGCGGGCGAATTCGGCCTGTGTCCGCGCGGTGCCGCCGCCGAGCTTGAGATAGCCGTCCTCGTGCGGAAAGAAGTTGCTGATCGTCCGCTCGATGATCCGCCAGCCGCGCTCGTGCAGCTTCATGTCCGCGATCACCTTGGGACGGAGCAGGCTGACGGTGTAGCTTGCGGTGGAATTGCGGAAACCCGGATGGAATTCCTCGGTCACTGCCGCGCCGCCGACGACGTGGCGCCGCTCGAGCACACGGACCTTGAGCCCGGCACGCGCCAGGTAGAATGCGCAAACGAGGCCGTTATGCCCGCCGCCGATGACGATCGCGTCGTATTTCCTGGCCATCGTTTCCCCTCAGTCGTCATGCTGAACTTGTTTCAGCATCCACCGCTCAGCGGGCGACGGTGGTGCTGGTGGCGCGGTGGACCCTGAAACAAGTTCAGGGTGACGAAAGTCAGGGATCGACCGATCGCGGCCGCCGCGACCAGCCCGGAGCCGGCGCGCGGTGCAGCCGGGCCTCGGGAATGATCGTGCGGATCTTGGCGGCGAAGCTGCGCAGGCAGACCTCGCTCGTGCCGATCGGCCCGGCAGTGTAGCTCTGCGAAGCCATGCCCTGCTGGACGCGCTCGATCAGCCAGGTGTCCTCTGCATTGACCACGCGGTTGATCCGCCAGTTGGCATAACGCACGAGTTTCATTTCGCGGCGATCATCGGGAAGCGCGAACGCCATCTCGCGCAGCACGCAACTGGTCGGCGACGTCGGCAGCCACTGCATGAAGTCGATCTGGTCGGCGTAGATGTCGAACGCCATGTTCGGCCATAGCTTGTAGTAGAGCCAGCGCCGCTGGTTCGCCTTGGGCAAGTGATCGACGCGCGGCAGATGGCGCTGGTAGAATGCCTCCCACGGATTGGCCGAGGGGCGGTCGACCAGATCGCCCGACATCTTGTCGACCCAGCCCGACGCCTCGATCGCGTAGCTCTTGCCGAACAGCCGGGTCAGCCCGTCATGCGCGACCGGGATGTGGAGATTGTCCGAATAATTGTCGCCGACATTCTTCCAGTTCACCGCGCGTTCGCGCGTGCGAACATCGCCGATCCGGCGCATATCCTCGAAACGATAGGGGGCGATTTCGGCGTCATAGGGTGCCATCATCTCGGCGACGGAAGGACCGCCATCGTCCTCCAGCCGAACGAAGACGAAGCCGCGCCAGATCGATACGTCCACCGGTACGAGCCCACTCGCATCCATGTCGAGCGCCGGATAGTCGCGCCGCATCGGCACGCCCGAGAGGCGGCCGTCGAGCTCGTAGGTCCAGGCATGGTAGGGGCAGACGAGCTTGTGCGCGCAGCCGGCATCGCCCTCGACGATCCGCATTGCGCGGTGACGGCAGACATTGTGGAAAGCGCGGATCGTGCCGTCGCGACCACGCACCGCGACGACATTCTCGCCGAGATAGCTGATCGCCCGCCAGTCGCCCGCTTCCGCAAGATCGCTCTCGTGGCACAGGATCTGCCACGACGGACGCAGGATGCGCTCGGCCTCGACGCTCAGGAATTCGGGATCGGTATAGATCCAGCCGGGCAGCGACCAGTCGGCGTCGGGATCGATGCCTGGGTTGGGCGAGGAGGCGAGGGTCGCCATGGCCGGACTCCGAGATTGCTTGTTATACGATCGTATAATAAGCTCGCGGCATGAGCAACCCCGCCTTCACGCGCGCCGAACCCGATGCGCGGCGCCAGTCGCTGATCGAGGCGACGGCGCGCGTCCTGGCACGCGATGGGGCGGCGGGGGCTTCGGTGCGGGCAATCGCGCTGGAGGCGGGCGTGTCGCCCGGGCTGGTCGCGCATCATTTCGGCGGGGTCCATGCGCTTATCGCAGCGACCTACGGCCATATCGGCGAGCAAGTATCGGCGGCGCTCGATGCTGCGGTGGCCGACGCGGGCGAGGACCCTCGGGCGCGGCTGAGCGCCTATGTCGCGGCGAGCTTCGCGCCACCGATCGCCGACCGCGCGCTGCTGGCGACGTGGACCGCATTCTGGGGGCTGGTGATCGCGCGGGGTGACGTCGCCGCGCTTCATGACGCCCAATATGCGCATTATCGCACGGAGCTGGAGGCGTTGCTCGCCGCCTGCGGGCTGGTCGCGCCGGCGACCCGGCGCGCGGCGATCGCGATCACCGCGCTGGTCGACGGGCTGTGGCTCGAGCTCTGCCTGTCGCCAACGGTGCTCGACGCGGTCGAAGCGCGCGCGATCACCGAGGCGCAGATCGCGGCGTTACTTCGATAGATCAGTGAACAGCGAGCGATAATAGACGATCGCCGGCGCAATCGCGGCGACCGGCGTGCGCTCGTTGAGCCCGTGGCTGAAGCTGTCCGATTCCTTGATGAAGACCGGGCTGGCACCGTAGCTCGGCACGCCGACCGAACGATACCACATCGAGTCGCTGGCGCCGGAGGACATGCTCGGGAAGACCGGTACGCCTGGATAGGCCTTGCTCAGTGCCTTCTCGACGGCACGCACGAAATCGGGCCGCATAGGCGAGGCGTCGGTCGCGACCGATCCTTCGGTGACGTCTTTCCACTGGATTGCCGGATCGTTGGCGACGCGGGCGAGCTCGGCCATGATGTCGGCGGGCTTGTGGCCGGGAAAGATGCGGCAGTTGATATTCGCCGTCGCGCGCTGCGGCAAAGCGTTGAGCGCATGGCCGCCCGAGACCATCGTCGGTACGCAGGTCGTGCCGATCTTGCCGATCGTGGCATAATTGGCGCGCAGCGTGGCGACGGCCTTCTCGTCGGCGGGGTTGGCGGCGAAGGCTTTCATCGCGGCGCCGGTCTCGGGTTTTTCGTACCGCGCGGCGGCGTTGAAATAGGCGCGACTGAGGTCGCTGAGCTCGGGCTGGAAGCGATACGCGTCGATCCTCGCCAGAGCAGCCGACAGCTCGGCAATGGCATTGACCGGCCGTGGCTCGGACGAATGGCCGCCGGGATTGGTTACGGTCAGCTCGAAATCGGCATAGGTCTTCTCGGCGCCCTGCCAGGTCATATAGAGCGGCTTGCCGGTCTTCTCGTCGAGCACCCCGCCGCCGCCGTCGATATTGATTACCAGCTCGGCGTTCTTGAGCTTTTCGGCGATGATCGCCGAGGTCTTCATCGTGGTTTCCTCGTCGCCCGAGAATTGCAGGATGATGTCGCGGCGCGGCTTGTAGCCCTGCTTCTTCATCTCGATCAGCGTCGCCATCGCAATCGCCGCGTCGAGCTTCATGTCGGTCGCGCCGCGGCCATAGAGATAGCCGTTCTCGACCACCGGAGTGAACGGATCGCGCTGCCAGTCCGAGGGCTTGGCCTCCACCACGTCGATATGCCCGGAGATCACCAGCGGCTTGGCCTTGGCGTCGGTCCCCGGCCAGCGCGCGACCAGATAGGCGGTGTCGTCGACCGGGGTGACGGTCACTTCATTTGCCGCGAAGCCGCCGGCGACGAGCTGCTCCTTGAGCCATGCCGCAAGCTGCGGGGTCTGGTTGCCGGGTCCCTGTACACTGCGAAAGGCGATCGCGCGCTTCGCGATGTCGAGCGCGTGCGCTTCCGTATCGCCGGCTTGGGCGGAAGCGATGCCGGGGAGCAGGGCGAGGGCACAGACGGCGGAACAAAGCAGCTTCATGGGCGGGGTCCCGCAAAGAGGTGGGAGGCAAGCATAGGCACTGGCGCCGATCGGGGGCAAGCGCTCGCGGACATCTCGTCGAAACGACGTGCACCGGCGGTTTTGATGTCCGATTTCCGGACGACGCAACGGCGCTACCTCGTTGTACACAAAGGGAGCGGCGCGATTATCCACAGATTATCGCGACAAGTGTGCAACGTCGGCACAAGCCGGTTGAGCCTCGCAATGTTGCTGTCATGATCGCCCCCTAGCGAAGTACAGATTCCCCAGTCTTCCCCACCGCATTGTTCCGTCATGGCGCCGGCCCGGACCATGACTGCCGTCAAACAGAGGATCGATCATGGCCAACGTGTTCATCAACGAACTCCATTATGACAATGCGGGTGGCGACAGCGGCGAGTTTGTCGAAATCGCAGGCCTCGCGGGAACCGACCTGACCGGTTGGAAGATCGTTCTCTACAACGGCGCGACGAGCGGCGGCACCGCGCTCAAGGTCTATGACACCAAGACGCTGAGTGGCGTGCTCGCCAACCAGCAGAACGGCTTCGGCACGATCTCGATCGCCTATCCCACCGATGGCATCCAGAACGGTTCGCCCGACGGCGTGGCGCTGGTCGATGCGGCCGGCAACGTCGTCCAGTTCCTCAGCTACGAGGGTAGCTTCACCGCCGCCGACGGTCCCGCTGCGGGCATGACCAGCGTCAATGTCGGCGTGTCGGAGAACGGCACGCAATCGGGCACCTCGATCGGGCTGGTCGGCAGCGGCACCGCGGTCACGGACTTCACCTGGGCGCTGATCGCCGACGATACGCCCGGCGGCGTCAATGCCGGCCAGAGCTTCGGCGGCGTGGTGCCGCCCCAGCCCGGCACGCTCAACATCGCCGACGCGACCACCGCAGAGGGCAATAGCGGCACGCACGACATCGTCTTCACCGTGACTCGCGCCGATGGCAGCGCGGGCGCGGTTTCGGCCACCTGGACGGTCGCGTTCGGCACTGCCGACGCTGCCGATTTCGGTGCAGGCTTCGTCGCAACCGGTACCGTCAGCTTCGCCGACGGCGCCACTACCGCCGAAATCCGGCTGCCGGTGCAGGGCGACACGGCGTTCGAATCGAACGACGGCTTCACCGTGACGTTGAGCGCGCCCCAGGGCGGCGTCGCGCTGGGCGACGCGGTCGCGACCGGCGCGATCACCAACGACGACGTCGCGCCGCCTTCGCCGCCGGCCAATGTGTTCATCAACGAGATCCACTACGACAATGCCGGCACCGATGCGGGCGAGGCGATCGAGATCGCCGGTGCCGCCGGCACGGATCTTACCGGCTACAAGCTGGTCTTCTACAACGGCTCGAACACGCCCGCCGCGGCGCCGGTGTACGATACGCTCACCCTCTCGGGCGTCATCGATAACGAATCCAACGGGTTCGGCGCGGTCAGCTTCGCGCGTGCCGGATTGCAGAACGGCGCCGCCGACGGCGTCGCGCTGATCGCGCCCGACGGCACCGTCATCCAGCTGCTTTCCTATGAAGGCACCTTTACCGCCGCCGCGGGCACTCCCGCCGCCGGCGTGACCAGCACCGATATCGGCGTGAGCCAGGAGCCCGCGCCAGGGCTGGGCCTGTCGCTCCAGCTGAAGGGCACCGGCTCGAGCACCGCGGACTTCAGCTGGGCTGATTCTTCGGACGACAGCTTCGGCACGCTCAACGACGGCCAGGCCTTTCTGTCGGCGACGGGAACCGGCCATCTGCGGATCGGCGACGCGAAAGTCGTCGAAGGCGACGGCGGCACGGCCAACCTCGTCTTCACCGTCAACCGGGCCGGCGGCGCCGCGCTTGCCGCGACGGTCGACTATGCGGTCAATCTCGACGGCACCGCGACCGCGGACGATCTCGGCGCGGCCGCGATCCTCTCGGGCACGCTCAGCTTCGCGCCCGGCGAATTCTCGAAGCAGATCGTGGTTCCGGTGAACGGCGACCTGATCGGCGAAGGCAACGAGACGCTCACCGTCACGCTCGGCGCGACCACCGGTAACGTCGTGATCGACGACGGTGCCGCGACCGGCACGATCACCAACGACGATCCGATCGCGCTGTCGATCGGCCAGATCCAGGGCGAAGGCCACGCCTCGGCCTATGTCGGCCAGCCCGTGATTACCACCGGCATCGTCACCGCAGTCGACACCAACGGCTTCTATCTCCAGTCCGCGACCGGTGACGGCAATGCCGCGACGTCGGACGGCATCTTCGTCTTCACCAGCACCGCCCCCACGGTTTCGGTCGGCGACGGCGTCTCGGTGCGGGGTTCGGTCGCCGAGTTCGCGGGGGACGTGGCGGGCTTGACGGTCACCGAGATCACCGCCCCCGTGGTAACGGTCCAGAGCCACGGCAACGCGCTTCCCGCCGCGGTGCTGATCGGCACCGGCGGCATCCTGCCTCCGTCCGAGGTGATCGATGACGACGGCCTCACCAGCTACGATCCGCTCCACGACGGCGTGGACTTCTGGGAATCGCTCGAAGGCATGCGCGTCACGCTCGATACGCCGCAGGCGGTGTCGAACACCACGTCGTTCGGCGAGACCGACGTCGTCGTCTCGCACGGCGCGGGCGCCAGCGGCGTCAATGATCGCGGCGGCATCACCATCTCGGGCGATGGAACGGGCGTCGCCGATTACAATCCCGAGAAGATCCAGATCGACGACGACAGCGGCATCTTCGCCGGCTTTACGCCCGGCTACACGATCGGCGACCAGCTCAGCAGCGTCACCGGCATCGTCAATTATTCGTTCGACAATTACGAAGTGCTCGTCACCGAGGCAGTGACTATCACGCAGGACACGACGCTGACGCGCGAGCAGACCGCGCTCCACGGCGACGCCAATTATCTCTCGCTGGCGACCTATAATCTCGAGAATCTCGACGCTTCGGACCAGAAGTTCGACATCCTCGCCGCCGACATCGTCTACAATCTCCGCGCGCCGGACATCATCGCGGTGCAGGAAATCCAGGACACTGACGGCGCCGGCTCGGGTGCGGACCTGTCGGGCACGGTCACGGCGCAGGGCCTGATCGATGCGATCTATGCCCAGTCCGGTCTGCATTACGCTTATATCGAGATCGCGCCGACCACAGCCGGCTCGACCGGCGGCGAGCCGGGCGGAAACATCCGCAGCGGCTATTTCTACAACATGGACCGAGTCGATTATATCGAGGGCAGCGCCGAACTGATCGAAGGCGCCGCCTATAACGGCACGCGGAAACCGCTGGTCGCGCAGTTCGCCTTTGCCGGCCAGACGATCACGGCGATCGACGTCCACCTCACTTCGCGGCTCGGCAGCGATCCGCTGTGGGGCAACAACCAGCCCGCCAGCGATGCCGGTGACGCGGCACGCACCGCGCAGGCCGCCGGCGTCAAGGCGTATGTCGAGGCGCATCTCGCCGACAATCCGGCGCTCAACATCGCCGTGCTCGGCGACTGGAACGGCTTCTATTTCGAGGACGCGCAGACCCAACTCACCGATCCGGCGCAGGGCGGGGTGTTCACCAATCTCAACACGCTGCTGCCCGAACAGGAGCGCTACAGCTACATGTTCGGCGGCAACGCCCAGCAGATCGACAACATCCTCGTCACCGGCGGTCTGGTCACCAACGCGCAATATGACGCGGTCCATCTCAACGCGCAGTTCGGCGGCGCGCGCCCGACCGATCACGATCCGCAGGTCTCCTTGCTGTTCCTCGGCGCTGCGCCGAAGGACCTCGTCCTCAGCAACGCCAGCGTCGCCGAGAACCTGCCCGCGGGCAGTGTGGTCGGCACGGTCTCGGCCACCGACACCGCCAACGATACGCTTCATTATGCGCTGGTCGACAATGCCGGCGGACTGTTCGCCATCGATGCGGCGACGGGCGTGATCACTACCACCGCGCCGCTCAACCACGAGGCAGTGGCGGAGTACGCGCTGATCGCCAAGGCGACCGACAGCGGCGGGCTGGCCACCCAGCAGAGCTTCACCGTCACCGTGACCGACGTCAACGAGGCGCCCGTCGCCGCGGATGACGCCGTCGCCGTCAACGAGGATGCGACCACCGCGAACCTCTGGACGGCCTTGCTCGCCAACGATTCCGATCCCGATGCCGGTCAGACGCTGGCCATCAGCGCGGTCGATTCGACGGGCACGCTCGGCAGCCTCGTGTTCGACGCGGCGAGTCACACGCTGAAATATGTCGCCGATGCCGATGCGTTCGACGCGCTGGCGCCGGGCGCCACGCAGGTCGATCACTTCAGCTACACCGTCACCGACGGCAACGGCCTCATCAGCACCGCCACCGTCGACGTGACCGTCACCGGCGTGGCCGACGGGATCACCCGCAACGGCACGATCTTCTCCGATACGCTCAACGGCACTGCGGGCGAGGACAAATTGTCGGGCGGGATCGGCAGCGACACGCTCAATGGCCTTGGCGGGCATGACTGGCTCGACGGCGGCATCGGCAATGACAAGCTCTATGGCGGCGACGGCAACGACGTGCTGTTCGGCGATCTCGGCAACGACACCCTGTGGGGCGGAAACGGCCGCGACGTGCTGTTCGGCGGGCTCGGCAACGACACGCTTTATGGCGGTGCCGGTGCCGACAGCTTCCATTTCGGCCGGCTCGAAGGCAGCGGCACGATCGGCGATTTCGATACCGCCGAGGACAAGATCGTCCTCGACGACGGCGTGTCGGTCACGCGCACCAGGGTGCAGGACGTCAATCGTGACGGAATCAAGGATCTCACGCTCACTCTGAGCTGGGGCGCCAGCGTCACTTTGCTGGGCGTCAGCGACGCGGCACAGGTCAAATTCGGCGCGCCGGATTATTATTCGGATCATCAGCCCGGTCTCGGCGGCTTCCTCGACGGCATTGGCGATATCTTCGACAGCCTGTACGCTGACCATCAGAAGTTGATCGACACGGGGTGGTTCTGACGATTTGCGACATCGCGTAACGAATAGTCTCGAAGCCCCGCTGCGCGACCTAACCGGTCGCGTGGCGGTGCATTCTGGGGCGACAAACCATGCGGATTGAGCGGCCGATGGGCGTGCTGCGCGAGGCACTGGCGCTGTGCCGGCGGCATTTCTTCGCCGCTGCGGCGTTCAGCGCGCTGATCAACCTGCTCTACATCGTGCCGACGCTGTACATGCTGCAGGTCTATGATCGCGTGGTGCCGACGCAGGGCATGCAGACGCTTGCCTTCCTCACGCTGGTGCTCCTGTTTGCGCTGGGGACACTCTCTTTGCTCGATCGCATCCGCACGCGCCTGCTGGTCCGTGCCGGCGTGCAGCTCGATGCCACGCTCGCGCCGCTGATCCTCGACGCGACTTTGGGCCGGCCCGAACTGCCGGTGGCGCGGCAGGCACTGCGCGAATTCGATACGATGCGCGGCACGCTGACCGGTCCTGGCGTGCTTGCGCTGTTCGATGCGCCCTGGGTGCCGATCTACATCCTCGTCTGCTTCCTCGTGCACCCCTGGTTGGGTGTCGTAGCGATCCTGGGTTGTACGATCCTCCCGCTCATCGCCTGGGCGAACGAGCGCGCGACTCGCAGCCGGCTCGATCGCGCGCAGGTGATCGCGAGCACTTCCTATGCCAGCCAGGATGCCCTGCTGGGTTCGAGCGACAGCATCCGCGCGCTCGGCATGCGCCGGGCGATGGTCGCGCGCCAGCTGCGCCAGCGCGAGGCGATGCTCGCCGCGCAGACCGAAGCGAGCTTCGCCGCGGGCAACTATCTCACTGCCACCAAATTCACGCGTCTCGCGCTCCAGTCGCTCGCTTTGGGGCTGGGGGCTTTGCTCGCGATCGACAACCTCATCTCCGGCGGCGCGATCTTCGCTGCTTCCTTCCTGATCGCCCGGGCGCTGGCGCCGATCGAGCAATTGATCGGCACGTGGAAGACGATCGTCCAGGCGCATCAGAGCTATCGCAGTCTCGACGCACTGCTCGACGGCAGCGTCGCCCGGCCCGAACCGACCCGGCTGCCAGCACCGCAGGGTGCAATCGCGCTGGAAGGTATCACTATCCTCAACGAAGCCCGCGACGGCGCCATCCTGAACAGCATCTCGCTGCGCTTCGAGCCCGGCGAAGTCGTCGCGATCGTCGGCCCCAGCGGCGCGGGCAAATCGACTCTGGTCCGAACAATCGCCGGCGCACTCCCCGCCGATCGCGGCACGGTCCGGCTCGACGGCGCGGATACGCGCGATTGGGATCCCGAGCAGCTTGCCCGGCACATAGGCTACCTGCCGCAGGATGCCGCGTTGTTCGCGGGATCGGTCGCCGAAAACATCGCGCGCTTCGCCGGCGAACTGGGCGAAGACCGCGCCGCGCTCGATGCCGCGGTGGTCGCTGCCGCCGGCAAGGTGGGTGCCGATCCGCTGATCCGCCGCCTGCCGAACGGTTATGACCATCAGCTCAAGCTGGGCGGCCGCGGCGTCTCGGCCGGTCAGGCACAACGCATCGCGCTCGCCCGCGCAGTCTATGGCGATCCGCGCATCCTGATCCTCGACGAGCCCAATGCCCATCTCGATACCGAAGGCGATGCCGCTCTGGTCGCCGCGCTGGCGGCTCTCAAGGCGGAAGGCCGCACGGTACTGATCGTCTCGCACAAGCTCGGCATCCTGCCGGTGGTCGACAAGATTCTCGTTCTGCGCGAAGGGCGCGTCGAGCTCTACGGCCCGCGCGACGAAGTCCTGCCCAAGATCGCGCCGCCCAATCTCCGGCGCGTCGCTCCGCCCACTGCCGCTGCGGGTGGCGCATGAGCATGCCGATCCTCCTCGCGCCCTCGGGTGACGCGACGGTCTCCACCTCGCCCGTCGCCGATCCGCGGCGGGACATCCGCATCGGGCTGGTGATCGCCGGCCTCTTCTTCGTGATCTTCCTCGGCTGGGCCATGTTCGCGCGGCTCGATGCTGCCGCTTATGCGCCGGGCACGCTTGTGGTCTCTGGCCAACGCCAATCGGTCCAGCACCGCGATGGCGGCGTCGTCGGCAAGATCTATGTCCGCGAGGGTCAGCGTGTCGAGCGCGGGCAATTGCTGGTCCAGCTCGCCGCTGCCGAGGTCCAGGCGCAGGAGCGGGCACTCGCCTCGCAGGCGATCCGGCTGCTCGCCCAGCGTGCGCGGCTCGAGGCCGAGCAGCTCGGGCGTGGCCAGATCCTGGCACCAAAGGAATTCGCATCGCTTTCGCCCGAAGACCGCGAGGAAGCGGCGCTGGCGATGCGGCTGCAGCAGACCGAATTGCAGGCGCGCACCTCGGTGCTCGCCGCGCAGCGCGGCGCGCTCGGCCAGCGCGTCGTCCAGTCGGGCGAGCAGGGCCGCGGCTATGGCGAACAGGCAGTGTCGTCGGCCGAACAGCTCCGCCTGATCGAGGAGCAGATCGCGGCGCTCAAGCCCGTTGCCGACAAGGGCTTCGTCTCGGCGACGCGGATGCGCGAGCTCGAACGGGCGCGTGCCCAGCTCCAGGGCCAGCGCGGCCAGTATAATGCCAGCGTCGCCCAGACCCGCGGCGCCGCGCGCGAGAACGAGATCCAGGTGCTCGAGGCGGAACGCAGCTTCCGCGAGCGTACCGCCGCCGATCTCCGCGATGTCGAGACCCGGCTGGGCGACATCCTGCCGCGCTGGACCGCTGCGCGCGACCAGCTCGAGCGCACTGCGATCCGCGCGCCTGCGACCGGCGCGGTAGTCGGCCTGTCGGTATTCACGCCGGGCGGGGTGGTCGCGCCCGGCCAGAAGCTGATGGACATCGTCCCTGAACGCACGCCGCTCCTGATCCAGGCGCGGATATCGCCGGAGGATGCCGACGACCTCAATGTCGGCCAGCGCACCCTCGTCAAATTCTCGGGGCTCCACGAACGCACTCTGCCCAATCTCGAAGGCAGGCTGACGCGCCTTTCCGCCGACAGCTTCACCGACGAGAAGAGCGGGATGAGCTATTTCACCGGCGAGATCACGGTGCCGCGCGAGCAATTGAGCCTGATTCAGGGCGTGCGCGGCGCCGATTTCGCGCTCCGGGCCGGCATGCCCGTCCAGGTGCTGATCCCCTTACGCAGGCGCACCGCGCTGGATTATGCGCTCGAGCCGCTGATCGGGAGCTTCTGGTCCTCGTTCCGCGAGCATTGATAGCCCGCCGGCGGGCCCTTTAGCGGATCTGGCGGACCAACGCGGTGGCGGTGCGCACTTCGCGGGCAACCACGCCGGCGGTGAAGCGCTCGATGACGCTGCGTGTGCGTCGCATCGGCCGGGCTTCGGCATTGCGCGCAGTCGCCACCAGCCCGCTGCCCCAATTGTCCGCCAGCACGCGGACCCGGGCCGCCCGCAATGATCGCCGATCCTCGCTTCCGAGCACGATCGACGGAAAGGGGAGCGGGGTGCGCGGCGAAGCGAAGGTGTCGAGCAAGGCTTCGACACTTTCGCCCTGCTCGTCGATCGGCTGGAAGAACAAGGCGCCCGCGACACGCGAGACATAGGAGGCGGGCGACAGCCGCGCCCACCACGCCGTCGCGAAGCAGCTCGCGCCTTCGGCGATCAGCAGCACCGCGTCGTCGGCACGTGTCACTGCCGCATCGAGCTTCGCGGCGAGCAAATTGCGCTCCGATTGCGTACCTGCGCGATAGGGAATGTGCTCCCGCGCCGGCCCGGCGAACAGGCTGCGCCACGGCGCGCTGGCAGCACCCGAGATTTCGACGAGCGACAGGTTGGCGGGAAGAGATAGCGCAGTCATCAGGGCGCACTCCATCAGCTGACAAGCAATCCTAATCCGATCCGGCGATTCCCGCCAGCGGATTCCCAGTCATCGAGTAGAGATTGAGCGCAAAAGCCGCTCAGGCCAGCGTATGGCTGAGCGTGATCTCGGCCTTGAGCAGCTTCGAGATCGGGCAATTGGCCTTGGCCCCGGCGGCGAGCTCGTCGAACTGCTCGGGCGAGATGCCCGGCACTTCGGCCTTCAATGTCAGGTCCGATCGCGTGACGGCGAAGCCGTCGCCTTGTTGCTCGAGCTTGACCGCCGCAGTCGTCTCGAGACTGCCTTCACTGAACCCCGCCCGCGCCAGCGCGAAGCTCAGCGCCATGGTGAAGCAGCCGGCATGCGCCGCGGCGATCAGCTCTTCGGGATTGGTGCCCTTCTCGTCGCCGAACCGCGTATTGTAGCTATAGGGCGTCGCGTCGAGCACGCCCGACGGCGTGTCGAGCTGGCCTTTGCCTTCCTTGCCGAAGCCCTGGTAGCGTGCGGTCGCGGTGCGTGTCGTCACGGATTTCCCCCTCGGATGTTGGGACGCGGCGACAACCTGCCGCCGCGGCCCCGATTGTCAACGGCAGCGCACGTCGTTCTTGTCGATCGCCGCGCCGGCCGCGGCGCCGGCTGCGGCACCCAGCACCGTGCCCAGCAGCTCCGAACCGCCCGGTGCGATGATGTTGCCCAGCACACCGCCGGCCACGCCGCCGACGATCAGCCCGGTCGTTCCGTCCGAACGGCGGCAATAATAGCGCCCGTCCCGGCCGCGATAGACCCGTTCGTCTCGCGACAGGCGGCGTTCGCGATAGCTGCGGTCGTCGCGATAATAGCGATCGGCATAATAGCCGCCATACGCGGGGTCGGGCCGATTCCAGTCATAGCTGCGATAGCCGCTGTCATAGCTCGACGTGCCATAGCCCGTGTCCGCACAGCCGGCGAGTGTGCCGGCGGCGAGTAATCCCAACAACATGGTGCGCATATCTACTCTCCCATGAAGATGTCCATGACAAGGGAATGCATGGCGCCGGGGAAAGTTGCGCTGGCGCTCCGATCGGGAGGGCGCGAAGTCGAGCCGTTCGTCCTCGCGCGTCTCGCCCTCGACCAAGTGTGCCGTCAGGCTTCGGCCTGCAGCCGCGCGATGATCTCGCGCACCCGCACCAGCGCCTCTGGCTCGCCGTCCACCCAGAAACGGCGCTTGTCGGCGGGATCGGGAGTCCGCGTGAGCAGACCGAGCGTCTCGAGCCGCTCGACATGCCGCAGCGCCGTGGTCGTCGGCACGCCCGAGGCATGGCACAGCCCCGAGACCGAGACTGCGCGGCGCTCGTCGGCGGCCACCACCAGATCGAGCAGCATGTCCCACGCGGGATCGCGGAACACCGGCTTGCCGAGCAGTTCGTTCCGGCGCAGGCGGATAGCGCGCATCCCCGCCGCGAACTGCGTGACCGATTTATAGGATGGCTTGTTCAGCTTCGCCGCGACCGCATCCTGGAGGAACGAGATCGCCGCGTCTGCGTCTCCTCCGCGCTGTGCGGCGATCGCCTCGACCAGCTGCATCAGCCGGAGCAACTGTTCCCTGGAAAGCACGACGTGCGCGCCCATCGACGATGCCCCTTCGGTGGTTGCCGGGGCGGCTGTGGCGAAGGGGGCGGGGCGTGGCAAGCATGTGATAGACTTAACGGGCAGGAAACTGTGGACGGCATCGGAACCTTGTTTCCGCCAGGTTTCCGTAGCGTCATTTGATCAGTCCTTTAGCGGATCACAGTCCCAGTCCTTCAAGGAATAACGCCAGCGCGAAGCTCCAGCCACGCCTCGATTTCGGCGGGCGCCATGTTCACTACCTCCTCGAAGCGCCCATGGACCCGCACATGATCGTCCTGCTTCGTCATGGTGAGCGAAGCGCGGCGGGCTGCGAAACGTTCCCCGCCTCAATCGGCGTAGAGCGCCGCCTCCGCCGCGCGCCGCTTGGTCAGGCCGGGCAGCACCTTGCCCGCCGCCTTGTTCCACCGCCCGAATTGCTGTTGCGCGCCCGCAAAGTCGCCTGCTTTGTGGAGCCGCAGCAAGGTGCTGTTCGCCAAATTGGTCACGCCGACATTGTAGGCGAAGCTCACCATCGCATCGAACTGATGCTGGCTGGTTGGCGACGTGCCGATCACCCTGGAAACCTTGGCCGCAAAGCCGGCGAGGTCCTGCGCCAATCGGTCGTCGCATTGTTGCTGGGTCCAGATCACGCCCGGCTTGATGTCCACACCCGTGGTGCCCCAGCCGATCGTCCAGGGATCACTGCCGGTTCCAGGATCGGGATAGGCAATGAACCTGCCATCCGCCTGTTTCTTCGCGCAGCCTTCGAATTGTTGCACCAGCGCGGTGCACGCGGAACTTGGCGTCATCGGAACTTCCCCCAAAGTCGATTTGGAATGTATCGGATCAACTTGCGCATTTGGCCATCATCTTTGCATCCAGAGTGGTTGCAGGGCGGGCGAGGGCGCGCCTAAAGGCGACGGATGGCCAAGCAGCGCGCAGATCAGATGCTCGTCGACCGGGGGCTGGCCGAGAGCCGCACCCGCGCGCAGGCGCTGATCATGGCGGGGCTCGTCTTCGCGGGCGATCGCAAGGTCGACAAATCGGGCCAGCAACTGGCCGAAAACGTAGTGCTCGAGATACGCGGCCGCGATCATCCCTGGGTCTCACGCGGCGGCATAAAGTTGGCGCACGCGCTCGATCATTTCGGCTGGGACGTGGCCGGCGCGGTGGCGATCGACGTCGGCTCGTCGACCGGCGGCTTCACCGACGTGCTGCTCAGCCGCGGCGCGGCGCGCGTCTATGCCGTCGACAGCGGCACCAACCAGCTCGCCTGGAAGCTCCGTCAGGACCCGCGTGTCGTGGTCCACGAGCAGACCAGCGCGCGCGTGCTCACCGAAGCGCATATCCCCGAGGCCGTCGACCTGATCGTCTGCGACGCCAGCTTCATCGGCCTCGCCAAGGTGCTCGAAGTGCCGTTCCGCTTCGCCAAACCGAACGCCCGGCTGGCCGCGCTTATCAAGCCGCAGTTCGAGGCCGGGCGCGAGGAAGTGGGCAAGGGCGGCGTGGTCCGCGATCCGGCGGTGCACGAGCGGGTGTGCCGCGAAGTCGCCGAATGGGTGGCCGCGCAAGGCTGGCGCGTCCTCGGCATAACTCCCAGCCCGATCACTGGGCCGGAGGGCAATATCGAATTCCTGATCGGGGCAGAGCGCGGCGGCTGACTAGCTCAGGCGCATAAATGCGAACGCGGCAAACCCCTAATAGCGGACGAAGGCAGCGCGGTTCAGGTGACCGTGAACGCGTTGCCGGCGACGAGCCTATCGGCGATCCCGTTGATATCGACGTTGCGGCGCTTACCCTTGGCCGTCATTGAAAATCTCCTCGATCGGCATTCCGAACAGACGCGCAATGCGGAAGGCCAGCGGCAGCAAGGGGTCGTGCTTGCCCGTCTCGATCGCGTTGATCGCCTGACGCGAGACGTCGAGCTGCACCGCCAGTTGGGCCTGACTCCAGTTTCGCTCCGCGCGCAGGACCTTCAGACGGTTGTTCACGACCCGGTGCCCCGGGCACGCGTGTAGAAATAGCCGAACGACCAGGAGGCGACGAGCACGCCAATCGTCGCATACGACGACACGGCCCCCAGTTTGGCGGCGAACAGCATCTGCCAGAGTGCGAGCGCGAAGAGCATGGTGAACATGGCAATGAATGCCGACTTGGTTAGCGTATGGAATACGAAATCGTCGGCGTGCTTCTGATCGAACCGTGTGGTGACGATGGCCACCAGCCCGGCCGCAACGATAGCGCCGACAAGTGCGGCGCCCTTGGTCAGCGGTTGGGTAGCGGGCGAAATCGCGGGGTAAGCTCGACTCGCGTCGAGCACGACTCCGATCACACCGAGAGTGCCCGAGAGGGCGAACAGGCAATCAAACAGCAACGGTGAGTAGAGTCTTTTCACGAAGCCGGGCATCGCCACCTCCATTAGCATGTAAGGTTTACCTGACTACCGAAGGTCGCGGGTTATGTCAATATAACCTGACATAAAGTCGCGATTCTTTGTCACTTAGCTCGGAAACGGCTAGCGTCCGCTTCCACTAATCCCGGTCGTTCTCACAAGACTTCTGCCCGACACCCTCCAGAGAGAGCCAAGGCGCCGCCTGCCGCCATCACATCTTTGCGACTGCGCATTCTTTCGATTAGGGGATCGTTCCGGGGACGATGCGTGTTTCACGCGTCGGAAAGGGAGGAACCAGGTTGAGAGAGATCGCGTCCAGGGGGCAGTTGCGGCTCGCTTATTTTCGCTGGGCCATCGTCACGGTCCCGTTCATGTTGCTGCTGGGGCTCGGGTTCGGCTCGCTGGTGCCGAGTGGCGACGCGAATCCCTGGTTCGTCCAGCTCGCGAAGCCCGCGATCATGCCTCCCGGTTGGGCGTTCGCCGCCGCGTGGGCGATCCTCTACGTGCTGATGGGCCTCGCGCTGGCGATGGTGATCAACGCGCGCGGATCGCGCGGCCGCGGCCTCGCGCTGCTCTTCTTCGTCGCCCAGCTCGCGATCAACCTGGCCTGGACCCCGGTCTTCTTCGGCCTGCATAAGGTCGATATTGCATTGCTGATGCTCGGCGCTCTGCTCGTGCTGGTGCTGCTGACGATCCTGCTGTTCTGGCGCGTCCGGAAGGTGGCGGGCGCGCTGCTGGTGCCGTATTTCGGGTGGCTCTGCTTCGCCCTCGTGCTGTTCTGGCAGATCGATGCACTCAATCCGGACGCCGGGTCCCTTGTACCTTCGCGCTCGGTTGACCAGATTGAGATCCGTTGAAGTTCGTTTAGGAAGCTGAAGATGCAGACCGACAACCGCCTGTTCGACGATTTCGTCAAGTTCGTGAACGGTGCGGCGGGCACCGTGGCCGGCATGGCGCGCGAGACCGAGGCCTCGGCCCGCGAGCGCGCGCGCGAATGGATCGGCGGACTCGATTTCGTGTCGCGCGAGGAATTCGACGCGGTCAAGGCGATGGCAGTCGCGGCGCGGGACGAGAATGATGCGCTCGCGGCGCGGATCGCCGCGCTCGAGGCGCAGCTCGGCGGCGCGGCGAAGCCCGCACGCGCGCCCAAGGCTCCGAAGGCAGACGCTTGAACCAACCGGTTAACGACCGCTTGTCCACAGCTTTTCGACAGGGTTGCGAACCGCGCGCTTGTGCCCTCGGGGCGCGATTGGCAGGATTCCGCTCAGCCAATCCCGGCATGTGGAGGTAAGGATGTTGGACGAGGCCGAATACGACCGCGACGACGCCGCGCCGATCGACATGCTCGAGAATTATTTCGCGGCGCATGGCTGGACCTTCGAGCGCGAGGACGACGAGATCGTCGCCAAGTTCAAGGGCAGCTGGACCGAATATGAGCTGCGCGCGATCTGGCGCGAGGACGATGGCGTCCTCCAGTTCCTCGCTTTCCCCGACATCCGCGTGGCCGACGAGCGCCGCGCCGCGGTCTATGAGACGATCGGGCTGGTCAACGAGCAGCTCTGGATCGGCCATTTCGAATTGTGGTCGGCGAGCGGCATCCTGCTCTTCCGTCACGCTGCGCTGATCGACGGCGCGGGCGAGCCGACGTTGACGCTCAACCAGGCCGAGTTGCTGGTCGAAAGCGCGATCGACGAGTGCGAACGCTTCTATCCGGTGTTCCAGTTCGTATTGTGGGGCGGCAAGAGCCCTGCCGAGGCGATCGCCGCCGCGCTGATCGAGACGCAGGGCGAAGCGTGAGCGCGCCGGAGCCGCTGCGGCTCTGGCTGCTCGGCTGCGGCAACATGGCCGGGGCGATGCTCCGCCGCTGGATCGAAAGCGGCGCGGTCGCAGCGGAGAACGTCTTCGTCGTCAATCGCCACGATCGCGAACTTCCCGCCGGCGTCCGCCAGGGCAGGGCGTTTCCCGACGAGCCGGCGCCCGATTTCGTCCAGCTGGGCATGAAGCCACAACAACTCGACGACGTCGCCACGCTCATCGCTTCCCTCCCCTCGGGCGGGGTGCCGCTGATCTCGATCCTCGCCGGCGCCGAAGTGGCGACGCTCGAGGCGCGCTTTCCCGGCCATCCGGTCATCCGCGCCATGCCCAATCTGCCGGTCGCGCTCGGCAAGGGCGTCGTCGGGCTCCATGGCGCGCGCGCGCCCGGCATCGACGAATTGATGGCGCCGCTCGGTCTCGTCGAGTGGATTAACGACGAGAATTTGTTCGAAGCGGTCACCACGCTCTCGGGCTGCGGCCCGGCCTTTGTCTACCGCTTCATCGATGCGCTGGCCGAGGCGGGTGCCGCGCTCGGCATGCAGTCCGATCAGGCGCAGCGCCTGGCAGTCGCGACGGTGGAGGGGGCGGGCCTGCTCGCCGCCCAGGCCGATGCGCCGCCCTCGGTGCTCGCCGATCGCGTCGCCAGCCCCGGGGGTTCGACCCGGCAGGGTCTCAACGTCCTCGACCGCGACGATGCGCTCAAGGCGCTGCTGCGCGAGACTCTCGCAGCCTCGCAGCGTCGCAATGCCGAGATGGCCGCCGAGGCACGCAAATAGACTTTGTTCCTGTTTTGTGCTATAGCCTTGGCGGCTCTTTGAATTCGTCGGGAAGTCCATAGGCGGCCACGCAACTTTCTTGCTCATTCGCGCAACGAAAGAAGCGAATCCGCGGGAAAAGTGCGAAGTTAAGCCTCGGAAATCCTACACGGAACGCTGGCCCTCGCGATTTGTTTTGCTTCCGACTCACGCATGAACGGAGGCGGTAATGGCGACGACCACGGCGACGCGCGACAGCAAGGGACGTTTCAAGGGCTCCTCTTCGTCGAAGAGCAATGAGGGGCGGTCGAGCAATCTCGGCATGGTCGCCGGTGCGGTGGCCGGTGGCGCGGCGCTCGGCATTCTCGCGATGTTCGGCCGCAAGGCCGCGGTGCAGGCGCCGACCGCGCTCGCCGGCAATTGGGACGAGGCGCTCGTCGTCGAACACCAGGCCACGCTCAAGGTCTTCGACACGATCGAGGCGACCGACGAGCACAATACGGTCAAGCGGGCGATGCTGCTCTCGCATCTCAAACATGCTTTGCTCAAGCACGCGGTCGAGGAAGAGAATGTCATCTATCCCGCGCTCCGCGAGATCGGCCAGCGCGACGCCGCCGATGCGCTCACCAAAGAGCATGGCTATGTGAAGCAGTATCTCTACGAGCTGGAGAATACGCCCGCCGCGTCACCTGACTGGATCGCCAAGGTCCGGGAATTCCGCGCCGATATCGAAAAGCACATGCAGGAGGAAGAGATGCACCTCTTCCCGATGCTCCGCTCGCAGCTCTCGGAAGAGAAGAACAAGGCGCTCACGATGACGATGAACAAGGAAGGCTTCAAGGTCGCCTGAGCGCGCTGCTCAGCGCCCCGAGACGCTGCTCCGGTCGCTTTCGGGCACCAGCCCTTCGAGCACGGCCCAGAACCCGCCGACCGCGCCTTGGCCGGCGCTCGAATAGGCAGTGGACATCTTCTCGCGGAGCGCGTCGAACAATTCGGCTTCGAGCGTCGCGCCCGTGGGCGTCAGCCGCAACAGCCGCTGCCGCCGGTCGCGTTCGCCGGTTCGGGTCTCGACCATGCCGCGATCGGCGAGCTCGCCCAGCACTCGGCCAAGCGACTGTTTGGTGATTCCGAGGATCGCCAGCAGCGCGCTCACCGTCAGGTCGGGCTCGCGCGCGATGAAATAGAGCGCGCGGTGATGCGCGCGTCCCAGCCCCTGCTTGGCCAGGCCCGCATCGATCGAGCGCGTCAGATTAGCATAGCCGAAATAGAGCAATTCGATGCCGCGGCGGATCTCGGGCTCGCGCAGGAACAGCGGGGATGCGGGAATTGGGGCAGCCATGTTGACCATTCTAGCCTCGCAGCCTAGTCCACCGCAAGTCGATCCGGCCGGAGTCGGTCGGTGCTCTCGGGAAGGATATGATGGAAGACGCGACGATCCTGGATTTCGAGTTCGAGGCGCATGCGAATCCGGTGGCCGTGGCCGACCGCGCGGCGCTCCTTGCCAATCCCGGCTTCGGCAAGATCTTCACCGATCACATGGCGGTGATCCGCTACTCTGCCGACAAGGGTTGGCACGATGCGCGGATCGAGCCGCGCCGTCCGATCCAGCTCGATCCCGCCTGCGCCGTGCTCCATTATGCGCAGGAGATCTTCGAAGGCCTCAAGGCCTATCGCATGCCCGATGGCGGCGCGACCCTGTTCCGCGCGGACGCCAATGCCCGCCGCTTCGCCGAGTCGGCGCAGCGCATGGCGATGCCCGAACTGCCCGAGGAACTGTTCCTCGCCTCGATCCGCGAGCTGGTCAGCACCGACCGCGACTGGATCCCCGAAGGCGAGGGTGCCTCGCTCTATCTGCGCCCCTTCATGTTCGCGAGCGAGACCTTCCTCGGCGTCCGGCCCGCGCAGGAATATCTCTATATCGTGATCGCATCGCCGGCGGGCGCCTATTTCAAGGGCGGCGCGCCGTCGGTGACGCTCTGGGTCTCCGAGCATTATACCCGCGCCGCGCCCGGCGGCACCGGCGCCGCCAAATGCGGTGGCAACTATGCCGCCAGCCTCGTCGCGCAGGCCGAGGCGATCGGCCACGAATGCGATCAGGTCGTGTTCCTCGATGCGGCCGAGAACCGCTATGTCGAGGAACTGGGCGGAATGAACGTGTTCTTCGTGTTCGACGACGGCTCGATCCAGACCCCGCCGCTCACCGGCACGATCCTGCCGGGCATCACGCGTGAATCGCTGCTTACGCTCGCGCGCGATGCCGGGATCACGGTGCGCGAGGAGCGTTACAGCCTCGAGGAATGGCAGGCCGATGCGGCCAGCGGGCGGCTGCGTGAGGCGTTCGCGTGCGGCACTGCCGCGGTGGTCACGCCGATCGGCCGGGTGCGCGGCCGCGGCTTCGATTTCGCGATCGGAAACGGCGGCCCGGGCATGCTCACCGAGCAGCTCCGCGCGCAACTCGTCGCGATCCAGCGCGGAACTGCGCCCGATCCGCACGGCTGGGTTGAACGGCTCTTCTAAGGCCCTATAAGCCCGCTTCCCGTTGGGGCGTCGCCAAGTGGTAAGGCACCGGTTTTTGGTACCGGCATTCGCAGGTTCGAATCCTGCCGCCCCAGCCAGCGCTCTCCTCTGATTCGGCTCCTAAGGCGCTGAATAAGAAGGAGGATTGTGAAGCTGGCGTCATCGGCACATAGGACCGGGTTGGACCTGTTTGGACCGGATTCGACGGCACTTTTCACACGATTCTTCACATGATTTTTAGTGCCGGGGAGCCGACTTTGGAGTCGGCAAAATGGCAAGGAACTCAGGCGCTTTCACATTTTCGCCCGCCGCAATCGACGCGCTTACCAAGGGCAAACTTCACGACAATCGGACGCCTGGTCTGATGATCGAGGTGCTGGGCAGCGGCAAGAAGGTCTGGAAATACGAGCGACGGCTGGTTGCGATCGGCGCTCCCGTTCGCCTGACCTTTGGACGCTTCCCGGCGCTTACGCTGGCGGCGGCACGAGAGTGGGGGGCAGCGATCAACGAGCAGGTCGAAGCCGGTATCGACCCACGCGTCGCCATGCGCGCGGAGGCCGAGCGCAAGCGCGCCGAGGAGGCCCGCGACACCATGACGGTCGCGCGTGCCCACAAACTATACATGGAGGCTGTCGGGGAAGGCCGTGCATCCCGCGCAAAGCGCAAGAACAAGCCACGCACCATCAAAGAAAAGCTCGAAATCTACCAGCGCGATATCGCGCCCAGGCTGGCCACGAAGTCGATCTATCTGGTCACCGAGCGGGAACTGATCGATCTCGTTATCAAAAAGGGAAAGACCGCCAAGGCCCGCGCCAACCGGCTGGCAGCGGAATTGAAGGTGTTCTTCGGCTGGGCCGCCAGCCTGCGTGGGCTCGAGATTGGCCTGGAGGTTGATCCGTCCCGACGTTTGGGCGACCTGCGCTTCCCGGAGACGCCGCGAGAGCGCAAGCTCAGTCGCGAGGAGATCGGCTGGTTCCTCAAGGCCGTTGTGCTGGAGGAGCAGGATTTCCGTCGCGGAATGCTGCTCTGGCTGCTCACCGCAGCCCGGATTTCGGAAGTAACCCGTGCGCACAGCGACGAGATCGTCGACGGCGTGTGGACAATCCCGGCGGACCGAGCGAAGAATTCCGTCGCGCATGCGATCGCGCTCGGACCATGGGGGCAATCGCTCATGGCTACGAACTCGGAGTGGGTGTTTCCCGCGATCAAAGTCGACGGCCCGCGAAAGACAGGCTGGTACAAGGCGCGTGATCGCGTGCTCGCGCGCATGGAGGAGGTGGCCGGCCGGCCGATTGAACGGTTCACGCCGCACGATTTTCGCCGCACCGCTCGCAGCAATACCAAACGGATGCGGGTAGATTTCGAGACGGCCGAGGCGATGCTCAACCATGTAAAGACGGGGCTCGAGCGCATTTACGACGGCTATGAGCTCGAGGACGAGAAGGTCGCCTGGTTCCTTGCCTGGGAAAATGAAATCGCCGGCATCGCGCGGAGAGCCGGCGTCGCCGAAGCGCTCGGCATCCCTGTACCCACGGCGAAGATAGACTCTCTGAAGCAATCGATCGTGACGCTGTGGCGGAACCGACATCGAGTCATGGCGGTGTAAAAGCATGAACCCTGCCTCGCCTTTCCTCGCGCTGCGATATGCCTCCTGCGTGGCGGATTGGCCTCAATGACCTGTCGTGGCGTGAGAAGCTCGGGCGCTTATGAGAAGGCATCCGCTGCCGGCGCGCATGTCAGGCTTCGGCTTAAGGCGAAGGCGCATGCTTCAGCATGGTTCTCACGCCGGCGATGGGCGAGGCGACTTGGCGCCGACCGCGAGATGGCTGAGCTGTCCTCCGGCGCGAGAGGCGGGTCTCGAACAACTTGGAAAGGAGGTTTCGCGGCAGCAATCCGCCCGAGCGCAATACGGAACCGGCCCGGAGGGGCAATGGTTTACGGTGCATGCCGCAGGCAAAGGAGGCATATGATGGACGGTTCCAACCCGCGATCGACGGCGAAGATTGCCGGCCATCCGATCCATCCGATGCTGATACCCTTTGGCTGCTGGGCGCCGGGTTGGTGATGGCCGCGCTGGCGGCGACGGCCGGTTTGACGGATTTCCTCGGCGAACCAAGGGTACGCGCGTTGCGCGCCGCCTGGCATCATATGATCGGCAATATCGTCGCAGTGTTGGCCGAAATAGTAAATCTCTGGCAGCGGCTCGAGCAGGGCGATGCTTTCGTCGTTCCCACCGGACTGGTCGTCTCGGCGGGCGTCACCCTGTTGTTGCTCTACAATGGCTGGCGTGGCTGGGAAATGGTCTATCGAGGCCGGGTCGGGGTGGCCGATTGAGCGGTAAGGGCGGGCGAAAACCTGCCCGCGGAGCGGCGCGAAACGCTCGAGAAAGCGAAGGACGAACTGCGCACTTTGTTTGGCAAGGAGTGATCGTACCGCGATCGTTGTCGTTTGGTTGTGCAGGAACCGCGAGACGATTGGCGCTTTTAGAACCTGCGGGAAACAGGAAGATTCTTGATGGCCCAAGAGAGCTTTACCGACGCGATCGCGCTGCTGAAGGCGGATCACCGCAAGGTCGAGGGGCTGTTCGAACAATTCGCAGCCGCGGCGGCCGGCCCCAAGGCGAAGCTCGCACGACAGATCTGCACGGAACTCAAAATCCACACGACCGTCGAGGAGGAGATTTTCTACCCCGCCTTTCGCGGCAAAATCGAGGACGACACGCTCGACGAAGCCTATGTCGAGCACGACGGGGCCAAGGTGCTCGTGAACGACATCGAGGCGGGCAGCCCCGAAGATGATTTCTACGATGCCAAGGTCACGGTGCTGTTCGAGGAAATCAAGCACCACGTTCATGAGGAGGAAATGCCCTCCGAAGGCATGTTCGCCCAGTGCCGCAAGACCGATGTCGATCTCGTGGCGCTTCGCGACCTGATGGTGTCCCGCAAGCAGGAACTGATGCTCCAAGCGGAGCGCGAGGGCCTGCCTCCGGCGCAGCCGCGGGCGGTCAATTTGCAGCCGGCTTGATCGGGGCTCACCATGCCGGATCTCGCCGACCCTGAGGATATCGCGGACGCCCATACTGAACAGCCTGGCCTGGCGGGCCGCAAGGCAGTCGTGACCGGAGGGACGACGGGCATCGGTCGTGCGATCGCCGTGTTGCTGGCATCGGAAGGCGCCAAAGTGTTCGTCTGCGGGCGCACGCCCCAGCATCTTGAGGACGCGCTCAAGCGAATTCGCGAGGTGGGTGTCGGGGATGGGATCAACGTGGACCTTGCCGATCCCAAAGAGACCGAGCGGTTCTTCGCGGCTGCGAATGACTTTCTTGGCGGGCTCGATATCGCGGTAATCAATGCCGCGGTTCCCGTAGAGGCGCTCGCCGACACGTCGCGCGAAGACACCGACTATCAGATCGCCGTGGATTTCACCTCGTACCTTGCGACGACCCACGCCGCGAAACGGATGCCGGCCGGGAGCGACATCGTCCTGATCGGATCGATGTCCGCGGTGTCGCGCACGGGCGGCAATTCGATCTATGTCGCCGCCAAATCGGGCATCCAGGGATTCGCCAAGTCGCTGCGCGAGGAGCTGGCAGAGAAGGATATCAAGGTCGGGCTGATCGAACCCGGCTTCACCGGTGCCGATTTCCAATATCCCGACTTCCCGCCGGAGAGGCAGCGTGACCTGATCCAGCAAGGCAGGATGCTGCGCGCCGAGGATATCGCGGTCGCCACCCGTTTCATGCTGACCCAGCCGCGGCGAACCGCGGTTTCGCTGGTGCGTGTCGAGACCCGGCTCGAGCATCCGTGAGGCGCTACGAAATCGATCGGCTCGTCCTGGTCCCGGACGACATCGACCTGTCGAAATCGCCTCTGGCGGGTCATCTCGACGCCGAGACCTATGTACTGGGCGCGTTCAACCCCGCTTTGACTCGGCTGCCGGGCGGCAATCTGCTGATGATGGTGCGTGTGGCCGAGGCGTTGCGCGAGCCGATCCGCGGCGGCAAGGTCCACGCGATCCGCTGGTCGGAGCAGGGCTATGTCCTCGATGGCTGGCCGCTGGAGCTCGTCAACACCGCAGATCCGCGCAAGTTCCTGCTCCACGGCGGCGGCTGGAAGATCATGGCGCTGACGTCGCTGTCCTGGCTGCTTCCGGTCGAGCTTACGCCGGACGGCCTGACGGTCGTCGCGATCCACTATGACCGCGCGGTGGCCCCGGCCGGCAGCTGGCAATGCTATGGCGTCGAGGATGCACGGATCAGCCGCGTCGGCAACGAGTGGTTGATGACGACCTGCTCGGTCAGCCCCGAACGCCATTCGACGACGCTGTATCGTTCGGGGAATGGCCTCGACTGGGAATTCGACGGGATCGTCCTCGACCACCAGAACAAGGACATGCTGATCTTCGAAGGGCTGATCAGCGGCCAATATTGGGCGCAGACCCGCCCGCTCGGCGATCTCTATTTCGCCTATCCGCCCGGCAGTGAATGGCGCGCCGGTCCTTCGATCAATCTGGCGACTTCACCCGATGGGCGCCATTGGCGACCCCATCTGGAACCCGGCATCCGTCCGCATGCCGGCACGGTCGCGACGGCGCGCATGGGCGGAGGCACGCCGCCCATCCTCGCCGACGCCGGCTGGCTGACCTTGTGGCACGGCGTCGAACCCAAGGAGATCGTCGGCATCTACCGCACCTATTGGTCGATCCTCGACAAGGACGATCCTTCCCGCATTCTGCGCGGCGACCACACGCCCTTGCTGGAGGCCGACCCCGAGCTGACCAGGCCGATCGAGCACCAATTATATGTCCGCGACGTGGTTTTCACGACCGGCATCGCAGACGCCGGGGACCATTATGTCGTGGCGTCGGGCGAAGCCGATCTCGCCTGCCGGATCACGCATATTCCCAAGTCCGCTTTCGCTTGATCGCTCTGAGGCGCTGCCGCTTCCGTCAGTCGGAACGCGTCGTCGCCTTCGGATTGGAAGTACAGCCGACGACCGTCGCGGAAGTGTCGGGTAAAATTCGTCTTTTCTGTTTGCGGGATTGCGGAACTTCCTCCCGAATCTCCGGTTCGGAACCTGCCGGAAACGGCGTCCCCAATGTTGTGAAGGTGCGCGGATGGCGACGATCGCGATAAAGGAAGATGTGCCAGGCGTCAGTCCGTATCTCCTGGCGTTGCGCCAGACGCTGGAAGGCGCCAAGCAAGCGGTCGCCCGTTTCGACATGGGCGACCTCTCGGTCGAACTCCGCGCTGGCGGCGATTCGCTGTGGGCATTGATCCGCCGCGAGGGGCGCGGCGGCCTGGCCTTGCGCGCGGGATTCTTCGCCGGCGACTTCACGTGCGAGCAGCTTGCGCCGGAAGCGGGCGAGGTCCTTCGCGTTCGCGTGACCAGCGCGCTTGGCGAGCACCGCGTCGTGTTCAGGACGGGTGGCGAGGCGTTCGAACACCTGCGCATGACCGTGCAATTCACACCTGCGGCGCCGCTTCTGGTGCCGTTCATGCCGCGCGATCTCTATCCGCTCGATGCGAACGACGATCCGTTGGGCGCGGTCGGCAGCATCGAGGCGGCGCAGCGCGGACTCAATTCCGGACTGCTTTACTTCCGGATCGACCAGCCTGCGTTCGGCAACATACTCTATTTCCAGAACCTGACGGCGATGAACGATTATTATCGCGCAACGAAGACCAAGCCTGACGGCGCGGTGGGCGGTGTCTGGCCCGAGCTCGGTTACCTGCTCCCGACACCGACGCAGAACGATGGGATGCCGCCCCGCCCGATTCCGGCCGGCGAGGAAGTCACGCTCTCCGACGCGATTCTTGTCTTTCGTCACGAGGCGCCGCCGCACGAGCGCGAGTCGGCGCGCCAATTCCTTCAGATGCTCGGCGTCGCCTACAAGTTGATCGACCTGCCGCGTACCGACTATCGCGACTGGGTCCGCCGCGCCGAGCAGACCTTGCAGGATCTCGATCAGGCTCCAGAAGCGACGATTCGACACTACGGCCATCGCTATGTCCATCCCTATACCGGGGCGGAATATCCCGACATCATGGTGCAGATGTCGCTGGTCCAGGCGATCCACGAGTGGGGCAAGTGGCGGGGCGAACCGCATCCGCTCGAAGCCGAGTTCAAGGCGGGTCTTGGAAAATTCTATAATGCGAAGCTGGGGACGCTGCGACGCTATCTGCCCAATGTAGGCGACGATAAGGACGCGGATGCGGTCGACAGCTGGTATCTCTACCATCCGCTGCTCAATCTGGGTCATCTCGCGCTCGATGGCGACGTCGCAGCGCGCCGCCTGTTCCTCAAGTCGATTGATTATGGAATCAAGGCCGCGCATCATTTCAGCTACAGGTGGCCGGTTCAGTACAAGGTCACCGATTTTTCGGTGATCACCGAGGTCGCCGAAGCAGACGGGCGCGGGCAGACCGACGTGGGCGGCATCTACGCCTGGGTGATGCTCCAGGCGTTCGAGTTGACCGACGACAAGCGTTTCCTCGACGAAGCGCGCACCGCAATCGACGCGGCGATGGGCTTGCGCTTCAACGTCAATTATCAGGCTAACCTGACCGCCTGGGGCGCCGCGGCCTGCATGCGACTCTGGCGGATCACCACCCGGCAAGTCTATCTCGAGCAGAGCTACGTCTATCTCGGCAGCTTCTTCCACAACAGCGAGATCTGGGAGAGCGAGATCGAGCTTGCCCGGCATTTCCGCAATTTCCTCGCGGTAACCTGCCTGCAGGACGCGCCGTATATGGCGATTTACGAGTGCTTCGACTCGTTTGCCGCGTTCGAACGATATCTCGTCGACAGCGGTCCCGACCTTGAGCCCGCAGCGCGCATGCTCATTGCCGAATATTGCAAATACGCGCTCGATCGCGCTTGGTATTATTATCCCGATGCGCTTCCGCCCGAGGCGATCTCCCGAAAGCAGCGCGAGACCAATGGCCATGTCGACCGGGCGCTCTCGTTTCCGCTCGAGGATCTCTACGCCGACGGCCAGCTCGCGGGGCAGGTCGGGCAAGAAATCTACGGCGCTGGCGCCGCGCTCATCTTCGCGACCCGCGCCTTTCACCTCGTCGAGGGCGCGCCTTTCCGCCTTTATTGCGATCATTTCCTGCGCGCGAGCGAACGCACCGGTGATCGTGCGCTCACGCTGACGCTCGACGGCGGTGAAACCTGTAATGCCGGATTGAGCCTGGTCCGCGAACGGCGCCGCAGGCTTCCCAAGGTGCGGCTGGTGACGATCGACGGCGACGCACTGCGCCCCCACGAAAGATCCGAGGATCGCATCGACTTTCGTATCCCGGCGAATGGACGCGTCGTGCTCAGCTGGGAATAAGCGCGGCATTGCCGGCACGCCGGCTCTGCTGATCTTTCCCGAAGCGCCGCTTGCCTTCTTTTGGGAGGCCCTGGCTTTGCCTTTGGCGGGAGTGGCAGATCCTCCTCTTTTGGCTGCTTTTGCGTAGTCCGCGCAGCGACGGTTAGCTGTCGGGCATCATCCCGGCCACCGCTTGATAAGATTAAGGTTAAGCTCTGGGGTTTCCGATGACCCCGGGGGAGCATGGCCGGGAACCCCGCTAAGGATGTGGCCGTTTCGCACTGGCAACATCCCGAAGGAGTGAACGATGGCCGACGATAGAACGACTGTAGTCGAGACCCGGGGCGGCGGCGCCGGCACCGTCATCGCGGTGGTGGTTGGCATAATCGCGATCCTTGTCGTCGCTTATTTCCTGTTCGGTCAGGGTCTGCTGAACGGCACGACGAAGAAGGTGGACGCCGACATCAAGGTGGAGACGCCCAAATGATGCGATAAGGCAGGATGAAGCGGAAGCGCATCGGTCTGAGGACAAGGCTAAGCTGTTGTCTCTCCGAGACCATGCGAACCGCGCTGATATGAAGCAGTTGCTCCGCCCTCCCGGACCGGCCGAATAACGTCGATACGTCAGGACTTAGGCGTGGCCTCTTCCGGCCTAGTCCCTAAAACGATGGCCGCGGAGCTCGCCCGCGGACGCTCGTCGGGCATCTGCTCCGCGGCAAAGCCGATTTCGTCGTCGGCCACTGCCCTAGAGTCGCCCTGCAATCGATCCGGCGACGCGACGGGCGGCTTTCCCGGCGGCGTTGGCGAAATGCGCGGTGGTTCGATGACGGGCACAACCAACCACTGCGGCGGATCGTCGGATACCTCTCCCGACGACACCTTAGGTTCCTCATAAGAAGGATAAATATCCTCATCGTTCGAGGCCCAAGTATCGCTGACCTGACCGGCGGTAATGGCCGGCTCGGGATAGAGCTCTGGCCGATATTCGGCCGCGTGCGCCGGATATGTCAGATCGTTCGGCGCGGCGCTCGATGCTATGATTTGGGGGGACTGCGCGGGGTGATCCTGGTAGAATTGAAAAGCATCTCCCTCCACGTACCGTGAGAGACCGATGCCTCCGAGCGAAGCAGAGACGAGAATTGCGCACGAAGCGAATAGAATCTTGCCGCTACGGATGGGGGGCGCCACCATCGATCCTCCGAAGGCATCAATCCGTAATCGCTTCCACTCGTTCCCCCTGAAAAAGCGATAGCCTCAGCGCTTGGCTTGATGCACGTCCACGGCGGCGGGTCCGAATCTACCTCTCTCAGCGCCGCAACGGACCCCACCGCGGCCACCCGCAGGACAACGAGGCGGCCGCAGAGGCTAAATCCGTGCCCAGCCGGGTGGAGGCTCGACGCCCGGAGCAAATAACGCTTATCGCTCGACAACGACCACTGTGGGTCCGGAATCTGACTACCTTACGATATCCGTCGAACCGGAAGCTGCCGTTCGAGGACACGCGATCTACCGTTCTGATTGGGACCAGTCGGTTGGTTAGGCACAGATTGGCCACTCGAGACGCGCTGACGTCACCACCCACGGCGCGCGTGCGTAATGTCCGGGCAGGGTCGCAACCTATGGTCAGCGGCTGGAGTTACGGAAATTGCGCCGAGGCTCGTCGTGTCGGTGCCGGCCCTCCACATCGCAGGAAGCCGGCCTACGGTACTCGCATGGAGGGTGACGGTGATGGCATCGCCTGCGAGCCCTTCAGGCGATAGCATCGGCGGCTATGCGCCCATCTTCGGCCGTTCGGTGCGCCCGCGGTGGCACCTGAAAGCTGACGTTCTGTAGTGTAACCGCGTAGCTGCGTACGGCCCACCCAAGGCTACTCCGGATATGCGTATGTAGCAGCCCGCAAATCGCGTCGGCACGGAGTCTGGCGCCGCCATCGAGGTCGGGCTGCGCGTTCGATGGCGCGATACGGGTCGTCAGTCACGACCACCGTTCCTCGAGTTTCGCGTCGAGTAGAGATGGCCGCGATCAGCTTGGGCAGCTGAAAGGCAACGCTTTCGGTATCGGCGGGAGCTTCTATCGATCAATCGCTCGCAGCGAGATCGGCCGCGGCCCTCAGCTCCCAGGCACTCGCGCCTTGTTCGCGACTGAGGGCGAGCGCCTCTTCGAGCAGCGCGATGCTTATATTCTCTTCCGCCCCGGCGGATCGCACGATCCTGGCCTTGAGGCGAAGCAGTTCCGGCACCGCAAACCGCTCGCCATTGGCCTCGCAGCGAGCGAGCGTGATGTCGACCAGGGTCAGTGCTTCGCTGGTCCGCGACTCCGCGGCGAGGCCGCGGGCGAGCGCGATCGAGAAAGGTGTGGTCAGCAGTTCGTAGCGCGCCGCGCGTAATCGAGAGAGGCTTTCCTCGACCGCGCCGAGCGCGTCGCCGGTCCGGCCACGCTGGATGTCCAACTCGCCGCGAAACCCCGCCGCCGCAGCGATATAGGGCCCCAATGCATTGACCTCGGCGCATTCGGTGAAGACAGCGAGATCGATCTCGGCTGCGGCGAAATCCTCCATCCACAGAAAGACCGACAACGACCAGATCAGCGCGATGCAGTGCGTGAGCGGATGATCGAGCCGCGCCGCCTCGCGCACGAACTGTCGCGCGATCCTGCCGGCCTGCTCGGCATCGCCGGAGAGCCACAAGGTTCGTGCGAGCGCGATGCCGGAACGGTTTCGATGATCGAAGCCATAATGGATGGTCCGGCCCCGGGCCGAAGGCTGGCTCATCTGCAGCGAAAGCTCCAGCGCGTGCCGCGCACGTTTCTGGTCCCCGCCGAGATGGTGCGAGATTCCCGAAAGCGAGCAGGCGATACCGATGGCCTCGGGTGCGCCTATGGCTTCGGCAACCGCGACCGCGCGCTCGGCGTGGCACATCGCAACAGCATATTCCCCGACGCGCTCATGGAAGATGTGGAGCCGGCCGAGCAGGCGCAGCTGGTTCCATTTGTCGTCGAGCGACGTCGCGATCTCGAGCGCGCGGGCGAGCGCGTTCCCCGCCGCTTCGCTGTTGCCGCGCGTGAACATCAGGGTGATGCCGAGCGCCGCCTGAAGCTCCAGTTCCAATGCGGTACAGCGCTGGTCGTCCACTATTTCGCCCAGCGCGCGGGTGCACCAAATGCGGCATTCGATCAGGTGCGACAGGTTGAGGAACACGGGCGCGCTGGCGGCGGCGAGGCGGACCGCCATCCGGCGATCTCCATCGGGGCCGAAGCACCAGGCGAGCGCGCTGCGGATATTGCCGAGCTGGGGGCGGAGCGGCCTCGCGTCCTGCAGCACGCCTTCGTCCTGCTCGGCCATTTCGAGTTCGGTGAGGAAAAAAGCGGCGTGGTGGCGGGCAACGGCGGCCTGCGCCGCGTCGCCGCGCGTGACCAGCTTTTCGCGGGCATAGGCGCGCGTCATCTCGAGCAACCGATAAGTGCCCGTACGGCGCGAGCGATCGGGGGCGATCAGCGATTTGGAAGTGAGCTCGTCCAGCGCGACGGCAATCTCGTCCGATCCGATCCCGGCATCCGCCACCACTTCCAGCGCAGCATCGATCGAGAAGGGGCCGACGAAGATTGAGAGACGCTCGAGCACAACCCGCTCGACATCGGAGAGCAGATCGTAGCTCCAGTCGAGCGTGGCCTGCAGCGTCTGCTGGCGCGGTTGCGCGGTGCGCCGGCCCGCCCAGCCGAGGCTGAATCGCTCGCCAAGCTGGCGCGCGGTGATGGTGATACCGTGCGTCGCCGCGCGAACGGCGACCAGCTCGATCGGCAAGGCCATGCCGTCGAGGCGCTGGCACATCTCGGCGACGAGCCGGACGGCCTCCTCATCCATCACCAGGGCACTGTCAGCTGCGGTGGCGCGCTCGCGGAAGAGCTGCACCGCCGGATAGGCCAGCAACTGATCGCGCGTCAGTCCGGAGAGGTCCTCAGGATAGCCGAGCGCATCCAGGCGCAGGACATGTTCGGCGCGCACGCGCAGCGGCTCACGCGAAGTGGCCAGCACCCGTGCCCGGGGCGCCTCCTCGACGATCCGCTCGACGATGCCCGCGACCGCCTCGATGACATGCTCGCAATTGTCGAGGATGAGCAGGAAGGGACGGTCGCGGATATGGCCGAGGATCACGGCAAGCGGATCCTCGCCCTGGACCGCGATCCCCATCGCGCCGGCGATCATCGAGGGCACCACCGCCATGTTTTCGATCATGCTGAAGTCGACGAAGGCGACCTGATCCTCGAACATGGGGGCCAGCCGGTGGCCGATTTCGACGGCGAGCGAAGTCTTGCCGACGCCCGCTGCACCGACGATCGAGAAGAGCGACGTATCGGCGACCCTGTCGACGAGGAACTCCACGTCGCGCTCGCGCCCGATCAGATGAGGCAGGCGCGCAGGCAGGTTCGTGCCGGCGGCCTTGGCGCTATCTTCCGGGCGCCGCGGGGCCGTGCCGCCCTGGCGCTCGATCGGCGCCACGAACGCATAGCCGACGCCGACCTGCGTGGCGATGTAGCGCACGCCGTCGATCCCGTCGCCGAGCAGCTTGCGCAGCCCCGCCATGTGAAAGCGCAGGCTTCCATCCTCGACCACCACGTCCGACCAGACGCGCTTGAGCAGTTCGCGCTTGGAGAGCACACGTCCGGGCTGCTCGGTGAGCACTACGAGCAGGTCGAAGGAGCGGCCGCCGATCTCGACCGGCTCGCCATGCCGGGTGAGCAGGCGCGCCCCCGGGGACAGGCAGAAGGGCCCGAAGCATATGCGTTCGCCAAGCTGCTGATCCAGGTCCGCCACGATCTGCCCTTACCCCTGTCCGGTCGGCCGATCCATGCCGCGCGTGGCGGCGCGTCTCAATCCTGCCGGGCGATTATTCTCTTGGGAAATCGGTGGAGACGCTGAGCGCCCGCCAGCGCTCCAGCTCGTCGAGCCGGGCTCTGTCGCTGTGCTCGATCGCGGCGACGGCATCGCTGCCGAGCGGCAGGCGCAGCGGCGGCGCGTCGGAGGCGACCACCTCGAGGATCGCCTGCGCGCCGAGGCGCGGATCGCCGGGCTGCTTGCCGTGATAGGCCTCCTGCATCCGCGCGGCATTGCCGACCACGGCGTCATATTCGGCACGGCCCGCATCGAGCATGGTCGAGGATCCGGCGAAATCGGTGCGGAAGCCGCCGGGCTCGACGATCGTCACGCGCACGCCGATCAGCTTCATCTCCAGTGCGAGCACTTCGGAGAAGCCCTCGACTCCCCATTTTGCCGCGGAATAGGGCGCGCGTCCCGGCGCGCCGACCCGGCCCCCGACCGAGGAGAACTGGACGATGTGGCCGCGGCGCTGTTCGCGCATGTGCGGGATCACGGCCTTGGTCATGAGGATCGTGCCGAACAGGTTGGTGTCGATCTGGCGGCGGAAGGAGTCGATCGAGGTGTCCTCGACCGAGCCGACGTCGCCATAGCCCGCGTTGTTGACCAGCACGTCGAGCGCGCCGAACGCATCGATGGCCGTGGCCACAGCGGCGGTGGCGTCCTCCTCGGACGTCACGTCGAGCCGCGCAGTGGCGAGCCTACCGGGACAGCCGTCGCCGAGGCCAGCGAGCCCATCGGGATCGCGCGCGGTCGCCAGCAGATTGTCGCCTGCATCGAGGATCGCTTCGCACAGCGCGCGGCCGAAGCCGCGCGAGCTGCCGGTCACCAGCCAGGTTCGTCTCATGCTCTTGCTCCTCTCAACCGAAGGTGAAGACATAGGCGCGCGCGCCGGGGCGCGAGAATGTGATCGCGACGGTGCGATCGGCGATCTCGCCGGGCTGGCGGACCAGCTGGTAGAGCCGATCCTCCTTCACTTCACCCCAGCCGGCCGCATCGACGTCCACGCCGCGGCTGGCGCCGGGGGCCCGGCCGTCGATCGTCACGCGAAAGCGAACCGGGCGGCCGTCGGCCGCAGCGCCCAGCACGAGATGCGCGTCGCGGGCGTGGAAGTGGAAGCGGATGGTGCCCGGGCCGCTCTCCAGCAACGCGTATTCGCCGCCGACCCTCCAGCTGCCCGCCAGATCCCACCGGTTGCGCGACAGGGTCGCGGCGGGGCCATAGTTGCGCGCGGCATCATTGCGGAAACCTCCCGGAGAGGCGAAGCCGGCGGCCTTGGCATAGCCGAGATAGGCTTCGGGCGAACCCAGATCGGCCCAGTCGGCCCGCGCCTCCAAGCCCTTGCCCGCGATCGGGGCCAGCGGCACGTCGGAGACGTCGTGACCGGCCTCGGCCAGCAGCCTGCGGATCAGCTGCTCGCCCTCGTCATATCCGCCCTCGCCGAGCCGATAGCCGCGCACCTTGCCCTGGGCGTCGATGAAATAGATGCCGGGCCAGCCCCGGTTGGCGAAGGCGCGCCACACCGCATAGTCATTGTCCTGCAGGTTCGGGTAGCGGACATTGAGCCGACTTGTGGCGAGACGGACGTTCGCGGGGTCTCTCTCGAAGCCGAATTCGGGCGCGTGAACGCCGATCACCTCGAGCCCCTTATTCGCGTAGCGCTCGCTCCACGCCCGCAGATAGGGAAGCGCGCGCAGCGAGTTGATGCACGAATAGGTCCAGAAATTGACGATCACGACCTTGCCGCGCAGCGACTTGGGGCCTTCCGGTGCGGGGAGAAGCCATGGCGCGGCGTCCTCCAATACTTCTATCGGGCGCGAGGTCGCGCTGAAGGGCGCGCCGGTGATGGCATTGCTGGCTCTGGCGGGGGATCGGGCGAGGCCGAGCGCATCGCCGAAGCAGATGGCGGTGGCGGCGGCGGCCGCCACGACTGCGGCGGCTGCAAAGCCAGGCGAGCGTCTCTGGTCCATGGTGCGTGCCTCCTGCTTCCGGTCCCCGCGGATAATAGGCCGTCGGCGCGGGCGCCGCCCGTTAGCCATCACCGGGTGCGCGTTAGTTCCTGAAAGTGGGTGCGGTACGCCTGTTCCCCTCGCGAACGCTAACGCCGCATCACCGCACTTAACGAGCGCCGCTGCGCCGCTCCTCTACATCTGGCCGCACCAGATCGGAGAAGAGCCCAATGTTTGCAGATCAACCCTCGCGCCGGCAGTTCGTCGTCGGAGCGAGCTTGGCAGGGGCGCTCAGTGCCATGCCTTCCGCAGTACGCGCCCAGGGTGAAGACAGCGCTATCCGACCGTTCAGAGTCGTTATTCCGGAGCGGGACATTCGGGCTTTGCAGCGGCGGATCGGCGAGACCCGCTGGGCCGATACCCAACCGGTTCCCGATGACGGTCAGGGCGTGCGCCGCCAGACGCTCGAGCCGCTGATGCGCTACTGGGCGCAGGGCTATGACTGGCGCAAGATCGAGGCGAGGCTCAACGCGCTGCCGATGTTCCTGACCCGGATCGACGGTCTCGACGTGCATTTCATCCATGTCCGCTCGCGACACGAAAATGCGCTGCCGATGATCCTCACCCATGGCTGGCCGGGCTCGATCCTCGAGTTCCTCAAGGTCATCGATCCGCTGACCAACCCGACTGCGCATGGTGGCAAGGCAGAGGACGCGTTCCACCTGGTGATCCCGTCGATCCCGGGTTTCGGCTTCTCGGGCAAACCGACGACGCCCGGTTGGGGATCGGATCATATCGGCCGCGTCTGGGCGATGCTCATGCAACGAGTCGGCTATGACCGCTACGTAAGCCAGGGCGGCGATTGCGGCTCGGTGATCTCGCAGCGCATGGCGCTCCAGCATGTGCCCGGGCTGATCGGCATCCACCTCAACATGCCCGCGGTCGTTCCCGCCGGCATCGCGAAGATCCTCGCCGCCGGCGATTCCGCCCCCGCGACCCTGACTCCCGGGGAGCGCGGCGCATTCGACCAGCTCGAAGCCTTCTACCGCGACAACGCGGCCTATGCTGCGATGATGAACACGCGGCCGCAGACGATCGGCTATTCGCTCGTCGACTCGCCGGTCGGCATGGCCGCGTGGATGTACGAGAAGATCGGCCAGTGGACCTATCCCGCCGGCAATCCCGAACGGGTGCTCGGCCGGGACGCGATCCTCGATGACCTCTCGCTTTATTGGCTCACGGGCACGGGCGCATCCGCCGCCCGGATCTATTGGGAGGATCACTCCAACAATTTCAACGCACGCGGCATCATCGACCTGCCGGTCGCGGTGAGCGTGTTCCCCGGCGAGATCTTCCGCGCCCCCAGGAGCTGGGCCGAGCGCTGCTACACCAATCTCTACTACTTCAACGAAGCGAGAAACGGCGGCCATTTCGCCGCCTGGGAACAGCCGACGCTGTTCAGCGAGGAAGTCCGCGCCGCCTTCCGTCCGCTTCGCTAGGCCCTCGATCCCAAGGAGAAGCACCATGTCCGACATCAAGACCCTGTACACCGCGCACGTGCATGTGACCGGCGGCCGCGAGGGCGCCGCCCGCAGCTCGGACGGCCGTCTCGATATCGCGCTCGCCGTCCCCGGCAGTCCCGGCGCCGGCACCAATCCCGAGCAGCTGTTCGCTGCCGGCTGGTCGGCCTGTTTCGAAGGCGCGATGGCGATCGCCGCGAAGGGCAAGGGTATGACCCTGCCGACGGGCCTCGCGATCGATGCCGAGGTCGATCTGTGCCACGGCGAGGACGGCTATTCGCTCGCCGCCCGGCTGAATGTGAGCGTCCCCGGCGTGGAGCTCGAGGTTGCGCGCCAGCTCATCGAGGCCGCGCACCGCACCTGCCCCTATTCGAAGGCGATCAAGGGCAATATCGATGCCGTCGTCAGGCTCGTCTGACCCCTATTCCGAAGGAGACCCGACATGAAGAAGCTGATTGCCGGCGGGCTGTTGCTCGCCGCCGCGCTGCCGCTCGCTGCGCAGGCGCAAAGCGCGAAACCGACCGTGGTGCTCGTACACGGAGCCTTTGCGGATTCGTCGAGCTGGAACGGCGTGATCACCATTCTCGAGCGCGACGGCTACACCGTGGTCGCCGCGGCCAATCCGCTGCGCGGCGTTCGTGCCGATGCCGACGCGGTGCGCGGTCTGGTCGACAGCATCCCGGGTCCGGTCGTGCTCGTCGGCCATAGCTATGGCGGCTCGGTGATCAGCGAGGCGGCCGAGGGCGCGCCGAACGTCAAGGCGCTGGTCTATGTCGCCGCCTTCGCGCCCGAGGCCGGCGAGACCGCGCTCGGCCTGACCGGCAAGTTCCCGGGCAGCACCCTGCCGCCCACGCTGGCGCCCCCGGTCAAGCTCGCGAGCGGCGGCAACGACCTCTACATCCTCCAGGCACGTTTTCACGATCAGTTCGCGGCGGACGTGCCCGCGACCGAGGCGCGGCTGATGGCGGCCGGCCAGCGCCCGATCGCTGAGGCGGCGCTGGGAGAAGCGTCCACAGCGCCCGCGTGGAAGCACGTCCCTTCGTGGTTCGTCTATGGCGACAAGGACCGGAACATCCCGCCTGCCGCGTTGGCCTTCATGGCCGATCGGGCGAAGTCGCGCGATACGGTGGTGGTGAAGGGCGCCTCGCATGTGGTGATGGTTTCGCACGCGGCGACGGTGGCCGGGCTGATCGAAAAGGCGGCGACCGCCCGATGAGCTGAGCGCCGGCGTTCCCCCCAACGCCGCCGGCGCCACGCCCGCGGCCGGCTTCGCCCCTGCGTCGCCGGTCGCGGGCGATCCCTATTGCGAATAGTCGGTGAAGACGAGGTCCGCATTCTTGTCCAGTGCGTCGAGCTTCGCATGGCAAGTGAAGCAGGCGCGGGTGAGCGCGGGGTCGTGGTTCGCCACGCCGTTCTCGAACTGGCCATAGCCCCAGCCGCCGCTCGCGGCGTAGCGCCTCGCATCCTTGACGCTGACCTGCACGTTAACCGGCACTCCGGCGACGAAGGATTGGGGCGCGGGAAAGACGCTGTCGTTGCGCGGCGAGGATTCAAATCGCCACGCCAGTCGCACGATGACGGCGCCTTCGGGAAAAGGGCGCTTGCCTTCGCGAAAGGCCTTCACTGCGATGTCATTGCCCAGAATGGCGCGGATATCGTTGTTCTTGCCCGCCTCGTGCGCGACGCTGATCAGCTTCCAATCGCGATACCCCTCGGGGAGCTTGACCCCATAGAGCGGAGAGCTTTGGTCATCGAGGCGCTGGGCGGCGACCACCGCCGAAACCCCGAAGACCAGCATCGCGAACGCGAGGCCGCAGGTTGCAAGATGCTTCATGTGTCCTGCTCCTCAGCCGGCCAGCCGAGCGGCATCGAGCACGGCTTTGGCGAAGGCGGCCGGGGCTTCCTGCGGCAGATTGTGGCCGATCCCGCCGGTGATCCGGCGGTGCTCATAGGGGCCGGTGAATTTGGCGCGATATTGCGCTGGCTCGGGGTGCGGCGCGCCGTTGGCGTCGCCTTCCATGGTGATCGACGGGATCGTCACCGGCGGCGCGGCGGCGAGCTTCGCCTCGACTACGTCATACTGCGCCTCGCCCTCGGCGAGCCCGAGCCGCCAGCGATAATTGTGGATCACGATCGCGACATGGTCCGGATTGTCGAACGCGGCTGCCGAGCGGTCGAAGGTCGCGGCGTCGAACTTCCATTTCGGCGAGGCCAGCTGCCAGATCAGCTGGTTGAATGCTTTGGTGTTCGCGGCATAGCCGGCCTTGCCGCGCTCGGTCGCGAAGTAGAATTGATACCACCATTGCAGCTCGGCCTGCGGCGGCAGCGGCTTGACGTTGCCGGCCTGGCTGCCGATCAGATAGCCGCTGACCGAGACCAGCGCCTTGCAGCGCTCGGGCCACAGGACCGCCATGATGTCTGCGGTGCGCGCGCCCCAGTCGAATCCGGCGACGATCGCCCGCTCGATTCGGAGCGCGTCCATCAGCGCGAGCCCATCCGCCGCGAGCGCGGCCTGCTGGGCGTTGCGCGGCGTCTCGGCCGAGCGGAAGACGGTGGTGCCATGGCCGCGCAGATGCGGCACGATCACGCGATAGCCGCGCGCGGCGAGCAGCGGCGCCACCTCCGCGAAGGCATCGATGGCATAGGGCCAGCCGTGGAAGAGCAGGATCGCCGGCCCCGAAGCGGGCCCCATCTCGACATAGCCGATGCTGAGCACCCCGGCATCGACCTGCTTGAGCGGCCCGAGAGGGGAAAGAGGTGACAGCGGCGGTGACGCTGCCGCCCCTGTCGGCACGGTGCCCCCGGCCAGCGCCGCGGCGATCGCGGCGGCGCCGTGGAAGAAGCTGCGGCGATCGGTGAAGGTCTCGGACAAAGGCTTCGACATGGCTCGGATCCTTTCGGCGGCATGGAACGGTGCGTTGATAGCCTCGTCGGAATGGAGGCGCCCGTTAATCGCTATGATCTGCTGTGAGCGAGCCCCGTCCTTCTCGAAAACTAACAGCGTCTAACTGGCTCCTGCAGGGGCACGCGGCCTAGACCGTGGGATGTCCCGAAGAGGTTGGAAAGCCCGATGCCCCGATTCAGTCCGGCGATGGAGCAGCACGTCCGCGCTGCCGAGGACGCCTGGAACAGCCGCGACCTGCAGGCGATCCTGCTCGGAAGCACCATCGACTGTCAGTGGCGCAACCGCGTCAATTTCCTGTGGGGGCGCGAGCAGATCCGCATTTTCCTCGAGCGCCAGCTACGCCGCGAGATCGAGCTTCGCATGGTCATCGAGCTGTGGGCGGAGGGCGAACAACGGCTCAGCACGCGCCACGCCGCGGAGTTCCGCAACGATAGCGGCACCTGGTTTCGCGTCTATGGCAGCGAGGAGGTCGAGTTCGACGATGCCGGACTGGTCCGGCGCCGGCTCACCGCCGCCAACGAGCATCCCATCCAGGAGCATGCGCGTGCCCTGCGCTGGCCGGAAGGACCGCGTCCCGCCGACCAGCCGAGCCTCACCGAGCTCGGCTTCTAGGCGCCCTTCAACATGGGCGTGAATTCCATACCCCTGGTCTCGCGCAGCAACCCCGCGGCGAGCAGCACCAGCGCATAGGCCACGGACACATAGATGCCGATCGAACGGGCGATGCCGAAGGCAGCGATGCTGCCGCCCACCGCGAAAGGAGCGAGCCCAGCCACGCCGCGCCCGACATTGTAGCAGAAGCCGAGACCGGATCCGCGCAGCCGCGTCGGGTAGAGCTCGTTCAGCACCGGCCCGATCGCGCTGTAGAGTCCCATCGCGAAGAGCCCGAGCGGCGCCCCGATCGCAAGCAGCACGGCGTCGGAAATCTCCGTTTCGGTCGCGACGAACACGGTGGCGATTCCGCCGAGCGCGAACGAAGCGAGCGTCGCCCGGCGCCCGATACGGTCGGCGAGCGCGGCGCCGAGCATATAGCCCGCGAGCGATCCGGCGACGAGCACCGCCATGTGCGTGGCGGCCTGCGCGGAGCTCATGCCGCGCTCGAGCCGCAGCATCGTCGGCCACCAGGTGGCGAGTGCCCAATAGCCGCTATGCGTCCCGATCGCGAGCAGGCTGCCCCGGGCGGTGTTGCCGCACATCCGGCGCGAGAAGATACGGTGCCACGCCTCGGCGTCCGGGGCGGCGAGGAAGGTGGCGGACTCGACCAGCCGCCGGCGGGCAACGAAAATTGCCAGCGCCGGCGGCAAGCCTATGAAGAAGACGGCGCGCCAGCCCAGTTCCGGCGGCAGCAGCGCGACGGCGATGGTGGAGGTGGCGGCGGCCAGGCCCCAGCCGACCGCCCAAGCGCTCTGCGCGGTTCCGACGAGCCGGCCGCGCGTCGCGGCGGCGGCGATTTCGCCCATGAACACCGCGCCGACCGCCCATTCGGCGCCGAAACCGAAGCCCTGGAGCGTCCGCGCGACGAGCAACTGCTCGAAATTCTGCGCCAGCCCGCAGCACAGGGTGGCGAGCGACATCCAGACGATGGTCAGCTGCAGCACGCGCACGCGCCCGAACCGATCGGAAGCCAGGCCCGCCAGCCATCCGCCAGCCGCGGAGGCGACGAGCATCACCGTTGCCAGCAATCCACCCGCCGCGGGCGACAGGTGCCAGAGCGTCAGCAGCAGGGGCAGGATGAACGAATAAAGCTGGACGTTCATCGCGTCGACGCTGAACCCGGCATAGGTGCTGCGGAACGCGCGGCGACCATTCGGGTCGAGGGCGCGATACCAGCGCGGTGCGATCATCGGAGCGGGCGTGCGAGAGAATCCATCCCGGCTCTCAAACACATCTTGAACGATCGTTCCAGTACATTATCTCTTCGTCATGGCTCGTCCCAAGGAATTCGATGTAGATACCGCCGTGGAGGCTGCGATAGCGGTGTTTCGCGAGCATGGTTTCGAAGGCACTTCGGCGCAGATGCTCGTCGATGCGATGAAGATCGGCCGGCAGAGTCTGTACGACACGTTCGGCGACAAATGGGGTGTCTACCGCGCGGCGGTGAAGCGCTATTCGCAGGAAGAAGTGCGAACGCATGCCGAGATACTGGCGAGCCGCGAGCGCGCGATCGAGGGTATTCGCGCAATGCTCGATCGCGTGGCAGGCGAGGCGAGCCGGGCGTGCCTTGGCCTCAGCGCGACGGTCGAGTTCGGCTGCTCGCGGCCCGAGCTGGTGAAGCTTCGTGAGGCTTCGAGCGCCACGCTGACCCGCGCAGTGAAGGACGCGTTGGCCAAGGCGCAGACGCAGGGCGACGTCGCGGCCGATCTCGACCTCGACCACCTCGCGACCTTCCTGATCACGACGCTCTCCAGCCTCCGCCTCGCCGCGCGCGCGGGCGCCGAGCCGGAGCAGATCTCCGCGCTTGTCGATCTCGCCCTGCGCGTATTGCGCTGATTTTTTTTGCCCAATTCTGGAACGATCATTCAACAAGGAGTTTCAAGATGAAGACCATTGCGATGACCGCGATCGGCGGACCCGAGGTGCTCGAATTGCTGGACCTGCCGGAACCTGTCCCGGGCCCGGGCGAGGTGTTGGTCGAGGTCGCCGCGAGCGGCGTGAACTTCATGGACGTGGGTGTGCGCCAGGGCATGGCGTGGCATGAGATGCCGCTGCCGCGTGCGCTGGGCGTCGAGGGCGCCGGGCGTGTCGCGGCGCTGGGCGAGGGCGTAGCCGATCTCGCGCTCGGGCAGCGCGTCGCCTGGGTCTATGCTCCGGGCAGCTATGCTGAGCGGATCGTCATTCCCACCGCCGCGCTCGTGCCGGTGCCCGATGATATCGACGATCGCACCGCGGCCTCGCTGATGATGCAGGGGCTAACTGCCAGCCACTTCGCGACCGACTTCTATCCGGTACAGCCGGGCGATGTCGCCCTGGTGCATGCCGCCGCCGGCGGGCTGGGGCAGTTGCTCACCCAGATCATCAAGCTGCGCGGTGGCACCGTGATCGGTCGGGTTTCCAGCGCGGCCAAGGTCGACGCCGCCAGGGCGGCCGGCGCGGACCATGTGATCGTCGATGCCGAGGGCGATTTCGCAGCCGAGATACTCCGCCTCACGGGCGGGGAGGGCGCGCATGTCGTCTATGACGGCTCTGGTCCCGCGACCTTCGACGGATCCCTGGCCTCGTTGCGTCGCTCCGGGACCTTCTGCTGGTATGGTCCGGTGCTGGGTGGCCCGGGTCGGATCGACATCATGAGCCTGCCGCGCAGCATCAAGCTCGGCTACGCCGTCTTTTCCGACCATATCCACACGCCCGAACTATTGCGCGTTCGGACGACGCGCCTGTTCGACTGGGTCCGTGCGGGCAAGCTGCGGGTCGCGCCGGCTCGCGACTTCGCCTTGTCGGATGCCGCGGAGGCGCACGAGGCGATGGAAAGCCGTGCCACCACGGGCAAGCTGCTCCTTATTCCGTGAGGCAGCAGACGGCTCAACTAGGGGTGGAGCAATTCCGGCGAGGAGCAGAAAGTCGATCGCCACGCGTCCTTGAATGGCTCCCAGACACGCCGGGTTTCGCTCTTCCCGCTCGCAAATGCTCGCCAGCGGAGAAGATCCCCAGTGACCTCGAGAACCGGCGTTGGTACGCGCGCCCGGGCAGCTATCGTTGCCCGGATGCCTGAAAGCTGCCGGGCGGCTATCGGCCCAATAATCGCCGTTGCAGACGTCGCAAAGAGCGACCCCCGTCGGTGACGCACTCGGCGCGCCTCTGCCTACGGCGAAGATAGATGCTGGGAGGCAATCGATCGTGGCGCGGGGGCGGAATCGACGTCGAGCCATGGCGGCGTAGAGGCGTCAGCGTGCCTCGCCTGTCCTTGCAAGCGATATGTCTCTTGCGCGGTCGATTGATGTCGATATTCTGCTAATGCGTCGCAATGACGTGTTGTGACCTCGGGATTCCGCTCGGGCGCTTACGAACAGGCATCCGCTGCCGGGTGGCCGTCGCGCATGTCCAGGCTTCGGCTAAAGGCGACGGCGCATGCCCCAAGCATGTTTCTCACGCCTGGCGTTCGTGCTGCCGCCCTACATGGGGGGCTGCGGGCCAAACAATCGAATTATATCAGCATTATAATCTTCTTATAATCCCGCCCCGCGCTACACTTCAGCGGTCATGGCCATGACTGCGCCGCGACCCGGACCCGGATCATGCTGCGCGCGGTTCTCGGGCGCGCGCCGGGCGATGTCGCCGCCCGCGAAGCCGCGCCCTGACTACGGGGTCAGGCGAGGCCGCCGTCGATCGGCAACGGCAATTGCCCGTCGTGATAGCTGGGCGGCGGCGCCAGCCGGGCGCCGATCCAGCCGGCGAGCGCATCGACGGCACGCAGCCGCTCGCGCGGCGTCGATGCGGCGAGGCCCTTGCGATAGGCCAGCGGCGCGTCCTCGATCGCGCGGGCAATCGCGCCGAGGGTGTCTGAATCGAGTCGGGTCATGCCTCATTGGAACAAACAAGGAACGAATTTGCCAGCGGCAAGCTTCGCCCTGCCGCGGTGGCTGCGCCATGCCGGACATGGCTATGCCCGGAAGTCCTTCCCACGACACGGAGCGCGAGGCGCAATGGGCGGCCTGCGCCGCGCGCTGGACGAACAATGCGCATCCGCTGATCCATCTCAGCCAGATGCTCGGTCATGCCGAGCAGCCGATTCTCCGCCTCGGAATCGGCGCCGCTCAGGCCCGGCCGGAAAGCGGTCGTTCGTTCAGGCAGGCGTCGAATCCCCGGTTGCGGATATTGCGACCCAACGCAGCCAATAGCCGGATTTGGGCCGTCTGCTGACCAGCAGCTTTCGGACGGGAGTGGTCTAGCCTTGCGACTCATTTCACGGGAGAGTGATTGCCCGCCGATCCAGGCCGCTCAGTATCTCATTGGCCATCACACTGTTGCCGTGAGCACTCTTTCGGTCCTCTTCGTTGGCAAGGATTATCAGGCCGATTCTCAATTCGGGTTGTTGGATGCAGAGCGCATTGAAGCCATCGATATTCCCCTCCTGCCAGATGAGACGTCGCGATGAATTGCTGAGAATCTGCCAATTCAGACCCGCGCTATAGTTCCCTTGCGTGAGTACCGGCTGGTGCGAAAGCTTCACGGCGGGATCTGTCTCAGCCATCTGCCATCGCAAATATTTCAGCAAGTCTCCGGCCGTAGATTTGATCGCGCCAGCGCCTTGAAGCCAATCGGGCACGTAAGGCATCGGCCGGCCGGTTTCATCGTACCCGACGGCCAACCTGGGCAGCGCACGCTTTTGGATTGTTATCCCGGTGTTCCTCATCCCCAGCGGGATCAGGACCTTGTCGCGAAGAACCACTTCGTACGGCCGGCCGTACACGCGCTCGATGATGTAACCGGCCAGCTGGGCGGCCGCGTTCGAATATTTAAATTCCGAGCCCGGCTCGGCCGTCAGCCTGACGGTGTGCAGATCGCTGAGGAACTGGGCTTTATCGTAGGTCCTGCCGATTTCAGCGACACGCGCACTCCAGGGACGGTCGTCCCCATGGAAATCCGGGCTGGTTTCGGGTCGATCGGGGAGAATGAAGGGCAGACCCGAACGGTGATCGAGCAGATCGAAGAGACGAATTGGGTGCCCAGCGAATTCGAGGTTCGGGTATTCACCGTCCAGATATTTGCGAACATCATCCGTAAGATTGAGGCGGTGCTCGACCGCAGCTTGAGCCAGCAGCGTCCCAGTGAAAGTCTTCGTGATCGAGGCTATCGGATAGATCGTGTCGAGCGCTGGCCGACGATTCTGCCCCAACCGCGCCTTTCCGTAGCTGTAAATATGGTTCTGACCGTTGATTAGAACGCCGACCGTGACTCCTACTGCCTGCGGATTCTCGCGAAGGAACCGTGCCGCCGCACGATCGATGAGTTGTCTGACTGCTGGTGCGGCTGGGGCTTGTTCAGTTGTGGGGGTCCGGGTGGAGGCATAAGCTGTTGCCGGGAGGGCCGACAATGCGAGAAGTCCCGCGAGGATCGTCTTCTCCACACTCATGTCGTTCCCCCGAGCAAGAATAGATTGCCGTAGCAATCGATGGCGAAGAATGAACAGGCGGTGAAGCGCCCTCACTCGTGACTCTGGTGCGGCTCGCTAGGGTCGGTCAGTGTTTGCCGGATTTTGCATGATGAGCGGGTAAGGCTCTTAACGCGTTCACCATTGGTAGCACCGCCCACACACAGCCGGTGAGTGTCTAGTGAGCGCCCATAATGGGTCGAAGCAGACGCCCGCTAATGTCGCGAATTGGGTCGGAAGCGGTCATCCGGCGAGCACCTGAACGAATGTCTGCTTTCGGGAGCAGCACGAACGGTCCCGAACGTCCGCAACGGGGCGCATAGGTGCCATCAGGCGACGGTGCCCGGAGTTGACCATTTGCGGCCTGACAGCTTTCGGGTGCTCGCATCGCTAAGCTGCCGTTCCCTATATCCGCGACGATGGGCCCGCCTGCGACACCCTTTGCCGAGAGCACTTCATACCTGTTTTGGACACCGGGCCAGCAGCAAGCGTGCTATCGCGCACGATGCCTCTGACGTCGAAAGCGGCGGTGAATCAATTTCGGCGCCACCCTGGTGCCCGTCAGGAGCATCCCCGGGATCCCGAGCGGCATGGACGCCCGAATTCGTTGTAGGGGGTGGTCTCAGGAATGCTATGATTGGTCGTCCGGGACTGAGTCGAATTTGCGACGGACCGATACCCGCATTTTTGACCTCTCACGAGACCTCGGCGCCGGCCCTGTCGGCCGGCTTCTCGCAGCGTTCGGAAGGGGGGTATGACTCTCGCCTTGCGGACAAGGAGGCGACTATGACCCAGCCAGAAAACACCGCATCGCCGCAGCCGGAGCTAACGACCGCGACCCCACAGCCGGCCCCGGAGCAACGATCGTCGCTGGAAGGCGACGATGGCCAGAAGCAGACCTTCATGCTGACTGAATCGGGAGAGGCGGCCATCCGGCCGTTCGAGTTTCACGCCTCCGACGATGACCTCGCCGATCTCAAGCGCAGAATATTGGCGACGCGTTGGCCCGATCGGGAGACGGTTCCGGACGATACGCAAGGCGTGCAGCTTGCCACGATGCAGAAGCTCGCCACCTACTGGGCCGACGAGTATGACTGGCGAAAATGTGAGGCCCGCCTCAACGCCCTTCCCAATTTCATCACCGAGATCGACGGGCTCGACATCCACTTCATCCATGTGAAGTCGAGGCATGCCAACGCGCTTCCCGTGATCATCACCCACGGCTGGCCCGGTTCCGTTGTGGAGCAGCTCAAGATCATCGGGCCGCTGACCGATCCGACCGCACATGGAGGCACGGAGGCTGACGCCTTTGACGTCGTGATCCCTTCGATCCCCGGCTATGGTTTCTCCGGCCGGCCGACCGCCGCCGGTTGGAATCCGCCGAGGGTCGTCAATGCCTGGCGCACCTTGATGCAACGGCTAGGTTATACGCGCTTCGTGGCGCAAGGCGGCGATTGGGGTGCGCTGATGACCGAGATCCTCGGTGCGATCGCGCCCCCCGAGCTTCTCGCGATCCACACCAACATGCCGTCCACGGCACCGCCGGAAGTCTTCGACGCACTGCGCGCCGGCGAGGGCCCGCCCGCCGGTCTCACCGACGACGAACGCTGGGCCTATGAGCGGCTCGAGCTCTTCTTCGCACACGGTATCGCCTACGCCCAGCAAATGGGGCAACGCCCGCAGACCCTCTATGGGATCGCGGACTCGCCCGTGGGCCTCGCCGCGTGGTTCCTCGATCATGACATTTCGAGCTACCGGATGATCGCCCGTGTGTTCGACGGCGTCGCCGAGGGGCTAACCCGTGACGACGTGCTCGACAATATCACGATCACGTGGCTGACCAACACCGCCATTTCGGGCGCACGGCTCTATTGGGAAGCGCTGCCGCGCACATCGCCGGGCTTCGGGGTCGAGCACAACAATGTCCGGTTCTTCGAGCCGATCGGCGTCCGGGCACCGATAGCGGTAAGCGCCTTCCCCGACGAGCTCAACCAGGCGCCGCGAAGTTGGGCGGAACGGGCCTATCCAAAGCTCATCCACTATAATCGCCTTCCCAGGGGCGGGCATTTCGCCGCCTTCGAGCAGCCTGGCTATCTGGTGGAGGAGATGCGGGCGGGATTCAGATCGGTTCGTTGAACGCGCCGCCCGGGCGTCGCCGGCTGGCGGCGCCCGGGCTTCTGTAACCTTGTGGGAGAATCGAAGTGCGCGTCAGGTACCTCATAGCAATTGCGCTGATCGGCAGCGCCGTGGCCTCGACGGCGCAAACGCCGCCTGCGCGCCCGCCGGGTTCTACCCGCGTCGACCTTCAGCGTCACGACCTCGCCATTCCCGGCTGGGAGACAATCCAGGCGCGCATCGATTTCTCGCCTGGTGCCAGCTTTCCGGCGCACCGCCATCCCGGCGAGGAGATCATCTATGTGCTCGAAGGCAAGCTCGAATATCAACTCGAGGGCCGCCCGGCGGTCACTCTCGCAGCTGGTGACGTCCTGTTCGTCCCAAAGGGCGCATTCCATTCCGCGCGAAATGTAGGCACGACCAAGGGCAGCGAGCTCGCCACGTACGTGGTGGAAAAGGGCAAGCCGCTGGTCGAATTCGCGCCCTGAGCCCCTTGGGGCGCGGCCACTAAGGAAATCGCCACCCTGTCTCCCGTTATGACCGAAATGGGGCCTGAAGAGTGAACTAACGGACAAACTGGGCACGCAGATCGACCGCCGTCAAGATTCTTATCCGGAGGCGACATGCATAGTTACCTGAGCTTGAACCGTCGCCATTGCATCGCAGGCGTCGCGTCCCTGATGATCGCCCACCCAAAAATGATGATCGGGGTGGCGTCGGCCCAGACGGCTGTACTCGAGCGATCGTGGGCGGTGGTGCAGGCGGTGCTCGATGATTTTGTCGCGGAGCATAGGGCCGCCGGCGTTTGCTTCGGCGCGATGGCCGGGAACTTGCCGCCCGCCTACCGCAGCGCGGGGGCTTTGGCGTTCGACGCGTCAATCGCCATGGATGAAAACAGCATATGCCGCGTCTACTCAATGACGAAAAACGTCACGCGGATCGCGACGTTGCTGCTGATCGAGGATGGCGTGCTCGCTCTCGATCAGCCTGTCGCTAGCGTGCTGCCCGAGTTCCGCAACCTGCGCGTAGCGACCAATTTCGAGGGCCTCACATCGCGACCGGCAACCCGGACGATGACGATACGCCACTTGATCACTGACTCCTCGGGGTTGGGTAATTGGACTCCCGCTTCCGACGCCGGCGAGGCGTTGCATCGGCTCTACCGTGAGCGCGGCATCACGCCGGGCAATTTCGGCCAAGGGCTGGCGCGCCCGGGATACGGCCGGCAGCCCGCGACCCTCCACGAGCTTGTTGCACGCGTTGCCGAACTCCCGCTCGCCTATGAGCCGGGGACGGTACTGCACTATTCGATCGGCTTCGACGTCATGGCGCTGGTGATCGAGCGTGTGACCGGCATGTCCTATGGCAACTTTCTCCTGAAACGCCTGTTTGGGCCGCTCGGCATGGCATCCACCGGATTCCAGGTCGCGCGCGCCGATGCCGGGCGTCTCACGTCGAACTATGACGCGACCGAGGGCTTCGCCAACACCTCGCCGGACGCGCCGCCCGATCGGACGGCGCCAGCAAACATGCGGTTGATCGACGATCGCGCGACCAGCGTGTGGCTGGCGCCGCCCGCGCTGTTGTCAGGCGGTGGCGGTCTCGTCTCCACCGCGCGCGATTTCTTGCGCTATGCCCGGATGCTGCTCGACGAAGGCACGCTCGGCGACGTCCGCGTGATGCGCCCGGAGACGGCGAGGCTTGCCACCGGAGATATCCGTCCGGCCGGCCTTGCGGAACCGAGCGCAGCGGCCGGTGCCGGCACCCGCGCGCTGCTTCGCACTCTGCTGATTCCGCCGGGTACGATAGGTGGAGGTGGCGCCGCCGGGACCTTGTTCTGGATCGACAAGGCCCGTCGCGGTGCCTTCGTGTTCATGGCGCAAGCGATGTACGGCAATCCGGCACGGTCGCCGTTCCAGACCCGGCTATTCGCCGCGATTGAGCAGGACGTCGCCGCGCATCCTTGATGCCGGGCGGCGGCTTCATGGTCCCGAGAATCGATCGGCTGCAAGGTGGCACACGGCGTGCTTGGCTGACCCAAACGGATTCGAGCTACCTCTTGATCCTGGTGGTGTCGTGACCTGAATGCGTCCGCTTTCAGGATTACGTCGATGCCAGACCGGATGACCGACTTGGGGCGCATTGCCGACGGTGCAGGCCGGCCCGGTTGCAGTGGCAGCTTACGCCCCAGTTGTTGCCGTTCGTTCACGATCGTAGCGCGCCTCAAAGCAGACGCCGAGAGATCATCTGGACCGACGTCCGCATCTATGAGGCGAAGACCGTTCAACGGCTTCTCACCAGAAAGTCCGACTCGTAGATCGTGTCAGTTCGCTCGATTATAGACGAGCTTATAGCGAATTGGCGTAGAGAGCAGTGGACTGATGATGGTTGTCTCTTCCACCAACTGCTGCCCAACGCTACGATACACTGTGGTCCGCTCGCTGTCGTCCCCACGGAATGTTAGCGAAATGGCTTCACCATTCGCTTTTGCCGACACATCGAAAACAAGCTCTTCCACGAGCTTCCACTTGATGGGCTCTCCGCTTATCCAAACGACAATAGGTGTTTTGGCATCGTACTTGATCGAGAAGCGACCTGCTGTGCTCGAGATTCTAATTCTATTTGTAGCAATGGACTTGCGCAGCCTCATGCGAGCGAGAGGGCGCTTGGCGTTGGAAAGGCCGGCAATAGCGCTCTCGATCGCTTGAAAGGCGTCGTCGCTCCGTTCTTCGTCCAGGACATAGCTGCCTGAAACCACACCTTGCGCCGGGCTCGCTGAGCCAGAGCTAGAGATCAAGATGGCAGCCCCGATCGGCGCCGACAAAGTCCAATGACGCATCAGGCTCTCCCCTCAAATTCCGCTGCTCGCCGTGACGGGTTGTAGTGACGATCCGGCTTAGCGCATAGGTGAGGCCTCGGTTGTCGAATTGAGGGACTTCCTCCCGTTTGCAGACGCACGTATGGGCGGAGGGCTGGCTGTATCAGAGGGCCGAGCCTCGCGGCCGCTAACTCGATCCGCAAACTCGAAAGCAGACCAGCCGCTCTCCACCCAATTGCTGCCGCCAGATCGTTAGACGACCGAATGGCGGCTTTTGGCGGCGCCGGCGGGCTCCCGGAACGACCGGAGTTAGGGCACATTGCCGAGGATGCACGCCGGCCCGGTTGCAGTGGCAGCTTACGCCCCCATTGTCGCCGTTCGAGCCGGTTCAATTCGATCCTGAGAGCTGTCGCGCCTCGCAGCGACCCACACTCGACCCGATACTATATTCTCTTGGGCTGGTGACCAGGTCCTCGAACGCCTGCAGTGGGCACGAAGCAGCCGCCAGAAACAGCTTTCCCTGCCCAACTTACATCCGACTCGCCTGCCCGTCACAGCCGGCAAGGGGCGGTCACACCCGGCCGGACCAGGTAGCGGTCGCTGCGCGGATCATAGCTGCGGTATCGCTTCGCGCATGCGCGCTGATGTGGCGAAAGCGCCGGTCGCCGCTCGGCTTTCCGCTTCTGCGCAATTCTCTGCTGATGACGCCGCAGATTGTCGTAACGCTGGGCCTCTAGATGGGTCCCGAGATAGTCTTGAGCGACAGCCACCGTCGGAACAGAAGCGACGCTCACGGATGCGATAAATCCTATCGCGGCAAGAACCCTTCTCATTCGAATCTATTCCTTCGTCGGCAACACCGAGCGGAGGACCGTCGCACGGCGCCGCAGGTTCATCCAGCCCAGTTATATATTGCCGACCTCCCCGCCGCGCCCCTCGCGCAAACACCTCACCGCTCGGCGGCACCGTTCCGGCGGTTGTATCATCCCGGAAGCCGGTGCAGTCGATTGAGGTTGGTTGCACATCGAATGCCTGGGGCCATTGCCTGTCGTTCGACCCGCGGACCCGAGCCGGAAAGCCTCGGCGAGTTGACGATCCGACAAGGCTGAAATTTGCCGCAGGAAGCGACGCGGACAGGTGCGAAGGCGGTAGATCAGGCGGCGTTGCGCAGCTTTGTAGCTTTACCCTCAGCGGCACTGCGGACCATCTTTACCAGTCGCTTCGAATCCCTGAGGATCTCCGACTTGGGGAAGAAACCAAGCGCACCACGATCGATCGAATTCGCCGCGGCTTCGCCGTGACTGGTCAGCATGATCGCATGGGTACGGAGGTGAATTGCATCGAGCAACGCCAAGCCATCAATGCCAGGCATCGCAATATCAAGTGTCGTCACTTGCGGGTAGAGCTCATCAATCATTCGGATCGCGGTCGCGGCATCCGCCGCCGAACCGACGAGCGTGATGTTCGGCTCGCGTCCGAGCACTTCCTCGAGCATGGCCCGGATTGTCACTGAATCATCGACGACCAGCACACGAATAGCGGACATAGGGGTTCCACTCCTGCAAGCCTTCCCTAGGCCTGCTGTCGGGTCGCGGACAGCCGGGGAAGGTGCGGAAGGTGAGTTTACCTAATCCGCTGACCACGATTGCTTAAGCACAATCGACAGCAAGACTTGAACCGGAGGGGGTGACGGCAAAGGGCAGCGTCTATTGGATCAGTAGTGCCTGCGCAGCGCCGCACAGCTCGGCATATTCGAGCGACACGATGGCGCGCGGTACTTCGCGGAGCTGGCGCGGCCAAGGGTTGTGCATGACGAAATGCTGGGCTGCATCCTGGTTGCAGATCACCGAACGCAACCGATGCCGTGGAAGAGCGGGTTCGGAAGCGGATTGGATGTGCACGAACTCGCGCGACGCGGCAGGTCTAATTCCTGCACCGGTCCGCTTGGACTTCCCGCGCGGCCACCAGCGCGCCGCGCCCGTCTCGACCAGCGTGCCGGCAAGATCGCGGCCGCCCAGCCACACGCGCGCGACGGTACGGTTGTAGCTGCGCCCGACGCGCTCGAACCTGACCTCGCGCCCCTTGAGCAACGCGACTGCCTTCGCGGTCGCCGCCTTACCGCGCGCGATCTCGGCGCGGCATTTCGCATTGCCGGGCTGCGTCTCCGGCGCGTCGATCCCGGCGATGCGGATGCGCTCGCCGCTCTCCAGGCGGAAGGTGTCGCCGTCCGCCACTCAGACGATCCGTCCGCTCGCTTCCGGTTCCGGCACGACGGCAGCCAGCCCGAATGCGCTCGCGAGGAAGGCGAAATGGAAGGGCAGGGCGGTCATCGGAGGTTGCGCCAGATTACGGTCTTGTCGGCGCCGCAGGTCGCGCAACGGCCATCGGCGCGCTCGAAGCCGGCTTCGCCGGCCAGCGCGCGGGTGCGGTGGCTCGCCTGGTGCGGCGCCGTCAATCCGAGCTTTTCGACGATGCAGCCGTCGCAAATCGGCTCGGGCGCGAGCACTGAGACCAGTCCCTTGATCTTGTCCGACACCCTTTTCTTCCTCTCCGAGGGCACTCTTTAGCGATCTCACGCGCGGGAGAAAGCGGGCTTCGACGTGTCGGAACGGCCATGCGGCGGCGCGCGCGCAACACTAGCGGGAACGACAGTCGCGTGCCGATGCTTCTCCCGAATGTTCTTGGCCGCACCGCGGCCTCGGTTTCCTCGCGGGTCTGGCTGCGCGTCCCGGGCCGCAACGGTTGCGCCGGACTTTCTTCCCCGGCGTGTGCCAGGCCTTCCTCGCGGGGCAAGAAAGCCCGGCTCCGCCGTCCTCCGCTCACGCTCCGGTCCGCTGGATGCGGCCCGTGCCTCGCGCCGCCCGATCGACCGCCATCGAGGCCGCACTGGCGCGGCTTCGAGAGCAAGAAGAAGGCATCATGGCACAGATTGGATCGTTCATCCCCGACGAGAGCGGCGTCTATACCGGCACCATCCGGACCCTGACGCTCAACGTGAAGGCGACGCTTCGGCCCGCGCAGAAGGACCATGACAAGGCGTCCGACCATCGGGTGCAGGCCGGCGGTCGAGATCGGCGCGGGCTGGCTCAAGGCGGCGCGCGAGACCGGCGCCGAATATATGTCGATGAAGCTCGACGACCCGTCGCTGCCGGCGCCGATCTACGCGACGCTCGTGCAGGGCGACAAGGACGAGCACAAGCTGATCTGGTCGCGTTAAGCGAAGCGGCCGCGGCGTCGGGTGACGCCGCGGCCGTCACCGTGAGAAGGGGGTGTCGTTTTCGGCTCCCCCCGTTTTCGACTCTCTGCCAGGCGCCGCCATCCCGTCATTTGTCACAGCCCGGGCGGCCCATGTGCCGCCAGATTCGAAGGGCAGCGAGACCATGGACGACGACATTCAGCGGGCACGGCGCGCCAGGCGCGGCAGTGGTCGCCTTCGGACAGAAGCGCGCATTGGTCGTCTGGCAGCTCATCGTCCTGCCCGACGGCAGCTCGTTTCGTATCGACAATGTGCCGGCGACCGATCCGTCGGGCTATGCCGGGCTCGAGGACAAGGTCGACATGCGTACTTGGCAGCTGATCAAGGGCGTGGCGCTCTCGACGCTCCTCGGCGTTGGTTCCGAGCTCGCCTTTACCGGCGATGGCGATCTCATTCAGGCGCTGCGCCGCTCACGCAGGACAACGTGTCGCGGGCGGGTGACGGGATCACGCTGCGCAACCTCGACATCCAGCCGACGATTACCATCCGACCCGGCGCTCCGGTGCGGCTGGTCGTGCACAAGGATCTTGTGCTCGCGCCGCTGGCGCGGAGGGCAGTGAAATGGCAGAGCTCAAGCTGGGCAAGCTTCCGGACCGGACGCCGGTCAAGCTGTCGATCAGCGTGATGCCCGAGCTGCACCAAAGGCTCGAGGCCTATGCGGCCGCCTATGCCGAAACCTATCAGGTCCGGGAGCCGCTGACCGAACTCATTCCGGCGATGCTGAGTGCATTTCTGGAGGGCGACCGCGAGTTCCAGCGTCGACGGGCCAGCGGGCACCGTCGACCTGAGACGCTGCCTTGAGGTCAATCGACTCTTGCCGGACGAGGAAGATCGAGATGCCGCGCCGGCACCGGATCGATGCCGCCGACAAGGCGCTAACCAATGCGCGGTTGATCACCGTCGCAGAATTTGCGGAGCTGGCTCGGCTTTCCCGACGCCAGATCGACCGCTTGCGCAAGCGCCGGCCGCCGGGCTTTCCCCCCGAGTACGAACTTGGATCGGGCAGCGGAAATCCGCGGCGCCGGGCACCGAGATTCAAGCTGACGGAAGTCGAGAACTGGATAGGGACGCGGGCGGCGTGGTGACGGAACAGTAGAAGCCGACGATCGCCGCCGCCGCACCTCGCTCGCCTGCCGGTTCAGCGCCGGGAGTCTGCTTTGACTTGGAGCGCTTGCCCGTCGCCGGCGTCGACGAGGGCGCTTCAGCCGTGCCAGGGCGGAGCCCTCCCGGCGAGGTCTCATGCCCTTCTCCAATTCTCTCCCGTTCCAGATGCACCAGAAGTCTGGCGGCGCGCCGCACTGAACTCATGCCGGCGTCAACCAAGGCCATTGCAAGTGGAAGGCGGCAGCAATTGCGCGCGGAAGATTCTGGGCAATTCGAGCTCCTCATTATGGCGGCGCGGGGCGTCTGGCAGGGGGCCGTCGCCCCGCAAGCGCCGTGACAACATATTACGACGGCGCTTCAAGCAGCGACGATGCGACAATGCGTGAGGTCTCGTTTCGGGTCCGCCGCTTTTTGTAAAATGGTGTAAAATCAGGCATTTGGTTATAGATCATTAACTCCAATCCGGTCATCCGTTCCGCGTCCGTCTCATCCGAGCCGAACGGGGGATCATGTGAAAAAGCGTATTGGCGCTGCGTTCAGCAGCTGGTCGGTGTTGCGCCGCGTTCTGGTGGTGCTTGCCTTGCTGGCGCCCTTGCCCGCGATCGCCGCAGACCTACAGGTATCCGGCTATAGCTGGCTTCCGGACCCCGTTCCGAACGGCGCCGAGACGCAGTTTACCGTGCGCGTCACCAACAACGGTCCGGGCACGGTCTCGGACGCAGTGGTCACCATTGCGGTCTCGAGCCGGTTCCGCGTCGACGCTGGGGACGTTCCGTCCTTCTGCTCGCTGTCCGGCGCGATCGGTTCGCAGGCGCTCACCTGCAACCTTGCCTCGTTCGCTGTGGGGGACCGCAGCTTCAGCTATAACGCGACCGCCATTGCGACGGGATCCGCGAACACCACCGCGACGATTTCGAGCGCGACCGCAGGCGACACCAACGCCGCGAACGACGCGCTCACCGTCACCCCGGCGGTGCAGGCCGGTGCCGATCTTTCGGTGGTGAAGGATGACGGACTGCCGACCAACACCCTCGCGGCGGGCGGCGTCATTTCCTACCAGATCCTCGTCACCAACGCGGGACCGGATACGACCTCGGCGATCCGGCTCACCGACAATCTCCCACCCGCGTCGGATTTCCAGTACCAGTCCGCCGGCGGTACGAACTGGAGCTGCTCCAACGGCGGCACGACGATCACCTGCAACTATAGCGGCGCGGCCGTTACTGGCGTGCTGCCTGCCATCACCGTCACCGGCCGGGTCATCCGCCAGTCCAGCGGCACGATCACGAACAACGCCTTCGCCTCGCTGACCAATCCGACGGTGCTCGATCCGAACGGCACCAACAATGCGGCCGCGCCTGTGGTGACGACGATTCTGGAGGGAAGCGATCTCCGTGCGGCCAAGTCGATGCCGGCGACGATCGTCGAGGGCACAAACGTGACGATCGATCTGACGCTCTTCAACGACGGGCCGCAACCGGTCAGCGGCGCCACGATCAGCGACACGATCGCTGCGAACTTCACGATAGGAGCATTGCCGGGGGGCTGCACCCGGAGCGGCCAGACCGTCACCTGCAATGGCGGCGCGCTCGCGAGCGGCGCCAGCCGTGCGTTCGCGATTCCCGTCACGGCCAACAGCGCCACTGCCGGGAACCAGACCAACAGCGCGACGATCACGCTGCCCGCTGGATTCGCCGATCCCGATCTGACCAACAACACGTCGACCGCGCCCTTCCGCATCGTCCCGCCAACCGCGGATCTCAGCGTTTCGAAGAGCAAGACGCCCAATCCCGTGGCGGCGGGCGGCGACATGACGAGCACCATCACGGTCCGGAACAACGGTCCGTCGGCGCTCAGCTATTCGCCCGGCACGCCGATCCGGATCGCCGACACGGTTTCGGCAGACGAAACCTTCGTCTCGTCCAACGCGGCGTGGAGCTGCGCGCAGGTCGGGAACATCATCACCTGCGAAACCACCGGCACGGGCACGCTCGCGCTGAACGGCACACTCAGCCTGTCGCTGGTCACACGCGCGAGCGTCACGGCCAACACGAACCTCAACAACACTGCGTGCACGGGATCGACGGGTGGATCGCTTGCGACTCCCCTAGATACCAACACGGCCAACGACTGCAGCGGCGCGGGCGTGCGCGCGACCACGGTCACCACTGATCTGACCGTTGCGAAGGAGGTCTCGCTCGACGCCGCCGGCCCCTGGTCCCAGTCTCCGGCACTTGCGATTCCGGCGTCCGCGAGCAGCTTCTACATCCGCCTGCGCGCCAGCAACATCGGCGGTGCGCCCGCGGGCACGGTGACCGTCACCGACAATCTGCCCAACTCGCTCAATACGGGCGGCTATGTGACCGGCTTCGCGCAGATCAGCGTGTCGAGCGGTAACACCTCCTATTCGCCTGCGAACGGCCGGATCAGCTGGACGCTGACCAACCTCGGGGCCGGCGCGACCGAAACGGCGATCGTGCGGATCGACAGGCCCGGGAATAGCGGCGCCTACACAAACACCGCGACCATCACCTCGTCGGATACCATCGACAGCGACAACAGCAACAACAGCTCGCAGGCGCAATATACCGTCAGTCCGCTTGCCGACATGCAGGTGACGGCCAAGTCGATCTCGCCCAATCCGGCGCGCGTCGGCGTGGTTTCGACCTACACGATCAGCGTCCGCAACAATGGCGCCAATCCGGCAGACAATGTGGTCGTGAGCGACACGATCGACCCGGCACGGTTCGAGCTCGTCGGCAATCCCGCCTCCACCAAGGGCGGCAGCAGCTGCACCAAGGACGATGCGACGGGGCTGATCAGCTGCAGCATGGGGCAGTTCACGCGCGGCCAGTCGTTCCAGGTCTCGCAACAGGTGCGCGCGCGCTTCCCCTTCGGCGGCGCGACCTCGGGCTTCCCGATCAGCCACACCAACGTCGCGACCGTAACGACCGATACTGTGGAGAGCGACGCTACCAACAATAGCGGTTCGGTCACGCACAATGTGACTGCGCCCGGCTACGATCTTGCGATTACCAAGCAGGAACCCGGGCCCGAATTCGATCCGCTGCGCTTCGGCGACGAGCTGGTCTATGACGTACGCGTTTCGAATTTCGGCCCGTCGCGCGCGACCAACGTCGTCATCACCGACGTCCCGCAGCCGCCCGCGGGCTACACGATGACGCTGGCCGGCTTCAGCGTGAATCCGGTTCCGGCGACTGGCGGGTTCAGCTTGTATGCGCCGCCTTCGCCGTCCTGCGTCCAGGCCGGCGCGAACGTCGAATGCCGCCTGCATGCGAGCTCGACCGCTGCCAATTATCTCGATGCGCTGAACCAGGTGATCTTCCGCCTGCGCTTCACGCCGGGCGGGCCCGCACCGACCGGACCGCTCACCTTCACCGACGAGGCGCAGGTCACCGCGCTCGAGCAGGACAATGTGACGGTCAATCAGGCCGATAGCCAGCTCGCCAACAACAAGGCGGTCCAGACCACGACCGTTCTTCCTTCGGCCGACCTCGAACTGGTCTCGAAGACGCGGGTCACCGCCTCGCCCGCGAGCATCAACGAGCCGGTCGAATATGCGATCGTCGTCCGCAACAACGGCATTTCGCCGATCGCCCAGGTGCGCGTGACGGATACGCTGCCCGCCGGGTTCGAGCTGACCGGCGCCGCGCCCACGGCCACGGCATCGGGCGCGGCAAGCGTCAGCGCGATCGCCTGCACCGGCGCGTCCACCGTTCTTTGCACGCTCGACGGCACCTTCCCCCCGGACGGCAGCCAGGTGACGATCCGGCTGCGCGCCCGCGCCACCTATCCTTACGCCGGGGCACTGTTGACAGATCAGGTCAACACCGCCTCGATCGCGCCCGGGCTCGATAGTGGTGGCCAAGAGCTGGCGCGCGACGCCGATCCGACGAACAACAGCAAGACCGCGGCGGTCCAGATCGCGCAGTCGTCGATCGCCGGCTCGGTCTTCGACGATGCCAATCTCGACAATGCCATCCAGGCAGGTGAGGGCCTGAGCGGTGTGACGGTCGTGCTGAGCGGCACCGATGCCTGGGGCAATCCGGTCGCGCCGCGCACGCTGGCCACTGACGCCGGCGGCAACTTCCTGTTCGATCGATTGCCCGCAGGCACCTACCAGATCGTCGAGACCCAGCCCGCCGGGCTGCTCGATTTCCGCGAAACCGCGGGAAGCGTGGGCGGCACCGTGAACAACGCCGCGTTCGGCAGCGCCCCGGCGACCAACAGCATCACGGCGATCAGCCTGCCGGCGAACACGGCCGCCACGAGCTATCTGTTCCAGGAAACCCGTGCCGGCTCGATCGAAGGCACGGTGTGGCGTGACGTCAACAACAACGGCGCGATCGACGGCGGCGAGACGGGTGTGGGTCCCGGCGATTTCTCCTCGACGCCACAGATCCGTCTCACCGGCACCGACTATGCCGGCAGCGCGGTCAATCTGACGACGACCGTCGATGCCAGCGGGCATTACCGGTTTACCGATTTGCCGCCGTCCGACGCGACCGGATATACAGTGACTCAGCTCGTCCAGCCCACCGGACTCTCGGACGGTCTCGACGTCAATGGCGCGGGTAACGTGGTTCCGGGCTCGGCAGGGCGCGCGGCGCCTGAAGATATCGCCGTCGGAACGCTCACTCCCGGACAGGGGCTGACCGAACGCAACTTCGGCGAGATCCCCACTTCGACGCTTTCGGGCATCGTGTTCCTCGATCCCAACGGCAATGCGACCCGCGACCCGGGCGAGAATAGCGGCCTTGCCGGCGCCGTGGTCCGCCTGACGGGCACCAACGACGTGGGACAGGCGGTCGATTGCTCGATCACCACCGATGCGACGGGCGCCTACAGCTTCCCCGCCTCCAGCGCAGCCGATCCGTCGTGCCGCGTGCTGCGGCCGGGCACCTATACGGTCACCGAAACGCCGCCGCCCGGCCTCGAGCATAGCGGCGCGTTCATCGGTAGCGCAGGCGGCACCTCAGGCGGTGCGAGCGGCGCGAACACGCCCGTTCCGGGCCAGGCGAATACCAGCGTCAGCGGCGTCGTGATCGCCGCGGGCACCACCGCCACGCGCTATGATTTCGGCGCCACCGGCCAAGGTCTTGGCGGCTATGTCTATCTCGACCGCAACGGCAACGGCACGCGCGATCCGGGCGAGGTCGGCATCGCCGGCGTCACCGTCACCCTTTCGGGCGCCACCGCAGCCGGGCAGGACGTCTGCACGCTCGTACCCTGCGCCGCGACGACCGATGCGGCGGGCAATTATCTGCTGGTGAACGTGCCCGGCTCGTCGCCGGCCGGCTATACGCTGGCCGAGCAGGCGCAGACCACAGCGCCGCTCTCCTCCTATGCCGATGGCACCGATGCCGCGGGCCAGGTGAACGGCAGCGTCCGCGGAACCGCCGGCAACGACACGATCACCGGGATCGTGCTCGGCGCAGGCGAGCTCGGCATCAACAATGCCTTTGGCGAACGCGCGGGCTCGCTCGCCGGCGCGACCTATATCGACGGCAACGACGACGGCATCCGCCAGCCGGGCGAAACCGTGCTCGCCGGCGTCACTGTCACCCTTTCGGGCACCGCCGCGGCCGGACAGGACATCTGCGCCGCGCGTGCGGCTCTCGATCCGGCGCTCGGCTGCACGGCGACGACCGGCACCGACGGCAGCTATCGCTTCGACGATCTTCCGGCGGGCAGCTACACGCTCGTCGAGAACCAGCCGAGCGCCTATGCCGATGGCCGCGAGAGCGCGGGCACGCCCGGCGGGAGCGTCAACAACGCAAGCTTCGGCAGCAGCGCCGCAGAGAACCGCATCGCCAACGTAACGCTCGGCAACGGCACCACCGGCACCGGCTACGACTTCGGCGAGCGCGCGATCACGATTTCGGGACGCGTCTTCAAGGATCCCGAGCGTGACGGTTCGGACGCCGGTGGCGAACCTGCGATCCCCGGCGTGACCCTCACCCTGCGCCAGGGAGGTACGGTCGTGGCGACCACCGTCACCGGACCGGACGGCAGCTATCGCTTCGAGAACCTAGCCGCGGGGAGCTATACCGTCGAGGAAACCCAGCCCGCGGGCTATGGCTCGTCGACGCCGGACAGCCGTGCGATCAACGTGACCGCGGGCACCAACCAGACGATCGACTTCGGCGATACGGTCTCCAGCCTCGCCGGCTCGGTGTTCGTGGACTCGGACGACGACGCCGTCCGTGATTCGGGCGAACGCGGTCTCGAGGGCGTCACCGTGCGCCTGACCGGCACGACCGCCGGCGGCGGCGCGGTCGACCGCACCGCGACCACCGACGCGAGCGGCAACTATCGTTTCGACGATCTGCTCGCCGGCACCTACACGGTAGCGGAGACGCAGCCGGTCGGCTTCGGCGACGGCAAGGATGCTGCGGGAACCGTTCCCGGCGTCGTTGCCAACGACAATATCTCGGCAATCAATTTGCCGACCGGGACCGACGCGACGGGCTATGTCTTCGGCGAACGCGGTCAGGGGCAGGGCGGCGTCGTCTATGTCGACACCAATCTGAACGGCGTCCAGGATAGCGGCGAACCCGGCATTCCCGGCGTGGTGGTCGAACTGCAGAAGCCCGACGGTACGGTGGTCAAGACGGCGACCACCGGTCCGGACGGCCGTTACGACTTCACCGATATCGAGGCAGGCGACTATGTCGTCGTCGAGCAGCAGCCGCTCGGTTATGGCGACGCGGAGGAGCATCGGTCCAATCGTGCGACGTTGACGGTCGGGGTCGGCGCGCCGGTCACGCCGATCAACTTCGGCGAGCGGGTCGGCTCGCTTGCCGGCGGCGTCTACAACGACACCAACGGCAATGGCCGGCGTGATGCGGACGAGCCGGCGATCCCGGGCGTTACCGTGACGCTGACCGGAAGCGATGCACGCGGCAACGCCATCACGCTGACGACCGTGTCGGGAGATGACGGCAGCTATCTGTTCACCGGCGTCCCGGGCGGCACCTACAATGTCGTCGAGACGCAGCCGGCCGGCTATGACGACGGCGTGGATACGCCGGGCAATGCCGGCGGCAGCGCCGCGGGCGATACGATCAGTGCGGTCGTGCTCGGCGCCGCGCAGGACGCCACCGGCTATCTGTTCAGCGAACGCGGCGCGGGTGCCCGCATCGCCGGCCGTGTCTGGCTGGATCGCGACCATGACCGTGCCCTCGATTCCGGCGAGCCCGTCTATGCCGACTGGATTGTCGAGCTACGCCTCGGCGATGCGCTGATCGGCACAACCCGCACGGGCGCCGACGGGGCCTATGCCTTTACCGGCGTGGCGCCGGGGGCGGGTTACCAGGTGTTGTTCCGCAACCCGGTCAACAACGCCATCTATGGCAGCGCGCGTCCCAACGAGACCGGTACCGCCATCGGCGAGGGCGTGGTTTCGCCTTCGAACCCCGCCGGTGCGCGCACCGAGGGCGGCACGCTGTCCGAGCTCAAGCTCACCCCTGGCGCCGACGTGCAGCAGCAGTCGCTGCCGCTCGATCCTTCGGGTGTGGTCTATGATTCGGTGCGCCGTGTGGTGGTGCCGGGCGCGACCGTCCGCATCACCGGTCCGGCCGGGTTCGATCCCGGGCTGCATCTGCTGGGCGGCACGACGAACGTCGCGCAGGTCACCGGCGAGGACGGCATGTATCAATATCTGCTGCTCCCCGGCTCGCCCGCGGGCACCTACACGCTGTCGGTGACGCCGCCGAACGGCAGCTACAATCCGATCCAGCCGTCGAGCATCATCCCGCCCTGCGCAGGACCGCTCGTGGTCGGCCCGACGCCCGATCCGCTGCTGGTCTCCGCCTATGACGGCGCGCCGCCGACCTCGGCGCTGGCGACCTGCACCACGGGCGGGCAGACGACGGCCTATTATCTGAGCTTCACGCTTACCCCGGGCACGTCGGCCAACGTCCTCAACAACAACCTGCCGATCGACCCGATCCTCGAGGGCGCCATCGTCGTCACCAAGACGACTCCGATGGTGAACGTCAGCCGCGGTGGCCTGGTACCTTACACGATCACCGCGCGGAACACGCTGGCCGGGGCGATCACCGGCATCACCATCACCGACCGGACGCCCGCGGGCTTCCGTTACCGGGAGGGCAGCGCGACGATCAACGGCATGCCGGTCGAGCCGCAGCAGGCGGGACTCCTGCTCAGCTGGCCGGGACAGAGCTTCACGGCGGGCGAGGAGAAGACGCTCAAGCTGGTGCTGACCGTCGGTGCCGGTGTCGGCGAGGGCGAGCATGTCAACAGGGCCTTCGCCGTCAACGCGCTCGTCGGCGCGACGGTCTCGAATGTCGCGGACGCGGTCGTGCGGATCATCCCCGATCCGGACTTCGACTGCACCGACATCCTCGGCAAGGTGTTCGACGACCGCAACATGAACGGCACGCAGGACGTGGGTGAACCCGGCCTGCCCGGCGTGCGCCTGGCAACAGTCAACGGCCTGCTCATCACCACGGATGTCGAGGGCCGCTACCACGTCACCTGTCCGATGATCCCGAACGAGGACCGCGGGTCGAACTTCATCCTCAAGCTCGACACCCGCACGCTGCCGACCGGTTACCGCATGACCACGGTCAATCCGGAGACGGTGCGCCTGACCCGCGGCAAGTTCGCCAAGCTCAACTTCGGCGCGGCGCTCGGTCGGGTCGTTCGGGTCGACGTCAATGCCGAGGTCTTCGACGGCGACAGGGTGGCTGCATCCTTCCTGCCGAAGGTCGATGCGCTGGTCGCCACTCTCGCCGAGAAGCCGTCGATCCTGCGCATCGCCTATGGCGGAGCGGGGGAAGCTTCGGGCCTGATCCGCCGCCGGATCGCCGCGCTGCGCGATGCAGTCGAGGAGAAATGGCGAGAGAGGAAGGATCGCTACCGGCTGATCATCGAGGAGGAGACCACCGTCCACAGCGGCACGGCGAAGGGAGACGTTCAATGAACCGCCTGGCCCTCCGCACTGCCGTCGCGTTCGGCGTCGGCATCTCAAACCTCGCGCTCGGTACGGCGCTGGCCCAGGCTGTGGAGCCCACGGACCATTGCGGTTCGCCCGACCGGCCATGCGGGCCTTTGGTCGACGATAGCGGCGAGGACACCCGCGGCGTCGCGCCCAACCTCGAAACGGGCGCCGCCGAGGGTGCCTTCCGGGTGACCGTGGACGGCGAAGGCGAGGGCGCCACCGTTGCCGATGTCCAGCGCCGTGCCGACGTCGCGTTGGCGGGTGACCGGATCGATGTCCAGGTCACGACGCTCGATGCGAAGCCGTTGCTGAGCGTGGTTCCTTCCACACCCGTGGTGGCACCGGGGGAGGCGATCCAGTTCCATCTGCTCGCCAACTACACGGCGTTCATTGCGCGCGCCGAGCTGCGCGTCTTCGGTGCAGGCGACAGCATCGAAGGCACGCCGCTGACGGTGGTGCCGGTCACGTTCGGATCTCCCGCAAGCTGGAAGGCCGATGCACCCGCGGGCACGCAATTGCGGGTCGTCCTGCGCGTCTACGACGCCAGGGGACGGTTCGACGAAACGGCACCCCAGGCGCTCTCGGTATCCGCTGCCCGGCCCGACGGGCTGCGCGACACCCGCCAGGGTCCGGTGTTCGAGAACCAGCGGACCATCGGCAACATCCCAGTGACCGGCAGCGAGGTGACCGTCAGCGGCGCGGTCGAACAGCAGGGCACACGCGTGCTCGTGTTCGGTACGCCGGTTGCCGTCGACCGCCAGCTGCGCTTCGTCACCCAGCAGATCGTCCCGGCCGACACGAAGTCGGTGCCGGTGCGGATCGAGCCGGTGAACGGCGAGCCGCGCGAACATAGCCGCGATCTCAATCTGCCGAAGAACGACCAGTTCTTCGTCGGCATCGCCGATCTTACAGCGGGCCACCGCAGCTTCGACGCCGCCAAGCTCGACTTGCAGGGGACGGACTCGGCGGATCCGCGCAAGGATTTCGTCGATGGCCGGCTGGCCTTCTACTATAAGGGCCAGCTTTCCCAGACGTGGCGACTGACCGCATCGGCGGATACCGGCGAGCATCCGCTGTCCGACCTGTTCGACGGGTTCCTCAAGAAGGACTCGCGCTCGTTCCTGCGCCGGCTCGATCCGGACCTGCACTATCCGGTCTATGGCGACGATTCGACCACGGTCGAGGATGCGCCGACCTATGGCCGCTTCTATGCAAGGGTCGAGAGCCCGAACATCATCGCGATGTGGGGCAATTTCCAGACGCTCCTCCCGGGCACCGAGCTGATCCGCTATCAGCGCGCGCTGTACGGCGCGAATTTCGGCTTCCGGCCGTCGGCGATGACCAGCTTCGGCGAGCGCAAGACCGAAGTGACGGGTTTCGCGGCGGATCCGGGCACGATCGGATCGCGCGAGGACTTCGCCTCCACCGGCGGCTCGGTCTATTACTTCCGCAATCGCGACCTCGCGCAGGGATCGGAACGCCTCTTCGCCGAGGTCCGTGACCGCGATTCGGGTCTCGTGCTGGAGCGCCGCGAACTTGTTCCCGGCCGTGACTATGAGGTGAACTACATTCAGGGCCGCGTGCTGCTGCGCGAGGCGCTGCCGATCACCGCCGACACCAGCATGTTCGTCCGCGATGCGTCGCTCGCCGGCAACCCGGTCTGGCTCGTCGCCACCTATGAATATGTGCCGGGGCTGACCAGGCCGGACGCGCTCACCATCGGCGGCCGCGCCCAGCAATGGTTCGGCGATATGCTGCGCGTCGGCGTGACGGGCTATCACCAAGGCCAGGATCAGGCGCAACAGGATCTGTACGGCGCCGACCTGCTCCTGCGCTACAAGCCGGGCACCTATCTGCGCGGCGAGTTCGCCCAGTCGGACGGAGCGGGCTCGGGTGCGTCCTTCTCCTCCACCGGCGGCTACGACTTCACTCAGCTGACTACGGCGCCGCGCAAGTCCGATGCGCTGATGGTCGAAGGCGCGGCAGACATTGCCGAGGTTTTCGGCGGCGGCGAAGGGCGTGTCGCCGCATATTGGCGGAGCCGCGAGGCAGGGTTCTCCGGTCCCGGCGAAGTCAATTTCGGCGAGAGCCTCGATCAATATGGTGGCAGTGCCGACGTCGCGATCGCCGGCGGCACCCGCTTCAAGGCCAAGGCCGACATCACCGACGGGCGGGTGACCGACCGGCAGGCGATCGAGGCGGGCGTGACCCACCAGACCACCAACGGCGTGTTCGGCAGTGTCGGCGTCCGCTCCGACAAGCAGCAAGGGCAGGCTACCGCTTACACCCCCTATCCCGCAGCCCCTGGCTTCCAGGGCTCGCGAACCGATGTCGCGGCCAGCGTCGGCTATCGCCACACCCCCGCACCGGCACAGGCCGAACAGGGCGAGGGGAAGCAGAAAAGCGGCATGCCCTGGGCCCTGTCGGTGTTCGGGCAGAAGACAATCGATCGCGACGGCGGGCGTCTGGAGAACGACCGCATCGGCGTCGCGGGCGAATTGCAGCCGACCAGACGCCTCACCCTTGCCGGTGAAGTGTCGGACGGAGACCTCGGAACGGGCGCCAACGTGAAGGCCAACTATGCGACCGGCGAACGCGGCTCGCTCTATCTCGCCTACGCGCTGGCAGCCGAGAATCCCGATGCCTTCACCACCGGCAGGCTTGGTCGCCTGACTGCGGGCGCCCGCCGGCGGTTCGGCAGCAGCACCAATGTCTTCGCCGAAGGACGCTATGAGCATGGCAGCGGCCCGACCGGCTTCACCCAGGCATATGGCGCCGACTTCACGCCGATCCCCGGCTGGACCTTCGGCATGCGCTACGAGACCGGCTCGCTGGCGGATGCGCTCGGCGGGCGGATAGATCGCGAGGTCGTGGGCGGGACCGCCGACTATGGCGGCAAGCGGCTCCGCTGGTCGACTGCGATCGAATATCGCACCGACGGCAGCGATACCTATGGCGATCGCACCAGCTGGGCGACGCGCAACCAGGTCACCTTCCGGGCGACCGATGCACTGCGACTGTTCGCCAAGGCGAACGTGTCGCTGTCCGACGGCGGGCTCGGCAGCGATCATTCGCTCGACGCCGACTATTACGAGCTGGTCGCAGCGGCGGCGTACCGCCCGACCGACGATGACCGGCTGAACCTGCTGGCGAAATACACCTACCTTGCCGACGAACCTTCGCCGGCACAGGTCGACCAGCTTGGCCTGAACCTCGATTATGCGCAGCGCAGCCATATCGCGGCGTTCGATGCGACCTATCAGCTGACTCCGCGTCTCGCCCTGGGCGGGAAGGTTGCGTATCGCGTGGGCGAGCTTCGCACGTCGCGCGACGCCAATGCCCCGTGGTTCGACAGCCACGCGACGTTCTGGGCGGTACGCGCGGACTATCGCGTGATCGGAAAATGGGATCTGCTTGCCGAAGCGCGTCAGCTTTCGAGCCGTGAGGCAGGTGACTCCCGGCTCGGCGCGCTGGTCGGCGTCTACCGCCATCTCGGCGACAATGTGAAGATCGGCGTCGGCTACAATTTCACCGACTATTCCGACGATCTTTCCGATCTCAGCTACGACGAACGGGGTTTCTTCGTGAACCTGATCGGCAAGTTCTAGCCCTTAGCCCTTCCTCCCGAGCGAAACTCGGGTCGCGCCGCCGCCGAGTTGAGCCTCGGCGGCGGTTTCGTCTATGCCCTTCTCGCGAGGGTAAGGGAGAGAGGCACGCGTACTGGTCAAGTGATCGGAAAGCTTGACGCGTGATGCGGAGAAGAAGCGCCTGACCCTTTTCGGCAATTTTATAGCTCTGGCCTGTGCCGTGGCAGGGTTCGGTGGGATGCTGGGCACGACAATTCTGCTGCAATCCTATGGATATCTATAAGTCAGGCTTGAGGTTGCGGACGATAGGCTGTGCCTGGTGGAAAGCGGTGCGCCGGCTTTGGGGCACTTCCCGCCGGTTCGCTGTCGACCGCGGACGGCGAGAAGCGGATCGGAAGCGGCCTGTCCGCTTTCGGGGCACCGCCTCGTCGATTCCGGTCGTTCAATCGGTCGTAGCGCCACGGCAGCTACGCGCCCAATTGCGGCTGTTCAGCCATCAACGCGGGTGCCTGAAGAGCGGACGTCCCGGCTCAGGAGAAATCGAACGCAAGCCCCGTCACTGTGGTACGGCAGCACCAGCATAAGGATCATAGCCTGCTGGATGTTGTGGGAGCGTCGCCAGTGGCGATATGTCGACTGATTGTATTGGCGGCGATGCAAAGCCGGACGAGCCTTGGTCGCGGACGGCGCTTTCCAGCCCCGCGACTATGCTCGAGGCACCGAAGAGAATGAAGCATCCCAGAACGATGGTCGCGGCGCGGCGAAGATCGACGCGACCGCCCAGCGCCATAAATCCTACGCTGGCGACCGATATGACAGCAGCAGTCGTAGCGATGGTGCCGAGCAGCGTGCCTTCCAGCCATCGAATCGCTGCCACAATCGAGCCTGATACGGAGGGATCGGCGCCGCCGCCGAGTTCCCACGCTGCTGTAGAGATCGCCGAGATGAGCACGAATGCATCGTGCGCCGGAGATCGCGGCGGATCAAGAGAACTATCGGCGCTAATATAGCGATAACCAAGCATAAACGATTGCGCCGGGCGCCGAGATGGCGTTAGTCATTCAAAGCGGAATTAGATACCGCGTGTCGGGCGCTCAAGCTAACAAATTCGTCTACCTGCGATGGCCGGGGGGTGTCGATATGCGAGTCCTAAGTAGCGTTTTTATTCTGGCTGCGTGCGCATTTGCGGCATCGCAGGCGAGCGCTTCCGAAACTGTCATCTATACCTATGATGCCAAGGGTCGCGTGGTGAAGGTCGAGCGATCGGGCGCGGTCAACAACGGTGTCAAATACGAATACACCCACGACAAGGCGAACAATCGCCGCAACGTGAAGGTGACCGGATCGCCGAATCCGCCACCGCCCTGAGCGACGCCCGCCAGGCGCAGTGACGCCTGATTCAATTTATCCAAACGGGGGGATCAGATGCTGAACCATGTCGGGGCCGTGCGCCCGGGCGCGCGCCGCGCCATTGCCAGATTGCTTGCCTGCTCGATCCTTTCAGTACCCGCGGTCGGCGGCCTGTGCCTGATACCTGCTGCCAGGGCGCAAGTCGCCGCCGCCGCGCCGGTGCGGCAATCGCTCGACGCGAATGGAGTGGATCTGTTCTATGGCACGATCAACGTCGACGGGCCTGCGCTTTCGGCCGGACAGGGGGAAGCGGGACTGAGCTGGTACAAGCTCATCCGCAGCAATCAGGTCTGGGGTGACAACCTTGTAGCCTCATTGTCGGTAAACGGCAGCACCGTCCATGTCGCTTTTGCCGGCAAGACCGATCGCTTCACCATCTCAGGCAGCAGCTATATCCCTACTGAGGGAAATGGGTCCACATTGTCGCTCAGCGGCAATGTATACACCTATACCCTGAGCGACGGTACCGTCATTCACCTCAACAAGGTCTATGCGGGAGCAGGGTCGTTCCAGACAGTCAGCGGCGTCGTCACCGACGTCACCAAGCCATCGGGCGAGACCCTTACCTATACATTCGAGAGCATGTATTATTGCTCGCAATCGAAGGAAGGTTCCGAAGGCCAGATCTGCACCGGACATTCCTACGCCTATCGGGTATCGTCGGTTCAGAGCAACTCCGGGTACAAGCTGACATACGACAATGCTCCCGCAAGTGTCGATCCCGACGACATCTTCAGCACCGATTGGACGGCGTGGTCCACCACCAACGGTGTGTCGCTGACCAACACCGCCGTGGCTGGCGCGAGCGCGCGCACGCAGGCTTTCGCCACCACTTTCGCCGTAAATACACGCTACGACAGCATCACGGACCCGATCGGACGGAAGACGACATTCAGGACGACGTTCAATGGAGCCGTCCAGGGGCTTGCCGGCATCAAGCGTCCGGGCAGCAGCGGCGAAGACGTGACGGTCACCTATGACGGGTCGAACCGGGTCTTCAGCGTTACGACGGCGGCAGGCACCACCACCTACACTTATGCGGACAACACGGGGCAGCGGACAACGACGGTGACCGATCCGCTGGGCCATGCGACGGCTTATGTCTTCGACATCGCGTCGCAACGGATGCGCTCGAAAACCGATCCGCTCACCCGGCTGACCCAATGGGATTACGACACCAGTGGCCGGGTGACGAAGGTGACCGCGCCAGACGGCAACTACACACAATATACCTATGACGGCCGCGGCAATGTCACCGAAACACGATTGGTCGCGAAGCCGGGATCCGGGCTTGCGGATATCGTGACGACGGCAAACTATGATCCGTCATGCACCTACGCGGCAAAATGCAACCAGCCGAACTGGACCAAAGACCCGAAGAACAACCAGACCGACTATAGCTACAACACGACCACCGGAAAGCTGGTGACCGTCACGTTGCCCGCCGCAACCAGCGGTGCGGTGCAGCCGGCCACCACCTACGGCTATACCGCGGTCAACGGCATCCAGCAGGTGAGCAGCATCTCGACTTGCCAGACCGCCGCCTCCTGCACGGGCACGGCAGACGAAGTCAAAACCAGCATCTCCTACAATGCCAATGGCCATCCGATCACGGTGACCAAGGGCGCCGGCAACGGATCGCTGACCGCAACTACTACCATCGGCTATGACGATGTCGGCAATGTGCTGACGGTGGATGGCCCGCTCTCAGGCACCGCCGACACCGTGCGTTACCGATACGATGCGGCGCGGCAGCTGGTCGGCGTCACGAGCCCCGATCCGGACGGAGGCGGCGCGCTCAAGCCACGCGCGCAAAGGTTGACCTATGATCCCAAGGGCCGTGTGACCTTGGCCGAGACCGGCAATGTCGACAGCCAGAGTGACGGCGACTGGGCAGGCTTTGTGAGCCAGCAGCAGCTCACGACCGATTATGACGGCGTCGATCACAAGGTGAAGGAGACGGTGAGCGCCGGCGGCACCACCTATGCAGTGACGCAATATGGCTACAATAACGACGGCGTGCTGGTGTGCATCGCGCAGCGGATGGATCCGGCGCAATGGGCAGGGCAGAGTGACTCATGCACCCCACAGCTCACTGGTCCCAACGGCCCTGACCGCGTCGAGCAACGCGGGATCGATGCGCTGGGGCGCGTAATCGACTATCATCGCGCGTTCGGCACGGCCGATGCCTCGCATGAATATTTGAGCTTCACCGCCAATGGACAAATCGAGACCGTCACCGACGCCGAGGGCAACAAGACGACGTACGAGTATGACGGGTTCGACCGGCTGTCGAAGACACGCTATCCGGTCACGACCGTCGCGGCAGGCACCAGCTCGACTACCGATTACGAGCAACTCGGCTATGACGCGGCGAGCAACATCACCAGCCGCCGCCTGCGTGACAGTCAGACGGTCGCCTACGGCTATGACAACCTCAATCGGGTGACGACCAAGACCACTCCAACGCATGACCAGTCTATAACGTGGAGCGTCCCGCACGACTGGAACGTCAGCTATACCTATGACCTGCTGGGACGGCTGAAGACCGCGACCGGCGATGGCTGGGCGGTCAACACATTCACCTATGACGCGCTTGGCCGGACGACGACAGAGCAATATTACAGCTTCGCCACCAATCACACCTATGATCTCGCAGGACGCCGGACGCGGTTGACGTGGAACGACGGGTTCTATGTCGATTATGACTACAACGTCGCCGGCGACATGACGGCGATCCGCGAGAATGGCGCGACATCGGGCCTGGGCGTGCTCGCGACTTATCAATATGACAATCTGGGGCGCCGCTCGAGCATCATGCGCGGTAACGGCACCACGACCAACTATGGCTATGACGCAGTCTCGCGCCTCGCCTCACTCACGCAGGATCTGTCGGGCAGCGCGTACGACTTCACCCATTCGTTCAGCTACAACCCCGCCGGGCAGATCGCTTCGCTGACCCGCAACAACGACACCTATGCATGGGCCGGCCACTACAATGTCGACCGGTCTTACGGCGTCAACGGCCTCAACCAGATGACGACAGCTGGCGCGACGGCGCTTGGCTATGACGGACGCGGCAACCTGACCAGTTCAGGAAGCGCTGCCTACACCTACTCCACCGACAATCGAATGCAATCGGCCCCTGGGATCACCATGGCCTATGAACCGGCAGCCGGCCAACTTCTTCGCTTCAACACCGCTGGCGCTGACACCCGGTTCAGCTGGTCCGGAAGCCAAATGATCTCCGAATACGGTACCGCCTTCGTGATCAACCGCCGCTATGTGCCCGGTCCCGGTACCGACGAGCCGGTGGTATGGTACGAAGGCTCGGGCACGAGCGACCGCCGCTGGCTGCACGCCGACGAGCGCGGCTCGGTAGTGGCGGTGAGTGACGGCTCGGGCAACGCGATCGCGGTCAACCGCTACGACGAATATGGCATTCCCGCATCGACCAACATAGGCCGCTTCCAGTATACCGGCCAGGCATGGCTGCCCGAGCTCGGCATGTATTACTACAAGGCCCGCATCTACTCGCCCACGCTGGGCCGCTTCATGCAGACCGATCCGATCGGATATGGCGGTGGGATGAACATCTACGGGTATACCGGCGGAGACCCAGTCAACTTTACAGATCCTTTCGGACTAGACATTGTCCCTCTCCCGATGGATCCTGACTCGTATGGAACCCAATGTTACCTAGATACGGAGACGAATACCCAATTCTGCGAGGGGGGCGGGGGAAATATAACCGGGCCCCGAGTCAGTGGAAGCGGTCCAAGCAACGATGGTGTGTCCGTTTTTGGGTACCCACTTACGACGACGCCCATAAATTTGGGTTCAGGAGGGATCAATCGGATTTTGGTGACGTCTGGTACAGCGCCAATCGATCAACCCCCTCCCTGCAGCGAAATGCAGAAAGCCGCGCAAGCACTTGGATCGTCGGCGCTCAAAGTAGGTCAGCAAGCTACCAAGATTGGTGACGGAGTTGCCCTTATTGGTGTAGGTATCGCGGGCGGAAGCGCCATGACCTATAACCCCGGTGGCGTTCTGCTAGGTGGCGAGGTCGTCGCAGTTGGAGGTATGATCGGAACGCAAGGGCGGATGATGACAGCCACTGGATTTACTACCGCACTTCTGGGTGGGGCATCTATAAGATCCATTGGAACCGAATTCCTTGTAGGCTGGGCGCCGGCCAGTTTTCTATATGAAGATGCAGCGCGAAGTGCAGTCAACACTGCATTGGATTACGTTGGTGTCCCGGACCGACCTAGGTGTAGCAACTAATGACAAGATTATCTCGTAAAAATGGATGCCTGGTATCCATTCTGCCTTTTACGCTTGGCATGGCGACGATTTGGCTTGCCTTGAAGCTTTCCGAGAACGGGCACGACTACCCGGCATTACTTTATATTGGTTTTTTCGTGGCCGTCGCTGGAGGAGCTTGGATATCTTCAATAGTCTGGGATTTTCTGCGCAGAAAATTCGGGTTGAAAGACAGTACACGTAGATAGTCAACCTCTGTAGTCAGCTGATGCGCCTACCGGATACATAACAACTCGCGCCACCATTCCATTTACCGATCAGGGTGTGACATGCCCCTCTTCAAACTAGCGATCACGGCGGTCTCACTCCTTATTAACGGTCCTGGTTCCGTTGATCTTTCGGATGGAGGAAGGATCACCAAAGTGCAGCTGTCGAAAAAAATAAGTGCCTCCTTTGATGGGAGAAATGAACTCTATTTAATGGCTGACAACAAGCGGTATAGGCTTTCAGCAGGAACACCGTCGCGTGTTGTCGTTTCTCCTTCTGAGAATTATGGGCTGCTCAATTTCGGAAATGGTTCCGGGCAGGTGCTGGACATTGAGATCATCCAGTTAGGGCGAACGCGCATTGGTGGTTCGCGACTGGTTAAAAGATTTGCGCTCAACCGCGCCGGCAAATCCTGTCCGGCAAGCTACGATGCAATCAGCGTCGTGTTCGACAAATGGCTTCCGGGCGATCGCGTTCGCCTACACACGGAAGACTTTTCACGCACCGCAAAATGCGCCGGCCTATTTCACACCTGGGACGTCTCGCTCGCCAGACTGGTCAGTGGATGAATTGTTATCGGTAGGCGAACGGCATTTTAGAGAACCTAGGCGATCATCAACCGCTATGTGTCGGGCACCGGCGTCGATGTGGAGCGCTAGCGGACTGGCAACTCTCTCGTGCGCATCGCGATCCGCGCTTCTTGGCGCTGGCTCGACATCTAGGCCTTCTTCAATATTGGCGATCGAGCGGCCACTGGCCCGATTTCTGTTCCGAATCCGATCTACCTTATGACTGCCGGGCGGAAGGACGTCGCCTGCCGTAGATTGACCTTAGCACTTCGAGAACTGGAAGCTGCGACCGGCCCTCGACGCCACGGCGGCTTTTTCGGTTGCTCGTCCGAAAGCAGACCGTCGGCTTTCGGCCCATTTGTTGCCGTCCTGAGTCTAATCCGAGGCTCTGAAATTCGCCGTTCACGTCCGGACTGGGTTCCGCCCTATCGTGATGCGGCTTGAGCTCTTAGTTGCGGACGTTCGATTGGCAATAGACGCTTATTTCGCCAAGGGCTCGCCGAGTTCGAGTCCGTAGCCTTTGAACCGCTCGATGACCTTCGCATCGTTGCGCTGCGCCGCGGCGGCGTCGGCTGCCGACCGTGTCTTATCCCCCTTGCGCGCCCAGGCGAGCGCCCGGCCGAAGAGCGATGATGTCATGGTCGGTGCCTTTGCGAGCGCCCGGTCATAGTCGGCGATCGCCTCGTCGATACGGCCGAGCCGAAGATAGACCAGTGCTCGGCTGTCGATGAAGCCTGCGACTTCAGGCTCCTTCGTCAGAGCGGCGTTGCAATCCGCGAGCGCGCTCTCAAGCGCGATTCCAGCAGTGCCCTTCGCCCAGCAGAGATTGTTCAGCGCCACCGGATCGGCGGACTTCGCCGCTGCCGCAAAGTCCTTCTCGGCGAGCTTGCCGTTGCCGGAGCGCGCATAGGCGATCCCCCGCGCGGATAGCAGCCCGGCATCGGAAGGCTCCTTGGCAAGGGCTTTCGAATAGGTGGCAACCGCGCCGGCATGGTCTCCGATGTCGGTTTGCAGCCGCGCCATCGTGGCGAGTGCATCCACCGAATCGGGCTCGAGCCGCATCGCCGCCTCGATGTCCTGGCGGCGACCTGCCTCGTCTTCCTTCGGCCGGTGGTCCGCGCGATTGAGATAGATATAGGCGTCGGGCTTGATCGCGAGTGCGCGATCGAAGGCGCGCATAGCCTCGTCGCGATTGCCGAATGCGTCGTATAGGGCTGCCGCGGATACCTGGGCATAGGCGTCATCGGGCATGGCGGCGGATATCGCAGCCGCCTCGGCGAGCCCTTCCTCGACTTTGCCGAGCCTCCGAAAGATGTTGCCACGCAGCAGGTAGAGGGTGGCCCAGCGCGGATCGAGCTTCAGCGCTGCGGCTGAATCACGAAGTGCCGCGTCGTCATCACCGGCGGCGCGGTACGCCTCGGCGCGCTTTCCGAGCGCAAAGGCACTGCCCGGCTCGATCTCGAGCGCGGTGCTATAGGCGGCGACGGCGTCCTTGGAGGCACCGGTTTGCTGGGCCATCAGCCCGCGCGCGCGAAAGACGACGGCGTTGCGCGGATCGATCGCAGCAGCGGCATCCAAATCCTTGGTCGCGCCGGCCAGATCTTTTTTCCACACGCGTGCAATGCCCCGATCGGCCAGCGCCAGCACGTTTTTCGGTTCGAGTCCCAGTGCGCGATCGAAATCCTGGATCGCCTCGTCATAGCGCGCGCGGTCGAGCAGCAGATTGCCACGATAGACAAATCCTTCTGCGGTGGTCGGCAGGGTCTCAAGCGTCTGCGCCACTTCCTTCTCGGTCAGCCGGTATCCGGCCGGCCGCTGCACGTAGAGCGTATTGTCGGCCAATTCGCGCAGCGCCTTCTCCGCGGCCGGAGCCTCCTTGGCGGGAAATTCGGGCGCGGTGCTCCGCTCGCTCTTCTCGATGGTCAGAACGTTGCCGGCCAGTCGGGCGGTGCGGCGATAGGCGATGCCCGCGATTATCTGGTCGACGTCCGGTTGCGACGCGGGTTTGGCATTCTCGAAGCCGCGCGGCAGCAGGATCGTCTCGGTGACGCGCGCATAATAGGGGTAGGAGACTGCGAAGGGCGCACCGCTGTCGGGCCCCGGCTCGCGGGCGAAATCGGCCTTGTAACCCAGCGAGAAGTCGTCAAGCCTGTACCAGCCGCTGCTCCAGTCCATCCGCGCCAGCCCCGTCAGGGTCAGGCGCTCCTCGCCGGTCGCCGGATCGAAGCTAGCGGTTACCGTCTTGGGCTCGATGAAGTCATATTCGCTCTTCCAATATTGGCGGAGCGCCCGGTCACGGACCTCGCCGGTCAAATCCGCCAGGCCGAGATTGGTCCGAACCGCGGCGTCGCCCCGCATTACGGTCTCGACGGTGACCGGCGCGGGCACCGCGAGTCCGGCCGTGGCGTCGATTCGGATCGCGACTTCATGGCCGGGCTTGTCGAGCGGCGTCGGCAGCAGACGGACCAGCGTCGCGCCTTTGGGGACCAGCGGCAGCCCCCAGCCGAAGTCGGGAGCGGCAATCCGGTCGAGGCTCGCGTCACCGGTGCGGGTCCCGTCGAGCCACCAGTCCTTGCCGTCGATATGGGCGCGAACGAGCACGTGATTGAACAAGCCGACCATCGGCAGGCGCGCGTCGAGCCCGTCGCCGAACACCGTGCTGACTGCGACCGGCTCCGCCGCGATGTTCATCTCGCGGAGCAGCGCGAGGAGCAGTGCGGTCTTGGCCTTGCAGTCGCCGTAGCGGCGCGTCCAGGTTGCTTCGGCATCGGCCGGGACGAGCCCGCCGCTACCCATCGCCAAGGCGACGTAGCGGACCTTGTCCTGCACGAGCGCGAGCGCCGCCTCAGCGCGCTTTTTGGCATCGGGCGAAGCGTCGCGGATGCGGTTCAGCTCGGCGCGCAGCGGCCCCTCGGCCGGCAACACCGCCGCCTTTGCGAACAACGGCGCCAGCAGCGCGCCTAGATCTGCCCAGGAGCGGAAGTCGGTAGCCTCCACCGTGCCGCCGAGTAGAAATCGGGGTGGTGCGCCCTTGGGCGGATTGAACGGCGGCACGTTATCGAGCGAGAGCTCGACTGCCTTGCGGTTGCCCGACTGGACCGGCTTGACCTCGGCGAGATGGGCAGGCTGACGCAGCTGCACCGGCAGGTCGGCAGGCCATTCGATCCGCAGGTGCATGCGTCCGATCGGCATCGCATTCCATCCACTGGCCAGATGTTCGACATGGCCTTTCATCACCGGATCGCGCGAGGTCAGCGACGTCGCGAACTCGATGATGTCGCCCACCTGCAGCCCCTCGGGCTGGATATTGGCAGTCAGCATGCCGTCGAGGGTCGCGTTCTCAAGGTTGGTCTCGCGCCGCATGACGGTGAAGGTCTGGCCCGAGGCGAGCACGTCAATCACCTTGTCGCCGCGGCGGATCAGCAGCTTGTGGACGGTGAGCTCGTCGGTATCGGGCCGCCACGGTATCGAGATGTTGCCCGCCGCCAGTCCCTGCGGTGTCTGGATCTTGATCGCGACCTGCGAATAGAGCGTTTCACGCCCGGCCTCGAGGGAGACCTGCTGGTCCCATAGCAACATGCGGATGCTGGCGTCGTCGGGCTTGGCAGGTGCGAGCGGGATTGCGATCGGTTTCACCCAGGCGGGCACCGGCGCGATCACCGGCTTGTCGTCCGCCCGGGCTGCGGTCGTGAACATGGTGGACGCAAGAATGGCGACGAGCAGCTTATGCACGAATTCCCCCTATTTGGCGCGAGCTTAATCAAGGTTTCCGAAGTTTGCACTCCGAAGATTGAGCTTCCCGGAGCGAGTGCGCTAAGTCCCCGGCAGCCGAGCAGGGTCGGAACCCTCCGTGGACCTGAGCGCCCTTATGTCCGCCGTTCAGCCTAGCGGTCGGCAATCCCGAAGCGCCGTTTGTTCAGGCAACGACCGGATGTCCGCAATCGGGGCGTTAGCCGATGGGCAGCTTCGAACTGGGCAATCCGGCCCCACCGCGTTCACTTGGCGGCCAGATGCAGACATGCGCTGCGGATCAATCAAGGACGTCGTAGTAGGAATCTCTAGGATGCGAAATTCGGCCGGATGATTACGTGACGATTAAGTGTGAGTAAGCAGGCGTCTCGCGGAAGCCGAGAAAAACAGGCTAACATACTGATTTTGCGGTGGTGGACGCACTTGGGCTCGAACCAAGGACCCGCTGATTAAGAGTCAGCTGCTCTACCAACTGAGCTATGCGTCCATTCCGGGCGTTTCCGGCGCTCTTGGTGAGTGCGCCGCCGCGTTTGGAGGGGCGCGGTTAGCAAAGCTTTCGCGCATTGCAAACCCTAAAATGCGCCTCCCGCAAAATCCCTTACCAGCGCTGCTTGCGGCGGCTCTCGCGATCGATCGACATCAGGATGCCGAAACAGATCATGAAGGTCATCTGCGCGGTGCCGCCGAAGCTGATCAGCGGCAGCGGAATGCCCACCACGGGGGCGAGGCCCATCACCATCCCCATGTTGATCGCAGTGTAGAAGAAGATCGTCGCCGAGAGCCCCGCCGCCGTCAGCCGGCCGAACCGGCTCTTGGCGCGCATGCTCACGCCGATGCCCCAGCCGATCAGGCAACCGAAGGCCAGGATGATGAACAGGCCGCCCATCAGCCCCCATTCCTCCATCATCGTCGCGAGGGCGAAATCGGTATGGCCTTCGGGCAGATAATCGAGATGGCTCTGGGTGCCGTTGAGGAAGCCCTTGCCGAAGATGCCGCCCGATCCGATCGCTATCTTCGACTGGCTGATATGATAGCCGGTGCCGAGCGGATCGCTCTCGGGATCGAGGAACACGAGCACGCGATTGCGCTGATAATCGTGGAGCACGAAGTTGACGACGAGCGGAACCGCCGCCGCCAGCGCCAGTCCGCCGCCGATGAACAGGCGCAGCGGGATTCCGGCGAGGAACATCACTGCGACGCCGCCGCCCGTGATCATCAGCGCCGTGCCGAGGTCGGGCTGGAGCATCACCAGCGCGGCGGGCAGGCCGATCAGCACCGCGCCGGGCCAGAGCGCGCCGAACTTGCGGATCTCGCTCGCCGGCAGGATCTCGTAGAAGCGCGCCATCGTCAGCACGATCACCGGCTTCATCAGCTCGGAAGGCTGGAGTCGGATGATGCCGAGGTCGAGCCAGCGCTGGCTGCCGCCGGCGACTGCGCCGAGCGCCTCGACGCCGAGCAGCATCAGCAGGATCACCGCGTACATCGGGAAAGTGGCGTGCGCCCAGAAGCCTTCGGGCACGCGCGACAGCACGATCGCCATGCCGAAGAAGACGAAGAAGCGCACCCCCTGCGAGAAGGCCCAGGGATAGAGGCTGCCGCCCGCGGCCGAGTAGAGCACGACGAGCCCGAAGCAGCCGACCGCCAGGACGAGCAACAGGATCTTCCACGGCAGCTGCGCCAGCGGGGCCGGGACCATTCCGAGGCCGAGCGTGCTCATTCGTCGCGCTCCACGGGTCTGCCGGCGACGTCGCCGGCCGGTACATTGGCGTTGGCCGCTTCGGAGACGACGTTGCTCGCAGCGGCTTCGGCGTCCTCGGGGACGGGCGGGGGAGGGGCGGCGCGCGCGGCGGCCTGCGCTGCGTTGAACGCCTCGGCCTTCTTCGCCATGCGCTCGGTATAGGTGCCGCCCCAGCCCTTCTCGAGCGCGTGCAGCGACGCCATCGCCTTCTCGCGATCGAACAGGAAGGTCATGATGTCGCGCGCCGTCGGGGCCACATCGGTGACCGGATTGACGTGTCCGTGATGCTCGAGGACGATCGACGCGGCATAACGCGGATTGTCCCACGGCGCGAAGCACACGAACAAGGCGTGGTCGCGCAGCTTGAACGGCAGCGAGGCGTTCTTGAGCACGCCCGAGCTGCGCTCGGCGCTGGTGATCGCGCGGACCTGCGCGGTGCCGGTCTTGCCGGCGATCTCGATCCCGGGGATCGGCAGCCGCGCCTTGCCCCCGGTGCCGCCGCCATTCACCACCGCCCACATGCACTGGCGGACTGTCTGGATGTGCTGGGGGTCGAGGCCGAGCGAGGGCGCCGGCTGATGCGGCTCGTCGAGCAGCAGGCGCGGGACGATCGCGCGGCCCTGTGCCATCCGCGCCGCCATCACCGCGAGCTGGAGGGGATTGGCGAGGACATAGCCCTGTCCGATCGACGCGTTGACCGAGTCCGCGATCGTCCAGGGCTGTTTGTACTTCTTCATCTTCCACGCGCTGTCGGGCACGGTGCCGTAGCGCTGGCTGGTATAGGGCAGGTCGAAGCGCTGCCCGAGGCCCATCTCGCGCACCGTTTTGGCGAAGTGATCATAGCCGAGTTCGCGCGCCATCGAGTAGAAATAGATGTCGCAGCTCTGCGCGACCGCGCGTTCCATGTTGACCGCGCCATGCCCGCCGCGCTTGTGGCAGTGGAACGCACGGTTCCCGACCTGCAGCGCGCCGCTGCAATGTACCGTCGCCTGCGGGGAAATCCCCGCGCGCAGGATCGCCAGCGAATGCATCGGCTTGACGGTCGAGCCCGGCGGATAGAGCCCCTGCAGCACCTTGTTCATCAAGGGCACGTGGTCGTCGCCCGAAAGCATCTTCCATTCGCTCTGACTGATGCCGTCGGAAAAGCTGTTGGGATCGTAGCCGGGCATCGAAACCATCGCGAGCACGTCGCCGGTCAGGCAGTCGAGCACGACGATCGAGCCCGAATTGTCGGCCAGCCGCCGCGCGCAATATTCCTGCAGCCCTGCGTCGATGGTGAGCTTGACGGTCTTCCCCGGCACGTCGGGCCGCGTCGTCAGTTCGCGCACCAACTTGCCCCGCGCAGTGACTTCGACGCGCTTGGCGCCGGGCTTGCCGCGCAACCGGCCCTCTAGTGTCTTTTCGAGCCCGTCCTTGCCCATCTTGAACCCGGGCGTGACCATCAGCGGGTCCTTGGATTCCTTATACTGCTCGGCTGAGGCGGCGCCGACATAGCCGATCAGATGGCCCACCCCGGCGCCGAGCGGATAGTTGCGCGTGAATCCCTGCGTCGCCTGCACCCCCGGCAATTCGGGCAGCCGGACGAGCACTTTGGCGTAGCGCTCCCAGTCGAGCCTTTCCTTGACCTGCACCGGCTTGAAACCGTGGGCGCGTTTGAGGTCGGTGGCGATGCGCGCCATGTCCTCGGGGATGAGCTCCAGAATCTGCTGGAGCGCGGCGAGCGTCTCCTCGCGCCGTTCCAGCCGATCGGGAATCAGATCGACGCGGAAATCGGTGCGGTTGTTGGCGAGCGGCTGGCCGTTGCGATCGATGATCCAGCCGCGGCGCGGCGGGCTCAGCGTCTGGCTGACGCGGTTGTCCTCAGCCATGAGCCGATAATGCTCGTTCTCGTACACTGCGAGCCACGTCATGCGCCCGGCGAGCGCCAGCGCGACGGCGCCCTGCGCGCCTCCCATCAGCAACGCGCGCCGCGAGAAACTATATGCCTGCGACGCCTCGGTGACTTTCAGCACCTCAACGCTTCCTCACGTCGCTGTCGAACCAGGCGCAGAGCCGGTAGATCAGCGGAAACAATGCCGCGGAGGTCACCACCTGCAACAGCAACGCAGTGTCGACATGCGAGCCGAGCGGCGACGCGACCAGCCGCCCGGCGATCAGGCAGAAGCCGATGGCGCCCGAAGCGATCAGCCAGTCCTGCCAGAAATCGCGCCATACCAATCGTGTATCTAGCACGTCGATCGCCAGCACGCACAATGTCCATAACAGCATGGCCGAGCCGAGCGGCTGGCCGCTCACCATATCGTCGAAGAAGCCGAGCAGCACCGGCACCCAGACGCGCATCGAATCGCCGCGCACCATTCGCCAGCCGAGCAGGATCATCAGCCCGAACGGCGGCAGGAACGGCACCACCGCTATCACGGGGAACAAGGTCATCAGCGAGCCGAGCATCACCGACAACGGCGCGAGCCAAAGCGCGCGTGGCGGCTTCTCGGCATGGCCCATCGGGATGAATTCTATCGGGCTCACGGCGTAGCCCCGGATTGCGCGGGACTGGGCGAAGGGGAGGGCGTCGGCGTTGCAACCGGCTCGGGCAGGAAGGTCTGCTGGACCAATGCGAAGTCGAGCGCGTCGGGGTTGACCGCGGGCTGGGCGATCGCGATGTCCCCCTGAGTGCGGACCACGCGCGCGACGGGGATGTTCGGCGAGAAGACGCCGCCCGTCCCTGAAGTGACGAAGACGTCGCCGGCGCGAAAGCCCATTGTGGATACACTGGCCGAGCGGATGTCGATCAGCCCGTCGCCGCGTCCCGAAGCGATCGCGGGAAGCCCGTCGCGCGTGCGGCGCACGGGCACGATGCTCTCGGCATCGACGAGCAGCAACACGCGCGCGCTGTTGGGGCTGGTCTCGATGATCTGGCCGATCAGTCCGCTGGGGTCGCGCACCGGCTGGCCGCGCTTCACGCCTTGCCATGATCCGGCGTTGAGTGTGGCGTAGCGCCTGGTGCTCGACGAGGAGCTGTTGACCAGCCGTGCCGCCACGATCGCGTCGGTGGTCACGTCGCGCAGCTTGACCAGCTCGCGCAACCGCCGGTTTTCCTGATCGAGCGTCTGCGCGCGCGACACCGAAAGCGCATTGTCGGCGAGTTGCTTCTTCAAGCGAGCATTCTCGCCGTGTACATTGAAATAGCTGCCGATTCCCTGGGGGATACTCCCCAGGCTACGCCGCACCCAGTGGAACCCCGAGGCGACCGGGGTAGTCACTTCGGCGAACATGCTCCGCACCGCCGCGAAGGCGGGCGGATTGAACGTCGAGAGCAACAGCAACGCCGCGCCGATCAGCGCGCCGCCGGCTGCGCCGACATAGCCGATGAAGAGCCCGTATTGCGCCCGCCGCGAAAATCCGGGGCGCCGGTTCCGTGGCGGCGCCATCCCCTTGCGCCCTTAGACCTGGATGAGCACGCCGCGGAACATCGGATCCTCGAGCGCGCGTCCGGTGCCAAGAGCAACGCAGGTCAGCGGATCCTCGGCGACCGTTACGGGCAGGCCCGTCTCGTCGCGAAGCACCTCGTCGAGCCCCTGGAGCAGGGCGCCGCCGCCGGTGAGCACGATGCCCTGGTCGACGATGTCGGCGGCCAGTTCGGGCGCGGTGTTCTCGAGAGCGATGCGCACGCCTTCGACGATCGTGCCGACCGGCTCGCTGAGCGCCTCGGCGATCTGGCCCTGGTTGATCTGGATTTCCTTGGGCACGCCGTTGACGAGGTCGCGACCCTTGATGTGGATCGTCGCGCCGATGCCGTCAGCCGGCGGCTTGGCGACGCCGACTTCCTGCTTGATCCGCTCCGCCGTGGCTTCGCCGATCAGCAGATTATGGTTGCGGCGAACGTAAGAGACGATCGCCTCGTCCATCTTGTCGCCGCCGACGCGGACCGAGGTGGAATATGCGAGGCCGCGCAGCGAGAGCACCGCGACTTCGGTGGTGCCGCCGCCGATGTCGACGACCATCGAGCCGATCGGCTCGGTGACCGGCATGTCGGCGCCGATCGCGGCCGCCATCGGCTCCTCGATCAGCCACACCTGCGAAGCGCCGGCGTTCGACGCGGCGTCGCGGATCGCGCGGCGCTCGACCGAAGTCGAGCCCGAGGGAACGCAGATAACGATCTGCGGCCAGCGCATGAAGCGGCGTTGGCCATGGACCTTCTGGATGAAGTGCTTGATCATCTGCTCGGCGACATCGATGTCGGCGATCACGCCGTCGCGAAGCGGGCGAATCGCCTCGATCGAGCCCGGCGTCTTGCCCATCATCAGCTTGGCGTCGTCGCCGACGGCCTTGACCCGCTTGACGCCGTTGAGCGTCTCGACCGCCACGACCGACGGCTCGTTGAGGACGACGCCGCGTCCGCGAAGATAGACGACGGTGTTCGCGGTGCCCAGATCGATCGCCATGTCGTGCGACATGAATTTGAAAAAACGGGAAAAAGCCATTCGTTGTTCCGTCCTGCCGATCGGGCGCCCGCCGCCGGCTGTTCGCACCAGATTTTAGCCCTGACCCTTCCGGAACGGATAATAATCCGTCTCGATGCATGCGCTTGCGGGTCGCGGGATGCCGCCCGTTGGGCTAGACAGACTGCCATGTCAATACGCCGTCTCCCCGAGCATCTTGTCAACCGAATTGCAGCCGGTGAGGTGGTCGAACGCCCTGCCAGCGCGCTGAAGGAACTGGTTGAAAACGCTATCGATGCTGGCGCCGCCCGGATCGCCGTCCGCCTGGTCGCCGGCGGCACCGAATTGATCGAGGTCATCGATGACGGTTCCGGCATGAATCCCGCCGATATGGCACTCGCGCTCGAGCGCCACGCCACCTCCAAACTGCCCGACGACGCGATCGAAACCGTTGCGACGTTGGGTTTTCGCGGCGAAGCGTTGCCGTCGATCGCCAGCGTGGCGCGGCTGACGATCGAGAGCCGGTTGCGCGGTGCCGACGGCTGGTCGCGCATCGTGGACAATGGCGAACTGGTCGCCGAGGGACCGGCCGCGCTGCCGCCGGGCACGCGCGTCCGCGTCGAGCAATTGTTCGCGCGGGTGCCGGCGCGCCGGAAATTCCTGCGATCGGCGCGCGCCGAATATGGCGCCAGCCTCGATGTCGTGAAGCGGCTTGCGATGGCGCGGCCCGATATCGCCTTCTCGGTCGAGCATGACGGGCGGCGGGTGTTCTCGGTACAGGGCGGCGAGACACGGCCCGAGCGGGTCGCAGCGCTCACCGATCGCGATCTCGCAGGGAACAGTGTCGCGATTGACTTTCAGAGGGAGAGTCTCGTGCTGGGCGGAGTCGCCGGGCTGCCGACCTTCAATCGCGGCGTGGCGGATCACCAATATCTGTTCGTCAACGGCCGCCCGGTGAAGGATCGTCTGCTCGCCGGCGCGGTACGCGGTGCCTATGCCGAGATGCTCGCGCGCGATCGCCATCCGGTGGTGGCGCTGTTTCTCGATGTTCCCGCCGACCAGGTCGACGTCAACGTCCACCCCGCCAAGACCGAAGTCCGCTTCCGTGATCCTGCGCTCGCCCGCGGGATGATCGTCAGCGGCCTGCGCCGCGCCCTCGACGAAGCCGGCCACCGCAGCGTCCAGCGTCCGAGCGAGGCCGCTTTGGGGATGTGGACCGCAGAAAGCCCTTCCCCTTCAGGGGAGGGGGCGGGGTGGGGCAGTGCCGTAAGCGACCCGCTCGGCGAGGCCCCGTACCTCTCCGAAGGGTCACACCTTACACACCATTCCGGCCTCGCGCTCCACGATCGCCGCCCGACCTTCTTCACGCCGCCGCCTTTGGCCCGCGCCGAAGCCGCGCATGCGCCAGTGCCGCAGACGATCGACTTCCCGCTCGGCGTCGCGCGCGGGCAGGTCGCGAAGACCTATATCGTCGCCGAAGCCGAGGACGGCCTCGTCCTCGTCGATCAGCATGCCGCGCACGAGCGTCTCGTCCTCGAACGGATGCGCCGGGCGATGCAGGGCGGCGGCGTCGCCAGCCAGGCGCTGCTCCTCCCCGAAGTCGTCGAGCTGGACGAGCCTGCCTGCGATCGCCTCGAAGCCCGCATCGGGGAACTGACGCAGTTCGGTCTCGAGCTCGAACGCTTCGGTCCGCGGGCGATGCTCGTCCGCGCGACGCCCGCGGCTCTGGGACAGGGCGACGTCCACGGCCTCGTCACCGATCTTGCCGACGAGCTCGCCAGCTTCGACGAGGCACTATCCTTGAAGGAGCGGCTCGATCACGTCGCGTCGACCATGGCGTGTCACGGCTCGGTGCGCGCGGGGCGCATCCTTTCGGTCGCCGAGATGAACGCATTGCTCCGCGAAATGGAAGTCACGCCGCATTCGGGCCAGTGCAACCACGGCCGCCCGACCTGGGTGAAGCTGGCGCATGGCGACATCGAGAAATTGTTCGGACGCAAATAGCGCATAGAGCGATTGCATACCTTCTGTGCCGCTTGTTCTGAGCGGGCCGCTATACGTGTCTAATACAGTATGTTACGGGGTTGCTTTACTATCTTTCGGGGGTGGGGAATGTCGTTCCGCTTGTTCGCGACCGTTGCTGTTACGTGCCTGTTTTCGCACGCCGCCATTGCGCAGGATGCGCCGGCGGCCGATCCGGCTGCGCCGGTCAAGGAGAAGAAGATTTGCCGTCTGGTCGTTCCCACGGGCACGATCATGGGCAAGCGGATGTGCCTGACCAAGGCCGAATGGGCCAAGCTCAACGGGCAGTATGAGAAGCAGAACCAGGCCTTTCGCGACAATCAGAACCGCGGCGGACAGCTCACGCAATAACCGGCATCTGCCTTAGCGGGCGCGGGCGCGAATCGGCGCGGAGGGCGCGCCGCGCGCGGCCCATCGCGCCATGTCCGGCCGGCCATCGGGCGTCGCGGCGAGATCGACGACGCAAATAGAGCCATAACGGCGGTGCTCTCCGCAGCCGATGCCCGCAAAGCGGAAGTCGTTCCTGAACAGCAGCGCGCGATGGCCGCGGCCGGCCACGCCGTCGTCGACGATCATCTGGCGGACCACTGCGTCGGCATCGGCCATGCCATAGGAAATGCTCTCGCCGACGAAGATGTCGCCGCCGCGGCGGCGGACGCGCTCGCCGGGGCCGGATCCGTCGCGCGAGACATGGCCCATGGCGCCGATCATGCCCTGATCGTCGGCATGATCCTGCGCAGCGAGCGCGAGCAGGTCGCCGCGCTCCAGCGGCGGGAGCGGGGTCTGGCGATCGAGAAAGCGGATCGCTTCGTCGACCGCCGAAACGCCTTCGCGCGTCCAGGTGCCTTCCTCGCCCGGCAGGAACAGCATGTCGCCGTCGAAATAGCGGCGATAGTCGCGCAGTTCGTCGGCATAAGCGCGGGGATCCTGGCGAATATCGTTGATCCGTTCGAGCACTTGCGCCTCGAGCGATCGGCCCCGGGGTTCGCTATCGGTAGCGGCAATCAGCAGGGCTGAGCAGGCCGCGAGCGCGGCAGCGGCGAAATGCCTGATACGCAAAGTACAGTTCCCCCCTGGAACCCCGTCGCATACGCGCGCCGGTCATGGATGGTGACGGCGCCCGTCCTAACCGCCTGATAAAGCGTGCGGATAGTCCGGAGTTAACCGTAAGCCGACCGGTAGCGCCCATTTTGCCCGTGTGCAAACGCCGCGACGTGCGGGCCCTTCGCACCTTGTCGGTCGAACGCAAGCCAGACACGAAAAAGGCCGCCCCGGATGCTCCGGAGCGGCCCTTTTCTTTGTGCGGCGAAAGCCTCAGCCCTCGGCGTTCTCGTCCTCGCCCTCGGCCGGAGCGGCCTGGACTTCGGCGGTCGCGCCCGGCTCGGCATTGGGATCGTAATCCTCGGTGAAGCCGGCTTCGTCCTTCTCGAACATCGCCGACATCACGTCGACGCCCTGCGACTGCATCTCGGCCTCTTCCGGCGAGCGGGCGACGTTGACCTTGACGGTCACCGATACCTCGGGGTGCAGCGCAACCTTGACCTCGTACACGCCGATCGACTTGATCGGACGATCGAGCACGATCTGCGCCTTGTTGACCTTGTGGCCGTCGGCAGTGATCGCCTCGACCAGGTCACGCACCGCGACCGAACCGTAGAGCTGGCCGGTGTTCGATGCCTGACGGATCAGCGTGACCGACACGTCGTTGAAGTTGCCGGCTTCCTTCTCGGCGTCGCTGCGGCGCGAAGCGTTCTCGGCTTCGATGCGCGCGCGATTGGCCTCGAAGACCTTGCGGTTGGCGGCGTTCGAACGGAGCGCCTTCTTGTTGGGGAGAAGGAAGTTGCGGGCGAACCCGTCCTTGACCTTCACCACGTCGCCGATGGCGCCGAGCTTCTCGACGCGCTCAAGCAGGATGACTTCCATGTGCTCTGCTCCTTACTTGACGATGTAGGGCAGCAGGCCCAGGTGACGGGCGCGCTTGATGGCCTGGGCCAGCTCGCGCTGCTTCTTCGCGCTCACCGAAGTGATACGCGAGGGGACGATCTTGCCGCGCTCGGACACGAAGCCCTGGAGCAGACGGACGTCCTTGTAATCGATCCGGGGAGCGTCCTTCGCGGAGAAGGGGCAGCTCTTGCGGCGGCGGAAAAATGGGCGTGCCATGATCTATATGCTCCTTATTCGCCGCCGAAACCGGTGCCGGCATCGTCGCGATCACGACGGCCACGGCCGCGCTCGCGGTCCTGACCCTTGCGCATCATCACGCTCGGACCTTCTTCCAGCCCATCGACCTTGACGGTCATGTAGCGGATGACGTCTTCGTTGATCTGCGTCTGGCGCTCGAGCTCGGCGACCACGCCCGCGGGCGCGTCGATCTCGAGCATCACGTAGTGCGCCTTGCGGTTCTTGGCGATGCGATAGGCGAGCGAACGAAGGCCCCAGGTCTCGGTCTTGACGACCTTGCCCTTATTGTCCTCGACGATCTTGGTGGCGGCTTCCGCCAATGCGTCCACTTGCGCCTGTGCCAGGTCCTGGCGCGCAAGGAACACGTGCTCGTAAAGAGCCATATGTTCTTCTCACTGTTGGCCGATCGCTGACGCGCACCCCATGTGCAGCGCCCCTCCGGCTGTCGTCTCAAAAGCAATCGGGCGGAGACACGTCTCCACCCCGACCGGGGCGCCTATGCGAGCAAAGCGCTGGAAATGCAAGCGCCAAGACAGGTTGCACTTATATCCACTGTGCGCCGGCGCAGGCCGGAGCGCTGGGTAGAGAGGGCGGGGCGGGCGGCCAGAGCTCCGGCCTGCGCCGGAGCACGCTTAGGGTTAGATCGTCCGCCGCACGAAGCAATCGATGCCGCTCGCCTGCGCCCGTGTGCAGAGCCCTTCGGTCTCGGGCCGCATTGCGGGCAGGCTCTGCAGCCGGTGCAGCGATCCGACCTGCTCGACCGTCACGGGCACGCCGGCCTCGATCAGACGCGCGCGCTGGCGTTCGGCGGCATCGGCGGAGCTGAACGCCCCCAATTGCGCCTGCCATGCCTCGCCTGGCGGCAGGTCCGCAACCGCGGCCAAAGCGAGACGCTGCGCGCGTGCGCGGCGCTGCGCTTCGATCAGCGCACCCAAAGTGACGGTGGCCGGCCTGTCGACATGGCGGCGCGGTTCGCGAGGGGGAGCGTCGGGTGCAATCATGCTGGCGGGGCGGGGGCCTTGCCGCGACGCCTGTGCGATGCCGAGGATCGGAAGCGCGCCGACGATCGGCAGGCTGGCCAGCGCGAGGCGCAGCCAGACTCGTCGCGGGCGCCTGCGCAATGCGATCGGAAAGGAGGAATCGGTATCGGTCACACGCGACTCGTTACGGTTAACGACTGTTAACGCACGAGCCCCGATCATTGCCACCCGGTCCCGAAAAGAGACGCGAAAACGGCGGAGCCCGAAGGCCCCGCCGTCTCGTGCCGGTGACAGGCCGGCGGTTTAGCGGATCATGTTGGCGAACACGGCGCCGATGATCCCGCTGGTGATCGCGACCAGCACCGCATCGTTGCCCGACTGGACGTAGCGATAGCCACGGGGGGGAGCGCGGAGGCCGCGATATTGGCGATAGTCGATCTGCCGGTAGTTGCGGGCATAGCGACTGTCGAAGCGCTGACCGCGCTGCCAGTTGCGGTTCTGGTAGCCGCGATCGTTCCGGTAACCGCGATCGTGCTGGTAGCCATAGCCGCGATGATCGTCGCGCTGGACCTCGTGGCGGGGTGCGTCGTAGCCGCGATATTGCTGCGGCGCCGCGGCGGCCATTGCCGGGGTGGCGGCGATCGAAGCGGCGACCAGGCCGAGAATGATCTTCTTCATGACTTCACTCCATTCTGTTCGCGCCGTTTCCGGCGTTGAGACCTATCTAGGAGTCGCTTGTCGCAGCCCTGTCCCGGGCGAGTGGCAAAATGGTCACCAATTGTCGCGGGCCGGACGGGTTCGTTCAGGTTGGGAGCGGACAGGCTTGCCCGCATTGCGCAACGGCACTAACCCGCGCGCCTTCACCAAGGAGAGGCAAATGCGCGCGTTCATCTTCCCCGGACAGGGCAGCCAGGCCGTCGGCATGGGCAGTGCGCTCGCCGCCGCGAGCCCGCATGCGCGCGAAGTCTTCCAGGAAGTCGACGAGGCGCTCGGCCAGAAGCTGTCGAAGCTGATGGCGGAAGGCCCCGAGGACCAGCTCACGCTCACCGCCAATGCCCAGCCGGCGATCATGGCCAACGCCATCGCGGTGCTGCGCGTGCTCGAAAAGGACGGCGGCATCCGCCTCGCCGACAAGGCCGATTTCGTCGCCGGCCACAGCCTCGGCGAATATACCGCGCTCTGCGCCGCGGGTGCGTTCGATCTCGCCACCACTGCGCGGCTGCTGCGTACGCGCGGCAACGCGATGCAGGCGGCGGTCCCGGTCGGCGTCGGCGCGATGGCGGCACTGCTCGGCGCGGATCTCGCCAAGGCACAGTCGATCGCCGACGCAGCGGCGCAGGGCGAAGTCTGCACCGTCGCCAACGACAACGATCCCGGCCAGGTAGTGATCTCCGGCCATCTCGCCGCGATCGAGCGCGCATTGCCGCTCGCCAAGGAAATGGGCGCCAAGCGCGCGCTGCTGTTGCCGGTCTCGGCGCCGTTCCACTGCCCACTGATGCAGCCCGCCGCCGACGCGATGGAGGAAGCACTCGCCGCGGTCGCGATCCAGTCGCCGCTCGTCCCCGTCTACGCCAACGTCACCGCCGCCCCGGTCGCCGATCCCGCGACGATCCGCACTTTGCTGGTCGAGCAGGTCACTGGGATGGTGCGCTGGCGCGAATCCGTGCTGGCGATGCAGGGGGCTGGCGTCACCGAATTCGTCGAGTTCGGCGGCAAGGTCCTCGCCGGAATGGTCAAGCGCATCACCCCCGACACCACTACCAGCAGCCTCGTCACCATGGACGACATCGAAGCACTGGCCAAGGCGTTGTAGATAGAAGAGAGTGGTTCACGCGGAGGCGCGGAGACGCGGAGAATAAGGCTTGAAGGATATCGAGCAGATCAGCGGCGATGTTGTCGATGTAGCGCTGCGCTTGCATCGCGAACTCGGCCCGGGTCTGCTCGAAAGCGTCTACGAAGCGATTCTTGCCAGCAAGCTGGCGGCGATGGGCTACCGTGTCGCACGTCAGCTGCCGATTGATATCGAGTTTGACGATCTCCGTTTCGAAGCTGCCTTTCGTATCGACCTACTCGTCGAGGACCGTTTGCTGGTGGAGATCAAATCGGTGGAGCGTCTGAGCGCCGCGCACGGCAAGCAGCTCCTGACCTATTTGCGTCTAACGAAACAGCCCGTAGGGCTGCTGATCAACTTCGGCGGCGCAACGCTGAAGGAGGGGCTCAGGCGGGTCGTCAACGACTATTCCCCCTCCGCGTCTCCGCGCCTCCGCGTGAACCAATAACTTCTTCTCACTCTTCCGGAGACCACAATGTTCGACCTCACAGGCATGACCGCCCTCGTTACCGGCGCTTCGGGCGGGATCGGTTCGGCGATCGCCAAGGGCCTCGCCGCGCAGGGCGCGCGGCTGGCGGTGTCCGGTTCCAACGCTGAAAAGCTCGAGGCCTTTCGCGCCGAACTCGGCGGCGATCATGTCGCGTTGCCGTGCAACCTGTCGGACGGTGCCGCGGTCGATGCGCTCGTCCCGCAGGCGGTCGAGGCGCTGGGCAAGCTCGACATCCTCGTCAACAATGCCGGCGTCACGCGCGACAATCTCGCGATGCGGATGAAGGACGAGGAGTGGGACACGGTGATCCGTGTCAACCTCGAGGCCGCGTTCCGCCTGATGCGTGCCGCCGCCAAGCCGATGATGAAGGCGCGTTTCGGCCGGATGATCTCGATCACGTCGGTGGTGGGGGCGACCGGCAATCCGGGCCAGGCCAATTACGCAGCGTCGAAGGCCGGCCTCGTCGGCATGTCCAAGGCGCTCGCGCAGGAGCTCGCCAGCCGCAACATCACGGTGAATTGCGTCGCTCCCGGCTTCATCCGCTCGGCGATGACCGACGTGCTGCCCGAAGCGCAGAAGACCGCCTTGCTCACGCGCATTCCCGCCGGCGATCTCGGCACTGGCGAGGATATCGGCGCGGCGGTGGTCTATCTCGCCAGCAAGGAAGCGGGATATGTCACCGGCCAGACCTTGCATGTGAACGGCGGGATGGCGATGCTCTGAGCCCCGCGGCTGGAGTGACCGTCATGCGTATCCTCGCAACTGCCGCGCTGCTGGCGCTCGCGGCACCCGCCTACGCCGCCGATCTCGCGACGATCGATTGCGTCGCGGGGAAGCTGAATCCCGCCGTCACGGCCAAGCTCCACGCCGACGTTTCGCGCAACATGGCCGAAAGCGGCAAGCGGCCGAGCTACGATCCGGCAGTCGGCGGCAGCATCGCCAGCGCCGCTGCGGCCTGCGGGCTCGAGCATAATTGGTCCGAAGCGGCGATAAAGGCCGCGCGGATATATACGCTCGCCAGGCTCGGCATGCCCGTTGCCCAGCGCGTCATCGGCGAGCGGGGGTTCGATGCCGCGGCGCTGGAGGATCGGTTCCAGGCCTTGCCCGAGGACGCCCGCAATCGCCCCCTCACGCCAGCGGAGAGCCAGGAGCTGGTCAAGGGATCGGTGACCGAGGAAGCGAAGCAGACCCGCGAGAATGCCGAGCTGCTGGCGGAATATTTCGCCTTCCTCAGCACCATCCAATATGCGAGCTTCGATTTTTCGCAGGCCTGAACGTTACGGTCTCGGGGTGTGCCCCCTTGCAACGGCACCCCCGGCATTCTAGGTGCGTTCACACAGAATTCAGAGCCCAGACAAAGGAAAACAGGGACTATGGCCAACCAGGAAGAGATCACCCAGCGCGTTGCCGCGCTCGTCGTCGACCATCTGGGCGTCGATGCCGGCGAAGTGAAGCCCGAAGCGAGCTTCATCGACGATCTGGGTGCGGACAGCCTCGACATCGTCGAGCTGGTCATGGCGTTCGAGGAGGAATTCGGCGTCGAGATCCCCGACGACGCGGCCGAGAAGATCACCACGGTCGGCGATGCGGTCTCGTACATCAACGAGCACCAGGAGGGCTGATCGCCCTCCGGCGACCTGCCCGGATGGGCCGGCACTGCCATATAGCGGCTTCCCGTCCGGGCTCGAAAGAGAGGGCGGGGAGCCGTTTCGTTTTCGTAACGAGGCACTTGTTTGATGCCTCCTGTGCGCAAAGTTCGAGAAGTTTGACGGAGAGAATGCCATGCGCCGCGTAGTCGTAACCGGCCTTGGGCTCGTCACCCCGCTGGGTGCCGATGTCGAAACGGCCTGGAAGAACATCATCGCCGCCAAATCCGGCGCGGCCACGATCACGCGCTTCGACGCGACCGACTTCCACAGCAATTACGCTTGCGAAGTGAAGCCGGCCGATCACGAATATGGCTTCGATCCGGGCAAGCGCGTCGATCACAAGATCCAGCGCCAGGTCGATCCGTTCATTATCTACGGCATCGACGCGGCCGGACAGGCGATCGAGGATGCCGGTCTGCTCGACATGGACGAAGAGACGCGCTTCCGCGCCGGCTGCTCGATCGGCGCTGGTATCGGCGGCCTCCCGGGCATCGAGAGCGAATCGCTGGTGCTCGCCGAAAAGGGCCCCAAGCGTGTCTCGCCGCACTTCGTCCACGGCCGACTGATCAACCTCATTTCGGGCCAGGTCTCGATCAAATACGGCCTGATGGGCCCGAACCATGCGGTGGTGACGGCCTGCTCGACCGGCGCGCATTCGATCGGCGACGCCGCGCGGATGATCGCGATGGACGATGCCGACATCATGCTGGCAGGCGGGGCCGAGGGCGCGGTCTGCCCGATCGGGATCGCCGGCTTCGGCCAGGCGCGCGCGCTTTCGACCAGTTTCCGCGACGATCCCACCAAGGGCAGCCGCCCCTGGGACCAGGACCGCGACGGCTTCGTCATGGGCGAAGGCGCGGGCGTGGTGGTGCTCGAGGAATATGAGCATGCGAAGAAGCGCGGCGCCAAGATCTATGCCGAAGTCATCGGCTACGGCCTGTCGGGCGATGCCTATCACGTCACCGCGCCGCATCCCGAGGGTTCGGGGGCGTTCCGTTCGATGCAGATGGCGATGAAGAAGTCAGGTCTCGACTTTGCGGACATCGATTACATCAACGCGCACGGCACCTCGACGCCGCTCGGCGACGAGCTCGAACTGGGAGCAGTGCGGCGACTGTTCGGCAACAATATCGGTACGCTGTCGATGAGTTCGACCAAGTCGGCGATCGGCCATCTGCTCGGCGGCGCCGGCGCAGTGGAATCGATCTTCTGCATCCTCGCGATGCGCGACCAGGTCGCCCCGCCGACGCTCAATCTCGACAATCCGAGCGAGAATTGCGCGGGCGTCGACCTCGTCCCGCACAAGGCCAAGGAACGCAAGATCAAGGCCGTGCTCAACAACAGCTTCGGCTTTGGCGGCACCAACGCCAGCCTGGTAATGAAGGCTGTCTGAAGCCGTGCCCCCGCGGCGTTCGCGGCGGACCAGCGGCTGCGCGATCCTCATCGTCCTGCTGCTGGTCGCGGCGATGGGGTTGGGCGTGCTTCAGCTCTGGGCGGGCAGCGGTCCTTCCCGGACGAATATGTCCGTGCTGATCCCGCAGGGCGCGACGCTCAGCGGGGCCGCGACCGAGCTGGAGAAAGCGGGCGCGATCCGTTCGGCGCGGCAGTTCGTGCTGCTCGCGCGGGTCTTCGGCGGCGGCAGGCAGATCAAGGCGGGCGAATATCGCCTGCTCGCGGGCGAGAGCCAGTCGGACATCCTCAAGGACCTGCAGGGCGGCAAGACGCTGCAGCGCAAGATCACGGTTGCCGAAGGCGTGCCTTCGATCCTCGTCCATGAGGCACTGATGAAGGCCGACGGGCTCAGCGGGCAGGTCGCGGTGCCGGTCGAGGGCAGCGTGCTGCCCGACACCTATGCCTATAATCGCGGCGAGACCCGCGCGGCGGTGCTGGCGCGAATGCAGAAGGCGATGCGCGAATATCTCACGCAGGCCTGGGCGCGGCGGAAGCCGGGGATCGCAGTATCGACGCCGGCACAGGCGCTGACGCTCGCCTCGATCGTCGAGAAGGAGACGGGGAAGCCCGAGGAGCGGCGGATGGTCGCCGCGGTCTATTCGAACCGGCTCAGGCAGAACATGATGCTCCAGGCCGACCCGACGATCATTTACCCGATCACCAGGGGCAAGCCGCTGGGCCGGCGTATTCTGCAGTCGGAAGTGCGCGCAGTGAACCAGTACAACACCTATGCGATGACCGGCCTGCCGGTCGGGCCGATCGCCAATCCGGGCCGCGAATCGATCGATGCGGTGCTCGATCCCGCGCAATCGACTGCGTTGTATTTCGTCGCCAAGGGCGATGGCGGCCATGTGTTCGCCGACACGCTCGAACAGCACAACGCCAACGTGCAGAAATGGTACGCACTGCGGAGAGCGCGCGGGGAGATGTAGGGCGCGCCGGTGCGACGCGCCCTGAGGGGTGGTCAGTATGCCGCAGTGAAGCGGGCGCGGCTGTGGCGGTGCTGCTCCAGTTCATCGACCATCGCGATGGCGAAATCGGCGAAGCTGATCTTGCTTTCGCCGCGCGCGTCGGTGACCAATTGGTCATTGCCACTGCGATAGGTGCCGAGGCGAGGCCCTTCGAAGATCAAAGCGGCGGGGGAGAAGAAGGTCCAGTCGATCTCCGTCTCCGCACGCAGGGAGTCGAGGAAGGCGATGCCGCCGAGCGCCGCGCCTTTCCACTCCTCCGGGAAGGCAGGGTCGTCGATCACACGCTTGCCGGGGGCCACTTCGAGGCTGGCGGCGCCGCCGGTGACGAGCAGGCGTGGCACATCGGCTTCGCGCAGCGCCGCGAGCAGCGTGGCGGCGGAGACGTCGAAGTGCAGCGCGCTGATCACGGCGTCGGTGCCGCGGATCAGTTGGGCCAGCGCAGAGGGGGAGGCGGCGTCTCCCGCGCGCGGGGTGACACCCGGCAGTTGCGGGATCGCCTCGGGTTTGCGCGCGATCGCGATCACCTCATGGCCGCGCGCCGCCAATTCCCTGGTGATCTCCGAGCCCGCGCGCCCACTCGCGCCGAGAACTGCTACCTTCATATCCGATTTCCTTTCTTGGTTTCCAACGGATACCAAGTCGAATATGGGTATCGGTCATGCAAGAAGGCACTTTGACGATAGATGGTTCCCTCGAGGAAACCGGTGCGCGCGGCGATGTCTATGCGGCGAACTGCCCGACGCGCAAACTGCTGGATCGCATCGCCGACAAATGGAGCGTGCTGATCCTGCTGTTGCTGGGGCAGGAGGCGATGCGCTTCAACATGCTCAGGCGGCGGGTCGATGGCGTATCGCAGAAGATGCTCAGCCAGACGCTGCGTTCACTGGAGCGCGACGGACTGGTGAGCCGGACGGTGGTGGCGACAGTGCCGGTGACCGTCACCTATGCGATCACGCCGCTCGGCCGTGGGTTGATCGGATCGCTGCAGTCGATGATCGACTGGGCCGAGACCCATATGGAGGACGTATCCGTAGCCCAGCGCGTCTATGACGAGGCGCTGCACTGAACCCGGATCGTCAGCGCGCCAGCCCCGCCGCTTCGCGCGCCAGCGTCTCGACCTGCTCGAGGCTCGCGCCCTTGGGCGTGACCCAGCTGCCGCCGACGCACAGCACCGGATCGAATGCCAGCCATTCCGGCGCCGTCGCAAGGTTCACGCCGCCGGTCGGGCAGAAGCGGGCCTGATAGAAAGGCGCGGCCAGCGCCTTGAGTGCCTTCAAACCACCTGAAGTCTCGGCGGGGAAGAACTTGAAGTGCGTCAGCCCCAGATCGAGCCCGCGCATGATGTCGCCGGCATTGGCGATGCCCGGAAGGAACGGTACGCCGCTGGCGACGATCGGATCGCCCAGCCGCTCGGTCAGGCCTGGCGAGACGATGAACTCGACATCGGCGTTCATCACTTGCTTGAACTGCTCGGTATTGACCACGGTGCCGGCGCCCACGATCGCGCCCGGGACCTTCTTCATCTCCGCGATCGCCTCGATCGCCGCGCCAGTGCGCAGCGTGACTTCGAGGACGCGCAGCCCGCCCTTCACCAGCGCCTCGGCGAGCGGGCGGGCGTGCGCCGCGTCCTCGATCACCAGCACCGGAATTACCGGGGCGGTGCGCATGATGTCCTGGATCGTCGTCAAAGTGCGTGCTCCTGGGCGAAGGCCGCGGCGGCGCCGTAGAGGCCCGGCTGCGGATGCGTGATCAGCTTGACGGGGATCGACGCCATCAGGTTCCGGAACCGGCCCTTGGCAACGAAGCGCTCGCCGAAGCCCGATTGCAGCAAATGGTCCTTGAGACGCAAGCCCAGACCGCCCGCGATCACCACGCCTGTCGGCCCGTGCGTCAGCGCGAGGTCGCCGGCGACCGCGCCGAGGCTGAGGCAGAAGCGGTCGAGCGCGGCGACGGCGAGGCTGTCCTCGCCCTCGAACGCCAGTTCCCAGATCTTCTTGTCGTTATGGCGCGGTACAGGCCGCTTCTCGAGCTCGGCCAGCGTCTCATAGATCGCGACGATCGCGGGGCCCGCAACGATCCGCTCGGTCGACACGCGGTTAAATTCGCGCCGCAGCCGCTTGACGAAAGCGTCCTCGATCGGATCGAGCGGGGCGAAATCGACATGCCCGCCCTCGGTCGCGATGATGTCGTAGCCGCCCTTGTGGCGGAACACCTGCGCGACGCCCAGTCCGGTGCCGGGCCCGCAGACGGTGATCGATCCACGATCGGGCAGGGGCATTTCGGGCCCGCATAAATGCAGGAAATCGTCGTCCCCGAGCTGCGCGACGGCATGACCGATCGCCGCGAAATCGTTGACCATCGTCCAGGTATCGGCGCCAAGCCGTTCCGGGATCAACGCGGGGCGGATGATCCACGGATTGTTGGTGAGCTTGATCACCTCACCACCGACGGGGGAGGCGACTGCGATCGCCGCCGCCTTGGGCAAGGGGCGCCCGAGCGTCTCGCCGAACGCCTGCCAGGCGAGCTGCAGGCTCGGATGCTCGGCGACCTTTTGGGTCACCGGCTCGCTGATCGAGACGACGCGACCCTCGGCGACTTCGGCAACCGCGAAGCGGGCGTGAGTCCCTCCGATATCGACCGTGACGACTTCCATGCCTTCTCCCTGAACCTCTCATGCCCGCCGCCTGTCAACGTTGGCATACGGGTGCGCCGCCCTTCTCTGCGTTGGGCCGCGTGTTGTAAAGCGGGTGTCTAGAGTCCGGCCTCCGCCAGCATCGCGGATCCCCCCATTTCGGCCTCACTGGCGTGATGGCGCATCATCGCGAACAGCTCGCGGCCGGTGCCTTCCGCCTGTGGCGGCGCCACGCATTGCTCGCGCGCCGCCCACTCGGCCGGATCGACCAGAGCTTCGAGAACGCCCTGTTCGGCACAGACACGCACCATGTCGCCGTCGCGCAGCTTGCCGATCGGTCCGCCGCCCAGTGCCTCGGGCGACAAATGGATCGCGCACGGCACCTTTCCGCTCGCACCGGACATCCGCCCGTCGGTGACCAAAGCCACCCGGAACCCGCGATTCTGGAGCACGCCCAACGGCGGTGTGAGCTTGTGCAACTCGGGCATGCCGTTGGCGCGGGGACCCTGAAACCGGACCACGACCACCACGTCGCGCTCGAGCTCGCCGGCCTTGAACGCCGCCTGCACCTCATTCTGGTCGGCGAACACCCGGCACGGCGCCTCGATCGTCCAGCGATCACGCTCGACCGCCGAGACCTTGATACAGGCGCGACCGAGATTGCCCTTGAGGATTCGGAAGCCGCCCTCGGGCGAGAAAGGCGCGTCGATCGTGCGGACGATGGTATCGTCGCCGCTCTTCTCGGGGTGATCGTGCCAGACGAGCGTATCGTCGGCGATGTCGGGCTTGCGGCCATAAGCGGCCATGCCGTCCTTCGCGACGGTCAGCGTATCGCCGTGCATCAGCCCGGCCTTGAGCAACTCGCGGATCACGAAGCTCGGGCCGCCGGCATCCTCGAAGCCGTTCACGTCGGCCGATCCGTTGGGATAGACACGGGTAAGCAGCGGCACCGTGCGCGAGAGCCGGTCGAAATCATCCCAATCGATCAGGATGCCGGCTGCGCGCGCAAAGGCGGGGACGTGGATCAGGTGGTTGGTCGATCCGCCGGTGGCGAGCAGCACGATCGCGGCGTTCACAATCGCCTTCTCGTCGACGACATGGCCGATCGGGCGATAGTCGTTCCCGTTCCAGCCGATCTCGACCAGCCGCTTGACGGCGGCGCGAGTCAGCTCCTGGCGCAGTTTGGTCCCCGGATTGGCGAAGGCAGCGCCGGGCATGTGGAGCCCCATCGCCTCCATCATCATCTGGTTCGAATTGGCGGTGCCGTAGAAGGTGCAGGTGCCCTTCGAGTGATAGGCGGCGATCTCGGCGGCGAGCAGCTCATCGCGGCCGACTTTGCCTTCGGCATAGCGCTCACGGACCGCTGCCTTCTCCTTGTTGGCAAGGCCAGAGCGCATCGGTCCGCCAGGGATCATCACCATCGGCAGATGCCCGAAGCGAAGCGCGCCGATCAGCAGTCCGGGTACGATCTTGTCGCAGATGCCGAGCAGGGCCGCGCCTTCGAACACGCGGTGGCTGAGCGCGATGCCGGTGGAGAGTGCGATCGTGTCGCGGCTGAACAGCGACAGCTCCATCCCCGCATAGCCCTGCGTCACGCCGTCGCACATCGCGGGCACGCCGCCGGCGACCTGCGCGGTGGCGCCGGCCTCCAATGCCCAGACCTTCATCTGCTCGGGATAGCGATAATAGACCGCGTGCGCGGAGAGCATGTCGTTATACGATGTGACGATGCCGATGTTCATCCGGTTCGCCGGCGTCATCAGGTCGCGCTGCTCGTCGGTGCCGGCATAAGCGTGCGCGAGGTTGGCGCAGCCGAGCTTCGGCCGGTCCGCGCCGCTTTCGCGCTCGCGGCGGATCAGGTCGAGATAAGCCGCGCGGCGCTCCTTTGAGCGCGCGATCACGCGATCGGTGACTGCGGCGATTTCCGGATGCAAACTGGCCATCAGGCGCTCCAGTGGATGTCGACCGGCAGCTCGACGTCGGCGAGAACGCGTCCGACCGGATAATTGGAAGATGCACCCTGTTCGATGGCCTGCTCCAGCACGTCGCGCTTCGCCTGCCCGGTAACCGCGATCATCAGCGCGCGCGCCGAGACGATCGCCGCCTTGCTCAACGTGACGCGGGCGACCGGCGCTTCGGGCGGAAGCGGATCGGGCATGACTCCGGTTGCGCGGCGCTCCTTGGGACCGTTCAACGCCTCGTCGAAATCGGGCCCCGGGAAGATCGAGGCGCAATGCCCGTCACCGCCGACGCCGAGCAGGCACAGATCGAGCGGCCAATGCAGATCCTGCAGGATCGCATCGGCCGCGCGACCGGCGGCCTTGTAATCGGCGACCGTGGCGCTGATCAGCGGGATGACGCGTGCGCCCTTCGGGATGAAGACCTTGCCGATCGCAGTCACGTTCGAGAGCGGATCGCCCAGCGGTACGAGCCGGTCGTCGCCGGGGACGATCGTCACGCGCTTCCAGTCGAGCTTGGCCTGGGCCAGCTTCTCGTAGATCGGCAACGGCGTCTTGCCGCCTGCGAGCGCGACAACGGCAGCCCCGCGCGCGTCGATCGCGCTTTCGATGATGAACTGCACGTCGCCCGCGACAGCGGCGGCCATCTCATCGGCGTCGTCATAGTCCCACCATTCGATTTCGGTCGTCATGTATGCTCCTGCGTGTTCGGTGGGTTCGTCACAATATGGGGTGCGAGGGTCATTCGTTCCACGTCACCCCGTCGCGCTCGGTGAGCGCGATCGAGGCGGATGGGCCCCAGCTGCCCGACGCATAGGGTTTGGGCTTCATGTCGTTGGCGTCCCAGCCGGCGCGAATGCCGTCGATCCATTCCCATTGCGCCTCGACCTCGTCGCGGCGGACGAACAGCGTCGGATCGCCTTCGATCAGGTCGAGCAGCAGCCGCTCATAGGCGATGCGGCGAGGCGTGCTGGCGAATTCGGTGTCGAGGCTGAGATTGAGCGGCACTTCGCGCAGCCGCACGCCCTCGCGGTCGAGACCGGGCTGCTTTGCCATCACCAGCAGCCGGACATATTCCTCGGGCTGGAGCCGGATCACCAGCGTATTGGGTTGCAGCATCCCGCCGCGATCGGCGAAGATCGAGTGCGGCACCGGCTTGAACTGGATGACGATCTCGGAGCGCCGCTCGGCCAGCCTTTTTCCGGTACGCAGATAGAAGGGCACGCCCTGCCAGCGCCAATTGTCGATATGCGCCTTGATCGCGACGAAAGTCTCGGTGTTGGACGGCTTTTCGAGATCGCTGGTATAATCGCGGACGATCTCGCCCTTTACCGCGCCGCCGCCATATTGCCCGGTGACGGTGAGCTGCGGGGCTTCCTGCGCGCTGATCTTCCGCAGCGAGCGGAATACCTTGACCTTCTCGTCGCGGATCGCAGTGCCGTCGAAGCGGGCAGGGGGCTCCATCGCGATCAGCGCGACGAGCTGGAGCATGTGGTTCTGCACCATGTCGCGCAGCGCGCCGGTCTCGTCGTAAAAGCCTGCGCGGCCCTCGAGGCCAACCGTCTCGGAGACGGTGATCTGGACGTGATCGATCCCCTGTGCGTTCCACACCGGCTCGAACAGCGAATTGCCGAAGCGGAGCGCGAGAATGTTCTGCACCGTCTCCTTGCCAAGATAGTGATCGATCCGGAAAGTCCGCTCCTCAGGGAAGGCGTCGGCGACGAGATCGTTGATCTCGCAGCTGGAAGCGAGATCCTTGCCCAGCGGCTTCTCGAGGCTGATGCGGACATTGCCGCCCGCCAGGCCCGCACTCTTGAGGCCCTCGATCGTCGGGCCGAACAGCCACGGCGCGGTCGACAGGAAGATCGCCAATCCGCCGGAGATGTCGCCGACCTTCTCGGCCAGCGCCGCGAAGCCGTTGATATCGGAGGCGTCGAGCGGCTGATAGGAAAGCCGTTCGAGGAAGCTCCCGACAGCGCTGTCATCCTTGCGGTCGGCGGGGAGGAATTCATCCAGCGCGTGGCGGGCGAATTCGCGATAGGATTGGTCGTCCTTTTCGGAGCGCGCGGTGCCGGTAATGGTCAGTCCAGGCGGCAGCAGTCCGTCGGCGTGCAGCGCATAGAGCGACGGCAGCAGCATCCGCTGCGCAAGATCGCCGGTGGCTCCGAACAGCAGCAATTTGCCCACGGGTTGGTGCATTATTGGCCTCTCGTCGACTGTATTCGAACGCGAGACACCAACGGGCGCCAAAGATCAAGCCGGTTAGCCCGTCATCCCTGCGAAAGCCGGAATGACGGCGTTTTAGAGAACGAGCCCCGCGGTCGGGTCGAGTCCGGCCATGATATTGAGGTTCTGCACAGCGGCGCCGGCCGCGCCCTTGCCCAGATTGTCGAGCGTCGCCACCAGCCGCGCCTGGCCGCGCTCGGCATTGCCGAACACCCGGACGCTCAGCCGGTCGGTCCCCGCATCCTCCTCGATCGACACCGTCGAAACGTCGCCGGGCAGCACGCGGATCAGTGGGCTGTCCTTGTACGCATCCCGCAGCGCGTTCTCGATCGCCTCCAGCGACGGACGCCGCGTGAAGGTGTGGAGGGGCAAGGGCACCTCGACGACCATGCCGCGATAAGTGTGCACCACCGCGGGCTGGAAGATCGGCGGATGCTCGATCCGCGCGTGCTTCTGCATTTCAGGCAAATGCTTGTGCTCGAGACTCAGGCCATAGCCGCGGAATGCAGTCGTGGTGAAGCTGCCGGAATTCTGATCCTCGAACTCGGCGATCATCGACTTGCCGCCGCCCGAATAGCCCGAAACGGCGTTGACCGAGAAGACATGGTCGAGCGGCACCAGTCCGGCGCGCACCAGCGGGCGAACCAGCGCGAGAAAGCCGGTGGGATAGCAGCCGGGATTGCTCACCCAGCGGGCTTCGGCAATCGCATTCGTCTGACCGGGCTCGAGCTCGGCAAAGCCATAGACCCAATCGGGCGCGATGCGGTGCGCCGTCGAGGCGTCGATCACGCGCACTTTGTCGGCGCGAATCATCGCCACCGCATCGCGCGCCGCATCGTCGGGCAGGCAGAGGATGACGAAATCGGCCGAATTGAGCGCGTCCTCGCGCTTCGCCGGGTCCTTGCGGTCAGCTTCGTTCAGGATCAGCTGCTCGATACCCGCGCGGCCATCCAGCCGCTCGCGAATCTCAAGCCCGGTCGTGCCGACGGCACCATCGATGAATATACGGATAGTCATTGCGGATCCGCCAGCGAGGAAGCGGGAATATAGCCGACGAGCCCCGCGCGGGGAGCCACGCCCCAGGCGTGGCTCCCCGCGAGTTCGAGCACTTCGAACGCGTCGCCCGCGGCGAGCTTCGCCAGTACCTCGGAATCGACGGCGGCGCTGATGCGGAGATCGGCGGGAACGGAAAGCGTGCGCGGCATCGGCGCGGCATAATGCGGGGCGAACACTCTGTCCGCGAGCCGCACGTCGGCAAGATCGCGACGCACGGCGTCGACACGCGAATCGATGATCGCAGAGCGGCCCTTAAGCGAAAAGCGCTTACGCGTTGGCCCTGCGGGCGGCTGGCTGGCTGATGTTGTCGCCAGCGAGGAAGTGCCCGAACTCTGCAAGAAAATCTGCCCCTTCAGCGGTACGCGCAACGAAGATGTTGCGTTTGTCGGTATCGTCACGTTGGCGGCGCAGATAGCCGAGCGTCCCCAGGCGATTCAAGGCGCGGGTAACTACGGGCTTCGACACGTTGAGCGCCCGCGCCAATCCGCGGACCGTATGCGGCCCCGGGTCGAGATACACAAGCATCAGGAGGGCCATCTGTCGATTGGTAAGATCGGGCTCGCCCGAACGCACATAATCGATCAGCGTGTTTTTCCACGACGATAGCGATTGGTCCGGCATCGCGTTCACGGCATTTCTCATCGTTACGTCCCCGGTCCCGTCCGGGGACATCACACAAACGCAGCTTGGGCCCAGTGGTTTCAGTGCGTTGGCGAAATGTTACCGTGTGTGTCTTATTGGTCGGTGCCGCACTCCGAAATTGACCCTGGATAGACGCAGGTTGATCCCCGGCCGCCGCTCCCCTATGTCGCCGCTTTCGCAACAGGTCCGGTCTCAATGTTCCCCTTTCTGCTCGTCGTCCACACCATCATCGCGGCACTTCTCGTGACCGTGATCCTCATGCAGCGCTCGGAAGGTGGCGGGCTGACCTCGGGCGGTAGCCCTTCGGGACTGATGTCGGCACGCGGCGCCGCGGACTTTCTGACTCGCGCGACTGCAATTCTCGCCACGCTGTTCATCGCGATGAGCATCCTCCTCGCCTTCATCGCTGCGACTCGGCACTCGACGACGATCGATACGTCGCTCCAGCGTACGCCTGCCGCACCGGTCACGGTGCCGACCAGCGCGCCGGCGGTGCCTTTCGCGGCCGGCAACAGCGCTGCGCCGGCGGCTCCCGCGAACGCCGCGGGCCCGGCCAACGGCTCGGTTCCGCTCGCGCAATAACCCCGCAGCTCTCCGGCAATGGAGAGCACGATTGAAAAAATAAGTGAGTCGCGCGCTTGTCGGCGCGCGGCCAATGACGTTAGGCGTTTTCTCCCATGGCGCGGTATATCTTCATCACCGGCGGCGTGGTCTCCTCGCTTGGCAAGGGTCTGATGGCAGCGAGCCTCGCGGCTCTGCTCCAGGCCCGGGGCTATCGGGTCCGCATCCGCAAGTTCGATCCCTATCTCAACGTCGATCCCGGCACGATGTCGCCGCACCAGCATGGTGAAGTCTATGTGACCGACGACGGCGCCGAGACCGATCTCGATCTGGGTCATTACGAGCGCTTCACCGGCGTCGCCTCGCGCCAGTCGGACAACGTCACGTCCGGGCGAATCTACAAGACGATCATCGAGCGCGAGCGCCGCGGCGATTATCTCGGCGCGACGGTGCAGGTGATCCCGCACGTCACCGACGCGATCAAGGCGTTCGCGCAGGACGAGACCGAGGATCTCGATTTCGTCCTGTGTGAAATCGGCGGCACGGTGGGCGATATCGAATCGCTTCCCTTCATCGAGGCGATCCGCCAGCTCAGGAACGATCTCGGCCGCGGCCAGACCGTCAGCATCCACGTCACTCTGGTTCCCTACATCTCCGCCGCGGGCGAGCTGAAGACCAAGCCGACCCAGCACAGCGTGCGCGAACTGGCGGCGCTCGGCGTCCAGCCCGACGTTCTGGTCTGCCGCTCGGAGCGCGAGCTCCCGGCTGGAGAGCGCGCCAAGATCGCGCAATTCTGCAACGTCCCGGCCTCGGCGGTGATTCCCGCGCTCGACGCCCGAAGCATCTACGCGGTGCCGATGCAATATCATCGGGAAGGCCTCGACTCCGAGGTCCTCAAGGCGTTCGGAATCGATCCCGGCGAGCCGCCCCGGCTCGACCGCTGGGAACAGATCATGCGCCGTCTCGAAAATCCCGAGGGCGAAGTCACGATCGGCGTGGTCGGCAAATATATGGGCGTCCCCGATGCCTATAAGTCGCTCCACGAGGCGCTGGTGCACGGCGGCATCGCCAACCAGGTCAAGGTCAACATCCGCTGGCTCGACGCCGAAGTGTTCGAGAAGGACGAGGAGGAGATCGCTTCGAAGCTCGAGCCGATGCACGGCATTCTCGTGCCCGGCGGATTCGGCGAGCGCGGCAGCGAGGGCAAGATCGCCGGCGTGCGCTTTGCCCGCGAACGCGGCGTGCCGTTCTTCGGTATCTGCCTCGGCATGCAGATGGCATGCGTCGATGCCGCGCGCGATCAGGGGCTGAAAAACGCCTCCACCACCGAATTCGGCCCGACTGAGGAGCCGGTGGTCGGCATGATCACCGAATGGATGACCGCCGAGGGCATCCAGAAGCGCGAGGAAGGCGGCGATCTCGGCGGCACGATGCGGCTCGGCGCCTATCCGGCGAAGCTCAGCGGCAACAGCGTCGTCGGCTCGATCTACGGCGCCAGCGAGATCAGCGAGCGTCACCGCCACCGCTACGAGGTCAACACCCACTACAAGCCATTGCTCGAAAAGGGCGGTCTCGTCTTTTCGGGCATGTCGCCCGATGGATCGCTGCCCGAGATCGTCGAACGGCCGGATCACCCATGGTTCGTCGGCGTCCAGTTCCATCCGGAATTGAAATCCAAGCCATTCGATCCGCATCCGCTGTTCGCGAGCTTCATCGAAGCGGCGGTCAAGCAGAGCCGGCTGGTCTAGGGCGCTCAGCGCCTCGGATAGACGTCAGCGCGCGCCATCCTATCCGCCGCCGCGCGATAGCCGGGGTCGCGCTTGCGGCGCAGCAGCGTATCCGCGGTCAGCCCCTCGGCATTGGCGATGTCGCTTCGTGCGCCGTGCCGGGCGAAGAGCAGGAAATGCTTGGGCGCGCTGCCCTTTTTGAGCATCAGGTGCAGCGCGGTGGCGCCTTGGGCGTTGCGGACGTTGGGATCGGCGCCTGCTTCCAGCAGTTCGCCGGCAGGGCCGAACTTGCTCCACGCCACCGCGCCGAGCAGTGGCGTATCGCCGCGATCCGCACCCTCCTCGATATCCGCGCCATGCGCGAGCAACAGCCGGATCGCGTCGCAGTCCTCGTTCCAGACTGCGGCGAACAGGCAATGATTGGGGTCGGCGCCACGCTCGAGTAGATGCTTGGCCAGTGTGAGATTCCGTCCGCGCGAGATCACGTGCCATAGCGGCGTCGCGCGCCACGTGCCTTCGGTGAATGCGGGGGCGTCGAGCCCGAGGCCGGCTGCGAGCAGCACCTCCGCAGTCCGGACGCTCGGCTCGTCCTCGCCGGGACTCATGCATGCGTGGTGCAGCCAGTTTCGCCCGCGCTCATCGGTGATTTCGGTCAAGTCGGGCCGTTCGGTCAGCCCCTGCCCGACTTCCTGCCAACGATGCGCCCGCACCGACTCGCGCAAGCTCGTCTTCGAAACCATGATGGCATCCTACCTCGATCCGCCTTTCGGCGAAACGGCACGAGTCTCCACGGCGAATCGTGCCAGGGGGACCCGCGGCGAGGGCGACAAAAACCCTTCCCGCCGCGTTGCAGCATCGGCTAACGGCACCGGATGCGTATCTTGCTTGCCGCGCTCGCGGCCCTGTTGCTTCCGGCTGCTATCGGTTCTGCTCCCGCGCAGGATCGGCCCATTTCGGGCATGGTCCGGGTGCGGATCGAGACCAGCGCGGGCAACGTCATTCTCGCGCTCGATGCAAAACACGCGCCGAAGACCACCGCCAATTTCCTCGCTTATGTCGATGACGGCCGCCTTGACGGCACCGGCTTCTACAGGGCGTCGCGACGGCAGGGGAACCCGAAGTTCGGCTTCGTCCAGGGCGGAATCGCCAGCGATGCCCGGCGCGTCCTGCCGTCGCCGCCGCTCGAGCCGACCAATGTGACCGGCATCCGCCACGTCGATGGTACGGTGTCGATGGCGCACGGCGCGAACATCGATTCAGCTACCGGCAATTTCTCGATCATGGTCGGGGACAATCCGTCGCTCGACGCCCGCGGCAGCGGCCGCAACGGCTATTCGGCGTTCGGTCGGGTCGTCGAAGGGATGGACGTCGTCCGCAAGATTCTCGCCCAGCCGACGGGTGGGGGCAGGGGCCCGATGCGCGGCCAGATGATCCAGCCGAAGCCGATAGCGATCCTCCGCGCGGTGCGGCTCGACGGGGCGCCCCGGCCGACCGGGCGGGTCAAGCCCTGGCTGATCGGCCCCACGCGCTGGATCCAGCCCAACTAAATCCTCCCCTGTTTTGCGAGGGAGGATTTGAGAAGCACAAGAGGCGCCCGGGCAATGCCCGAGCGCCCCTGCTGCGGCGCCCAAAGGGAGAAAAGCGCCGCGAGCCGTGGTGGTTCTTATGCCGCGTCGCGATGCTCGATCGCGGTCGCGGGCTGGCTGCCGGCGTTCACAGCGATCTTCTTCGGCTTCATCGCCTCGGGAATCTCGCGGACCAGCTCGATGACGAGCAGTCCGTCAGAGAGGTTCGCGCTCTCGACGCGGACGAAGTCGGCAAGTTCGAAGCGGCGTTCGAAGCTGCGATTGGCGATGCCGAGATGCAGGAACGCGCCCTGGTTGTTCTCGTTCTCGTTCGTCTTCTTGCCCTGGACCAGCAGCAGGTTCTGCTGGGCGGTCACGTCGATCTCGTCGGGCTTGAAGCCCGCGACGGCGAGTGTGATCCGATAATGATCCTCGGCAAGGCGCTCGAGGTTGAACGGAGGGTAGTTCTCGCTGGCCGTCTGACGCGCGCTGGCTTCGAGCAAGTCGAACAGGCGGTCGAAGCCGACGGTGGAGCGACGGAACGGAGTAAAGTCGAACTGACGCATTTCAAATTCTCCTGTGAGCAAGTTGAACGTCTCTTTGTGCAGCGCCCGGAAATCCGCGGCGCTGCTTGCCAGGCCCACCAGGCACCGTGGCAAAACGAATGTGGTTCGGCTTGTGGTTTATTCAAGATGCGCTGAACCGGGCACCGCGCGCGGCGGAGAAACCCAGCTTCGGGTTCCCAAAGATTCGCTTGCTGGCTAATACCCATTAAATCCATCGACATTAGGGGTATTGGAACCAAGGGGATGTTGATGCGCCGTTCTTCGCTCTCACTGCTGCTTCTCGGGGTCTCGCCCTTCGCCGCCGGCGCCGCGCTTGCGCAGGAGGTGCCGACCGTCACTGCCCCGGGCACGGACGCACCCAGCATCCCCGGCGAACAGGACCGCACCCCCGAGGATGTCCAGCGCAGCTCGGCGGCTTCGGACATCGTCGTCACCGCGCGCCGCCGCGAGGAGCAGGTGCAGGACGTGCCGATCCCGATCTCGGTGGTCGGCGTGAAGGAACTGGACAGCACCGGCAGCTTCAACGTCCAGCGCCTCCAGCAGCTGCAGCCCGCGCTGCAATTCTATTCGTCGAACCCGCGCAACTCGTCGGTCAACATCCGCGGCCTCGGCGCGCCGCTCGGCCTCACCAATGACGGGATCGATCAGGGCGTCGGCGTCTATATCGACCAAGTCTATTTCAGCCGCGTCGCAGTCGCCACGCTCGACTTTCTCGACGTCCAGCAGGTGGAGACTCTGCGCGGCCCGCAGGGGACGCTGTACGGCAAGAACACCGTCGCCGGCGCGATCAGCATCACCAGCAAGGCCCCCAGCTTCAATTTCGAGGGGCGCACCGAAGTGACTCTGGGCAACCTCGCCTTCAAGCAGGCCAAGGCATCGGTCTCCGGGCCGCTCTCCGACAAGGTCGCGGTGCGGCTCGGCATCTCGACCACCAGCCGCAAGGGCACGATCTTCAACGTCGCCAGCGACAATTACGTCAACGAGCAGGACAATATCGGCCTGCGCGGCGCGCTGCTCTGGCATGCCAGCGACAATCTGAGCCTCACCTTGTCGGGCGACTATAATCGCCAGGATCCCGAATGCTGCGCGCAGATCTATGTGCGCTACGGCCCCACCCAGCGCGCGGCGAACCGGCAATATCCGGCGCTGACCGCGGCGCTCAATTACGCAGTGCCGAGCACCAATCCTTTCGACCGGCTGACCGATCTCGACGCCGATCTCAACGCGCTCAACGTGCTCGGCGGCGCCTCGCTGCGCGGCGAGCTCAATCTCGGCTCGGGCACGCTGACTTCGGTCACTGCGTGGCGCTTCTGGGATTGGGGCCCGGCGAACGATCGCGACTTCACCGGTCTGCCGATCACCACGCGCTCGCAGAATCCGACGCGGCAGGACCAGTTCACTCAGGAATTCCGCTATGCCGGCGAGGGCAAGGGCTTCGACTATGTCGTCGGCCTGTTCGGCTTCTACCAGAAGATCCACACCACCGGTGTGCAGCAACAGGGATCGGCGGCAAGCCGCTGGCTGCTGGCCCCCAGCAACCCGCTTTCCAACGATCCGACCGTGCTCGACGGGCTGACCGCGAGCAACGACATCCTGCTCAAGAACTTCAGCGGCGCGCTGTTCGCCAAGGTCAATTGGGACGTGAGCGACGCCTTCACGCTCTCGCCGGGCGTGCGCATCAACTATGACGACAAGGTCGGCAGCTATGTCAGCATCGTTCGCGATGCGCAGGGCAATCTGGTGCCCTATAGCGGCGGCACCCCGCGCCAGGCTGCCCAGCGCGAGGCGATCCAGCCCCAGGCGTTCCAGGACGAGGCCTATCGCGCCTGGAACCTCACTTACGATCTTACCGCGTCGTACAAGCCGTCGCGCGACGTGCTGCTCTACGCGACCTATGCCCACACCTTCAAATCGGGTGGCCTCAACCTCAACGGCGTGCCGGTGGTCAACGGGGTGGTGCAGACCGATCTCGCCCAGATCGATCCCGAGAAGGTCGACCATTTCGAGCTCGGCGTGAAATCGCAGTTCTGGGACCGCAAGGCGACGTTCAACGTCTCGGGCTACTGGACGATCATCAAGGATTACCAGGCGATCGTGAACAACAGCTCGACTTCGACGCTGCGCGGCTATCTCGCCAATGCCGGCGAGGTTCGCGTCCGCGGCGTCGAGGCCGATTTCTCGATCCGCCCGACCGAACGGTTCAACGCCTATGTCAACGGCGCCTTTACCGACCACAAATATGTCGAATTCGCCAACGCGCCGTGCCCGCCCGAGCGCTCGGGGGGCACCGCGGCGCCGGTCGGCAGCCCTGGCGGCACCCCCGGCGTGCCGGGCCAGTTGAGCCCGGTGGTGTGCGACATCTCCGGACAATGGCTGCCCGGCATCTCCAAATGGGCGTTCTCGTACGGCGCCGAATATAACGTGCCCGCCAAGCTGCTCGGGCTGGACGGCGAGTTCTACGTCGCCGGCGACGCCAATTACCGCTCCAAATTCTCGTCCAACGCCTCGCGGTCGATCTACACCGACATCGAGGGATATACGCTGGCGAACTTCCGCCTGGGCTTCCGCACCGACGACTTCAATGTCTTCGGCTGGGTCCGCAACGCCTTCGACCAGGAATATTTCGAGCTGCTCGCGACGACCCCGGGCAACACTGGCCTGGTGGCCGGCAACCCGGGCGATCCGCGCACTTATGGTTTGACGATCAGCAAGGCCTTCTGATCGTTTACGCGCTAGCGTCTCGCCATGGCCGGGGGACGCTGGGGGAGGGAGGCGGCGCCCGCACCGCCTCCCTCTTTCCAAAGAAAACGAAGCGGGAGGCTCCAAAACGGCAAACGCCCGGACCGTTTCCGATCCGGGCGCCTGCGTGACGACTGCTCGTCAGCCCCCTTTGTCAGGCTCTGCCCGCGCGCTCGTACTTGCCTACGAGCGGGGCGAAGCCCTCCCCGAACCACGGCCATTTGCTGCCTGCGTTTCGACGTTGGTTTGCTACGTCGGCCGGCCGCTTTTGTCACCGGGTTTACAAGGAGTAGGCGCAGATTGGTGTCACCCTGTGTTGAATCGGCAACATAGCGGATATACCGGGATTTTCACAGGCGCATTGCCAGCCGCCACCGCCTTGCCCTAGAGCGACTCCGAGCACTCACGTCAGGCCCCCCGACCGCATGCTATTGTCGCGTTACGAGCGGATGATCGCCCGCCGCTATCTCCTGCCTGGCCGCAGCGAGGCGTTCATCGCCGTCGTCGCCGGATTCAGCCTTGTCGCCGTCATGCTGGGCGTCGCCGCCCTGATCGTGGTGATGAGCGTGATGAACGGCTTCCGCGCCGAACTCTTTGACAAGATCACCGGGCTGAACGGCCATGCCGTCGTCCAGGGCTATGCAGGGCAACTGCGCGATTGGCGCCAGATCGTCGCGCAGGCCAAGGCGACACCCGGCGTGATCAGCGCGACGCCGCTGATCGAGCAGCCGCTATTCGCGAGCTATAACGGTCGCGTCGAATTCGCCCAGATCCGTGGCATGCGCGTCGAGGATATCCGCAACAATCCCGCGCTCAAGGGCAAGGAAGTGATCGGTTCGCTGGATCGTCTCGTGCCGGGCGGCGAGCAGATCGCGATCGGCTCGCGCCTCGCCGAGTCGCTCGGCGCGACCGTGGGCAGCAAGATCACGATCATCAATCCGGCGGGCGCCGCGACGCCGATGGGCACCATGTATCGCTCGGTCAGCTATACCGTGACGGCGATCTTCGAGGTCGGCGTCTATGATTTCGACAAGATCTTCGTGGTCATGCCGATCGAAGATGCGCAGACCCTGCTGCTGCTCGGCGATGCGGTCACCATGGTCGAGATGGACACCAATGATCCCGACAATGTCCAGCGGATCGTCTCGCCCCTCGTCGACAAGGTGGGTAGCAGCGGCCAGATCGTCGACTGGCGCCAGATGAACCGTGAGCTGTTCGAGGCGCTGCAGGTCGATCGGATCGTGTCGTTCACGGTGCTCTCGATCATCCTCGTCGTCGCTTCGTTCAACATCGTCTCGTCGCTGATCATGCTGGTGCGCTCCAAGACGCGCGACATCGCGGTGCTCCGGACGATGGGCGCGACGCGTGGCGGGCTGATGCGCATCTTCGTGACCGTGGGCACCACGATCGGCGCGCTGGGCGTCGCGGCGGGCGGATTGCTCGGCTTCCTGTTCATCACCTTCCGCGCGCAGGTCGTCCAGTTCATCGGGCTGGTGACCGGGCAGCAGGTCTGGGATCCGTCGATGCGCTTCCTCACTGAATTGCCCGCCAAGACCGATCCGTTCGAGACGATCGGCATCTGCGTGATGGCGATGATCTTCACCTTCCTCGCCACGCTCTATCCCGCGTGGAAAGCGGCGAGCACCGATCCGGTGCAGGTGCTGCGTTATGAATGAGCCGACCCTCCAGACGCGCGGACTGAAGCGCAGTTTCCAGCAGGGCGAAGCAGTGATCGAGGTGCTGCGCGGCGTTGATCTCGACGTCATGCCCGGCGAGATCGTCGCGCTGCTCGGCCCCTCGGGTTCGGGCAAATCGACGTTGCTGCAGGCAGTTGGCCTGCTCGAGGGCGGGTTCGAAGGCTCGATCCGCGTCGCCGGCAAGGAAGCGGCCAAGCTCCCCGCGGGCGGCCGCACCGAAGTCCGCCGCAACAGCCTCGGCTTCGTCTACCAGTTCCACCATCTGCTGCCCGATTTCAGTGCGATCGAGAATGTCGTGTTGCCGCAGATGATCCACGGCGCCACGCGCGCCGAAGCGGACGCGCGCGCCGGTCAGCTGCTGGCGGCGCTCGGCCTTGCGGAGCGACTCACGCATCGCCCGAACCAGCTTTCCGGCGGCGAGCAGCAGCGCGTCGCGGTCGCCCGCGCGCTGGCGAACCGGCCGGCGCTGGTGCTCGCCGACGAGCCCACCGGCAATCTCGACGAGGCAACCGCCGACCGTGTCTTCGCCGAGTTCCTCAAGCTGGTGCGCGACGAGGGTTCGGCCGCTCTGGTCGCGACGCACAACGAGCGGCTCGCCGAGCGTATGGATCGTGTGGTCCGCCTGCACGAGGGCCGGCTGGAGTGAGTGCCTGGCGGGAGACGCCGACGCTGAAGGGCCGCCATGTGACGCTGCGCCCGATGGTCCGTGAGGATCGCGACGGGCTGCTCCTTGCCTTTGAGGGCCTCCACGCCCTGTTCCACACCACCGTGCCGACCGCCGATACGTTCGACGCCTGGTATGATCGCGTGATGTTCGACACGGCGGCGGGGCGCAACATGCCGTTCACCGTGCTCGACGCCGATGGGCGCATCGCGGGCGTCACGCGTTTCCTGCGGATGAGCGAGACGCATCGCCGCGTCGAGATCGGCGGCACGCTCTATGCGCCACGCGTCCAGCGCACCGGCCTCAATACCGAGGCCAAATACATGCTGCTCGGCCATGCCTTCGATGTGCTCGGCGTGAACTGCGTGCAGATCCGCACCGATTTCCTCAACCACGCCTCGCGCCGCGCGATCGAGCGGCTTGGGGCCCGGCTCGACGGAGTGCTGCGCGGGCATCTGATCCTGAATGGCCATTTGCGCGACAGCGTGGTCTACAGCATCCTCGCGCACGAATGGCCGGGGGTACGCCGCAATCTCGAGCTGCTGATGGTGCGGCACGAGGCGCGCGCTTGAGCACGGGAGCCAAATGGTCGATCGCCAGCATCTCGCTCGGTGTGCTGGTGCTGATCGCGGCAATCGTGGCGAGTTGGCCGCTCGCCCGCTTCGTGCTGGAGCCGGGCAGGCAGTTGAAGACCTACTACACTCCTTCGCAAAGCATGCGGCCGACGCTGGAGGTGAACGATCGGCTCATGCCCCGAGCGGTGCGCCCCGGCGATCTCGCGCGCGGAACGGTGATCCTGTTCCGCCTGTCCGATCAGGTGCGCGTCGACCGGATCGCGGCGGTCGCCGGCGATCGGATCGCGGTGCGGGACGGCATCGTGTTCCTCAATGGCAAGCCGATCGCCCAACGACCTGTTGGACAACCGCAGCCGACCGAATCCGACGGGCAGGAACAGCGCCTGATCGAGCAATTCCCCGGCGAGGCTAAGCCGCATCTGATCCTCGACTCTGGCACCACTCCGGGCGACAATGTCGAGGAAAGAGTCGTGCCAGCAGGCCACCTGTTCCTGCTGGGAGACAATCGCGACAACAGCGCCGACAGCCGCTATTCGCGCGAGAACTACGGTATCGGAATGGTGCCCGAGAGCGATGTCTTCGGCGTAGCGGACTTCATTCCCTGGTCGCCGAAGCGGGGCACAGTCGCGCGTCGGCTCGACGCGATCGGAGGAGACGCGAAATGACCGAGATAACGCAAATCCCAGTGCGCAAACCCGATGGCAGTGAGACGACGCTGGCGGATCATGCCGGCGAGGTGCTGCTGATCGTCAACACCGCATCCAAATGCGGGTTCACCCCGCAATATGCCGATCTCGAGGCGCTGCAGCGCCAGTACCAGGACCGCGGCTTTTCAGTGCTGGGATTTCCCTGCAACCAGTTTGGCGGGCAGGAGCCGGGAGACGCCGCGGAAATCGCGAACTTCTGCTCGCTCACGTATGACGTGACCTTTCCGGTCTACGCCAAGGTGGACGTCAACGGCGGCGATGCCGCGCCCCTGTTCGAGCATCTCAAGCGCGAGGCGCCGGGGCTGCTGGGTTCGAAGGCGATCAAGTGGAACTTCACCAAGTTCCTCGTCGACCGCAACGGCAAGGTGGTCGATCGCTATGCGCCGACGACGTCGCCCAAGGACATTGCCGGCGATATCGAGAAGTTGCTCTAGTCGATCAGCGCAGCGCCGGCCCGGGCAGGCAGATCACATATTGCCCGTTCTTCGCCATTATCGACTTCTCGCTTTCGTCGCCCGCGACGAGCTTGCCGAGCTTGGTGAGCATCGCGACCATCGAGGTGGCGCCCGCCAGTGGACGGCCGCGCGGATCGCGGCGCGGGGCAGGGCGGGCGTTGCGCGGTGCGCGACGGCGCGGCGGCGAAACGCGGTGCATGCGCTGCGCGACCGCAGCGTCGTCCGAGCGACCGAATTCGCGCCACACGACACGGAAGCCCTGAGGCACCAGCGTCCATTCCCCCGCTTCCTCGCTGCGGATCAGATCGCAGCCGCAGCGATGGCACATGCTGAATTCCAGCCCCTGATTGTGATGGCGTCTGGTCGCAGGCACATGGTCCATCACGGAGCAAAGGATAGTCATCGCGAGCGTGGCTCCTGCATCGGACCGCGACGCGCACCCGGAACGGGAGCATCGCGATCGAAAGGTTGATCGTCGTTAACCATCCTTTCGGCCAGGTTGAGGGTGAGTCGCCATTCAGGTCGGTTCCGGTAAGCGTCTCCCACCAAGGGATTTGTACGGATGTTACCGGTCACTATTTGGAAAGCTGTGGATAGCGGAGCGCCTGCGTTGGCAAAGCCGCCGGCGCGCGCCTAGGGTATCGCGATGGCGCACTCGGGATTCGTACCGCTCAGGGTCTTCTCCTCCTACACGATGCTCGAAGGCGCGATCGAACCCAAGGCGATCGCGAAGCGCGCGCGCGAGCTGGGCTTCCCCGCGGTGGCGGTGAGCGACCGCAACGGGCTCTATGCCGCCATGTCCTTCTCGGACGCGTGCAAGAAGTCGGGCGTGCAGCCGATCGTCGGCACGCTGCTCGCGGTCAAGCGCCCCGAGCTGGCCGAAGGCGCGCCGGTCGCGATCGACTGGCTGGCGCTCTACGCGCAGGACGAGACGGGGTATCTCAATCTTTGCCATCTCGTCTCGGCGGCGCATCTCGATCGGCCGATCGAGGAGGAGGCGCACGTCACGCTCGACATGCTCGAGGGGCGTACCGATGGGCTGCTCTGCCTCACCGCCGGCGCCGAAGGCGCGCTCGCGCGGCTCTACGCTGAGGGGCAGGACAGCGCCGCCGAGGCCTATGCCCGCCAGATCGAGGCGCTGTTCCCCGACCGGCTCTATGTCGAGATCGTGCGGCGGCTGAACGAAGTCGAGGGCAAGGCCGAAGCGAAGCTGCTCGATTATGCCTATGCCCGCGACCTGCCTTTGGTCGCGACCAACCCCTGCTGTTTCGCCGAGGACAGCTTCCACGAGGCGCATGACGCGATGCTGTGCATCGCCAATTCCTCGTACATCGCCAGCGACGATCGCCCGCGTTCCTCCCCCGACGCGTGGATGAAGCCGGCGAACGAAATGAAGTCGCTGTTCGCCGACCTGCCCGAGGCGATCGCCAATACGCTCGTAGTGGCCCAGCGCTGCGCCTATGCCGCACCCAAGCGCAAGCCGATCCTTCCCAGCCTCGCCGGCGACCGCGAAGGCGAGGCGACGATGCTGCGCACGCTGTCGCACGCGGGGCTGGAAAAGCGGCTGGAAAAGGCCGGAATCACTGCGCCCGATCAGCGTCAGGCCTATGTCGATCGTCTCGAGTTCGAGCTCGACGTCATCATCCAGATGGGATTCCCCGGCTATTTCCTGATCGTCGCCGACTTCATCCAATGGGCCAAAGCGCACGACATCCCCGTCGGTCCGGGCCGCGGCTCGGGCGCGGGCTCGGTGGTCGCCTGGGTGCTGACGATCACCGATCTCGATCCCTTGAAGCTCGGGTTGCTGTTCGAACGCTTCCTCAATCCCGAGCGCGTGTCGATGCCCGATTTCGACATCGATTTCTGCGAAACCCGCCGTGGCGAAGTGATTCGCTACGTCCAGGAGAAATACGGCCGCGACACGGTGGCGCAGATCATCACCTTCGGGACCATGAAGGCGCGCGCGGTGCTCAAGGACGTCGGCCGCGTGCTCCAGATGAGCTACGGCCAGGTCGATCGCCTCGCCAAGCAGATCCCCAATCACCCGACCGATCCGTGGACGCTCGAGCGCACGCTGAACGGCGTCAGCGAGTTCAACGCCGAGTATAAGAACCACAGCGACGTCCGCCATCTGATCGATCTGTCGATGCGGCTCGAAGGCCTGCCGCGCCACTCGTCCACCCACGCCGCCGGCGTGGTGATCGGCGATCGTCCGCTCGCCGAACTGGTCCCGCTCTATCGCGATCCGCGCTCGGACATGCCCGTCACGCAGTTCGACATGAAATATGTCGAGGCGGCGGGGCTGGTGAAGTTCGACTTTCTCGGCCTCAAGACGCTGTCGGTACTCAAGAAGGCTGTCGAATTGCTCGGCGATCGCGGCATCGAAGTCGATCTCGATACGCTCGGCTGGGACGATCCCGAAGTCTATGACCTGCTCCAGCGCGGCGACACCGTCGGCGTGTTCCAGCTCGAATCCGAAGGCATGCGCCGTACTCTTACGGCCGTACGTCCCACCAATTTCGGCGACATCATCGCGCTCGTCTCGCTCTATCGCCCGGGCCCGATGGACAACATCCCGAGCTTCGGTCACCGCAAGGGCGGCCGCGAGGAGATCGTCTATCCGCACGCGCTGCTCGAGCCGATCCTGAATGAGACCTACGGGATCTTCGTCTATCAGGAGCAGGTGATGCAGGCCGCGCAGGTTCTCGCCGGCTACACGCTGGGCGGCGCCGACATGCTCCGCCGCGCGATGGGCAAGAAGATCAAGGCCGAGATGGACGCGCAGCGCGCGATCTTCGTCGAAGGCTGCGAGAAAGTGAACGGCATCAAGGCCGCCAAGGCCAACGAGCTGTTCGACTTGATCGACAAATTCGCCGGCTACGGCTTCAACAAGTCGCACGCCGCGGCCTATGCGCTGCTCGCCTATCAGACCGCGTGGCTCAAGACCCACCATCCGCACGAATTCTTCGCCGCGTCGATGGCGTACGACATCCACCAGACCGACAAGCTCGCGATCTTCGCTGACGACATGCGCCGGCTGAACATCGAGTGCCTGCCGCCCGACATCAACGCCAGCTTGGCCGATTTCCATGTCGAGAAGCACAACGAAGGTCTCGCGGTCCGCTATGCGCTCGGTGCGCTCAAGGGCGTCGGCGAGCGCGCGATGGAGCTGCTGGTCGAGGAGCGCGACGCCAAGGGCCGCTTCCAGTCGCTCGACGATTTCGCCAAGCGCGTCGATCCGCGCCTGCTCAACAAGCGCCAGGTCGAGACGCTCGCCGCGGCGGGCGCGTTCGACGGGATCGAGCCCAATCGCGCCGGCGTCCATACCGCGGCCGAGACGATCCTCGCGGTCGCCCAGCGCACGCATGACAGCCGGACGAGCGGGCAGGGCGGCCTGTTCGGCGAATCCGAGCCCAGCGGCGGCGCGATCAACTTGCCGCGCAGCGCGCATTGGTCGCTCGCCGACAAGATCGCCGCCGAGAAGGACGCATTCGGCTATTATTTCTCGGCGCACCCGCTCGATCGCTATGCGCACCTCGTCCGCAGCCAGGGCGCGCGCGAAATCGCCTCGCTGAACGAGGTTCCGATCCCGGACGGCGCCCGCGTCGGTGCCACCATCGCGGCGTTGATCGAGGATGCCCGCTGGCGCACCTCGGCGCGCGGCAACCGCTATCTGATGGCGACGATCTCGGACCAGAGCGGGCAGGTGCTCACCACCTGCTTCGACGATCTCGCCGCCGCGGACATGGAAGAAGCCGCGCGCGCCGGGGGCTGCGCGGTGCTTACCGTCGAGCTCGACAAGCGCCCGGGCGAGGATACGCCGCGTGTGTCGGTCAAGCGCGTCCAGCCGTTCGAGAGCATCGCCAATGTCGCGCGGCTGCTCGTAGATCTGGTCATCGACGATGCCAATGCGTTGCCCCGATTGGCCGAGATGATCGGCGAGGCGCGCGGCGGGCGGTGCACGGTCCGGCTCTGGGCGCCGCTGAGCGCCGAGGGGCAGGCAGAGCTCGTCCTCGGCCGCAACTTCCGCATCGACGAGGAACTGCTCGCGCGCATCTCCGGCTTACCCGGAATCCGCTCGGCCGAATTCGCCAGTACCGCGGCAATGCTGGCAGTGGCGGCGTAATCAGCTCGGTCGTCACCCCGGCACAAGGCCGGGGTGACGAAGGAGCGTTCGTCGATAACGAATCATTGCCGCCCGCCACTGCCTCTCGACACCGGCGCCTCTCCGGGCATACCCTCTCCTCAAAAATAAGAGCTGGAGAAGAGCGATGCTGGGTGGGATGCAGGATTTCGAGCTGCGCGTGATGCGCCTGCTCGATCACGCCGCGCGCGAGCATGGGCCGCGCGAGATCGTCACACGCTGGGCCGACGGCACCGAGACCCGCACCAACTGGGCCGGTATCGCGCGCGACGCCCGCCGCCTCGCACAGGCGCTCGAACGGCTCGGCGTGAAACCCGGCGAGCGCGTCGCGACGCTGGCGATGAACCACAGCCGCCATCTCGTCGCCTGGTACGGCACGATCGGCATGGGCGGGGTTATCCACACGATCAATCCGCGCCTCTTCGAGGATCAGCTCGCCTTCATCGCCAACCATGCCGAGGACCAGGTTCTGCTCTACGACCAGGCGTTCCAGCCCATCGTCGACAAGCTCAAGCCGCAATGGACCACCATCCGCCATTATATCTGCTTCGACGACGGCGCGTTCGAAACGCTGATCGGCGCCGAGACCGGCGACTATGCCTGGGTCGAGGGCGGCGAGCGCGAGCCGTGCATGCTCTGCTACACCAGCGGCACCACCGGCAATCCCAAGGGCGTTCTCTACACCCATCGGTCGACTGTGATCCACGCGATCACCGAGCTCCAGCCCGCCGAGTTCGACCTTTCCACCCAGTCGATCGCGATGCCGATCGTGCCGATGTTCCACGCGGTCGGCTGGGGCCTGCCCTTTGCCGGCGCGGCGGTGGGCGCGAAGTTCGTCTTCTCGGCGGTCAACGAGCCCAAGGTACTGTGCGAGCTGATGAACCGCGAAAAGGTGACGCACAGTGCGGGGGTGCCCACCGTCTGGTTCGCGATGTTCCAGTATATGGATGCGACCGGTGCCGCGCCCGAGCATCTGAAGATCGTCACCATCGGCGGCTCGGCGGCGCCGCGCGCGATGATCGAGCGGCTGATGAAGATGGGCATCCGCGTCAACCACGCCTGGGGGATGACCGAGACCTCGCCGATCGGTACGATGGGCGCGCCGTCGCCCGATTTCGACGATCTGACCTTCGAGCAGCAGGTCGATCAGGTCTCGAAACAGGGCAAGGTGCCCTTCGGAGTCGAGCTGCGCGTGGTCGACGAAGAAGGCGCCGAGCAACCGCGCGACGGCAAGAGCTCGGGCCGCCTCCAGGTCCGCGGGCCGTGGATCATCAAGCAATATTTCGGCGAGGAACAGCTCGCGGTCGATCCCGACAACTGGTTCGACACCGGCGACGTCGCAGTCCTCCACCCTGACGGAACGATGCAGATCACCGATCGCGCCAAGGACGTGATCAAGTCGGGCGGCGAGTGGATCAGCTCGGTCGAGCTCGAAAACGCCGCGGTCGGCTGCGCGGGCGTCGCCGAGGCCGCGGCCATCGGGGTGTTCCATCCCAAATGGGACGAGCGCCCGATCCTGCTGGTGGTCCGCAAACCCGACAGCGCAGTGACGGCCGAGGCGATCCAGGCGCATCTGGAGAAGCAGGTCGCCAGATGGTGGCTGCCCGACGAGATACACTTCGTCGAAAGCCTGCCGCACACCGCCACCGGCAAGCTGCTCAAGACTGCGATCCGCGCGCAGTACAAGGATTTCAAGCTCGCGGCGGCCTAGCGTTCCCCTCCCTTGCAGGGAGGGGAGTCTTGTTGGTTACTTGCCCGCCAGCACCGCCGCGCTCACCTCACTCGCCTTCGCATCCTTGAACCGCGCACAGTTGCGGATCGCTTCCAGCGCGCGGTCGAGATCGAGCGTGCTGTCGTTCGCGAGCTGCGGGCGCAGCTTGGCGTCCACTGCCGCGGCTGCCTCGTTGGTGCACAGCACGTTGAACATCTGCGCCGCGCGCGCCGAGAAGATGCCGCCGCCGCCCGCCGCCTTGGAGAAGGTGTCGAAATTGGTCAGCATATAGTCCGAGGCGATGTCGCGGGTCTTCGACGAGCCGAGGAAGCTCGCGGTGGCATAGAGCCGGCCGACCTGCGGCAGGCGCGAATCCTTGAAGTCGTTCAGGAACCAGCGCGCGACATCGGGGTTCCCCGAGCTGCCGATCGCCTGGAACGCGACCTGCCGCAGCGTCGGATCCTGCCCCGCGAGACCCTTTTCGGCGAGGGTCTTCGCCAGCGGAACCCCCTTTTCCTCCACGTCGAGCGACAAAGCGAGCTGGGCGAATTGCGGGTCGAGCGCCTTGGCGTCGCCGGCCAGATAGGCGTCGGCGGCCGCAATCAGCTTGGCCCGCACCGCCGCATCACCGCCCGCGCCCGCGACGAGCTGGACCATGTCGCTACGCAACTTCTTCTTGTCCGGAGTGTCCGATCCATAGGCGCCAACCGCCGGATCGAAGCCGAGTTCGGCAAGCTTGGGCCCATAGATGTCGGCGATAAGCTTCCGATAGACCGGCAGCGCGGCGTCGCTGATCAGCCCGCGCCGCAGCATCCCGCGCAGCCGCGAGCCGTTGTCGAGCGCGGCGTTGGAGGCCGGGTGCGCCGCCATGGAGCGGGTGAGTGCCATCAACTGCGGGAACGTCGCCTTGCCCGCATAGAAGGACGCCCACAGGCTGTCGGTGACCGCGAGCGCTTCGCCTTCGGGAAGCGTCGGCGCGGCGGCGATCAGCACATTCCACCCCGCCGGATCCATATCGAAGCGATAATAGCCCCAGCCACCGGCATTGGGGACGATCACGCCGTCGCCCTTCGCCTCGATCGCGCCTTCGGCCTTGTCGAGCAGCGTGCAGCTGCGCACCGCCGCACGGCGGACGCAGACGGGAACGATCCACTGGGTGGCAGGCAAATTGCTGCCGAAATAGGCATAGCGCGACTGGCTCGCGGTCAGCCCGTTGCCGTCGCGCTTCAGCGTCACCACCGGCACGCCTTGCTGGTCGACGAAGCTCCTGAGCGATGCCAGCACGCGCGGATCGTGCGCGGCGCTGGCGAGCGAATCGAAGAACTGATCGGTCGTGGCGTTGCCGTGATGGTAGCGCTGCATGTGCAGCCGCACGCCGTCGCGGAACTTCTCCTCGCCCAGATAGGCGGCGATCATCGCCACCACCTGGCCGCCTTTGCCATAGGTGATCTGGTCGAACGCCGCGTCGATATTGGCGTCGCTGGTGATCTTCTCGTGGATCGGCCGGCCGGCACCGAGCGCGTCGATCTGCATCGCGTCGAACGCCTCGTCGATCGCCGAGACGCCGATGTTGAGATCGGGCCGCCATTCGTTGCCGATGCGATAGCCCATCCAGTTGGCGAAGCTCTCGTTGAGCCAGATGTCATCCCACCAGGCAGGCGTGACGACGTCGCCGAACCATTGGTGCGAAAGCTCGTGCGCGACGACCATGCCGAAGGTCTGCTTGTCCTCGGTCGGCGCGCTCTCGTCCAGGAACAGGATGCCGTCGCCATAGATGTCGGCGCCGGCATTCTCCATCGCGCCGGGCATTACCGGCGAGCCGATCTGGTCGAGCTTGGGATAGGGGAAGGGCTGGTCGAAATAATGCTCGAGCAACGCAACGATCTTCTTCGATCCGTCGAGCGCATATTGCATCTGCCCGGCATAGGGCTTGGTCGCGACGATGCGCAGCGGCAGCGGCTGCTTGCGCTGCGGGGTCGCAGGCACGGTGCCCTGGAGCGTGACGAACGGGCCGGTGACCAAGGCGACCAGATAGGTCGGCAGCGGTTCGGTCGCCGCGAAGCGATGCTTTACCAATTTGCCCGCGGTCAGCGGCTTGCCCTGCTCGGGCGCGTTGCTCACGGCGACAAGGCCGGGTCTGGTGGTGACCGAGACGGTGAAGGGCGTCTTGTATCCGGGCTGGTCGAATGATGGGAATGCAGCGCGCGCATCGATCGACTCGAACTGCGACCAGCTATACCAGTCGTCACCTACCTTGATCCGGTACAGCCCCGAAGGGCCATCCGCGAAGGCCGCATCGTAATCGAATTTGAGCGTCAGCTTGCCTGCCGGGATCGTGCGGCCGAAATCCACTTCGGCGAGGCCCGTGGGCGATTTCTGGGTGAAGGTCACCGGCGTCTCGCGCTTGCCGATCCTGACCACCGCCTTCGCCACCTTGAGGTCGCGTCCGTGCATGAAGATCGCGGCCGCGGGCTGCTTCAGTTCCACGTCGATCTCGGTGTGACCGGAGAAGCGCTCCCGCTCGGGCAGGATCGTCATGTCGAGCCGATAGGCGATCGGCTTGACCGTATCGGGGAGCTTGCCGGTCGGTAGCGGCGGGGCGGACTGGGCGAGGGCGGAAGCGGGGACAACGAAGGCGCAGAGCGCAAGCAGGAAGACGCGCATCGGGATTCCTTGAAGGGATGCCGATGCTTAAGCGGGGGAGTGCATTATGGCAATGTCACACCGGGGGCCTTGCGGGCGGCCTGTGCTTGGTTCACCTTCGCAGCCGCAAAACGAGGCGTGCAATGGATCAGGCGAGCGGCGTGACGGTGGGGACGGCGGCGGCGAGCGAAGCCGCGGTGACGTTGCCTGCGCGGCCCGAACCGATCCGCGTGGTGCCGTCCGAGACCGCGGTCGTCGTGATCGACATGCAGAACGCCTATGCCTCGCCCGGCGGCTATGTCGACCAGGCCGGCTTCGACATTTCGGGCGCGGCGGGCACGATCGGCCAGATCGCCAAGGTGCTCGAAGTCGCGCGCGGCGCGGGCGTACAGGTGGTCTATCTGCAGAATGGCTGGGACCCGGACTATGTCGAGGCCGGCGGGCCCGGCTCGCCCAACTGGCACAAGTCCAACGCGCTCAAGACGATGCGCAAGCGCCCCGAACTGGCTGGCAAACTGCTCGCGCGTGGCGGCTGGGACTATGATCTGGTCGAGGGGCTCAAGCCACAGGATGGCGACATCGTCATCGGCAAGACGCGCTACTCGGCCTTCTTCAATTCGCAGCTCGACAGTGTGCTGCGTTCGCGCGGCATAAGGACGATCGTCTTCGTCGGCATCGCCACCAACGTCTGCGTCGAAAGCACCCTGCGTGACGGCTTCCATCTCGAATATTTCGGCGTGATGCTGGAAGACGCGACGCACCATCTGGGCCCGCCGATGATGCAGGAGGCGACGATCTACAATGTCGAGAAGTTCTTCGGCTGGGTGAGCACTACCGCCGATTTCTGCGGCAGCTTCGGCCAGATTCCCAAGGAGTGACCATGCCCTTCATGCCCGTAAACCCGCCGCAATTCCCCACGCCCATCGCGCCCTATTCGGCCGGAGCAAAGGCGGGCAACACCGTCTATGTCTCGGGGGTGCTTGCGCTGGGGGAGGGGGGCGTGGTGCTCCATGTCGGCGACGCCGCGGCGCAGACCCGCCACGTGCTCGACGTCATCAAGATCACACTGGAGGCCGCCGGCGCCACCCTCGAGGACGTGGCGATGAACCACATCTTCCTCAAGGATCTCGCCGACTATGCCGCGTTCAACGCGGTCTATGCCGAGTATTTCCCGGGCGCCAAGCCCGCGCGCTACTGCATCAAATGCGATCTGGTGAAGCCCGACTGCCTCGTCGAGATCGCCAGCGTGGCGCACATCGGTTGATCGACGGGCTCTACTGGGAGGAACATGGCAGCGGGCCTCCGCTGATCCTTTCGGCGGGGCTGGGCGGCTCGGGCAATTACTGGCTGCCGAACCTGCCCGCGCTTGCCGAGCAGCACCGCGTCATCCTCTACGATCATCGCGGCACCGGGCGCAGCGATCGGGCACTACCCGGGACGGTGACGGTCGAGCAACTGGGCGACGATATCCTCGCGCTGATCGCCGGGCTCGGTCTTGAGCGCGCGAGCATCCTCGGCCATGCCGCCGGCGCGGTTGCCGGGCTGGCGGCAGCACTCGCCGCACCAAAACGCATCGACCGGCTCGTCCTCGTCAACGGCTGGCCGGCACCCGATCCGCATTTCCTGCGCTGCTTCGAGACGCGGCTGGCGTTGCTCCGCGACAGTGGCCCGCGTGCCTATCTGCGCGCGCAGCCGATTTTCCTCTACCCTGCCAACTGGATCTCGGAGCATTCGGATCGGCTGACCGCGGAGGACGAGGCTCATCTCGCTTATTTCGCAGGCGCCGAAACCTATGAGAAGCGCATCGCAGCGCTTGCCGCCTTCGATGTGGACGCGCGCCTCGGCGAAATAGTCGCACCCACTCTTGCGCTCGCCGCCGACGATGACATGCTCGTGCCCAGCAACTGCTCGAAGCGGCTGGCGGAGGGCATCGCGGGCGCGCGGCTGGCGACGATGGACTGGGGCGGCCACGCCTGCAACGTGACCGATCCCGACACCTTTAACCGCCTCGTGCTCGAATTTCTGGGGGAATAGCCATGCAAGTCGGTGTCTTCGTGCCCATCAACAACAATGGCTGGCTGATCAGCGAGAACGCGCCGCAATACATGCCGAGCTTCGATCTCAACAAGGAGATCGCGATCCGCGCCGAGAAGCACGGCCTCGATTTCCTCCTCTCGATGATCAAGCTGCGCGGCTTCGGGGGCAAGACCGAGTTCTGGGAGTACGGCCTCGAAAGCTTCACGCTGATGGCCGGGCTCGCCGCCGTCACCGAAAAGATCAAGATCTACGCCACTTGCCCCACGCTGGTGATCCCGCCCGCCTTCGCCGCGCGGATGTGCAACACGATCGACAGCATCAGCCATGGCCGCTTCGGGCTCAACCTGATCACCGGCTGGCAGCGGCCCGAATACAGCCAGATGGGCCTGTGGCCCGGTGACGAGCATTTTCGCAATCGTTACAAGATGCTGGACGAATATGCGCAGATCCTGCGCGAACTCTGGGAGACCGGCCGCAGCGATTTCAAAGGCGACTATTACCAGATGGACGACTGCCTCGTCCGCCCCACGCCGACGGGCGACATGAAGATCATCTGCGCCGGCAGCTCGGACGAGGGCCTCGCTTTCTCGGCCAAATGGGCGGACTATGCCTTCTGCCTCGGAAAGGGCGTCAACACGCCCACTGCCTTCGCCTTCAACAACGAGCGCCTCGCGGCCGCGACCGAAAAGACCGGACGCGACGTCTCGGTCTTCGTCCTCGTCATGATCATCGCCGCCGAGACCGACGAGGAGGCGATGGCCAAATGGAGGTCGTACAATGACGGTGTCGATATCGACGCGATCGCCTGGCTCAAGGACCAGGGCGCGGCCGACAAGCACAATGCCACCACCAATGTCCGCCAGCTCGCCGCCCCCGAAGGCGCAGTCAACATCAACATGGGCACCCTGGTCGGCAGCTACGAAAGCGTCGCGCGGATGCTCGACGAGATGGCCGAAGTGCCCAATACCGGCGGCGTGCTGCTCACTTTCGACGACTTTCTCGAAGGCGTCGAGAATTTCGGCACGCGCATCCAGCCGCTGATGAAGAGCCGCAAGCGCTGATCTTGCGCACCCGGAACGATTAGGCTAGGGCCCCGCATCCCGCGGGTCCGCCCGGGGAATTGGAGAAGAGAATTGCTGGACTTCCACGCACTATCGGGGATCGCCCCGGGAAGCCTCCGCACTCTCCCGTAAACGCCTGACCCAGGCGTCGCGGAGAGGGCAGCTGCTCTCCCGCGGAAAATCCCACAAACGAACGAAACGCCCTGAGCGAAGCTGCGCGTCCGCGCGCCGTCTCGCCGGGCCGGGATTGGGTTATGATGCACGAACAGGAAATCGTCCGGGGCATGTTGCGCCGGATCGGCCGGGACGTTCCCGGCACGTCGCCGCTGGGCAAGGCGGTGCTCGGCTGGGCGCGTCCGCATGCGCGCTGGCTGCTCGGCGAGCGCGTCGAGAAGGCGAAGCTCGGCTGGCGCGATCTGCGCGCTCCGCCGGCGGCAGACGCGGCGCCGGGCGATCCCGCGCGCCCGCTCGAGGTCGCGGCGCGTTTGGCGGAAGCGCTGCGCTTCGACGCGGCGGACAGCTGCGTGCTCGTCATTGCCGTAGCGATCGAACGCTGCCCGCGTGCCCGCGCGCTCGGCCTCGTCCTCGCCGAGCAGGAGTACGACCTCTCGCAGATGCTCGCCGAGCTGGCGGGGATCGAGCCCCACGCGCTGCGCCGATCGCAGCCGCTGCGGCTCGGTCTCGTGCGCCTTCACACGCGGCGCGGCGGCGGGGTTGAGCTCGACATCGGCTGGACCGTCGATCGGCTGATCGAGCGCCCGACGAGCGATGCCGAGGGGCTGCTCGAGATCGCCGTCGGCCCGCGCCAGCAGGCGCGGCTCGTCCCCGGCGATTTCATCGGGCGCGAGGCCGATATCGGCTTCCTCGTCCGGCTGCTCGCCGGCGCGGTCCGCGAGCGCGCGGCCGGTGTCAACGTGCTGATCCACGGCCCCCCGGGAACCGGCAAGACCGAGCTCGCGCGCACGCTCGCGGCGGCGGCGGACGTGCCGCTCTACAGCGTTGGCGAGGCGGATGAGGATGGCGACGAGCCTTCCCGCTGGGACCGCGTCAACGCCCTCAGCCTCGCGCACCGCATGCTCGCGGAGCGCGGCGGCGCGGCATTGCTGTTCGACGAGATGGAGGATCTGATCGGCGACGTGCAGCCCGGCAAGGGCGACTGGATGCGCGGCCGTCAGGGATCCAAGCTCTGGGTCAACCGGCTGGTCGAGACCAATCCGGTCCCCGTGCTGTGGACGACCAACGCGATCGGCAACCTCGATCCCGCGATCGTCCGGCGGATGAGCTATGTCCTGCACCTCGGGGCACCGTCGCATGCGGCGGGGCTCGGCATGCTCGATCGCATCGGCCGCGAGGAAGGCGTCGCCTTCCCCGAGGCGGTGCGGGCGCTGGTCGGTGCCGCGCCCGAAGCGGCGTCGGTGCTCCGCGTCGCGGCGCGGGCAGGGCAGCTCGCCGGCGGGCCGGAGGATATCGGGCGCGCCGCGGAGTCGCTCGTCCTCGCACTGCGGCGGGGCACGCCGGTGCCGGTGGCAGACGGCGAAGTCGATCTGTCGCTGTTCGAGGCAGACCGCGATATCGCGGCCCTGTTCGCCAGCATCGCGGCGCCGGGCGCGCCGGCGGACATCTCGCTGTTGCTCACCGGCCCGCCGGGCACGGGCAAGACCGGGCTCGCACATCATCTCGCGCGTGCGCTCGATCGGCCGCTGCTCGTCAAGCGTGCGTCGGACCTGCTCTCGAAATGGGTGGGCGAGACCGAGCAGCAGATCGCCGAGGCGTTCCGCGAGGCCGAGCGGCGCGGGGCGGTGCTGCTGTTCGACGAAGTGGATTCGCTCCTCTTCGATCGCGGCACCGCGACTCGCAACTGGGAGGTGGGCCAGGTCAACGAGCTGCTGAGCTGGCTCGATCGCCATCCTCTGCCCTTCGTCGCGGCGACCAACCATGTCGAGCGGCTCGATCCCGCGGCGCTCCGGCGCTTCGTGTTCAAGCTCCGGCTCGGCCCGCTGGGGCCGGCGCGCGCGGCAGCGGCATGGGAGCGCTTCTTCGGCAGCCCGGCGCCCGCCGCGCTGGCGGAGATCGCCAACCTGACCCCGGGCGACTTCGCGGTCGTGCGGCGCCAGCTCCGCTTCACCGGCGGAGACCAGGGCTTCATCCTTGCCCGGCTCCGCGCCGAGGTCGAGGCCAAGCCCGGTGCGACGGGGCGGCTGGGGTTCTGAACCCCGGCCGCTCCGGCCATTGCCACGCAGGCGCCCGCGCTTATGGTAGCGATATCAAAAGGCGGAGGATGCGAATGGCGAGGATGCGCGGGCCGATCGGCCTGCTGGTGGCTCTGTGCCTGGGCGGCGCCGCGGTCGCGCAGGAGCGGCCGCATTGGGTGGCGAGCTGGGCGACTTCGCAGATGGTCCCCACCAACGAGAATGTCGCACCGGCCGAGGATCTGACCGATGCGACGCTCCGCCAGATCGTCCGCGTCACGATCGGCGGCAAGCGCGCGCGCGTACGGCTGTCGAACGCCTTCGGTACTGCGCCGCTGGTGGTCAGCGCGGCCAGCGTGGCCCTCTCGGCCGACAACACCACCTCGCGCATCGTCCCCGCCACGCTCCACCCGCTGACCTTCGGCGGCGCCGCGAGCGTGACGATCCCCGCAGGCGCCGACTATCTCTCCGATCCCGTCGAGCTGCCCATAACGGCAGGCGCCGATCTCGCGCTCACGCTCCATCTGCCGAGCCCACCCGATCGCCAGACCGGCCATCCCGGCGCGCGGGCACACAGCCATTTCGCGCATGGCCAGCAGGTCATGGCCGAAGCGCTCGCCGGCGCGAAGACCTCTACCCGCTGGTACGTGATCGGCGACGTCGAGGTCGATGCGCCCGGCGCGCAGGCGCTCGTCATCCTCGGCGATTCGATCACCGACGGCTATGGCGTCCAGCCCAATACCAATGCCCGCTGGCCCGATCGCCTCGCCGTCCGGCTGCGCGCCAATCCCGCGACCCGCAACATGGCGGTGCTCAACGCCGGTATCGGCGGCAACCGGCTGCGGCTCGACGGCAACGGCCCCAACGCACTTGCCCGCTTCGAACGCGAAGTGCTGACGCCGCCCGGGGTAACGCACCTCCTCGTCCTCGAGGGAATCAACGATCTCGGCACGCTTACCCGCGAGGCGCCCGCGACGCCCGAGCAGCACGCCGCCCTGGTCCGCGAGATGATCGGGGTACTCCGGCAGATCGTCGCCCGGGCGCGCTCGCATGGGATCAAGGTGATCGGCGGCACGATCATGCCCGACGGCGCCTCAGGCTATTATCATCCCGATGCCGCCAACGAGACCGATCGCGCGGCGGTCAACGCATGGATCCGCACGCCGGGCAATTTCGACGCACTGATGGATTTCGACGCCGCGATGCGCGATCCGGTCAATCCGATGCGGCTGCGGCCGGATCTGGACTCGGGCGACGGGCTCCATCCTTCGATCGTCGGATACCAGGCGATGGCCGATGCGGTGCCGCTGGCGTTGTTCTCGAACGCGAAGAAGCGCTGAACCCCACCGTCACCCCCGCGAAAGCGGGGGCCCATCTCCCGAATGGGCCGCAATCACCACAGCCGTGATGCGGGAGGGCGCCGGAGATGGGTCCCCGCTTTCGCGGGGATGACGGATGACGGTCTAAAACAACTCCCCCTGCGGCCCTGCGGGCGGCCGGAACAGGTCGGTGCGCAGCCGCAACCGCTCGCCGTCCAGCCCGTAGCGTTTCGCCGCGATGTGGAAGCGTTTGCGCAGCAGCTCTGCCCAAGGCCCTTGTCCGCGCATCCGGGAGTGGAAATCGGGATCATTGTCCCTGCCGCCGCGGATCGACTGGATCGTCGCCATCACCTTGCCCGCGCGATCCGGAAAATGCGTATCGAGCCACGCCCGGAACAGAGGCGCCACTTCGTGCGGCAGCCGCACCGGCAGGAAGAATGCCCCGCGCGCACCCGCTTCCGCGGCCTTTTCCAGGATATGCTCGATCTCGTGATCGGTGATCGCCGGGATTACCGGCGCCATCGACACGAAAACCGGAATCCCCGCTTGCGTAAGCGTGCGAACCGCCGCGAGGCGCTTGGCGGGGGAGGGCGCACGCGGCTCGACCGTCATCGCGATCCGCGGGTCGAGCGACGTGATCGACAGCATCACCGCCGCCAGCCCCTTCGCCGCCATCGGCGCGAGCAGGTCGATGTCGCGCGTCACCCGATCGGATTTGGTGGTGATCGTGATCGGATGGTTGCACTCGGCCAGCACTTCGATGCAGCCGCGCGTGATCCGCCATTTGCCTTCGATCGGCTGATAGGGATCGGTGTTGGTCCCGAATGCCACGGGCCTGCACGCATAGCCGCGCTTCGCCAGCTCGGCGCGCAGCAGCACGGGCGCGTCGGGCTTGGCGAACAGCCGCGTCTCGAAATCGAGCCCCGGCGACAGATCGTGATACGCGTGGCTCGGCCGCGCGAAGCAATATATGCAGCCATGCTCGCAGCCGCGATAGGGGTTCACCGATCGATCGAAAGCGATGTCGGGCGAGTTGTTGCGCGTGAGGATCGTCTTCGGCTTCTCGACCGTTACCGTGGTGCGCAGCGGCGGCGCCTCGCCGTCCACGGCCTCGCGTTCGTCGCGCCAGTCGCCATCCTCCTCGCGTTCGGGCAGGTTGAAGCGGATGCTGTCGCGATTGAGCGTGGCGCCGCGAATGGCCCGAGTCTTTGCCATTGCCATATGCTAGGCGCCGGACTAGAACATATCAAGAACGAATGGAGGAATCGATGGCGCGTATCTCTTATGTCGAACTGCCGGTGAAGAATGTCGCCGCGGTCCGCGATTTCTATGCGAAGGCGTTCGGCTGGGGCTTCACCGATTTCGGACCGGATTATGCGGCGACCACCAGCGGCGATGTCGATGTCGGGCTCAACGGCACCAGGGATCAGGCGATCGCGCACTTGCTTCCGATCGTCGAGGCGCAGGATCTCGAAGCCGCGCTCGAGAGCGTGACGGCGGCGGGCGGCGAAGTGACCGTGCCGATCTTCGCCTATCCGGGCGGCCGCCGCTTCCACTTCCGCGATCCCGACGGCAACGAGCTGGGCGTGTTCGTCAACGAATCCGGATAGCGCGGATTGCGCGAACGGAGGCGGCTGCTAGTTTCGCCGCTCAATCAGGGGGAAATCGATGCGCCTGCTTCCGTTCGCCGCCGGCATTGCCGTGCTTTGCCTTTCGGCACCTGCGTCCGCCGAGGATGCCAAGCCTTGCGGCGCCGGGCTGATCTGCGCCAGCAATCCCGCCACCGTGATGGCGGCGATGGAGAAAGCCGAGCTGAAGCCCAAGCTCACCAAGGACGGCGACGGCGATCCGATGATCGAGAGCGACGAATCCTCTTATCATTTCGACGTCTATTTCTATGGCTGCAAGGACCATAAGAATTGCGACTCGCTGCGCTTCGAAGTGCTGTTCGAGAAGGCGCCGGAGAACACGCCCGAATTCGTCAACAAGTGGAATTCGAAGAAGCGCTTCCTCCAGGCCTTTGTCCGCAACGACGGGCAATTGGGCGCCGCCTATGACGTGGCCACCATCGGCGGGCTCAACGCGGCGAACTTCGCCGACGTTCTCGACTGGTGGAATTCGCAGCTCCACGAGCTGGCGACGTTCTTCAAGGAAGAGCTCAACCTGCCGGATCCCAAGACGGACAAGCCGAAGAGCTGAACCTGAGGATGTATCGACATTCAGCCCGAAGTCTCCCTCTCCCCTTGATAGGGGAGAGGATAGCGAAGCTTGCCAGCTTGCTGGCTAGCGTAGCTTGGTGAGGGGTAGAGCGGAGCGAAGCTCCGCGCGGCCGTTGCACAGCCGCACCCCCTCACCCAGCTCCGACTAAGGCTCTGCGAGCCTAAGTCTGCGCAACCCTCTCCCCCTTGCAGGGGGTGAGGGAAGTAAAGGACTGAATGTCGACACCACCTAACCCCGCTACCGCTCCATCAGCCGTGGCATCAGCTCGACGAAATTGCACGGCTTGTGGCGGATATCGAGCTGGCTCGCGAGGATGCCGTCCCATGCGTCGGTGACCGCCCCGGTCGAGCCCGGCAGCGCGAAGATATAGGTCCCGCGCGCCACGCCGGCGGTGGCGCGCGATTGGATCGTCGAAGTGCCGATGCTCTGATAGCTCAGCCAGCGGAACAGCTCGCCGAAGCCGGGTATTTCCTTGTCCTGGACACGCGCCAGCGCCTCGGGAGTGATGTCGCGCCCAGTGACGCCGGTGCCGCCGGTAGTGAGGATCACGTCCACCTGCGGGTCGTCGATCCAGCCGTGGAGCCGGCTGACGATCGTCTCGACATCGTCGCGCACGAGTCCACGGTCGGCGAGTTCGTGCCCCGCTTGCGTCAGCCGTTCGACCAGCCGGTCGCCCGAGCGATCGTCCGCGAGTGTCCTCGTGTCGGAAATGGTGAGCACCGCGATCCGGACCGGCCGGAACGCGATCGTCTCGTCAATTGCCACCGGCAACCTGTGCGCTGGCCGGAAGCCGCGGCGTGAGGCGGGCGCTGACCTTCACGGCCTTGGCGCCCGGCAGCCCCGGGAATTTCGGCCAAAGGCCCTGCGTCAGCGCAGCGCGGCTCGCCGAGGCGCGGCCTTCCTGATTCTCGTACATCCAGTAATTGCGCAGCACGGTCATCACATAGCCGCGCGTCTCCCAATAAGGGATGCTCTCGATGTAGAGCAGGGGATCGCCATTGTCCTTGCTCATGCTGTTCCACAGAGCGACCGGAGTCGGCCCGGCATTGTACGCGGCGATCACCTTGGGCAGCAGGCCCTGGGTGAAGGGCTGGTCGCGCAATTGCTCGAGATAGGACTGGCCGATCTCCATGTTGACCGAAGGCTTGGTCAGGTCGGACGCGGCATAGGTCACGCCCTGGCGGCGGCCGACATCGATCGCGGCGCCGGTCTTGACCTGCATCAGCCCCATCGCGCCCGCGGCGCTGCGGATCTCGGCGTTGAACCGCGATTCCTGCAGCGTGTGCGCGAACACCAAAGCCTTGTCGACGCGCCAGCCGCCCGCGGGGGTCCAGTTGGGCGAGGGATAGCGCGCCTGCACCAGCGGCCGCGCGCCGGCAGGGCCGTTATGCGAGAGCCAGAGCTGCGTCGCGGCAAGGTTGAGCCGGCCGGCGAGGCGGGTGAGCGAAGCGTGGTCGCCGGGCGTGCAGAATTTGGCCTGGTGGCGCAGCACTTCGTTGGCGAGGCCGTCCTCGCCGATCTCGGTAAGCGCCGCGGCGACGCGGACGTTCGGGCGCCGCTCGAGCGCGCGCCAATCCTCGGCGACGAAGCGTTCGCCGGTCACCGGCTTGTCCTGGATGCCGAGTGCCGCCTTGGCGAGCAGCCCGTAATAGGTTTCGCCGAACTGCGCCGCGGCCTTGAGACGCGTGCTCACCTTTTCGGGTCGCCCGCACGCCATGTCGGCGCGCGATGCCCAATAGAAGCCCGCCGAGCGGAGTTCGGTATCGGTAGCGCGCATCGCGACGCGCTCGAAAGCGTCCGCCGAGGCATTGCAGTCGCCCTGCCGCCAGGTGGCGAGCCCCGCGACCCAATCGGCCTGGCCGACCCATTCGCCGACGCCCAGCTGGGCCTTTGCCGCCACGCGCCGCGCATTATTGTCGTCACCCGAAACATAATAGATCCAGGCGACCTTCTGCTGCCATTCGGTCAGTGCCTCGGGCGTGAGATCGAGTGCGAACTTTTCGACCACCGCCTCGGCCTGGAGACCGTCATCGGCCTTGACGAAGGGCTGGATCTCGATCGCGACCGAAGTCGCCGCGGTGTCGCTCTTGATCGAGCGCGCACGCTGGCGGACCGGCGCGCCGTCGAACCAGATCAGCCGCGATGCGGCGGGAAGGGCGGGGGTGTCCAATGCGCCGCGCGCCTTGGCCATCCGCACGAGCTGCTCGGCCTGTGGCAGATCGGGCGCCTCCGCCAGCAAGGCGAGGATTTGCGGGAGTTCGACCTTGGGCGAATCCTTGGCGGTGTAGAGTTCGGCGCGGGCTAGCGCGTGAAGCGGCCCCGGCTTCATCGCATCGAGCTGAAGCTGCGCGTCGGTCCATTGCTCGGCGCGTATCGCGGCGAACACCCGGCGATATCCCGCACGCTGCTCGGCATCGAGCTGGTCGGGCACGCCGTCGCCGTCGCGCACCGCCGCAGGGGCTGCAGGACGCGTATCGGCGGTGAGGTCGTCGGCATGCGCGGTCGCGGGCAGCGCGAGCAGCGCGACGGCGATGATGGTACGCTTGATCACTCGGCTGTCCCCCGGCTCAACAGCAGCAGATGCTTCCAGGCTTCGCTCTTTGCGGCCGGCCGCTCCAGCAGGAAGCGGGGATGGTAGCTCGCCACTGCCGCCGTTTTTGCCTCGAAATGGTTAACGAGACGTATAGGATTTGTTAGGGAATTTCCCGCCGTCTCAGCCAACACACGGCTCGCCGATTGCCCGAGCAGAAACAGCTTCTGCGGGCGGAGCAAAGACAAATGATGCCGCGCTAGCTCGATCAGCCGCGCCTCTTCGTCGGGTGCGATCCGTCCGGTCATCGGCCGCGCCCAGGCGAGCGGCAACAGATGGACCGATTCGCGGCTCGATCCGATCGCCGCGAGCATCTTGTCGAGCAGCCGGCCCGCCGGCCCCGACATCAGCATTTCGGAATCCTCGGCTTCGGGAACGTCGGTGACGAACACCCATTCGGCGTCGATCGGGCCCGTCGGCGCGAAGCGCGGCATGTGCCATCCGGCCTCGGGCGCGGCGTCGCTCATCCGCCATTCGACAAAAGCTTCCAGCGTGTCGGGCAGCGCCTCGGCCACCGGTGCCGCTACGGCGGTCTCGCTCGTTACGGCGGGGACAGGCGGCGGCGTCCGCGCCAGCCAGTCGCGGACATCGTCCTCGACGAGCATGTCGACACCCGCATCACGCCACCATTCGAGCGTGCTCGCGACGGCCTTCTGCCAATCCTGAACTACTTCCCCTCCCATACCGTATCTTTGAATCCTTGTTGACGCCGCGGTCAATCTGCCTCCAATCGCAAGCAGACAGGACGTTGCGGAACCGCGACGACAGGCTCGACGCTACGTCCACGTGAACGACTCGCAAGGGATTAAGAGGATGAGCGAACGAGAGTCGATGCCTTATGATGTCGTGATCGTCGGCGCGGGTCCCTCGGGCCTGGCCGCGGCGATCCGGCTCAAGCAGCTGGCCGCGGAGGGCGGGCAGGAGCTTTCGGTGTGCATCCTCGAGAAAGGCTCCGAGGTCGGCGCGCACATCCTGTCGGGCGCCGTGGTCGATCCGCGCGCGCTCGACGAGCTGCTGCCGACCTGGCGCGAGGACGGCTGTCCGCTCGCCGCCACCCCGGTCACCGAGAACCATCACTGGATCCTGACCGAGAAGGGCAGGGCGAGCTTCCCCGAGTTCATCACACCCCCCTATCTCCACAACAAGGGCACCTATACCGGCAGCCTCGGCAACCTTTGCCGCTGGCTCGCCGGCAAGGCCGAGGAGCTCGGCGTCGAGATCTTCCCCGGCTTCGCCGCCGCCGAAATCCTCTACAATGACGATGGCAGCGTGAAGGGCGTCGCCACCGGCGACATGGGCGTCGCGCGCGACGGCCACCACAAGCCCGATTACGCCCCCGGCCTCGAGCTCCACGCGAAGTACACTCTGTTCGGCGAAGGCGTCCGCGGCCACCTCACCAAGCAGCTCCAGCGCCAGTTCGACCTCTGCAAGGATGCCGATCCGCAGGTCTACGGCATCGGCATCAAGGAATTGTGGGATATCGATCCCGCGAACCACGTCCCCGGCAAGGTGATCCACACCCAGGGCTGGCCGCTCAGGGACGGCGAGTCCAACGGCGGCGGCTTCCTCTATCATCAGGCCGACGGGCAGGTGGCATTGGGCTTCGTCCTCTGGCTCAACTACAAGAACCCCTATCTATCGCCCTTCCACGAGATGCAGCGCTGGAAGACCCACCCTGAGATCGCGAAGATCCTGAGGGGCGGCAAGCGCGTCTCCTACGGCGCTCGCGCGATCAGCGACGGCGGCTGGCAGTCGGTGCCGAAGCTGGTGATGCCCGGCGCGGCTTTGATCGGCGATACCGCCGGTTTCCTCAACGTACCCCGCATCAAGGGCACGCATACGGCGATGAAGAGCGGCATGATGGCCGCCGAAGCCGCCTTCGCCGCGGTCCAGTCCGGCCGCAGCTCGGACGAACTCACCGCCTATCCCGAAGCCTACAAGACCAGCTGGGTCGAGAAGGAGCTGCGCGGCGTCCGCAACGTCGTGCCGCTCGTCAAGAAGTTCGGCGACACCTGGGGGACGATCCTCTCGGGCGTGGCGATGTGGATGGAACTGCTCGGCCTGCGCTGGCCCTTCACGATGAAGCACCATCCCGATCACGAGAGCCTGTGGCACGCCAGCGCCGCCACGCCGATCGAATATCCCAAGCCCGACGGCGTGCTCACCTTCGACCGGCTCTCCTCGGTGTTCATCTCGAACACCAATCACGAGGAGGATCAGCCGGTCCATCTGACGCTCAAGGATCCCGACATCCCCTTGAATTACAATCTTCCCATATACGCCGAGCCGGCCCAGCGTTACTGTCCGGCGGGTGTGTACGAAGTCGTAGGGGAAGGTGATGATCTGCGGTTCCAGATCAACGCGCAGAATTGCGTGCACTGCAAGACCTGCGACATCAAGGATCCCACGCAGAACATCAACTGGGTGGTCCCCGAAGGCGGCGGCGGCCCCAATTATCCGAACATGTAGCCTCGGCCTGGCGCTGCTCCTCGCCGGAGCGCCGCTCGCATATGCCGCGCCCGACAACATTGTGCCGGATCCCACCGCTTATGTCCGCGCCCGCGCCGCCGATGCGGAGGGTGCGGCGCAGGCCGCCGCCGCGGGCTATGCCGAGGCGCTGGCCGCCGCGCCCGACGACGAGGTCGTCGCGCTGCGGGCCTATCGTCAGGCACTTGCCGCGGGCGATTATGTCCTCGCAAGCCGCGCCGGCGCGGTCCTGGTCAAGGCCGGGGTCGCGCCGCCCGACGCGGCAGTGCTCGCCTTCGCGATCGCGCTCAAGAGCCGCGACGCCGCCGGCGCCCGGCGCGCGGCCGATCTTCTCAGCAAGGGGCCGTTCGATTTCCTCGCACCGTCGCTTCGCGCATGGCTCGCCTTCGATCGCGGCGAGGATGCCGTCGCCTTGCTCGATGCCGCGCCCGGCGACGCGCTCGCGCGCCGCTACACCCAGCGCCACCGCATGCTGCTGCTGATCGCCTCGAAGCGCACCCATGAGGCAATGGCCGCGATCGCCGCCGAACTCGCAACCAACGACAGCGAGGATGCCCGGATCGACGCGGCGACATTGCTGGGCGAGACCGGCGCGCGCGATTCCGCGCGCCAGCTGCTCGCGGGCGATCGCCCCGAATATGAGCGCCTGCGCAAGCGGCTCGGCAAGCGCGACAAGCCCGATGCCGCGTTCGGCGCCTCGCGGATGTTCCTCGAGCTCGCGGTCGAGATCGCCGGCGAAGACATGGAGTCCCTATCGGTCGTCCTCACCCGTGCCGCTCTGCTGCTCGATCCCGGGGAGGACCGCGCCCGCCTGTTCCTCGCCGAGGCGCTGTCGCGGGGCGGCTCGCACGATCTCGCGCTCGGCGTGCTGGCGGACGTGAACAAGGACAGCCCGTTCGTACGCGGCGCGGCGGCGGGCCGCGTGGCGGTGTTGCGCCGCGCCGGCCGCACCGACGAGGCGCTGGCGCTAGCCGAAACGCTGGCCGGCGGCGCACAGGCGACCAGTGCCGACAGCGAGACCTATGGCGACCTGCTCGTCGATCAGGGCCGCTTCGATCTCGCCGCCGCGGCCTATGGCGCAGCGATCGCGCGTGAGGGCGGTGAGGATAATTGGCTGCTCCACTATCTCCACGGCCGCGCGCTCGACCGCGCCGGCCGCTGGAGCGAAGCCTTGCCCGCGCTCCGGCGCGCAGTGGCATTGGGCCCCGATCAGGCGTCCGCGCTCAAATATCTGGGCTATGCCCAGGTCGCGAGGGGCGAGAACATCGCCGAGGCGCAGGGGCTGCTCGAACGCGCGCGTTCGCTCAAGCCCGACGATGCCGAGATCGCCGATTCGCTCGCCTGGGCGTGGTATCAGAGCGGCGACGTCGCGAAGGCGCTGCCCTTGCTCGAACGCGCCGTGCAGGGCGATCCCGCGGCGGCGCGGGCCAACGAGCATCTCGGCGACGCCTATTGGCGGCTGGGGCGGCATTACGAGGCGCGCTATGCGTGGCGCGCCGCCGCGCTCACTGCCGAAAACGACGCGACCGCGCGGCTCGACGCCAAGCTCGCGCACGGATTGAAGCCCCGGCCAAACTGATGCTGACCGAGATCGCGCGCGCCAAGCTCAACCTGGCGCTCCACGTCCGCGCCCGCCGTCCCGACGGCTATCACGAGCTCGAAACCCTGTTCGCGTTCGTCGAATATGGCGACGTGCTGCGTATCGCTCCCGCCGGAGCATCCGAATTCCGCATCACCGGTCCATTCGCCGATAGGCTGGCGGGGGAGGGCGACAATCTAGTCACTCGCGCCGCGACACGTTTCGCCGAGGCATTCGGCGGCGGTGCCCACGCGATCGAGCTCGAAAAGCACCTGCCGGTCGCCTCCGGCATCGGCGGCGGCTCGGCGGACGCGGCGGCGACCTTACGTGCACTGGCGAGGCTGCACGACGTGGCGCTCGACGATCCCCGGCTCTTCGCGATCGCCGACGGTCTCGGTTCGGACGTCCCCGCCTGCCTGCTCGGCAAGACCGCATTGGGCAAGGGCAGGGGGGAGCAGCTTCAGCCGGTCCCCGGCATGCCGGGCACGCCGGTCCTGCTGGTGAATCCGGGGGTGGCGGTTTCCACCGCCGAAGTCTTCCGCCGCTGGGACGGTATGGATCGCGGACCGCTGGGCCCGGACCCGCTTGCCGGCCGCAACGACCTCGAAGCGCCAGCCCGCGAAATCGCCCCGGTGATCGGCGAAGTTCTGGCGCTGCTCGCCGCCCAGCCAGGCGTCACGCTCGCCCGCATGTCAGGCTCCGGCGCCACCTGCTTCGCGCTGTTCGAAGCGATCGAGGCGTGTGCTGATGCAGCGAGAGCGGTCCAGCGCCCGCATTGGTGGAGCGTCGAAACGCGGTTGGCCTAAGGCGGATTCCTCGGAAGACTCCCCTCCCTGCAAGGGAGGGAGTGATCAGATCTCAGCCCCGCATCCCCGTCCACGCGACCAGCGCATGCCGCACCCCCCGCGTCACCGGCGTGACCCGATGGATCATCCGCGACCGGAACAGCCGCGCCCCGCCACGCGGCAGTGTCCGTGCCGGCCCCATCGTCGGCATGATCTCCAGCACCCCGCCGTCATAATCGCCGGCCTCCGACAGCTCGACCGAAGCGGAGATCCGCCGCTCCTCATAGCGGTCGGTCCCGGCATCCGAATGCCAGGTCTGGAAATGTGCCCCCACGCCGTAGCGAACGAACTGGATGTCCTCGAACACCGGATCCACTTCGGTCTCGAATCGCGTCCCGGCCTCGGCGAACAGTGCGTCGAGCCGGTCGTAGATCCACGCCGTCTCGGGGCCGCGCGGCCAGTAGCAGCGCTCGGCCTGCCGCGTCCGCGTATCGACGTGATCCGCGACGCCGCTCCACACCGTCGCCGGTTCGAGATTGCTCCGCGCCGCCAGCGCCACGATCGTCTCGCATTCGGCGGTGCTGAACGCCTCGGGAAAATCGAGAAAGGACAGGGCCATATCCCTGGCTAGGACGACGCGTGCCGGGAAACAATAGCGCTCCGTCGGTCTCGTTTCGGCAGTACGAAGTTCCCCTCTTGTTCTATGAGAACAAATGCCGTACATGCCGCACACGCAAGGTTGAATGCGGCAGTCAAACGCTCTAGCGACGGGGATATAAAATGGCAGCTTCCCTCAAGGTGATCGACGGCAACATGGCAGTATCCACGGACAAGCAGAAGGCGCTCGACGCCGCACTGGCGCAGATCGATCGCGCCTTCGGCAAGGGCAGCGCGATGCGCCTGGGCTCGAAGGAGACGATGCAGGTCGAGGCGATCTCGACCGGCTCGCTCGGGCTCGATATCGCATTGGGCGTCGGCGGCCTCCCGCGTGGCCGCGTCATCGAAGTCTATGGCCCCGAAAGCTCGGGCAAGACCACGCTCGCGCTCCATGTCATTGCCGAGGCGCAGCGCACCGGCGGCACCGCGGCGTTCGTCGATGCCGAGCACGCGCTCGATCCGGTTTACGCCAAGAAGCTCGGGGTCAATATCGACGAATTGATCGTCTCGCAGCCCGATACCGGCGAGCAGGCGCTCGAGATCGTCGATACTCTGGTCCGCTCGAACGCGATCGACGTGCTGGTGGTCGATTCGGTCGCGGCTTTGGTGCCTCGCGCCGAGATCGAAGGCGAGATGGGCGACAGCCATGTCGGCCTCCAGGCCCGCCTGATGTCGCAGAGCCTGCGCAAGCTCACCGGCTCGATCAGCCGCTCGCGTTGCATGGTGATCTTCATCAACCAGCTCCGCATGAAGATCGGCGTGATGTACGGCAATCCGGAGACCACCACCGGCGGCAACGCGCTCAAATTCTATGCCTCGGTCCGCCTCGACATCCGCCGCACTGGCCAGATCAAGGATCGCGACGAGATCATCGGCAACGCCACGCGCGTCAAGGTCGTCAAGAACAAGGTCGCGCCGCCGTTCAAGCAGGTCGAGTTCGACATCATGTACGGGCAGGGCATCTCGAAGATCGGCGAGATTCTCGATCTCGGGGTCAAGGCAGGGCTCGTCGAGAAGTCGGGCGCGTGGTTCAGCTATGACAGCGTCCGCATCGGCCAGGGGCGCGAGAATTCGAAGACTTTCCTCAAGGAGAATCCCGAACTCTGCACTCGGCTCGAAGCCGCGATCCGCAACCGCACCGATCAGGTCGCCGAAGGGCTGATGGCCGGTCCGGACCCCGAGGACGACATCTGATCGGAATGCGCTTACGCCTAACCTTTACTAACTTTTCGACCGCGCCGGCGTGAATCGCGCCGGCGGCGGTCACGGGCTCAGCCCATCGGAAGACCCGGCGCATTGCCCTGCGCCGGGTCTTTCCGTTTGTTGCGTTCCGGCGCAACGTTCGTTCACGATTCGCGGGAAAAGTGCGAAGTTAAGGGAAGCAAATCCAACATGATCACCGTCCACCATCTCGAGAATTCGCGCTCGCAGCGCGTCCTCTGGCTGCTCGAGGAGCTGGGCCTTCCCTACACGATCAAGCGCTACGAGCGGAACAAGGCGACGATGCTCGCCCCGCCTGAACTCTTGCAGGTTCACCCGCTCGGCAAGTCGCCGGTGATCGACGATGACGGTCTAGTGCTCGCCGAGACGGGGGCGATCGTCGAATATCTGGTCGAAAAGGCCGATGGCCGCCTCGGGGCGCCCGCGCATCGCGACGATGCGCTGCGCTACCGCCACTTCCTCCATTATGCCGAGGGCTCGCTGATGCCGCCGCTGCTGGTCAAGCTGGTGTTGAGCCGTGTGCCGCTGCTCGGCAAGGTGGCGCAGAAGAAGTTCCAGCCGATGATCGACGTGCATCTCGATTATGTCGAGGCCGAGCTCGCGGCGCGTCCGTGGTTCGCCGGCAAGGATTTCACCGCCGCCGACGTGATGATGAGCTTCCCGCTCGAAGCCGCCGTCAGCCGCGCTGACGCCACCGAAGGCCGCCCGCACATCGCCGCGTGGCTCCAGAAGATCCACGCGAGGCCCGCCTATCAGGCGGCGCTGAAAGCCGGCGGGGCTTACGCTTATGCCTGATCAGACAGGCATGGGCAGGTTCGGCTCTGGAGCTATTTCTCGTCATCCCGGATGTTAGGCTTTCCCGGAAAACCGCAGGTTTTACGCTGGAAAGCCTTACAGTCCGGGATCCACTTCTCCGCTGGATACTTGCCTCACGGTGGATCCCGGACAGCTCGATTTTCTGATCAAATCGGAGATTTGAAGAAAATCGGCTTCCGGGATGACAGAATTGGCGCCGGTCCGAAGACGGGAACAGCGCCCACCTTGCAATGTAGGATTTGGTCTGCTTGGCTCAACAAGCCGGAAACCCGGCCGCTCTTTGACCTGGTCGACACCCTGCAGTCGCGAAAACCCGCGCAATAAAGTTACGAGATCAACTGCGTTTCCACCAACTGAGTCAATTTAAGCCCCCGCAGCCTTCAGTGCTTGCCGTAATCCTTGAACCGGTCCTCGTCGCCGGGAACCGGGTGGGTTGGCAGCACGATCGCCTCGTCGGGATCCTGCGGCGGATCGAGCTGGCCCTCCCAGCGCGCCACCACCGTCGCCGCGACCGCGTTGCCGATCACGTTGGTCGCGGTGCGGCCCATGTCGAGGAAATGGTCGACCGCGAGGATCAGCAATATGCCCGCCTCGGGAATCTGGAAGTGCGACAGCGTTCCGGTGATCACCACCAGGCTGGCGCGCGGCACGCCGGCGATGCCCTTGCTGGTGATCATCAGCATCAGCAGCATCGTGATCATCGTCCCCCAGTCGAGGTGGATGCCGTAAGCCTGGGCGATGAAGATCGACGCGAACGTCATGTACATCATCGAGCCGTCGAGATTGAACGAATAGCCGAGCGGCAGCACGAAGCTCGCGATCCGCGGCGGCACGCCGAACTTGTCGAGCGCCTCCAGCGTCCGCGGATAAGCGGCCTCCGACGAAGCGGTCGAGAAGCCGAGCAGGATGGGATCGCGCAGATAGCGCAGCAGCTTGCCGGTACGCGGGCCGACGACCACGAAGCACGCGCCGAGCAGGACTGCCCAGAGGACGAAGAGGCCGATATAGAAGCTGGCCATGAAGAAGGCGAGGTCACCGACCACGCCGAGTCCGCGCGTCGCCAGCGTCCGCGCCACCGCACAGAACACCGCCACCGGTGCGAACAGCATGACATATCCGGTGACCGTCAGCATTACCGCGACCAGCGCCTCGAGGCCGCGGACCAGCGGAGCGCCTCTTTCGCCCACCGCCGCGAGCCCGACGCCGAAGAACAGCGAGAAGATCACCAGCTGGAGGATGTCGTTGGTCGCCATCGCGTCGATCGCCGATGTCGGCACGATGTGGATGAAGAATTTGGCGGCGTCGAAGCCCGAGCGGTCGACTCCGCTAGATGCCGCCGCGTCGGGCAGTGGCAGATTGAGGCCGACGCCCGGCTGGAGGAGGTTGACCAGCAACAGGCCCAGAGTCAGCGAGATGAGGCTGGCGGTGACGAACCAGAAGAACGCCTTGATGCCCACTCGGCCGATCGCGCCGGTGCCGCCCATATGCGCGATCCCGACCACCAGCGTCGAGACCACCAGGGGCGCGATGATCATCTTGATCAGATGGAGGAACATCTGGGTCGGGATGTCGAACCAGTAGCTGATCGCGGCGAGGCGTGCGGTTCCCTCGGCGGTGCCATCGTCATAGGCGACGTTCAGTCCCCAGCCGATCAGTCCGCCGAGCAGCAGCCCGGCCAGAATGAACCACGTCAGTCGCTTGCCCACGAAATTCCCCTAAGAAAGTTCGCGGCAGGGAAGGGGATTGTCGCGGCCGGGTCAAGCACCCTATCGCGGCCGTCCACGCAATTCTTGCCGGAGTCGTCCGATGTTGCACCGCCACAGCCTCAGCCGCCGAGCCCTGATCCGGGCGGCCGGCGCGGTGCCGCTGCTGGCGCTGCCGGGGGTGCTTGCCGCCGCCGATATCGACGTATCGGACCTGAAGGACATCACCATCGGCGCGCAGCCGATTGGTCCTGGGGAGCGCAAGGCGCGCATTGCCCGCGCCCAGGCGCTGATGCGGGCGAACCATATCGGCGCGGTGCTGATCGAGCCGGGATCGTCGCTGATCTATTTCACCGGGGTGCGCTGGAGCCGCAGCGAACGGCTGACCTGCGTCGTCCTCCCGGTCGAAGGCGAGCCCTGCATCGTCACCCCGTTCTTCGAAGAGCCCTCGGTGCGCGAAAGCCTGGCTATCCCCGCCGAGGTGCGGGTGTGGCAGGAGGATGAAGACCCGCTCGCCGTGGTCGCCGGTTTCCTCAAGGACCGCAAGCTGGCCGCGCGGCCGATCGGGGTCGAGGAGACGATGCGCTATTTCGCAGTCGACGGGCTCCAGCACGCGCTGCCGGTTGCGAAGATCGTCTCGGCCAACCCGGTGGTGCGTGGCTGCCGCATGATCAAGACCGCGCCGGAGCTCGCCTTGATGCAGCTCGCCACCGACGTCACGATTGCCGCCTATCGCTGGACATATCCCCGAATCACTGCGGGCATGACGCCGCAGGACATCGCCGCGCTGATGAGCGCGGCGACGCGCAAGCTCGGCGGCTCGAACGAGTGGAACCTCATCCTGCTCGGCGAGGCGGCCGCCTATCCGCATGGCAGCGGCAAGCCGCAAAAGGTCCTGCCCGGCGAAGTCGTGCTGATGGACTGCGGCTGCAGCGTCCAGGGCTATCAGTCCGACGTGTCCCGCAGCTTCGTCTTCGGCACGCCGAGCGCCGAGCAGCGCAAGGTCTGGGAGGTGGTGGCACGCGGCCAGCAGATCGCGCTCGAGGCGGCGAAGCTCGGCACCCCCGCCGGCGCCGTGGATGATGCGGTGCGCGGCTATTACACGTCGCTCGGCTATGGCCCCGACTACAAGCTCCCCGGTCTATCGCACCGCACCGGGCACGGGATCGGCATGGACGGCCACGAACCGGTCAATCTCGTCCGCGGCGAGAAGACCCGGCTCGCGCCCGGCATGTGTTTCTCGAACGAGCCCGGCATCTACATCCCCGGCAACTTCGGCGTCCGGCTCGAGGATTGCTTCCACATGACGGAAAGCGGCCCGAAATGGTTCAGCACGCCGCCGAAGTCGATCGATCGCCCGTTCGAGTGAGCGGACCCGTCCCCCTCCTGGTCAACCGCGGCGGCGGCGCCGCGGCGGCCCAGAGCGAGGCGCTGGAGGACGAGATCCGCAAGGCGTTCGCCGATGCCGGCATAAGCATCGACCTCCAGTTCTTCCCCGGCGAGGGGATGGCGGACGCGGTGGCGAAGGTCGCCGGCCGCAAGCTCGTTGTGATCGGCGGGGGTGACGGGACGCTTGGTAGTGCAGCGGGTGCGCTGGCGGAAGCGGGTTCCACGCTCGGCATCCTGCCATTGGGGACGCGGAACCATCTGGCCCGCGAGCTGGGCATTCCGCTCGAGCTTCCCGAAGCGGCGAAGCTCATCGCCGATGGTCCGCAGCGCCGCATCGATCTTGGCCGCGTCAATGGCCAGGTCTTCGTCAACAACGCGTCGATCGGTTTTTATCCCGATCTCGTCCAGCAGCGCGAAGGCATAAAGCTGCCCAGGAAGCTCGCCGCCATACTCGCGGCGGCGGCGGCGCTGCGGCGGATGCGGCATCGGCGGTTGCGGCTCACAATGCCGGGGGGAGAAGAGAACATAGTCACGCCGATGTTGTTTGTCGGGAACAACCGTTATGTGCTCGAGGCCGGCAGGCTCGGGCAGCGCGCGGCACTCGATGACGGCGTGCTCTCGGTCTATGCAGTCGCCTCGCGTCGCCGTCTGGCGCTGATCGGTTTCGCAATCCGCGCACTGATCGGCCGTACCGACCCCGACCGCGATTTCGCCGCGATCGGCGATGTCTCCGAGCTATGCGTCACCGGTCCGAAGCGATGCATCCATGTCGCGCTCGATGGCGAAGTGAAGTCGTTGGCCGTCCCGCTCGCCTTCACGCTCGATTCCAGGGCGCTCAGCGTCATCGCGCCGCTTGAGGAACCGACCTAGTTCCCCTACGTCGCACGCATGACGTCCACGAACGATATCCGCCGCAGCTTCCTCGACTATTTCGAAGGTCAGGGCCACGCCCGCGTGCCCAGCGCGCCGCTGGTGCCGCACAACGATCCGACCTTGATGTTCGTCAATGCGGGCATGGTGCCGTTCAAGAACGTCTTCACCGGGCTCGAGACTCGTCCCTATTCGACCGCGACCAGCTCGCAGAAGTGCGTCCGCGCCGGCGGCAAGCACAACGATCTCGACAATGTCGGCTACACCGCGCGCCACCACACATTCTTCGAGATGCTCGGCAATTTCTCGTTCGGCGACTATTTCAAGGAGCAGGCGATCACGCATGCGTGGACGCTGCTGACCAAGGAATGGGGCATTCCGGCGGAAAAGCTGACCGCCACCGTCTACTACACCGACGATCAGGCGTTTGACCTGTGGAAGAAGATCGCGGGGCTCCCCGAAAGCCGCATCATCCGCATCCCGACCAAGGACAATTTCTGGGCGATGGGATCCGACGGCCCGTGCGGGCCGTGCTCGGAGATCTTCTACGATCACGGCGATCACATTTATGGCGGCCCCCCGGGTTCGCCCGAAGAGGACGGCGACCGCTTCGTCGAGATCTGGAACCTCGTCTTCATGCAGTATCTGCAGGAGAATGACGTCCAGATCGGCGAATTGCCCAAGCCGAGCATCGATACCGGCATGGGTCTCGAGCGGGTCGCCGCAGTGCTTCAGGGCGTCCACGACAATTACGACACCGACACGTTCAAGGCACTGATCGCCGAGAGCGGTGCGCTGACCGGCGCCTCGACCACCGGCGACAATCAGGCCAGCCACCGCGTGATCGCCGATCACCTGCGCGCATCGGGCTTCCTGGTCGCCGACGGCGTGCTGCCAGCGAACGAGGGCCGCGGCTACGTCCTGCGCCGCATCATGCGCCGCGCGATGCGCCACGCGCATCTGCTCGGCGCCAAGGATCCGCTGATGCACCGCATGGTGCCGAGCCTCGTCGCCGAGATGGGCGCGGCCTATCCCGAACTCGTCCGGGCCCAGCCGCTGATCGAGGCGACCTTGCTGCAGGAGGAGACTCGCTTCCGCCAGACGCTCGCCAATGGATTGCGCCTGCTCGACGAAGCGACCAAGGGACTAACCGAGGGCGACACGCTTCCCGGCGAAACCGCGTTCAAGCTCTACGATACCTTCGGCTTCCCATACGACCTGACCGAGGACGCCTTGCGTGCAGACGGCATCTCGGTCGATCGTGCCGGCTTCGACACGGCGATGGCCGAGCAGAAGCGTGCCGCGCGTGCCGCATGGAAGGGATCGGGCGACAAGGCTTCGGACGAAGTCTGGTACGACATCGCCGACGAACTCGGCGGCACCGAATTCACCGGCTACAGCGGCACCGAAGGCGAAGGGCAGGTCGTTGCGATCGTCAAGGAAGGCGCGCGCGTCGACAAGGCCAGTGTCGGCGACAGCGTCACCGTCCTGACCAACCAGACGCCCTTCTACGGCGAATCGGGCGGCCAGATGGGCGACGCCGGCACGATCACCAACGACCAGCTACGCGCGGTGGTGGAGGACACCTCCAAACCGCTCGGCCGCCTCCACGCGCACCACGCGAAGATCGAGAGCGGCGAGCTTTCGGTCGGCGATACCGTCAAGCTTTCGGTCGATGCCGCGCGCCGTGACCAGATCCGCGCCAACCACTCGGCCACGCACTTGCTGCACGCGGCATTGCGCAAGCGGCTTGGCGGCCATGTCACGCAAAAGGGCAGCCTCGTCGCCCCCGATCGCCTGCGCTTCGACTTCTCGCACCCCTCGGCGCTTACTCCGCAGGAGATCGCCGAGATCGAAGCCGATGTGAATGCGCAGATCCGCCACAATGAGAGCGTCGGCACCCGGCTGATGACTCCCGAAGACGCGATCGCCGCAGGTGCGATGGCGCTGTTCGGCGAGAAATATGGCGACGAGGTCCGCGTGCTCTCGATGGGTCGCGGTGACGAGCAGCATTATTCGGTCGAATTGTGTGGCGGCACGCATGTCAACGCGACCGGTGACATTGCGATCTTCAAGATCGTCTCGGAAAGCGCCGTCTCGTCGGGCATCCGCCGCATCGAGGCGCTGACCGGCGAAGCCGCGCGCCAATGGCTCAACGCGCGCGACGAACGGCTGAAGGAAGCGGCCGCGGCGCTCAAATCCTCGCCCGATGAAGTGCCGGCGCGCGTGGCCGCGCTGGTCGAGGAACGTCGCCGGCTCGAGCGCGAGCTGGCCGATGCGAAGAAGGCGCTTGCGCTGGGCGGCGGCGGGGCTGCTGCTCCTGCGGGCCCTGAGCAGGTGAACGGGATCAACTTCGTCGGTCAGGTGCTCGATGGGCTCGATCCCAAGTCACTTCGCGGCGCTGTGGACGAAGCCAAAGCGCGAATCGGCAGCGGCGTCGTCGCGCTGGTTGCAGTGAATGACGGCCGCGCCTCGGTCGCGGTCGGCGTCAGCGACGGGCTCGATCTCAGCGCAGTGGATCTCGTCAAGACCGCGGTCGCGGTGCTGGGCGGGCAGGGCGGCGGCGGCCGCCCCGACATGGCCCAGGGCGGCGGTCCGGATGGGTCGAAGGGCGCTGACGCGATTGAAGCAGTCAAGGACGCGCTGGCGGAGGCCAAGGCCGCGGCCTGATCCTCGGCGCAAGCCGAGGGATCACTTCACAGCCCGAGCTTGTAGCCGTCCTCCGGTTTCACCCACGATACGCGCTGCGTCAGCTCGGGATGCGCGACGCCGTCCAGCGTCACTTCGGCCTTGAACGCTGCGCCGTCGGGCGTCTCGCGCGCGCAACCCATTTTGTCGAGCATCGGGGTGATCGATCCGACGATCTGTGTGCGGATCGCGGTCGCCATGGCTTCGTCGAGCGGCTTGCCGTCCATCTTGAACGCCGCGCCTTCGAAATCGGCCTTGCGGATCGGGCTGCACAATGCGCCGTCCTTCACCGTGCCCGGTGCTTTCACTTCCATCGTGATCAGCGGCTGCGGCGCGACGACGATCGTGGTGACCGATTCGAAGCTGCCGTCGGGGTTCACCTTGTAGCTGCTCAACCCCATGCAGGTCTTCTTCTCGACATTGGGACTGGCACATTGGAGCTTGCCAGCCCTCGCCGAGGCCAGCGGATCGGTGGCGGCTTGCGGCGCGTTGCTCGCCAGCAGGAGGAAGAACGCTTCGATCATCGGTCGGACTCCATCACGATCAGCCGAACATGCGATGCTGGCCGCGCTGCGGCAAGGCAATGGCGGAAGGGCTCAGCGCCCCACCGCATAACCCTCGCTGCGGGCGACCCAGGCGACCGGCTGCGTGAGTTCGGGGTGCGCGACGCCGTCCAGCGTCACGATCATGCGGGTCATGCCGTCTTCGGTGCGGTCCTGGGTGCAGCGCTTCTTGCCCTGCAGCGATTGCACCGAGTTGAGCACCTGCAGCCGCATCGCTTGGTCCGCATTGGGCGCCATCCGCTTGCCGTTGCTCAGCAGCATGCCGTTTTGAAAATCGCTGGTGCGAATCATCACGCAAACGCCGCCTTCCTCGATCCGGCCGAACGTCTTGTAGCGCAGCAGGATACCCGGATCGCTGGAGAAAAGGCCGGTCACCGTCGCGTCGAAGCTGCCATCGTCGGCCACCTGGTACCGGATGATCGCGCGGCAGGTGAGCCTGGCCGGATTGGGAGCCACGCAGCGGAGTTTGCCTTGGCGCGCCGGCGCCAGCGGGTCGGCGGGCGCGGGCGCGGGCGCGGATTGTCCCGCGAGCAGGCCGGCAAGCAACAGGGCAGCGATCATGGGCAATGCTCCTAAACTAGGGGCGTTGGATGCGCGCTCACGCGGCGCCCCGCAAGCCCCGCTCTATCCGGTCACGTCGCTCTGCCGTGCGCGCCGTAGCCGGGGCTCGCGATCGAGGTCCGATGCCGCCTTGATCGATTTGCGCATCTCGTCGCGCTTCTCGTGGATCGATGCGATCACCGGCCCCACCGCCATGCCGAGATCGACAAGCACCGCCTCGGAGAGCTGGAGCGAGCTTTCGAGCGTTTCGGGCACGGCGTCGGTCGCACCGGCCTTGTAGAGCTCCGCAGCATGATCGGCGTCGCGGGCGCGCGCGATGATCGGTAGATCGGGCACCCAGCTCCGCACGCGCTTGGTGAGGCGGACAGTGAGCACGGGATCGTCCATCGTCAGCACGAGCGCCCTGGCGTGACCCAGCTTGAGCTGATCGACGAGCTCGCTGCGCGTCACGTCGCCGAACAGCACCGTATAGCCCTCCTTCCGCGCCGCGTTGACGTTGTCGATATCGGCATCGACTCCGAGATAGGTCAGATTATGCCGCCGCAGCATGTCGGCGACGGTGCGTCCGACGCGGCCGAAGCCGATGACCACTGCGCCGGGGCTCGTCTCGTCCACTGCAATCGGTGCGGCATCGCTCTCCTGCTGCTCGATGAGGCGCGAGAAGAGCTGGCCGGCCTTGGCGAGCAGCGGCGTCGCGGTGAGGCCGATCGCGGTGACGGTAGTCCAGAAAGCCGCGGTCGGTGCCGAGATCAGCCCCGCCGCGCCCGCGACGCCGAGCACGATCAGCGTGGTTTCGGAGGGGCTGGCCATCAGCACGCCGGTCTCTGTCGCGGTGCCGGTGCGCGCGCCCGAAAGCTTGAGCAGTCCGGTGGTGACCGCGACCTTGACGACCATCACCATGACCGTCGAGCCCAGCAAAGGCGCCCAGTTGGTAAGCATGAACCCCAGATCGATCCGCATCCCCACGGTGATCAGGAACACGCCGAGCGCGAGGCCCTTGAACGGCGTGGTGATCGCTTCGACTTCACCGTGATATTCGGTCTCGGCGATCAGCAGCCCCGCGATCAGCGCGCCGACGATCGGCGAAAGGCCGGCGGCGGTGGTGGCGAGGCTCGCGGCGATCACCACGAGCAGGCTGGCGGCGAGGAAGAGCTCGGGACTCTTGGTACGCGCCGCCTGCGCGAACATGCGCGGCAACAGGAACCGACCGCCGACGAACAGGATCGCGACGGTCAATATGCCCATGCCGAGCGTGAGCAGCAGATTCTCTCCGCCATGGACTCCGGGTACGGGCGAGAGCGCGCCGAGCATGAAGATGATCGGAACCAGCGCCAGATCCTCGAACAGCAGCATCGCGAACGCCGCACGGCCCACTGCGCTGGTCGTGCCCGCGATCGGGATCACGAGGGCGGTCGACGAGAGCGCCAGCGCCAGCCCGAGCCCGATCGCCCCGCCGGTGCTGAGCCCGGTCAGATACAGCGCCGCGGCGAGGATCAGGCCCGCGCACGCCAGTTCCGCCGCACCCACCCCGAAAACGAGGGTACGCATCGCCCATAACCTTCGAAACGAGAGCTCGAGGCCGATCGAGAACAGCAGCAGGACGATACCGAATTCGGCGAACGGCTCGATCGAATGCGCGTCGGAGATGGTGAAATAGAAAAGCCAGGGGTTCTGGCTGACCAGCGAGCCGAGCCCGAAGGGGCCGACGAGCGCGCCGACCAGGATGAACCCGATCACCGGGCTGATCCGGAAGCGGGCGAAGGCGGGGATCACCAACCCCGCGGCACCGAGGATGACGAGTGTGTCGCTGAGGCCGGTGTTGTGGAGATCGAGCATGGGCGGCAGCCTAGCCGCCGCCCGTGCCGTTTGTCAGCCGCTTACTGCCAGCTGCCCATTTCGTTCTCGAGGTTGACGCGGATCGCCTCGAAGAACTGCTCGGTGGTCATCCACGCCTGATCAGGGCCGATCAGCAATGCGAGGTCCTTGGTCATCGCGCCGCTCTCGACGGTCTTGATGCAGACCTTCTCGAGCGTCTCGGCGAAGCGCGTCACTTCGGGGGTGTTGTCGAACTTGCCGCGATATTTCAGGCCGCCGGTCCAGGCGAAGATCGAGGCGATCGGGTTGGTCGAAGTCGCCTTGCCCTGCTGGTGCTGGCGATAGTGGCGGGTGACGGTGCCGTGTGCGGCCTCGGCCTCGATCGTCTTGCCGTCGGGCGACATCAGGACGGAGGTCATCAGGCCGAGCGAGCCGAAGCCCTGCGCGACCTGGTCCGACTGGACGTCGCCGTCATAATTCTTGCAGGCCCAGACGAACTCGCCGTGCCACTTGAGCGCCGATGCGACCATGTCGTCGATCAGGCGGTGCTCGTAGACGATGCCGGCGGCCTTGAACTGGTCCTTGAACTCGGCGTCGAACACGGCCTGGAAGATGTCCTTGAAGCGCCCGTCATAGGCCTTGAGGATCGTGTTCTTGGTGGAGAGATACAGCGGCCAGCCGCGGCCGAGCGAGTAGTTCATGCTGGCGCGGGCGAAATCGGTGATCGATTCGTCGAGATTGTACATGCCCATCGCGACGCCGGCGTCGGGGAAGTTGAACACTTCCTTCTCGATCGTCTCGCCGTTCTCGCCTTCCCACTTCATGGTGAGCTTGCCCTTGCCGGGCACCTTGAAGTCGGTCGCCTTGTATTGGTCGCCGAACGCATGGCGGCCGACGACGATCGGGCGGGTCCAGCCGGGGATCAGGCGCGGGACGTTCGAGATCACGATCGGCTCGCGGAAGATCACGCCGCCCAGGATGTTGCGGATGGTGCCGTTGGGCGACTTCCACATTTCCTTGAGGCCGAATTCCTCGACGCGCTGCTCGTCCGGAGTGATCGTCGCGCATTTCACGCCGACGCCGTACTGCTTGATCGCATTGGCCGAATCGATCGTGATCTGGTCGTTGGTCTCGTCGCGCTTCTCGACGCCGAGGTCGTAATATTTCAAGTCGATGTCGAGATAGGGAAGGATCAGGCGCTCGCGGATCCACTGCCAGATGATCCGCGTCATTTCGTCGCCGTCGATCTCCACGACCGGCGTTGCAACCTTGATCTTCGCCATGTGCTCGCTGTCCTCAGTTAGGGTTTGGGCGAGCGTCTAGGGACATGGGGAGGGGGGATCAAGCGCCGTTGGCGGCGCTCACTTCTTCCACGCCCACCAGAGCTGTGCGGGGGGCAGGTTCCACCATTCGACCGCGTGATCGATATGTTCCCAATAGGGCGTCAGGAAGTTCCGCACCTTGGGATTATATTGATAGACGAGGAACGCGCCGTCCTTGCGCAGGATGTCGTGCGTCGCATGTGCGATCGCGTCGCCCACGCCGGTCGGCAGCGTCGAGAAGGGCAGGCCCGAGGCGATGTAATCGGCGTGCTCGAAGCCATGATCGGCGATGATCCGCTTGATGTCGGCCGCCGAATCATTGACCGCGATGAAGCGCGGATCGTCGATCGTGTGCTTGAGATAGCGGATGAAATCCGGATTGGTGTCGATCACGATCAGCTTGGCATCGGGCGCGAGGCGCTCGAGAATCGGTCGGGTGAAGGTGCCTACGCCCGGTCCATATTCGACGAACAGCTTGCAATTGTCCCAATCGACCGGGCTGAGCATGTGCCGCACGAGCCGCTGCGACGAGGACGCGACTGCACCCACCATCACCGGGTGCTTGAAGAAGCCCTTGAGGAACATCACCCAGGGCGATGACACTCCGGCAGCGCGCATGCTGGCACGGCGGCGCTTTGCGGAGACGGTCGATGCGGGCATGGAAGTCCTTTGCAGCTTTCGTGGCAACCAGTGCGCACGCGCTTTCGCGAAAACGAACGAACATTCAAGCGCAGCAATTGCTTTAATCGGGGACAATCCGCCCCCGAACTCGAACAGTGTGGCGCGCAGATACACCACCAGCGGCGTCCCGCAAAGCCGATCTGCGACAATCGGATCAAGCGCGGGGGTGCCAGCGCCATTCCACCGTTTATCCGCAGTGCAGCCGGCATCCTACCCACTCATCGCCTGTTCGGACCTGTGGCCGGACTACAAGAAGCGAATCGTGCGGCACAATGTGACCGCGGCGGATCGGTATGGGCAAGCGGCGTTGTTGCATCCCTGCGGTCGCCGAGCCCTGGCAGAATTGAGCGGGACGGATAATCGCGGCGGCGTCTAGGAAAGCGCCGATCATGCCGCTACACCGCGCCGCATGGCATCACTCGACAAGCCTTCCGTCGGTACCTCGACCGTGAAGTGGCGCTTTCCCGATATTCACCCCGAAGGGCGCAAATATGTGCTGATCGCCGGCGCGATCGCGCTGGTCAGCCTGTTCGTCTGGGATTTCATCACCTGGCCGCTGGTGTTCCTGACGCTCGGCGTCGCGGCATTCTTTCGCGATCCGGTGCGGGTAACGCCGCAGGGCGAGGGGCTGATCGTCTCGCCCGCCGACGGACTGATCACGATGATCGAGCGCGTGACGTTGCCACCCGAGCTTTCGGGCCCGCACGCGCTGGGGGACGGGCCGATGCTGCGGGTGTCGGTGTTCATGAGCGTGTTCGACGTGCACATCAATCGTACCCCGATCACCGGCACGATCCGCCACGTCATCTATATCGCCGGCAAGTTCATGAACGCCGACTTCGACAAAGCCAGCGAAGAGAATGAGCGGCAGTACATCATCGTCGAGGACAAGAACGGGCTGCGGATCGGCTTCACTCAGATCGCAGGGCTCGTCGCGCGCCGGATCGTCAGCTTCGTCAAAGCGGGCGACATGGTGGTCGGCGGGCAGCGCGTCGGGCTGATCCGCTTCGGCAGCCGCGTCGACGTGTTCATTCCCGAAAATTATGGCGTCGAAGTCGCCCTTGGCCAGCGCGCCATTGCCGGCGAAACCATCCTCGCGCGCAAGGGCGCGACGCGCGCGACCGGCATCGCGCAATGAGGCCGCCCCGCGCGGGCAGGCTTCCCAGACGACCCAGGCGGCCGCGCCGCGAAGGCGGCATCCCGCTCCGCGCGGTGTTGCCGAACACGGTCACCGCGCTCGCGCTCTGCTCGGGGCTGACGGCGATTCGCTTCGCGATTCTCGGGAATTGGGAAGTCGCGGTGCTGCTGGTGCTGGCGGCGGCGGTGTTCGATGGGCTCGACGGCAAGATCGCCCGGCTGGTGCGCGCGGAGAGCCGATTCGGCGCCGAGCTCGACAGCCTGTCCGACGCGATTTCGTTCGGCGTGGCGCCGGCCTTGATCCTCTATCTCTGGTCGCTCAACGGGCTGGGCCGTTTCGGCTGGATGATCGCCTTGCTGCTCGCGCTCTTCTGTGCGCTGCGGCTTGCGCGGTTCAACGCCAATATCGATCAGGAACATCAGCCGCATAAGTCCGCCGGCTTCCTCACCGGCGTTCCCGCGCCGGCGGGCGCATTGCTGGCGATGACGCCGCTCTATCTGTGGCTGTGGACGGGGGAGGCGCTGCTTCGCACGCCTGTAGTGATCGCGGCGTGGACCGCGTTCATCGCGGTATTGCTGATATCCAGCATCGCCACCTTCGCGCCGGCCGTGCGGATCAAGCAGCGGATCCGGTTCGAGGCAGTGGTGCTGTTGGTGGTCTTCGTCGCGGCTCTGGTTTCGGCACCCTGGCCGACGCTGGCGCTGCTCGCGATCGCCTATCTGGCGACGATCCCGTTCAGCGTGCGCAGCTATCGCCGGGTCAGGCGGCTGCGCGCAGCGACGCCCGTGCCGACATCCGGGCCGGAACTTCCCTTACCGTAACCCGGCTGAGCCGCGAAGGCAGTGCGGGGAGCGTCGAAACGGGGCCGATCAATGCCTCGAAGCGATGAAGCTGGGGACGGATGCTGGCATATAGCGTCCAGGCTGCCGCGATGAAGGCCGAGCCGAACAGCAATCCAATGGCGATCCCAGTCATCAATCGACTCCCAATCCGCGCCCAAGCTGCGAGAATTCAGCGATTCCAACAACTTGGTACCGCAAGGCGTTCCATGCCCCGCTTCTGAACCCTTTATGTTCCGTTAACGTTCCATCGTCAATACGATGTTCGAAATTTGTTCCACTTGCATGCGCGCGGCAGTTCGGCTAAGCGCGCCGCCTCAACCCGCATGGGAAGCATCATAACCCGGTGCCACGGCTCTTGCCTGGTCACTCGCTTCCCAGAGGCTCAACCGGAAGGATATATCCCTATGGCGGCACCTGTCGTCTCCATGCAGGCATTGCTCGAATCGGGCGCGCACTTCGGCCACCAGACTCACCGCTGGAACCCGAAGATGAAGCCTTACATCTTCGGCGATCGCAACGGCGTCCACATCATCGACCTCTCGCAGACCGTGCCGCTCTTCGCGCGCGCTCTCGAGTTCGTGTCCTCGACCGTCGCCGCCGGCGGCAAGGTCCTCTTCGTCGGCACCAAGCGCCAAGCGCAGGAGCCGATCGCCGAGGCCGCACGCCGCGCGAACCAGCATTTCGTCAACCATCGCTGGCTGGGCGGCATGCTCACCAACTGGAAGACCATCAGCAACTCGATCAAGCGCCTCAAGACGCTCGAAGAGCAGCTTTCGGGCGACACGCACGGCCTCACCAAGAAGGAAGTGCTGCAGCTCACCCGCGAGAAGGACAAGCTCGAGCTTTCGCTCGGCGGCATCCGCGACATGGGCGGCGTTCCCGACATCATGTTCGTGATCGACGCGAACAAGGAAGAGCTGGCGATCAAGGAAGCCAACACGCTCGGCATCCCCGTCGTCGCGATCCTCGATTCGAACGTGAGCCCGGACGGCATCGCCTTCCCGGTTCCGGCGAACGACGACGCCTCGCGCGCCATCCGCCTCTATTGCGAGGCCGTGTCGATCGCCGCGACCCGTGGCGGCCAGGAGCAGATGCGCAACCAGGGCTATGACTTCGGCGCCGCCGAGCAGCCCCCGGTCGAGGAAGCGCTCGCTGCCCCGGCTCCGGTCGTTGAAGAAGCGCCCGCCGCCGACGCGCCCGTCGTCACCGCCGAGGAGTTCGAAGCTCCCGCTGCCGTGACCGAGCCCGAGCAGGCCGAAGAGGGTGAGCGTCAGATCGACGCCTGATCCCGTCATCCAACCGTAATGGGGGCGGGGCAGGGCATCACGCACTGCTCCGCCCGACTTTTAGCTGAGGAATAGAACATGGCCGAGATCACTGCAGCAGCTGTGAAGGAGCTCCGCGAAAAGAGCGGCGCCGGCATGATGGATTGCAAGAAGGCACTCACCGAGACCAATGGCGACCTCGAAGCCGCCAGCGATTGGTTGCGCTCGAAGGGCCTCGCCGCGGCCGCCAAGAAGTCGAGCCGCACCGCCGCTGAAGGCCTAGTCGGCGTCGCCGTCGCCGGGACCAAGGGCGTCGCCGTCGAAGTCAATTCGCAGACCGATTTCGTCGCCAAGAACGAGATCTTCCAGAACTTCGTCCGCGAAGTGACCGGGATCGCGCTCGAGAAGGGCGACAGCGTCGATGCGATCAAGGCCGCGCCGATGGCTGCCGGCGGCAGCGTCGAGGAAGTGCTGACCGCGAACATCGCGACGATCGGCGAGAACCAGGTTCTCCGCCGTGCCAAGAAGGTCGAAGTGACCAATGGCGCCGTGATCCCCTACGTCCACAACGCCGCAGCCCCGGGCCTCGGCAAGATCGGCGTGCTCGTCGCGCTCGAATCGGACGCCGGCGTCGACGTGCTCGAGCCGCTCGGCAAGCAGCTGGCGATGCACATCGCCGCGGCTTTCCCGCTGGCGCTCTCGGTCGAGGGTCTTGATCCCGACGTCGTCGAGCGCGAGGCTGCGATTCTCCGCGAGAAGAACGCCGAGAAGATCGTCGGCAAGTCCGCCGAGGTGGCCGAGAAGATCCTCAACGGGCCGATCGAGAAGTTCAAGAAGGAGAACGCGCTTCTGACCCAGGCGTTCGTCATGGACGGCAAGACTCCGGTGCAGGACGTGATCGCCAAGGCCGGCAAGGACGCCGGTGCGACGATCGTGCTCAAGGACTATGTCCGCTTCCAGCTCGGCGAAGGCATCGAGAAGGAAGAGAGCGACTTCGCCGCCGAAGTGGCTGCGACCGCCGGTCTCACCAAGTAAGGTCTTCCCGGACCGGAATGGCGGGCGTCGTCACCTTCAAGTGGCGGCGCCCGTGTCGTTTCCTCGACACTTGCGATGGCGCATGACACGATCGGCGGGCGGATACGCTCGGGGAGGGGCAGATGCGCCACGGTTCGGAGACTGCGCTCGCGATCGTCACATTGATCGCCGCGATTCTGCATTTCACGCTCGAAACCTGGTTTCACCTCAAATGGGGCCAACCGCTCCAGGCGCTGCTGGTCGACTATATCTGCAACGCCTTGATGCTGCTCGGCGCGCTGCGCTCGCTTTGCGTCCGCCCGGGTAGCGCTGCGGGGCTGCTGGCGGCGGGCTGGGCTTATGCGCTCGGCTTCGGTTGGCGGAGCGTCTTCGGGCGGCTGGCCCAGCTGGAAGCGGGCGCGGCACCGGCGAATGGCGAGCCCACCGCCACTATCGTCGTGATTCTGATCGCGGCGCTGATCGTGGTCGCGCTCGCGCTGGCATGGTCGCTTGCCCTCGCATGGCGACAAAGCGTGCGGCGCTGAACTCTTCGACGCCCATCTCCGCTTGTTCCTGCGAACCGGCTCCTCTAGGGTCCGCGCCGCTTGGCTATTCGCCCCAAAATCAAGGCTCCGATGACCGCTCCCCGCTTCCAACGCATCCTTCTGAAACTCTCGGGCGAGGTCCTGATGGGGCAGGGCCAGTTCGGCATCGATCCCGCCACCTGCGACCGTGTTGCCGCCGAAGTGAAGGAGGCGACCGAGACCGGATTGCAGATCTGCATGGTGGTGGGCGGAGGCAATATCTTCCGCGGGCTCGCGGGGGCGGCACAGGGCTTCGACCGCGCCAGCGCCGACTATATGGGCATGCTCGCGACGGTCATGAACGCGTTGGCGATGCAGAATGCGCTGGAGAAGGCGGGCATCCAGACGCGCGTCCAGTCGGCGATCCCGATGGCCAGCGTGTGCGAGCCCTATATCCGCCGCCGCGCCGAGCGCCACATGGAGAAGGGGCGCGTGGTCATCTTCGCCGCGGGCACGGGCCTGCCGTTCTTCACGACCGACACCACCGCCGCCTTGCGCGCCGCCGAGATGAACTGCGATGCGCTGTTCAAGGGCACCTCGGTCGATGGCATCTATGATGCCGACCCCAAGAAGGTTCCCACCGCAAAGCGTTATGATACGCTGACTTATGACCGCGTCCTCGCAGACAATCTGAAAGTGATGGACGCGTCTGCGGTCGCGCTTTGCCGCGACAACAACATTCCGATCGTCGTGTTCAACATCCGCGACGAAGGCAATCTCTCGGCCGTGCTGCGCGGCGAGGGCGCCTCGACGATCGTCCAGAACGAACCAGTATCCGCATAAGGGGAGAGCCGTAAAATGGCCGCTTACGACAAGGCAGATCTCGAGCGCCGCATGGCCGGCGCGGTCGAGGCGCTCAAGCACGACCTCCAGGGCCTGCGCACGGGCCGCGCGTCGACGACGTTGCTCGATCCGGTCTCGGTCGAGGTCTATGGTTCGCACATGCCGATCAACCAGCTCGCGAGCGTCTCGGCGCCCGAGCCGCGCATGCTTTCGGTGCAGGTGTGGGACAAGACCAATGTCGGCCCAGTCGACAAGGCGATCCGCTCGGCCGGCCTCGGCCTCAATCCGATCGTCGACGGCCAGACCTTGCGCCTGCCGATCCCCGATCTGACCGAGGAGCGCCGCAAGGAGCTCGCCAAGCTGGCGAACCAATATGCCGAGAAGGCGCGGATCGCCGTGCGCAACGTTCGCCGAGACGGCAATGACAGCCTGAAGACCGACGAGAAGAAGGGCGTTTTCGGCGAGGACGAGCGCAAGCGCCACGAGACCGAGGTCCAGAAGCTGACCGACAGCACGATCGCCGAGATCGACGCTGCGGCGGCGAGTAAGGAAAAGGAAATCCTGGGCAAGTGACGCCGGGCGTTCGCCATTCTTCGATGCCGGCCGGCTGACATGGCCGCCAGACCCGTTCCCGACCTTCCGGCGGGTACGATCCCGCGTCACGTCGCCATCATCATGGACGGCAACGGGCGCTGGGCGAAGAAACGATTCCTGCCGCGGATCGCCGGACACAAGCAGGGCGTCGAGAGCGTCCGGCGCATTGCTCGCGCCGCCCGCAAGCTCGGCATCGAAGTCCTGACGCTCTATGCTTTCTCGTCGGAGAATTGGCGGCGTCCGGAGGACGAGGTCCGGGACCTGATGGGGTTGCTCCGCCATTTCCTGGCGAGCGAACTCGACGAGCTGGTTTCCGAAGGCGTCAAGCTGCGGGTGATCGGCGGCTGGCGCAGCCTCGCACCCGATCTCGTCGCGATGATCGACGGCGCCGTCGCGCGCACCGCTTCCAATCCGGGCCCGACGCTGGTGATCGCGCTTAATTACGGCGCGCAGGCGGAAATCCTCGCCGCGGCACGCCGTCTGGCGGAACAGGTGCGCGACGGCGCGCTCGATCCTGCCGCGATCGACGAGACACGGTTCGAAGCCGAGCTGGAAACCGCCGACCTGCCGCCGCTCGACTTGCTGATCCGCACATCCGGGGAGCATCGCCTGTCGAATTTCCTGCTGTGGCAGGCGGCTTATGCCGAATTGCTGTTCGTCGACACGCTCTGGCCAGATTTCGACGAGGCGGCGCTTGCCGACGCGATCGACCGGTACGGCCAACGCCAGAGGCGTTTCGGAGGCTTGTGACCAAAGCCAAATCGGATCTCGCGACGCGTCTGGTCGTCGCCCTTGCGCTCATTGGGCTCGCTGCGGTGGCGCTCTGGGCGGGAGGGCTGGGATTCTGGATCGTCATCGTCGTCGTCGCATTGCTGATGATGAGCGAATGGGCCGAATTGACCGGCGCGAACGCGCAGCAGAAGCGGCTCGCGCAATATGCCCTGACGGTGCCCCTGGCGATCATGGCGCCCGGGCTGGCGGCAGGGCCGGGGTTCGTGGCGCTCGGCCTGTTGATCGGTGCGATGTTCTTCATCGGAGCAGTGACGCGGCGGCCGTCGCTTGCCGGCGGCGTGCTCTATGCCGGGCTTCCCGTGCTTTCGCTGCTGGCGTTGCGCGAACAGGACCCGCACGGATTGCTCTACACCTTCTGGGCGATGGCATTGGTCTGGGCGTGCGACAGCGGCGCCTATTTCGCGGGACGGGCGATCGGCGGGCCGAAGCTGGCGCCGGCGATCAGTCCGAACAAGACCTGGGCGGGGTTCGTCGGAGGAGTGATCAGTGCGGGGTTGTTCGCGGGGTTGTTGAACTATTGGTTCAGCCTGCCGTGGGTGCTGGTCGTCGCCACGCCCTTGCTCGCCGCGCTCGCGCAGATGGGGGATCTCTTCGAGAGCCATCTCAAGCGCCTGGCGGGCGTGAAGGACTCGGGGAATTTGTTGCCCGGGCACGGCGGGATCATGGATCGGCTCGACGGGCTCGTCGTCGTGGCGCCCGTGGCGGCTTTGCTGGTATTGGTGCTGACCTGATGAAACGGGTCACGATCCTGGGTGCCACGGGTTCGGTGGGCAGTTCGACGCTGGACCTGATCGAACGCGCGCCCGAAAAGTTCGAAATTGTCGCGCTTACCGCCCATCGCGACGTCGAAAAGCTCGCCGCTGCGGCGATCCGCACCCGCTCGCAAGTCGCCGTGGTCGCGGACGAAACGTGCTTGGCGCCGCTTCGCGATGCGCTCGCGGGCAGTGGTGTCGAGGCGCGGGCAGGGGCCGACGCGATCTGCGAGGCCGCACGCATGGGCACCGACTGGACGATGGCGGCGATCGTCGGCACTGCGGGTCTCAAGCCGGTGATGGCGGCGCTCGAGGCGGGCGGCACGGTCGCGCTCGCCAACAAGGAAGCTTTGGTTTCGGCGGGCGACGTCATGATGGCGGCGGCGCAGGCGCACGCGACGACGTTGCTGCCGGTCGATTCCGAGCACAACGCCGTCTTCCAGTGCCTCGACCGCACCGCGCCGCGCAGCGTGCGGAAGATCATCCTCACTGCCAGCGGGGGGCCGTTCCGCGCCACGCCGCTCGAAGCGATGCGCACCATCACGCCTGCGCAGGCCGTGGCGCATCCCAATTGGTCGATGGGCGCGAAGATATCGGTCGATTCAGCGACGATGATGAACAAGGGGCTCGAATTGATCGAGGCCTTTCACTTGTTTCCGGTGCGCGCGGACCAGCTCGACATCCTCGTCCATGCCCAGTCGGTGGTGCATTCGATGGTCGAATATGTCGACGGGTCGGTACTCGCCCAGCTCGGCACGCCCGACATGCGCACGCCGATCGCCTATGCGCTGGCCTGGCCCGAGCGTATGGCGACGCCGTGCGAAGCGCTCGATCTCGCGCGCGTGGGGCGGCTCGACTTCGAGGCGCCGGATCCGACGCGCTTTCCGGCCCTGACACTGGCGCGCAATGCCCTTTCCGCAGGCGGAGCCCGCCCGGCGATCCTCAATGCCGCCAATGAAGTGGCCGTCGCCGCATTCCTTGCCGGACGTGTCGCATTTCTTGAAATTGCCGCAATCGTTGCCGATACGCTGGCGCGCTACGATCCGGCCGCCCCGGATTCGCTGGATGCCGTGCTGGCGATCGACGCCGAGGCGCGGGCGTATGCGGGCGAGCGTGTGAAGGACTGCGTTCTTTGATCGAATCTCCCGGTATCCTCCTCACCGTCCTCGCGTTCGCGCTGGTGATCGGGCCCCTCGTTTTCCTCCACGAACTCGGACATTATCTCGCCGGCCGCTGGTTCGGCGTGAAGGCCGAGGAATTCTCGATCGGTTTCGGCCGCGAAGTCATCGGCATCACCGACAAGCGCGGCACCCGCTGGAAGTTCGGCTGGCTGCCGCTGGGCGGCTATGTCCGCTTCGCCGGCGACATGAACCCGGCCAGCCAACCTTCGCCCGAGTGGCTCTCGCTCCCCGCGCAAGAGCGAGCGAAGACCTTCCAGGCCAAGCCGCTATGGCAGCGCGCGATCATCGTCGCGGCGGGGCCGATCGCCAATTTTGTGATCGCCATCCTGATCCTCGCCGCCTTTGCCTTCGCTTACGGGCAGAACAGCACACCGTCGGTGGTGGGCAGCGTCCAGCCGCGTAGCGCCGCGGCGGTGGCGGGGCTCCAGCCTGGTGACCGGATCACGGCGCTCGGCGGTCGCTCCGTCGAAAACTTCACCGACATGGTGAAGTATACGCAGCTTCGGCCGAATGAGCCGGTGCGCATCGAATTCACGCGCGGCGACCAGAACCTATCCGCCGACACGGTGATCGGCACACGAGAAGAGGTGGATCGCTTCGGCAATCGCTTCAAGCTCGGCGTGCTCGGCATCGGCAACAGCGATCCGGTGGTGAAGCCGGTGGGCTTGCTCGAAGCGCCCCTCGTCGGAATTCGCCAGACTATCGACATCGTCCAGATGACGGTCGACGGGTTGGGCCAGATCATCACTGGCCGCCGCTCGATCTCCGAGCTCGGCGGCCCACTCAAGATCGCGCAGGTCTCGGGCGAGCGTCTCGTGCTGGGACCGATCGAGTTCGCATTCCTCATCGCGCTCATTTCGATTAATCTCGGATTCATCAACCTATTGCCAGTTCCAGTGCTGGATGGCGGGCATCTTCTGTTCTACGCAGTCGAAGCCGTACGCCGCCGCCCGGTGGAGCCACAGGTGATGGAATGGGCCTTCCGGGGTGGTCTGATCGCAATTCTGGCGCTGATGCTGCTGGTGACGTTGAATGATCTGGGCGCATTTGGCGTTTGGAGAAATCTGGCCGGGTTGATCGGCTGATGCGGTTAAGGCAGGGGCGGTTGTTCCGGCGTCGCGTGGGCAGCGGCATTACTCGAAATCCGACTTGGGGTGGGATGTGACGATCAAGGCTAATCATTTCGGCGCACGCGCCACTGCGATGCTTCTCGCGGGCACCATGCTCTCGGGACTTGCGCATGCGCAGACCGCCCCCGCCCCCACGGTGCCCGCACCCGCGTCGCAAACTGCCGCGCCGGCTCCGCAGGCGGCCGCGCCGCAGGCCGCCGCTCCCGCCATTGCGCCCGTGCCGGTGCAGCTGGTGCGCACGATTCGTTCGCTGCGCGTCGAAGGTGCACAGCGCCTCGAGCCCGAGACGGTGCTGTCCTATACCCGCCTGCGGACCGGCGACACCTACACCAACGAGACCGTCGATCAGGCGATCAAGGACCTGCTGGCGTCCGAACTGCTCGCCGACGTGGCGATCGAGGGCGTCGAGACCGGCGATCTGGTGATCCGCATCCGTGAGAACCCGGTGATCAACCGGGTGATCTATGAAGGCAACAAACGGCTCAAGCAGGACAAGATCAGCAAGGAAGTGAAGCTGGCACCGCGCCAGATCTTCACGCGCACTGCGGTCCGTGCCGACGTTGCGCGCATCATCGAGCTCTATCGCCGCCAGGGTCGCTTCGCCGCGAATGTCGAGCCCAAGATGGTCAGCCTCGACCAGAACCGTGTCGATGTGGTGTTCGAGATCACCGAGGGGCCCAAGTCCAAGGTCCGCCAGATCAACATCATCGGCAACGAAGTGTTCTCCGATGGCAAGCTGCGCGGCGAGATGGCGACCAAGACCGCCAGCCTGATGCACCTGATGAGCTCGAACACGAGCTACGACCAGGACCGGCTGGCATACGACCAGCAGAAGCTGCGCCAATTCTACCTGACCGAAGGCTATGCCGATTTCCGCGTGATCTCGGCCGTCGCCGAGCTGACGCCGGACAAGAAGGACTTCATCATCACGTACGTGGTGGAGGAAGGCCCGCGCTACAAATTCGGCCCGGTGACCGTCGACAGCGCGATCCGCGATTTCGACGACAAGCGCCTCGCCACTGCGCTGAGCATCAAGGAAGGCCAATGGTATAACGCCAAGGCGGTCGAAGACACCGTGGAGCAGCTCAGCGAGACTGCGGGTGCATTCGGCTATGCCTTTGCCGATGTGCGGCCCGATTTCCAGCGTGACCGCGAAGCGCTGACCATGTCGATGAACTTCCACATCGGCGAATCGAACCGCACCTATATCGAGCGGATCGACATCACCGGAAATCGCCAGACGCAGGACAAGGTGATCCGCCGCGAGTTCCGCGTAGCCGAGGGCGACGCGTTCAACACGTTCCTCGTCAAGCGCTCGCAGGATCGCATCAACTCACTCGGCTATTTCCAGGACAAGTTCGAGATCGAGCGCAAGGAAGGTTCGGCACCGGACCGGATCGTCCTCGCCGCCAATGTCGAAGAGCGCCCCAATGGCGAGCTGACGCTCTCGGCGGGCTTTTCGAGCCTCGAGCGCTTCATCCTCCAGGCGTCGATCCGTCAACGCAACTTCCGCGGCATGGGCCAGACCGTTTCGGCTTCGGTCGACTATTCGAGCTATTCGAAGTCGGTCGAGCTGGGCTTCACCGAGCCCTATCTGTTCGACACCAATATCGCGCTCGGCGGCACGCTGTTCCGCCAGGACTATAACGCGTTCAATTATATCGGCAGCGATCGCAGCACCACGTACAGCCAGGTCGCGACCGGCGGACAGCTCGTCGCGGGCCTGCCGCTGACTGAATATTGGACTTTGTCCGCCCGCTACACGTTACGGCAGGACAATGTGACGCTCGACAAGTCGTCCTTCTATACCAACGGCGCCTGCGATCCGCTCAAGGCGGGCCGTTATTATTGCGAGGCCGTGGGCAACCGCATCACGTCGCTGGTCGGCGTTTCGATGATCTATGACAGCCTCAACAGCCGCCTGCGTCCGACCCGCGGCCAGCGGCTGAGCGTCGGCGGCGACTTCGCCGGCCTCGGCGGCGAGGTGCGTTATCTCCGTGCGCGCGCCGAGGGCGCCAAATACTGGAACGTCGGCAGCGGGTTCATCGCCTCGCTCACGGCCGAAGGTGGCTACATCCACAGCCTCGAGAAGAGGAGGGAGGGCAGCGATCCGGTCCGCATCACCGACCGCTTCTATCTCGGTGAGCCGCAGTTCCGCGGCTTCGACATTCGCGGCGTCGGCCCGCGTGTGCAGCGCATCGCTTATACCGGCGATGCGCTGGCGGGCACGCAGGCGCTGATCACCGATCGCGACCAGATCATCGACGACGCGCTGGGCGGCAAGGCCTATTATCTCGCCAAGGCCGAGCTCGAGATCCCGCTGGGTGCCGGCGCGGCCGAGATGGGCTTGCGTCCGTCGATCTTCGTGATGGCGGGCAGCCTGTTCGGCATCACCCGTCCGGGCAAGACGATCGAGTTCACCCAGGCGACCGATTCGGCCGGCAAGCTGCTCTTCAACCAGGACGGCTCGCCGACGCTGCTTCCGAAAGACAACTTCATCAAGGATGCCAGCGGCAACCAGCTCTTCGTCGTCGGCAGCGGCGACCATACCGGCTCGCTGACTACCTGTACGGTGGGTTATTCGGCAAGCGCGTCGGCGCCGTGCGTCGGCACTTCGATCAACACGATCTATAACGTGCCGACGGCACCGTTCCTCGAACGCTTCGTCGGCGATTCCGCGCGGCCGCGCGTGTCGGTCGGCTTCGGCGTCAACTGGAATTCGCCGTTCGGCCCGCTCCGCATCGACGTCGCCAAGGTGCTGCTGCACGAAAAGGGCGACGATACCAAGCTTGTGACATTCAACGTAGGGACCCAGTTCTGATGATTACGAAGAAAGCTATTTTCGCAGCGATGCTCGCCGCTCCCGCGGCGCTTGTCCTCGCCGCGCCGGCGAATGCCCAGGTTGCGGGCATCGCTTATGCGAACCCGACCAGCGTCGTCGCCGCCTCCAAGGCGTTCGGCGCCGCCAACCAGCAGATCTCGACCACCTACAAGGCGGCGTTCGATCAGATGCAGCAGCGCCGCACCGCGCTGGAGAACGAGCTGAAGCCGCTCGTCGCGCAGCTCGACGCCAACAAGGACGGCAAGGTCAGCGAGGAAGAAGGCAAGGCCGCGCAGACCGCCAAGAATCCGGCGATCGAGAAGATCCGTACCGCGCAGACCAACGCGCAGAACGATCTCGGCCGCCTGAGCAATCCCGCTGCCCGCGCGGAACTGTTCGCGATCGAGTCGATCCTGCGTCAGTACGAGGCCGCGCAGCTGCGCGTGGTGAACGCCCGCAAGATCAGCGTCGTATTGTCGCCGGAAGTGTTCATGTACGCACCGGATTCGGCCAATATCAGCCAGGCGATCACTGCCGAGATCGACAAGGTCGCGCCGACCGTGAGCATCCAGCCGCCGGCCGATTGGCAGCCGTCGCGTGAGACGCTGGCGATCCAGCAGCAGATCGCCCAGGCTGCGCAGCTCCAGGCCTATCAGCAGCAGGCGGCTGCACAGCAGCAGCGTCCCGCGGCCGCTGGAACCGCCCCGGCAGCCACTGGCGCCACGCAGCCCACCAAGCCGGCCGAGCCTCGGTGAGCGAGAACGACACCGGCAGCGTCTCCATCGGCCCGCTGGATATCCAGCGCGTGATGGCGGCGCTGCCGCATCGTTATCCGATGCTGCTGGTCGATCGCGTCGAGGAGCTGGTGATCGACCAGCGCATCGTCGCGATCAAGGCCGTGTCGATGAACGAGGAATTCTTCCAGGGGCATTTCCCCGGGCGTCCGATCATGCCCGGCGTGCTCCAGGTCGAGGCGCTGGCACAAGCGGCGGGCGTGCTCGCCGTCGAGAGCCTAGACCTCGTCGGGTCGGGAAAGCTCGTCTATTTCATGTCGATCGACGGCGTGAAGTTCCGCAAGCCGGTCGAGCCCGGCGTGCTGCTCCGCCTCGAAGTGGAATTCCTCCAGAAGCGCTCGCGCGTGTGCAAGTTCGCCGGCAAGGCGATGCTGGACGGCGACGTCGCCACCGAATGCGAGTTCACTGCGATGATCGCGGATCCGCCCAAGGCTTGAATTTTCCGCGGGCAGGGCAGGGAAGGTTGCGTTCGGCGACCCCCTCTGCTAACCGCGCGCGTCCGCTTCCGGTCGGAAACCGGCGGCATTTCCAAGGAATTCAATCGTGAAAAAAGACACGCATCCCGATTACCACATGATCAAGGTCCAGATGACCGACGGCACCGTGTTCGAGACTCGCTCGACCTGGGGCAAGGAAGGCGATCTGATGACGCTCGACATCGATCCGCTGGCGCACCCGGCCTGGACCGGCGGTCGCGGCCAGATGCTGGATCAGGGTGGTCAGGTCGCGCGCTTCAACAAGCGCTTCGGCGGCCTCTCGCTCGGCAAGAAGTAATCGCGCGCCGCCCGGGGGCGGCCGCCTGCGAGATGATCGTCCCGGCGAACGCCGGATTTTGCTGACGGGCCAACGGGTTCGGGCAAGGTCCGGGGTTCGCCGGGACACTCTTTTAACGCACTGTTAGCCGAGCCGGCCTAGCCTTTGCGGCATGGGATCGTCGGCGCCCTTTGCTGCAGAATTCGAGCCTGCGGAGAGCCCGAGCTTGCGCAAGAGCCCGCGCGCGCACGTGTCACTCGACGCACGGATCGGGCGCGGGGGCCTCGATCGGGCATTGTGCAAGGTCGTCGATCTCTCGGTCAACGGCGTGCGGCTGCAGACCTATTCCGAGCTCCGCGCAGGCGTGACGATCTGGCTCGCGCTTCCCAAAATCGGGCGCTGCGCCGCACGCGTCATCTGGGTGCATGATTTCGAGGCGGGGCTCGAGTTCGAACGGCCGCTCGCATCCAAGGATTTTGAAGCACTTACGGCTGAGTGAGGGCTGGACAAGCCCGAATGAGTCCGAGCCGGGTTGCGGCTCCCGGCAAAGCGGGTCATGCTCCGGAAACTTCACTGATTTGGGGAAACGGTGATGCTGAAGGCAGTGGTCGCCTGCGTCATCCTGTGTGGAATGTCGTTCCCGGTACTTGCCGGCGAACGAACCGGCGTCGCCAAAGCGCGCGCGAATATGCTCAAGGCCTCCGCCGTACCGGATCGTGATCCACCCGCGCGTGTTCGAGCCGCCTCCCGGCCGTTCATGCTTCCCGCCGCTGCCACGCCTCGGATACTCCCCAAGGCAACGGTCCTTGCCGGACAATCGGCAAAGCGTACCGATGGTGAGGCGTCGGAACCGGTGGCATGGGGGCCGGGATCGACGCTGCCCGAGATTACTGCCCGCGCCGGCGGCAGCTATGCCGTCTATGACGTGATGCGCGCGCAGCCGAGGCCGCGCCATCGGGAATCTGCCTTGAGTACCGCCTTGGTACTACGGCTCGACGGCGAGGCCGATAGCCCGGCCTTCAGCGTCGGCGGTGGCGGCGTGGCGGCGGCGGTATGGCGCGCGGTTCCGAGGTAATCACGCCAACCGACCGATTTCAGGCTTAATTTCGCTTCCCTGAAACTTCCGCACAAGCGGACGGAACATGCGTTCAACGCATGTTTCGTGCTGATCCGCTATCGAAGTTGCACAGTTCGGCGTTGCTGCCGACTGCACCAGAGGTGCGGTAGCGCGCACGCGAGCGACCGGTTTTCGATCCGGGGGGAGGGCGTTTTCTGGCCGCCAAATGGCCGGGAGACGTTCAGGACAGGCGGTTTCAATCGTCCGTCGCGAAAACCAGAACGGCCCCGGAAGCGATTCCGGGGCCGTTCTATTTTTCGCAGGGTGGCTCTGCGCCTTACTGGTCGAGGAACGACCGCATCTTGCGGCTCCGCGACGGATGCTTGAGCTTCCGAAGCGCCTTGGCCTCGATCTGGCGAATGCGCTCGCGCGTGACCGAGAATTGCTGGCCGACTTCCTCGAGCGTGTGATCGGTGTTCATGCCGATGCCGAAGCGCATGCGCAGCACGCGCTCCTCGCGCGGCGTGAGCGAGGCGAGGACGCGGGTGACCGTCTCCTTGAGGTTCGCCTGGATCGCGGCGTCCACCGGGATCACGGCGTTCTTGTCCTCGATGAAGTCGCCGAGGTGCGAATCCTCCTCGTCGCCGATTGGCGTTTCGAGGGAGATCGGCTCCTTGGCGATCTTCATGACCTTGCGAACCTTCTCCAAAGGCATGGAGAGGCGTTCGGCCATTTCCTCGGGCGTGGGCTCGCGGCCCTGCTCGTGGAGGAACTGGCGGCTGGTGCGGACCAGCTTGTTGATCGTCTCGATCATGTGGACCGGGATGCGGATCGTGCGGGCCTGGTCGGCGATCGAGCGCGTGATCGCCTGACGGATCCACCAGGTGGCATAGGTCGAGAATTTGTAGCCGCGGCGATATTCGAACTTATCGACCGCCTTCATCAGGCCGATATTCCCCTCCTGGATGAGATCCAGGAACTGCAGCCCGCGATTGGTGTATTTCTTGGCGATCGAGATCACGAGGCGGAGATTGGCTTCGACCATCTCCTTCTTGGCGATACGCGCCTCGCGCTCGCCCTTCTGCACCATGTTGACGATGCGGCGGAACTCGGCGAGCGCCATGCCGGTCGCCTGGCTGATCTCCGCAATCTCGACGCGGATGCGATCGACGGCGCCGGCTTCGTTTTCGGCGAACGCCTTCCACTTCTTGTCGAGCTTCTCCACCGTGGCGATGAAGCCTTCGTCGAGCTCGTGGTTCACGTAGCGATCGAGGAAGTCCTTGCGGGGCACCTTGTGGCGCTCGGCGAGGCGCAGCATCTGTCCGCCCAAAGCGGTCAGGCGCCGATTGAAGCTGTAGAGCTGATCGACGAGATATTCGATCTTGGCGTTGTGGAACTGGACGCTCTCGACTTCCGCCGTGAGTTCCTCGCGCAATTTGTGGTACTTGCGCTCCTCGGTCGCCGGCAGCTCGCCGCCCGCGGCCATCGCGTCCAGGCGGGCCTGCTGGACCTTGGAGAACTTCTTGTAGACCGAAGTGATGTTGGCGAACTTCTCGAGCGCCTGCGGCTTGAGCGTCTCTTCCATCTGGGCGAGGCTGAGGGTGTTGTCCTCTTCCTCGTCGTCCGAGATCCGCGGAGCGCGGCGCTCGGTCATCGAGTCCTCGTCCTCCTCCTCGGCGACTTCCTCGGGCTCTTCCTCTTCCTTGAAGGACGCGCCGGCGGTCTTCTCGCTGATTTCGCCGTTATCGTCTTCCTCGGCGCCCTCGACCTGCTCGGCCGACGGCCCCTTGGAGAGCATCGCGTCGAGATCGAGGATCTCGCGCAGTTGCATCGTGCCTTCGTTGAGCGCGTTCGACCAACCGATGATCGCATTGAACGTGATCGGCGACTCGCAGAGCCCGAGGATCATCGTGTCGCGGCCGGCCTCGATCCGCTTGGCGATCGCGATCTCGCCCTCGCGGCTGAGCAATTCGACCGCGCCCATCTCGCGAAGATACATGCGGACGGGATCGTCGGTGCGATCGACCGTCTCCTTCTTCTTCGCGGCTTCGAAAGCCGGTTCGTCGCCGCCGCTGTCGGGCGCATCGACTTCGTCCGGGGTATCGTCCTCGGCTTGCTCGTCCTCGCCGCCTTCCTCGTTCTCGACGACGTTGATGCCCATGTCGTTGAGCGCCGACATCACGTCCTCGATCTGCTCGGAGGACATCTGGTCCTGCGGCAGCATCTCGTTCAATTGATCGACGGTGATGTAGCCGCGCTTCTTCGCACGGGCGACAAGCTTCTTGAGCGTGCCTTCGTTGAGATCGATCAGCGGTGCGTCGCCCACGTCAATCGTGGTGTCGTCGCCGCTGCCGCCATTAGCCTTCGCCATCAATAACCCTCGAAATCAAGATGGCGGCATTATACGCCGCCCTAATCGTCGAAATCTTCTTCGTCCGCAAGCATCAGATTCGCAAGCCGCGCTTCGAGCTCCTGGCGCTTCCGTGAAAGCGCCACCTGACGAGTGAACGCTTCCTCGGAACCATCCCTGCTCAACGCCGCGGTTGCCTCGGCGAGCGCGGCATCGACCGCGGGTCGCGCCACCATCACCGCTATGGCCTCGTTCAAGTCTTCACGCGCCCTCGCTTCGTCCGCCTGAGAGCGGGTGAAGGAGAAAGGAAGCGTGTCGGCTCTCAAGAGGTCGCTTGCCACAGAATCAAATCCGGATCGCGCCAATATGGTGAGGACTTTGCCGCTATCAAGCTGCCGGTCTTCCAATGCGACGTCGATTACTGCCTCGAACAACTTGCCGAGCGCGCCCGAGGCACTGCGTAGCGACCCCAGCACCTCCATATGACGCGCGATCTCGGCGGGATGGCGGATCAGCCCGGCAAGCACGGCCTTGGCGAGCACGGGATCGATCCCGCCCGAGCGTACGTCGCGCATCGTAATGCCGGGCATGGCCTCGGGGGGCTTCCACGGGCCTTTCTGGCGCGTGCGGGACCCCTGCGGCCGGAATTCGCGCGGTTGCCGCGCGAACAGATCGTCGAAACGGCGCCGGAACTCGGCCTGATATTCCGATTTGACGTTGGGATCGGCGATCGCCTGGGCGAGTTCGCTAAGGCGGCGCTTCAGGCCCGCGCGGCGCTCGGGGGTGTCGAGCGGCTCCGCGGCGACCTCGCTCTGCCAGATCCGGTCGACCAGCGGCTGCGGCGCCTTGAGCAAGGCCTCGAACGCGGCGGCGCCCCTGGTGCGGACGAGATCGTCGGGATCGAGGCCGTCGGGCAAAGTGACGAAGGCGAGACTCCGGCCCGGCTGAAGCATCGGCAGCGCGCGATGCGCGGCCCTGAGCGCGGCTTTCTGCCCGGCCGAATCGCCGTCGAAGCAGAGCAGGGGCTCGTCCGCCATCCGCCATAGCCGCTCGAGCTGGTGCTCGGTGAGCGCAGTGCCGAGCGGGGCGACTGCTTCGCCGAACCCGGCCTGGGCGAGCGCGATGACGTCCATATAGCCTTCGACGGCGATGATCCGGTTCGCCTTGCGCGCGGCAGCCTGTGCGCGATCGAGATTGTAGAGCGTGCGGCCCTTGTCGAAGAGCGGGGTCTCGGGCGAATTGAGGTATTTCGGCTCGCCGTCGCCGATGATGCGGCCCCCGAAGGCGATCGTCCGGCCGCGGACGTCGCGGATCGGGATCATCAGCCGGCCGCGGAACCGGTCGTAGGGCTCCTTCTCCTCGACCTGGATCAGCATGCCGGCCTCGACCAGCATTGCGTCGCCATAGCCCTTGAGCGCTTCCTTGAGCTTGCCGCGCGAATCGGGGGCGAAGCCGAGGCCGAAGGAACGCGCGATCTCCTCGGTGATCCCGCGGCGCTTGAGGACATTCCGCGCCTCGGCGCCCTCGATGCCGTTCAATTTGTCGATGAACCACGCTGCGGCATCGGCCATCGCCTCGTGCAGCCCCTTGGCGCGCTCGGCCTTCTCGGCGGAGCGGCGATCCTGCTCGGGCATCTCCATGCCCGCGGCCTGGGCCAGCTCCTTCACTGCGTCGATGAAGGGAAGCCCGCGCTGGTCGGTCATCCAGCGGATCGCATCGCCATGCGCCGAGCAGCCGAAGCAGTGATAAAAGCCCTTGTCGTCGTTGACGTAGAAGCTGGGGGTCTTTTCCTGATGGAACGGGCAGCAGGCGCGGAACTCCCGGCCGGCCTTTTGCAGCTTTACCGTCTTGGCGATGAGGCCGGAGAGGAGCGTGCGGGCGCGGAGCTCGTCGAGGAATTGGGGGGTGAGGCTCATTTGGGGCTTCTCGATATGCCTAGGGCTGCTGCCTCAGGTTTTTCGACTTCGCTCGAAACGAACGGTGAAGTTGCGGGAGAGGATGCCTTTCCCTCTCCGTTCGTTTCGAGCGAAGTCGAGAAACGCTCTGCAGGCGGCCGGGCGAAGAAGGACACGCGCTTCCAGTCGCCAGCGATCAGCGCTTCCTTCTTGGCGCGGGACCATCCACCCACGATACGTTCGGCTTCGAGCGCCTCGATCCGGCTGACGAACGCTTCGCTCCACACCAGTTCCACCGGGAGCCGTCGCGAAGTGTAGTCACAGACATCGCTCTGATGCTCACCAATCCGGCGTTCGAGATTATCGGTGTGGCCGGTATAATACCGGCCATCCGAACATCTCAACATGTAGGCCCAGAACGCCATCCGATCCCCGCCGTTCGCTTCGAGCGCAGTCGAGAAGCCTGTCCCAAGTCTCCGTTTCTCGACTTCGCTCGAAACGAACGGAGGGGGTTTGAGGCTCTCAGCTCAAAGCCGCCTTCACCGCGGCACTCGCCTTGCTCATATCCAGCGTCGTCGCGTGCCGCGCCTTCAGTTCGGCCATCACCCGGCCCATGTCCTTCATCTCCGACGCGCCCAGCTCGGCCTTGATCGCCTCGATCGCAGCGCTCGTCTCTTCCGCGGTCATCTGCTTTGGCAAAAACCGCTCGATCACTGCGACTTCGGCCGCTTCCGCGTCGGCGAGCTCCTGGCGGCCGCCCTTGGTGTACATATCGATCGATTCGCGGCGCTGCTTGACCATCTTCTGGAGCACTTCGACCACGAGGGCGTCGTCATCCTCCGGGGCCTTGCCGGTGCGTGCCTCGATGTCGCGATTCTTGATTGCCGACTGGATCAAAGTGATGGCCGCCCGGCTCGTCTTGTCACCGGCCTTCATGGCGGCGATCTGCGCGGCCTTGATGTCGTCGCGAATCATGGTCTCTCTCGATAATCGGAAAGCGATCAGCCCTAGCCGATGCGGTGGCATCCGTGAACCGGTTGACGTGGGGCGGGGAGGGGTCTAGCCGCCACCACTTAGCGACATCGCCGCAACCCTTACTGGAGCGCCACTCTTAATGGCCGAAGCCAAACCCATGTCTGCGCCTCCCGGAGCCACGGGAGTATTGGTACTGGCGTCAGGTGACGTGGTGTGGGGAAGGGGATTCGGCGCCGAAGGGCAGGCGGTGGGCGAAGTGTGCTTCCATACCGCGATGACCGGCTATCAGGAGATCATGACCGATCCGAGCTTTGCCGGGCAGATCATCAACTTCACGTTTCCGCATATCGGCAATGTCGGGGCGAATCCCGACGACGTCGAGGCCGACGAGCCGCACGCTTTGGGGATGATCGTCCGCGAGGACGTGACCGAGCCGAGCAACTTCCGCAGCAACGAGCATCTCGATGCGTGGATGAAGAAGCATGCGCGGATCGGCCTCGCCGGAATCGACACGCGTGCGCTGACCCGCCGCATCCGCACCGGCGGCGCGCCCAATGGCGTGATCGCGCATTCGGCGAGCGGTGAATTCGACATTCCTTTGCTCCTCCAGATGGCGCGCGAATGGCCGGGGCTGGAGGGCATGGATCTCGCCATCGCAGTCACCACCGAGACGCATTACGGCTGGGAAGGCGGTGTCTGGCGGCTGGGGTTTGGGTATGAGGACACAGGCTTCTCGACTTCGCTCGAAGCGAACGGGGAGGAAGAGAGCGCTACCCAACCACCGTTCGTTTCGAGCGAAGTCGAGAAACGGCCCCACATCGTCGCGATCGACTACGGCTCGAAGCACAATATCTTCCGCAATCTGGTCAAGGCCGGTGCCAGGGTGACCGTGCTCCCCGCGACGGCGACCTTCGAGCAGGCGATGAGCTTCGCCCCCGACGGCTTCTTCCTCTCCAACGGCCCGGGCGATCCCGCCGCGACCGCCGAATATGCCGTGCCGGTGATCCGCGCGATGCTCGACAGCGGCAAGCCGGTGTTCGGCATCTGCCTCGGCCACCAGCTGATGGCGCTGGCCGTGGGTGCCGAGACCTCGAAGATGTTCCAGGGCCATCGCGGCGCCAACCACCCGGTCAAGCGGCTCAGCGACGGCGCGGTCGAGATCACCAGCATGAACCACGGATTCGCGGTGCTGGGCGAGACGCTGCCCGCGAACGCGCGCGAGACGCATGTGTCGCTGTTCGACGGCAGCAACGCCGGCTTCGAGCTGACCGACCGGCCGGCGTTCGCGGTGCAGTATCACCCCGAGGCGAGCCCGGGGCCGCAGGACAGCCTGTATCTGTTCGAGCGGTTCGTGGGGATGATGGGGTGAGCCGTCGATGGCTCAAACCATTCGCGGCGGGAGCCGCAGTAGTAGCCGCGGCGTCGCTCGGTGGCTGGGCTTGGGCTTCCCTCAATCGGGCTCCGGATCTCGTGATTGTGCAATTCGCCAAACCGACCGGCTTGCATCCGGACCCTCAACCCATTGATCCGGCCCCGAAGTTCGAAACTGCTTCCGGATATCTGGTCGCTCTCGCCAAGCAGTGCGGTGTCCACTCCTGGAACCTTGAGTCCGAAGGCGTGGCGCAAGATGCGGATGACGTGGCGCGGCTTGAAGTCGACCTGCGTGGCCTGTCGGACCAAAGTTTCAATTGTCTGGCGCGTGTGGCGAAGCCGCCACTGATCACCATCGAACGCAAGAGTAACTAATGCCCAAACGCACCGACATCTCCTCCATCCTCGTCATCGGCGCGGGGCCCATCGTCATCGGGCAGGCGTGCGAGTTCGATTATTCGGGCACGCAGGCGATCAAGGCGCTCAAGGAAGAAGGCTATCGCATCGTCCTGGTCAATTCGAACCCGGCGACGATCATGACCGATCCCGAGCTGGCCGACGCGACCTATGTCGAGCCGATCACGCCCGCGATCGTCGCCAAGATCATCGAGAAGGAGCGCCCCGACGCGGTGCTGCCGACGATGGGCGGGCAGACCGCGCTCAACACCGCGCTGGCGCTGGCGAACGACGGCACGCTGGAGAAGTTCGGCTGCATCATGATCGGTGCCGATGCCGAGGCGATCGACAAGGCCGAGGACCGGCTGAAGTTCAAGGAGGCGATGACCAAGATCGGGCTGGAAAGCGCCCGCTCGGCGATCGCGCATAGCGAGGCCGAGGCGCTGGCCGCGCTCGAGCATGTCGGGCTGCCCGCGATCATCCGCCCGAGCTTCACCATGGGCGGATCGGGCGGCGGCATCGCCTATAATCGCGAGGAATTCATCGCGATCGTGCGCTCCGGGCTCGATCTCTCGCCGACCACCGAAGTGCTGATCGAGGAATCGCTGCTCGGCTGGAAAGAATATGAGATGGAAGTGGTCCGCGACCGCGCGGACAACGCCATCATCATCTGTTCGATCGAGAATATCGATGCGATGGGCACCCACACCGGCGATTCGATCACCGTCGCGCCGGCGCTGACGCTGACCGACAAGGAATACCAGATCATGCGCAATGCATCGATCGCGGTGCTCCGGGAAATCGGCGTCGAAACGGGTGGTTCGAACGTGCAGTTCGCAGTCAATCCGAAGGACGGCCGCCTGATCGTCATCGAGATGAACCCGCGCGTGTCGCGTTCGTCGGCGCTGGCGTCCAAGGCGACCGGCTTCCCGATCGCCAAGGTCGCGGCCAAATTGGCGGTGGGCTATACGCTCGACGAGATCACCAACGACATCACCGGGGCGACCCCGGCATCGTTCGAGCCGACGATCGACTACGTCGTCACCAAGATCCCGCGTTTTGCCTTCGAGAAGTTCAAGGGCGCCGAGGCGACGCTCGGCACCGCGATGAAGTCGGTCGGTGAGGTCATGGCGATCGGCCGCAACATCCATGAATCGATGCAGAAGGCATTGCGCGGGCTCGAGACGGGGCTGAGCGGCTTCAATCAGGTCGATCGCCTCGCCGGCGCGCCGCGCGACGAGATCGAGGCGGCGCTGGCGATCCGCTCGCCCGACCGGCTGCTGATCGCGGCGCAGGCGCTGCGTGAGGGATTCACCGTCGCCGAGGTGCAGGCGCTGACCGCCTATGACCCGTGGTTCCTCGAACGGATCGCCGAGATCGTCGCGGCCGAAGAGGCCGTGTGCCAGGACGGGCTGCCGCAGGATGCCGAGGGCATGCGCAAATTGAAGGCGATGGGCTTCAGCGACAAAAGGCTCGCTTATCTGGCGCTCAAGTCGGTCAACATGCGGCGCGGATCGGAGACGATGGCGCGCAGCTCCGGACTGATCGGCGAAGTCGCCAAGGCGATGAGCGGCGGGGTGACCGAGGCGGACGTCCGGAAACTGCGCCATCGGCTGGGCGTGCGTCCGGTGTTCAAGCGGATCGATACCTGCGCGGCCGAGTTCGAGGCGAAGACGCCGTACATGTACTCGACCTACGAGGCGCCGAGCTTCGGCGAGCCCGAGAACGAGTCGATGCCCACCGACCGGAACAAGGTCGTCATCCTCGGCGGCGGCCCGAACCGGATCGGGCAGGGGATCGAGTTCGATTATTGCTGCTGCCACGCCTGCTTCGCGCTGGCCGATGCGGGCTATGAGACGATCATGGTCAATTGCAATCCGGAGACGGTGAGCACCGACTATGACACGTCGGATCGCCTCTATTTCGAGCCGCTGACCGCCGAGGACGTGCTCGAAATCCTCGACATCGAGAAATCAAACGGCAATCTGGTCGGCGTAATCGTCCAGTTCGGCGGCCAAACGCCGCTCAATCTGGCGCAAGCGCTGGAGGACGCGGGTATCCCCATCCTCGGCACCAGCCCCGACGCGATCGACCTAGCCGAGGACCGCGAGCGTTTCGCGGACCTCGTCGCCAAATTGGGTCTCAAGCAGCCGGCCAACGGCCTCGCGCGCAGCCGCGACGAAGCGGTGGCGGCCGCCGAGCGGATCGGCTTTCCCGTGCTGATGCGGCCCAGCTACGTGCTCGGCGGCCGCGCGATGGAGATCGTCGACACGCTCCAGCAACTCGACGATTACATCCAGACCGCGGTGCAGGTGTCCGGAGACTCCCCCGTCCTCATCGACCAGTATCTGCGCGACGCGATCGAAGTCGATGTCGATGCGATCGCCGACGGCGACGATGTGGTGGTCGCCGGCGTGCTCCAGCATATCGAGGAAGCCGGCGTGCATTCGGGCGACAGTGCCTGCTCGATCCCGCCCTACAGCCTCTCGCCCGAGATCGTTGCCGAGATCGAACGTCAAGCCGACGCGCTTGCGCGTGCGCTCAAGGTGAAGGGGCTGATGAACATCCAGTTCGCGGTCAAGGGCGGCGAAGTGTATCTCATCGAAGTCAATCCGCGCGCCAGCCGCACCGTGCCCTTCGTCGCCAAGGCGATCGGCATTCCCATCGCCAAGATCGCGGCGCGGGTGATGGCGGGCGAGAAGCTCCGGGACCTGCCGAAGATCGATCGCGACATCGATCATATCGCCGTCAAGGAAGCCGTCTTCCCCTGGGCACGCTTCCCCGGTGTGGATCCCGTGCTCTCACCCGAAATGAAGTCCACCGGTGAAGTCATGGGGATCGATCGCGATTTCGCGACCGCTTTCGCCAAATCGCAGCTCGGCGCGGGGACAGTGCTGCCGTCTTCCGGCACGCTGTTCGTCAGCGTCAAGGATAGCGACAAGCCGGTAGTGCTTCCCGGCGTGCAGATTCTCGCGGACCTGGGCTTCAGGATCATCGCCACCGGGGGCACCGCCGATTACCTCGAAGCCGAAGGCATTGTGGTCGAGCGGGTGAACAAGGTTGCGCAGGGCCGGCCGCATATCGTCGATCGGATCCAGGATGGGGATGTCGCTTTGATCTTCAATTCGACCGAGGGTTGGCAATCGCTCAAGGACTCGGCGAGCATCCGCGCGACGGCGATGGCACAGAAGGTGCCGTACTTCACCACCGCACCGGCCAGCGTGGCGACGGCGCGGGCGATTGCGGCGCTTTCTGGGCAGACGCTTGATGTTTGCCCGCTCCAGTCTTATTATTCGCAATCGCACAATTGATCTCCCCCAATCGATGTTAATGTGCGGGCGTGCCCCTTGTGGGACGCTTGGGGATCGAGGCGTTTGAAGGGCGGAATGGAATGGCGACGGTCGAAAAGATGCCGATGCTCAAGGAGGGCTATGAGAAGCTCACCGCTGAGTTGAAGCGCCTCAAAGCGGAACGTCCGCTGATCGTGGACGCGATCGAGGAAGCGCGCGCGCACGGCGATCTTTCGGAAAATGCCGAATATCATGCCGCCAAGGAGCAGCAGGGCCAGAACGAAGCCACGATTTCGGATATCGAAGGCAAATTGAGCCGCGCCCAGATCATCGATCCCAAGGACCTGTCGGGCGACAAGGTCGTATTCGGCGCGACGGTGACGTTGCTCGACGAGGACGACAAGCCGCTCAAATACCAGATCGTCGGCGAGACCGAGGCGGATGCGAGCAAGGGCCGCATCTCGTACAACTCGCCGATCGGCCGCGCGCTGATCGGGCGCAAGGTCGAAGAGGAAGTCGAGGTGTCGGTGCCTGCGGGCGACCGCTACTATCTGGTTTCCAAGATCGAATTCATCTGAGGCCGGCAATGCGCCGACTGTCGGCGACTTCGATCATCGTGCTGGTGACGGCGGCGATCAGCCTTGCCGTCACGCTCGGCAATCATGAGGTGGTGGCGGCCTATGCCGGCGGGTTCATTCCGCGCCGGTTGAGCGGTTTCGTGATCGACGACATGTGGGCGGTGCCAGTATGGCTCACCCCATTGTCGAGCGCTCTGCTCCATGCCGGGATCTTCCACCTGGCGATGAACATGCTGATGCTGGGCTTCACGGGCAGGGAGACCGAGCGGGCGGTCGGCCCGGCGGGCATCGTCGTGCTCTATGTCGTCGGGGCCTATGCGGCGGCGATTGCGCAGTGGCTGCCCGATCCCATGTCGATGACGCCGATGATCGGCGCTAGCGGCGCCGCGTCGGCGGTGGTCGGCGCTTATTCGCTGCTGTTCGGCCGCTCGCGCGCGCGCGCGATCGGCCCGATCCCGGCGCAGGCAGTGCACGTGCTGTGGCTGGCGGCCGCGTGGACCGTGGTCAATTTATTGACCGCGTTCGCGTTCCTGGGCGCGGGCGTGGCAGTCGCGGCGGCGGCGCATATCGGCGGGTTCGTCGCCGGTCTCGCCCTCGCCAAGCCGCTGCTGATGTGGAGATGGCGGCGGGCCTGAGGCCTCAGGCCGCCGGCTTCTCCAGGTCCGGCTCGAGCAGCCGGTGGAGATGGACCACGACATAGCGCATCTCGGCATCGTCGACCGTCCGCTGCGCGGCGGCGCGCCATGCCTTCTCGGCGCTGGCATAATCGGGGAAGATTCCGACCACGTCGAGCCTGGTCGGATCGGTGAAGTCGAGGGTCTGCGGGTCGGTCACACGACCGCCGAAGACGAGGTGAAGCTTGCTCATCGATACTCCTGGGGAGAGCGGTTTGACCTGCCCTTACCGGGCAAAGCCGCAACCGCTCAACCCCGATCTCGCCCTTAGGCCTTTTGCCCCGCGCCCTTGGCGGCGTCGAGAAGGTTGCCGAACAGTGCAGTGGCGCGCTCCTTGGTGGCGTCGCGGCCGGGGAGGAGCGATTCGATCTCCTGCTTGCCGGCCTGCTTCACCGCACTCGCGGTGGCGGTGGCGCGATCGGCGAGCTGGCGGCCGACGGGATCGAGCAGCTCGCGCTCTTTCGCCGTCCGGGGCAGCAACATGCCGATGACCACGCCGAGCGCAATGCCGCCGGCGAGGAGCGCGACCGGATTGTCACCAATCCCTTCGGCAGCCTTCGCCGCACGACCCCGGGCGCCGCCATTCTGGTTGGCGGCCTTGGGTGCGCTCACATTGTCGTTGCTCATCTGGGCTGTCCTTTCTTCCCGGGCTTCGCGGATGTCTTTTTGTTCAAACCATCGGCGGCCGGGGCGGTTTCATTGCGGCGGCGAAGCATGTCGGCGATCCACCCCCGCGCGAACACCAGCCCAACTGTTCCGGCGATCGCGGCGACGGCGAAGGGACGCGAGCGGACCGCCTCGGCGCCCTTGCGCGCAGTGGAGGCGACGCCCTGCACGGCAGTCTCCACGGCATTTTGTGCGAGGTTGGAGGGCTTGAGCCGCTCCTGCACCTCGCCGAGAGTGGAAAACAGGCGCGAGCGCGCTGCCTGGACCTGCGCCTCTGCGGCGATCAGCTGGGGATCGCTCATGATTTGCCTCCGAACAGGCGCGCCACATTCCGGTAGGCGAACCACCCGAGCAGACCGGCCAACGCCAAAGCCACGACGATCACGATCAGCGTGGCGAGGCCCGGGCCGACCAGCGGCGTCAGCGACAGGATCAGCCCGACAAGCAACGCAGTGACCGAGCAGAGCGCGATCACCAGCGCGGCGATGCCGAGGATCAACCCCGCTCTAGCCTCGCCGAGCTTGCTGGCGGCGAGCGTGCGATAATAGCCGATCTCGGCGCGGGCGAAGCCTTTGCCGTCTTCGACGAGCCGCCCGATCAGCTCGCCGATGCCTTCTTCCTCTGCCTCTGGTTCGCTCACCCCCCTTTATCCCGTCAGGCGTCGGTGGTTTCGGAGGCCGCGTCGACGCCAGACTTGATCAGCCGCGCGACAACGAAACCGACCGCGGCGGCAGCGCCGACGGCGATCACCGGGCTCTTCTTCACCAGCTCGGTCGCGTCGTTGAAGAGATCGTCCACTTCCTTGCCGCGCAGGCTCTCGGCGAAATTCGAAATGCCCTGGGCGGCGGAGCGGGCATATTTGCCATATTGCTCGCCGAGCCGCGCATCGACGTCGAGAGCGGCGCCCTCGAACATCTTGGCGACCTCATCGAGCGCATTGGTGGCGCGCTCCTTGTTCTCGCCGGCAAAAGCGCGGGCGCGGTCGGCCGCCTGCGTGCCCAGCTTCGACGCCTCGTCTTTGAGCTTTTGAGTCGCGCCTGGTGTGGCCTGGGTATCGCCCGCTGCCTCGAAGGTGATCGCGGGGCTGATCTCGCCGGTTGCGGTCTCGTCGGAGTTCTTCTTGTCAGCCATGCCGTGGGCCCTTTCTGTTTCGCATGCAGACAACCATAGCCATCAGCCGGGGTTCCATCCTCTGCGTTGCCCGGGAGCACAGGAGCGGTTAGAGGCTCGCGCGCGCCCTTGGGCAATCCCGATATACCCTAAGTAGGGAGACCGTTACGTGACCGCAATCATCGACATCCATGCCCGCCAGATCCTCGACAGCCGGGGCAATCCAACCGTGGAGGTCGATGTGCTGCTCGAGGACGGCAGCTTTGGCCGTGCCGCGGTGCCTTCCGGCGCTTCGACCGGTGCGCACGAGGCGGTCGAAAAGCGTGACGGCGACAAGAAGCGCTGGCTCGGTAAGGGTGTCGAAGCCGCGGTGCAGGCGGTCAATAGCGAGATTGCCGAGGAAGTGCTCGGGCTCGACGCCGAGGACCAGGCCGATCTCGACCGCGCAATGATCGAGTTGGACGGCACCGAGAACAAGGGCCGGCTGGGCGCCAACGCGATCCTCGGCGTCAGCCTCGCAGCGGCGAAAGCCGCCGCCGACGCGCGCGGACTGCCGCTGTATCGCTATGTCGGCGGCGTCAATGCGCACGTTTTGCCGGTGCCGATGATGAATATCATCAACGGCGGCGAGCACGCCGACAATCCGATCGACTTCCAGGAATTCATGATCGTGCCGGTCGGCGCCGAGAATATCGTCGAGGCAGTGCGCTGCGGCTCGGAAATCTTCCACACGCTCAAGAAGAAGCTGCACGAGAAAGGCCTCGCGACGGGCGTAGGCGACGAGGGCGGTTTCGCGCCGAACCTCAGCTCGACCACCGACGCGCTCGACTTCATCATGGCGAGCATCGAGGCTGCGGGCTACAAGCCCGGCGACGACGTGATGCTCGCGCTCGATTGCGCCGCGACCGAATATTACAAGGACGGGGCCTACAAGATGGTGGGCGAGGGCAAGACCTTCTCCTCGGCCGAAAATGTCGACTTCCTCGCCGGGCTGGCCGCCAAATACCCGATCTTCTCGATCGAGGACGGCATGGCCGAGGACGATTGGGAGGGCTGGAAGGCGCTGACCGACGCGATCGGCGGCAAGGTCCAATTGGTCGGCGACGACCTGTTCGTGACCAACCCCAAGCGCCTCAAGCGCGGCATCGACGGCGGTTATGCCAATTCGCTGCTGGTGAAGGTCAACCAGATCGGCACGCTGACCGAGACGCTCGAAGCAGTCAGCCTCGCGCAGCGCTCGTCCTATACCGCCGTAATGTCGCATCGTTCGGGCGAGACCGAGGATGCGACGATCGCCGACCTCGCGGTCGCGACCAATTGCGGGCAGATCAAGACGGGATCGCTGGCACGCTCGGACCGGCTCGCAAAGTACAACCAGCTCATCCGCATCGAGGAAGAACTGGGCGATGCGGCACGTTATGCAGGAAAGTCGGTGCTGAAGGTTTGACCTTTCCTGCTCCCCTCCCGCTTGCGGGAGGGGAGCGATCAACGATAGTGCCGGCTTCCAGAGGCTAAGTGAAACTGCGGCCTTGATTAACGACTCTGGTTACGCGAGAATCAACTCGATGGCGCGCACTTCTCCAATCAATACGCTTCTCCGCCGCGCGGGCCTCCCCGCCGGGGTGCTGATCGCCATGGGCTTTTTCGGTTATAACGCGGTGCTGGGGCCGACGGGGATCGTCGCGGCGCGCGAGCTGAAGGTCGAGCTCGCGCAGAAGAATCTGGAATATGCCGCGCTGGCCAAGAAGCGGGCGGAGCTCAAGAACCGCGTCGACTTGCTCGATCCCAAACGCGGTGCGGATCCGGACATGGTCGATGAATTGGTGCGGAAAGAGCTCAATGTGGCGCGCCCCGATGAAGTGATCGTTCCGCTCGACAAATAGTCGCGGGCGGCTGCGGTTCGCGATGCCCGGCAACCTGATAATTGGTATCCCATTTTACCATCCCGGCGTTCGCGCGCACGGAAGCGTGTCGTTTGCGCAACGCGCGGAATGAACGCCGATCTTTGCCGCGCGTTGACGTTGCGTCCGGGCCGGAAACGCGCCTATAGGCCCGCGCAGACCTATCCTAGGGCATAAGGATTTCCTGTGGCCAAAGCACCGGCACGCAAAGCGTCCACTGAACCTGCGGTACCGAACCGCGAACGACCCGACGAACCAGAGCGGTACAATGCCTCCAAGGAGGAGCTGCTCGCATTCTACAAGCAGATGCTGCTCATCCGCCGCTTCGAGGAGAAGGCCGGGCAGCTCTACGGGCTCGGCTTCATCGGCGGTTTCTGCCATCTCTATATCGGCCAGGAGGCCGTCGCGGTCGGCCTGCAGTCGGCGCTGGACGGTGAGAAGGACTCGGTGATCACCGGCTATCGCGACCATGGCCACATGCTCGCTTACGGCATCGATCCCAAGGTGATCATGGCCGAGCTGACCGGGCGCGGCGCAGGCATCAGCCGCGGCAAGGGCGGCTCGATGCACATGTTCTCGACCGAGAAGAAGTTCTACGGCGGTCACGGCATCGTCGGCGCCCAGGTCTCGCTCGGTACCGGCCTCGCCTTCGCGCACAAGTATAACGAGGACGGCGGCGTCGCGATGGCCTATTTCGGCGACGGCGCGTCGAACCAGGGCCAGGTCTACGAATCGTTCAACATGGCCGAGCTGTGGAAGCTCCCGATCATCTATGTGATCGAGAACAACCAGTACGCGATGGGCACCAGCGTCAATCGCTCCTCGTCCGAGGACCAACTGTACAAGCGCGGCGAGAGCTTCCGCATCCCCGGCATCCAGGTCGACGGCATGGACGTGCTCGCCTGCCGCGGCGCGGCCGAGGAGGCGCTCGCCTGGGTCCGTGCGGGCAAGGGCCCGATCATCCTCGAGATGAAGACCTATCGTTACCGTGGCCACTCGATGTCCGATCCGGCCAAGTATCGCAGCCGTGAGGAAGTCCAGTCGGTTCGCGAGAAGTCCGATCCGATCGAGGCAGTGAAGCGCGAACTCGAAAAGCTCGGCGTCAAGGAAGAGGATCTCAAGCCGATCGAGCAGGAGATCCGCCGGCAAGTCAACGAATCCGCCGATTTCGCCGAGCAGACCCCCGAACCCGACCCCGCGGAACTATACACCGACGTGCTGGTGGAGACCTATTGAGATGGCGATCGAACTCAAGATGCCGGCACTCTCGCCGACCATGGAAGAGGGCACGCTCGCCAAGTGGCTCGTCAAGGAAGGCGACACGGTGAAGTCGGGCGACATCCTCGCCGAGATCGAGACCGATAAGGCGACGATGGAATTCGAGGCAGTCGACGAAGGCACGATCGCGTCGATCGTCGTCGCCGAGGGCACCGACAATGTGAAGGTCGGCACCGTGATCGCGACGATAGCGGGCGAAGGCGAGGATGCCTCCGCACCGACGCCTGCTCCCCCGGCCGAGGCTCCGAAGGCCGAAGCGCCGGCCACCGAGCAGAAAGCGGAAGAATCCGAGGCGCCGGCGCCGAAAAAGGCCGAGAGCGGCACTTCGCAGCTCGCAAGCAACAAGGCGGCGACGGTCTCCGATCCGGCGATCCCCGAAGGCACCGAGATGGTCAAGACGACCGTCCGCGAGGCTTTGCGCGACGCGATGGCCGAGGAAATGCGCGCCGATCCGCGCGTGTTCGTGATCGGCGAGGAAGTTGCCGAATATCAGGGCGCGTACAAAGTAACGCAGGGCCTGCTCGAAGAGTTCGGCGACAAGCGCGTGATCGACACGCCGATCACCGAATATGGCTTTGCCGGCGTCGGCACGGGCGCGGCGATGGGCGGGCTGAAGCCGATCGTCGAGTTCATGACGTTCAACTTCGCGATGCAGGCGATCGACCACATCATCAACTCGGCCGCGAAGACCAACTACATGTCCGGCGGCCAGATGCGCTGCCCGATCGTGTTCCGCGGCCCCAACGGCGCCGCGAGCCGCGTCGGCGCACAGCACAGCCAGAATTACGGTCCGTGGTATGCCAGCGTCCCCGGTCTGATCGTTATCGCCCCCTATGACGCGGCCGATGCCAAGGGACTGCTCAAGGCGGCGATCCGTTCGGAAGATCCGGTTGTCTTCCTCGAGAACGAATTGCTGTACGGCCGCAGCTTCGAGGTGCCCAAGCTCGACGATCATATCCTGCCGATCGGCAAGGCGCGGATCGTGCGCGCGGGCAAGGACGTGACGATCGTATCCTATTCGATCGGCGTGGGCGTCGCGCTCGAAGCGGCCGAGACGCTGGCGGGCGAGGGGATCGATGCCGAAGTGATCGATCTGCGCACGCTGCGACCGCTGGACACCACGACCGTGCTCGAGAGCCTCAAGAAGACCAACCGCATGGTGGTGGTCGAGGAAGGCTGGCCGGTCTGCTCGATCTCGTCGGAGATCGTGGCGGTGGCGATGGAGCGGGGCTTCGACGACCTCGACGCGCCCGTGCTGCGCGTGACCAACGAGGACGTGCCGCTGCCTTATGCGGCCAATCTCGAGAAGCTCGCTTTGGTCGACGCCGCGCGCGTGGTCGCGGCCGTCAAGAAGGTGACGTACAAAGGATGAGCGAGGGGGCGGGGCGCCTGGGGTGCCCCCGTCGGCGCGTCAGCAAGTCGAGGCAGTGACGCCGCTGACCTTGTAGACACCGTTCGGATGCTGCGGGTTGGGATTGTTCTGCTCGACGCCATTGACGGTGATCTTGCTGTCGTCGCTCGTATCGCGACGATCGCGAACCATCATCGAGGCGACTTCGTTGATCTCGCTCGTCGGCGACAGCGAAGTCTTGATGAGTGGCTGATATCGATAGCGCACCTCGACGAACATGGTGACACCATCGGGCGGCGCGATGATCTGCCGGCTGGTGGGGCCAGGGCCTACGCCGTCTACGCTGGTCGCCGTGACGGGAGTGCCGTAGCTCGATGCCCAGCTGGTCATGATGCCCTGGCAACGCTGCCAGCGAATCCGGTATTTGTTCGCGGTCGTTGGGTGCGGCTCGACGCTCGATACGATCACGCGCCCATTAGCGAATAAGTTCAGCTCGCCCGCCTGGAAATTGGCGCCGATGAGCAGGTCGTTGATATCACTCTCATAGACCTTCTTGGATTCGAGCTGGCTGCCCGAACCCATGCGCGCGGAGTTGTCGGCGAGCTGAAGCGCGATCTGGCTGACGCGCATCCGGGTGATGATGTAGTTGGTCAGTTCCGCGCCGGTGAGGCTCATCGTCAGCAGGATCGGCAGCGAAAAGGCGAATTCGAGCAGCGCCAACCCGCTGGTGTCGCGGCCGAACCGCCGCGCGACCGTCCGGAACAATGTAAGTCCGTGCTTCACGTGCAGCTCCTCACCGCGGGCGTTCCCTGATCGCCATAAGGCTGATTGCGAAGGATCGTCTGGGCTCTCACCGTGGTCGTGCTCGATCCGCCGATGAAATTGTTGAGCGGAAAGAAGCGCGGATAGGTGACCGCCGCGGTGTAGAGCACCGCATCCTTGGCGCCGCCCTGATTGAGGTTGCCACCCGTCGCGTCCCATCTGCCGTTGCCGTTGGAATCCTCATAGGGTTCGCCCGGCGTGAGGCCCTGTGGGCCGTCACAGGTGCCGTTGTGATTGGTGTCGGTATAGGGTTCGAACTGGGAGTTCGCAGCCTGCGCGTAGTTGCGATACCATTGGCGCGTGATCGTGACGGTGCCGTTGTTGGCGAGTGTCTTGATCTGGTTCCTCACTTTGTCGTCGAGCGCGGTCTGCGTCGCGCCGCTGAGGCCGGACTCAAGCGTCGCGTCGCGCGCGACTTTCTGCACGACGCCTTGCAGCGCTGCGCGCATGTAGAGCGTGTGCGCCACGTCGAATGCGCCGAGAAGCAATAGCCCCATCACCGGCGCCACGATCGCGAACTCGACGATGGTGGCGCCACGCTCGTCGTGGGCGATCCGGCGCAGGTGTGAAACGGGGCAGATCACTTGGTGAGCCTCAACTGCGAGATCTGGTCCGCGATAGATTTGAAGGTGCGCTGCAGGCCGACCGAATCCGTCGCCTCGAAATATTCTCCGCCGTCCCTCGCGCAAGCCTTGAGCCGATCCACGGTCTCCTGGGCCTGCCCTTCGCCGAAATTGATCACCCAGAGCTTGATGTTCGAGTTTTTCACCCAATTGCAGACCGCGAGAAACCGCTGATTCACCTGATCGTCCAGCTGCGGCTTGGTGGGGTTCGCCGGTGTCTGACGATGATCGAAGAACGGCAGGCCATAAGCGGCATAATCGTTGTCGTTCGCGTTGGTGTCGCCGTCGGTCATGAAGATCAGGTGCCGCTCGATCTCGCCGCCATTCGGCGTGGTGGCATTCTCGTTCCTGAAAATGCCGGTCGGCGACATCAGGCGCGCGCCCCAGATCATACCGATATCGTGATAGGTATTGCCGTCCGGATTGAGCGAGTTGACGTAGTTCTGGAACGTCGTCGCACTCGCCCAGGTCTGGAGCTTGCGCGCTTCCGTGGGGCAGTAGAATCTCGAACCATTTCTGTAGTCGTTTGGCGTGGTTTCGCTTGAAGTGGCGTTGTTCCACCCCGCGGTTCCATACCATGAACCGGGCCAGCTGGTCGCGTTATACTCTGCTCCGTCGGTGGATGCGCGCGTGAAGATCAGCTGCGGCAATGCGGGCTTCCAACGCGACTCGTCGTCGAACGGCACCAGATCGATGTTGAGATCGAGCGCATCCGTCGGGATCGGATCGTAATCGGTGACGTCGTTCGGAGTCGACCGCTCCTCGATGCACCCGGACCAGGTGATCGTCGCCTGCGGGATGTCCTTTCCACCGATGCCGGTCACGGGATCCGCGATCGAAGGCGTATCAGGATCCGCAGTCGAGCTCGGCATGGTGAAGCTGTTGTTCCAGCTGCTGCCACCGGCCTTGAGCCCGCTAACGTCGACCGGAAGCGCGCCATAAGTCCAGTTTGCGAACTTTTCCTCATAATAGGTAGTCTTGGTCGTCTTCTTGCGGCGGCAGCTCTTCTTGTTGTCGCTGCCACCGGTCGAGCGGTCGGGTGCATTGCCCCAGCTCTCGGTCGAGTTCGATCCCGATGACCAGCCCCATTCGCCGTTCGAGGTGTTATCAGTGGCAGATCCGTCGCTCGGAAAGCTCGACTCGATCGTGGGTGTAGGGGCGGGGCCGCCCGAATTGGCGGGAGTCGGAGTGAAGGAACCAAAGGACTGGTTGTTCATGAATTTGAGGCAGTCGCTCTGGGTAAGCGAGCCACCGCCATAGCTTTCCCAGCGCGTCTCGGTCTTCTGGGGCGGAACGGCAAGGTGCGGCACGCGCGTCTGATACGTCCAGCTGTCGACGAAATAGTCGTTGGGCAACAGCCTGCCGACGTTCACATTGGTCGAATAGGGTACGAAGCCGAAGCGGATCTGCACCTGACTGCCCGTGCCGCCGCTCGGCTCGTCGCCATCGCAATCGACATCCGGTACGTCGAGCCGCGCCACGATTTGATAGAAGCATTTCACCGCCGTGCGCAGCGCGGCGATGCGCGAGTTCGCATTGCCGTTGCAGCTGCTGTCGCCGTTCGGGCACCAGTTCATCGAACCCGTGGTATCGAGCACGAACATCACATCGGTGTTCGGCAGCCGCATTTCGGCGTCGCAAGTGACGCTGAGCGTCTCGTTGGTCTTGCCGAAGATGCGCATCAACGTCATCGGCACCGTCGCCGATGCCGTTCCGGTCACTTTGCCGGCGGACTGGGTGAAGGTTTTGACGACCGTATTCGGATCGACGCCATAGGCGTCCTTGTTGTAATTGGCGTCGAAGAACTTCTTGGCCGTGTTCTCGGGATAATTGGGGTCACCGTTGACGGTCTGGACCCAGTTGCCGCCGCCCATCGCCTTGCGGCCGGCGAGCGCGCCGGCGTCGCAACCATGTTGCAGGCGCGTCTTGACGATGTACATGCGGCTGATGTCGATACCGCCGCCAACCATCCCCGCGAGAGGAATCAATGCCATTGTCATGATCGCCAGCGTGTTGGCACGCGTATCGCGGGCGAACCTCGTCAGGAACGCCTCTGCCTGCGCCAGGCTATGCCGTTTGCCCACCATCTTTGCGACCCCGGTCCCCGATCAACGCGGCATCATGCCGCCCGCACAGCTAACACCCCATAAAACGAGCTGGTTAACACCGGGCTTATGGGCGCCACGGGAATGACCGGAGCGTCGGGAGGAAATCCGGAACGCGCGCTCGCGCTCTCTTATGCGCCGCGGGCGGGACGGGCCGCGCTGGAGGCGCTGCTCGCGCTCGACGACGCGCTGGCGCAACTGCTGCGGACGACGCGCGAACCCGCTTTGGGCCAGTTGCGGCTCGCCTGGTGGCGCGAGGCGCTGGCCAGGCTGGACAGCGAGGCCGCTCCGGCGGAGCCGGTGCTGCAGGCACTGGCGCGCGAGATGCTGCCCAAAGGCGTGCGTGGCGCCTCGCTGGTACCGATCGTGCACGGATGGGAAGTGCTGGTCGAGGAAGAGGCGCTCGATCGCGACGCTCTGCGACGATTCGGCGAAGGGCGCGGGGGATTGTTCGTAGTGGCCGGGACGGCGATGGGCGCCGCGCCGAGCGATCCGCTCGCCGCGGCGGGGCAGGGCTGGGCGCTGGCCGATCTAGCGCGCCACCTCCGGGCGCCCGACGAGGCCGCGGAAGCGCGCGACATCGCTGCGCCGCTGCTGAAAGAGGCCCTGTCGAGACGTTGGAGCCGCAACGGCCGGGTGCTTGGGGCTTTCGCGCATCTGGCCCGACTGGATCTGCGCGTGCCGGCAGGCGAGGCGCCGCCTGTCGGCGCCCCGCACCGGGTCGGCCGGCTATTCTGGCATCGCCTCACCGGCAGGTAGGGGCTTGCCAGTGCGCGTGACGCGCGTAGCTTGTTTCCTCCGGCTCTCGGGGGAGACGTTCGATGTGGCGCTATTTCGTCGGCGCGGGTGCGGCACTGGTGCTGGGGCTCGCTGGTCTGTTCCTGCTTCGCGGCTCCGCCGCACCACCTGTGAAGCTGCCCGGCGCGCCGGCGGCACACGTTGCGGCAGCCGCGGCCGAAGACCCGCTTCCCCCGGAGGCGCCGGGCGCCACCGCGAAGACACGCGAGCAGAAGCGCTTTGATCGCTATGACAAGGACCGCAACGACGCGGTGACTCGCGAGGAATATCTCCTGTCGCGGCGGAAAGCCTATGCGAAGCTCGACGCCAACCATGACGGGCGGCTCGACTTCGAGGAATGGGCGGCGAAGACCACGACCAAGTTCGCCGGCGCCGATGCCGACAAATCGGGCGCCCTGAGCCGCACCGAGTTCCTCGCCACCGCACCCAAGGCGCGTCCCGGCGCCAGGCCGCGATGCGTGTGTCCCGCGGCTCCCGCGAAGGAAGAGGCCGAGGACTAGGCCGGCAGCCAGCCGCTGAACGCCGCGCGGGCGCGGCTGGTGTACATCAGCTTGCGATCGGCCTTTTTCGAGCGGCCCTCGATCGGCGGGAACAGCCCGAAGTTTACGTTCATCGGCTGATAGGTCTCGACCTCGGCCTCGCCGGTGATGTGCGCGAGCAGCGCGCCGAGGGCAGTCTCGCGCGGCGGGGGGGCGAGCGTCCGGCCGGCGAGTTCGGCGGCGGCGAAGCGGCCTGCGAGCAGCCCGATCGCGGCGCTTTCGACATAGCCTTCGCAACCGGTGATCTGACCGGCGAAGCGGATGTTCGGGCGTGCCTTGAGCCGCAATGTCGGATCGAGCAGCTCGGGCGACTTGATGAAGGTGTTGCGGTGCAGGCCGCCCAGCCGCGCGAACTCGGCCTTTTCGAGTCCGGGGATGGTGCGGAACAGTTCGACCTGCGCGGCGTATTTCAGCTTGGTCTGGAAGCCGACCATGTTCCACAGGGTGCCCGAGGCATTATCCTGGCGGAGCTGGACCACCGCATGGGGCCAGCGCCCGGTGCGCGGATCATCGAGGCCGACGCCCTTCATCGGGCCGTAGCGGAGCGTATCGACGCCGCGTTCGGCCATCACTTCGATCGGCATGCAGCCTTCGAAATAGGGGACGTTTTCCCACTCGCGGAACTCGGTCTTCTCGCCGGCGAGCAGGCCGGCGTGGAAGGCGAGATACTCGTCCTTCGACATCGGGCAGTTGATGTAGTCCTTGCCCGAGCCCCCGGGACCAATCTTGTTCCAGCGCGACTGATACCAGGCGGTGGTGAAGTCGATGCTCTCGAAATGGACGATCGGGGCGATCGCATCGAAGAAAGCGAGCGCTTCCTTGCCCGTGGCGGAGCCGATGCTCTCGGCGAGGCCGGGCGCGGTGAGGGGGCCGGTGGCGACGATCGTAAGGCCTTCGGCGGGGAGCTGGTCCACCCGCTCGCGGACGATGGAGATGTTGGGATGCGCCTCGAGCGCGGCGGTGACGCCGGCCGAGAAGCCGTCGCGGTCGACGGCCAGCGCCGAGCCGGCGGGAACCTTGTGCACGTCGCCCTGGGTGAGGATCAGCGAGCCGAGATCGCGCATTTCCCGATGGAGCAGGCCGACGGCGTTGCGCTCGGCATCGTCCGAGCGGAACGAGTTGGAGCAGACGAGCTCGGCGAGGCTGTCGGTGTGGTGGGCGGGGGTCATATGGCCCGAGCCGCGCATTTCCGAGAGCTTTACCTTGTGCCCGGCCTGAGCGAGCTGCCATGCGGCTTCGGAGCCGGCGAGGCCGCCGCCGATGATGTGGATGTCATGAGTCACGGCGGCCGCATAGCCCGATGCGGGCCCCATGACAAAGCCTGCCGCCTTGCTATGCTCGGCGCATGGAGACCCGTGCCGCCCGCTTGCTCTTCCTCGCCGCCCTGATCGCGGGGGGCAGCTATTACGCCACGCACTGGATCACCGTCGCGCCGGCGGTCGACGTCATCTGGAAAGGTGCCGGGGTAGGGCTGCTCGCGCTCTGGGCGGCATTGCAGGCGCGGTCGACCGACGGCTGGCTGATCGCGGCGGCGCTGGCGCTGGGCGCGGTCGGCGACGTGCTGCTCGAGACGCATGGGCTGACGATCGGGGCAGTCGCCTTCCTTGCCGGGCATGTCGTCGCGGCGACGCTGTACCTGCGCAACCGGAGCGGTCCGATTCTGCAGGTCCTGATCGTGACGGCGCTGGTCGGCGCCGCGCCCGCTTCGCTCGTGATACCGGCCGCTGATCTGCCCGGGGTCTTGTTGTATGCCACTGCCCTCGGCGCGATGTGCGGGGCTGCATGGGCAAGCCGCTTTCCGCTTTGGACAGTCAAGCTCGGTGCTTTGCTCTTCGTCATCTCGGACATGCTCCTCTTCGCGCGAATAGGGCAATGGGCGGGCAATCCGCTGCCGGGGCTGCTCATCTGGCCGACCTATTTCGCCGGACAGGCGTTGATCGCCTGGGGCGTGGTGCGGAGCCTGCGGACATGAGGATCTTCACGATCGGCTATGAGGCGACGACGATGGCCGAGTTCATCGCGGCGCTGCAGAAAGCCGGTGTCGAGCGCGTGATCGACGTGCGCGCCGTCCCGCTCTCGCGACGCCCGGGCTTCTCGAAGAACGTGCTCGCCGCCAGCCTGAAGGAGGCGGGGATCGATTATGTCCTCCTCAAGAATCTCGGCACCCCCAAGCCGGGGCGCGACGCGGCCAAGAAGGGCGACGTCGCGACACTGGAGCGGGTGTACGAAACCCAGCTCGGGCTGCCCGAGGCGCAGGCCGAGGCGGCGCAGATGCGCGCGCTCGCCGCGGAGAAGCCGAGCGCCCTCGTCTGCTTCGAGCGCAACCCCGAACATTGCCACCGCACCCTGCTGCTCGCGGCGGAGGGCGAGGGCGCCGAAATCGTGGACCTTTTTCCCTGAGGAGTGATGCCATGCTCGACCATGTCGGTTTCGCCGTCTCGGACCTCGCGCGATCCAGCGCCTTCTACGCCGCCGCGCTCGCCCCCTTGGGCGTGGCCGAATTGATGCGCGTCACCCCCGAACAGACCGAGGCGGGCGGCACCGCGATCGGATACGGCAAGGACGGCAAGCCGTTCTTCTGGATCGGCGACAACGAGGCCGTGGGGCAGGGCACGCATATCGCCTTCACCGCCGACAGCCGCGCGCAGGTCGACGCGTTCCACAAGGCGGCGCTGGCGGCAGGCGGCACCGATCACGGCGCCCCGGGCATCCGCGCGCATTACCATCCCGATTATTACGCCGCCTTCGTGCTCGATCCCGACGGGACCAATATCGAGGCGGTGTCCCACCGGCCCGAATGAGGCGAAAAGGCGGGGCGGCCGGAGCCGCCCCGTAGTTCGGGGAGAGCCGGCGCGGAAGGAGGGGACCTGACGCCGGCACGAGCGGCACTGGACGCGCTGTGTTACAGGCATATTGCACTTTGTTGCAGCGCGGCTGCACCGCCCCTGCACCGCCCGCTTTGTAGGAGTTGCGCGGCTTAACTTCGCACTTTTCCCGCGAATCGTGAACAAAAGTTGCGGGCGCGCGCAATTTCATAACCCGGTGATCCGCGGCATCGGACGCGGCCGGCGCGGCGGCGGCAGCTCGCGATCCTGCTCGGCGGCGGGGCGCGGCGGCCGGTCGGCGGGACCATAGGGATCGAGCAGGCCGAAACGGCGAAACCCGTCGGGCCCCTCGCCATCGGGCGGATCGCGCGGCACCTTGCCGCAGCAGGCGCATCCCACCGAGGCGTTGAGCTGCGCCGGGCTGGGCCATTCCGCCGGGCCCTTTTCGAAGAGCGCCTCGAGCGACATGGCGAGGTGGTGGGTGCGTTCCGCGATGCGCAGCTCGTGATCGTACGCGGCGCCTTCATTGTAGCGCCGCCATGCACCCAGCGCGTTCATCGCGACCCGAGTGTTGAACCTCTCGCGCCAGCCGACGATCATCCCGCGGCGAATGATCGGCTCGCGCTCGGGCTCGATCGACGCGGGCAGCGCCGCCTCCATCTGGAGCTGGAGCCCGTGGCGCAGCGCGAGATCCCAGGCATGCGCGAAGCTGAAGGTCCAGCCGGGGCCGAACGCGGCGAGCTGATCGGGCGGAAGCGGGACATCGACCAGCCGGTTGGCGGTGCACGCGGCGCGGGCGCGAAGGCCATAGGCCGAGCGCGCGCTCATCCCCACCGACGCCGCCGCGGCCCGCACCACGCCGGTGCGCGCGAGCGCGGCGATGAATGCGACCTGCCGCTCCGCGGTCCAGCCGCTCGCGCGGGTGCGGGCGAGGGGGACGGGGGTGAAGCGGAGGAGGAGGGCGGGGTCCTCCGGTGGTGGCTGCGACTCGAACATATAGAGAACATCGCATTTTTGAAGCTTGTAGGAAAGGGCTGGCTTGAGTCATATCGCAAAATAGGGGGTATACGACTTGACTGGTTTCCGCTGGCTTCATTTAAGCGATCTTCACGTAGGCGTTGGCACCCAAGATTGGTTGTGGCCTCGGTTCAAGACGAAGTTTTTAGACGACCTCTCGAGACTATTTGAGAGCACAGGTCCGTGGGACGCGGTACTTTTCTCCGGAGATTTGACGCAGCAAGCGCAAAGAGAGGAATTTGATCGACTAGATCAAGTTCTGGAGGAGTTGTGGAATCGCTTCAGAGTTTTAGGGGCCTCTCCGACTCTCGTGACAGTTCCAGGGAATCACGATCTTGTTTGGCCGGCGCCGCTAGATGCGGTTATGCTCCAACCTTATTGGCAGGCTGAGGTATTGCGAAACGGGCTTTTCGATGGATCTGCATTTAAACAAACGAGCGTTATTGAAGCCGCGTTTGCAGCGTACCGCGACTGGCGCGCCCTCCAGATTAAAAGCGGTCGCCACGCGCTACCAATGAAGGATGGCGTCATGCCCGGCGACGCGAGTTATCGAATTGCGTTCGATGCTGGGCACGTTGGCATTGTCGCCCTGAATTCCACTTGGCTTCACCTCGCCAAGGGCAACTTTCAAGGCTCTCTTGCGGTTGATGTGCGTCAGTTGCTTGCAGTTACGGATCAAGATGCAGATGAATGGTGCAATCAGAACGACGGCAATTTACTGATGACGCACCACCCAACAGATTGGCTACATCCAGAGGCTCGCGATCATTGGAGAAGTGACATAAACCCTCCAGGTCGATTTGATCTTCATCTGTTCGGTCATATGCACGAACAGGATTTTGCAACGGTTTCCCGTGGGGGCGGAGGAGAGAGCCGGAACGCTCAGGCTTCGGCGCTGTTCGGTTTAGAATATCTTTCAGACAGGAATACTCAACGAATCCAAGGCTATTCGGCTAATTGTCTACTCAACAAGGGTAACGACCGCGAAATTACCGTCTGGCCACGGGTGCTGACTAAACTTAGAGATGGCAGTCAGGATCTCACGCCTGATATCGCACTCGGTCTAAAAGATGGCGTGTCCTTTACGAAGCGCTATCCGCGCACCGATGCCAATGAGAAATCGGCCAGTACCTCGATTAACGAAAGCACGCCTTCGGTAACGCTAGAGCGGTCCGCAGCGAATATTGCGAGTGAATTGGAAAAGATCAGATATTTCATTTCGAATGAACCCGCTCATAGATCTGTGCGACGGCTAGAACTCCATCGAGTGGCCGGTGCACTGGAGCATACTCGCATCGCTTGGATTGCGGCTGATTGGGGTATGGGTGAAGATGGATTTCTGTCGGCGGTCCAGGCTCATTTCAACGAAATTGGTATGAAGACTTACCGCTTTGATTTATCAGAATACCAAACTCGCGAACAGTTTCTCAATGATTCCCAAACACGCTTCGGTGCAAGTTTTGAAACGCTTTGCGAGAACATTTCAACGGTCGGCCCTTCCTATGTTCTATTCAACGATGTTCCTGTTGGTCGTTCCACAGCGCCAGGCGAGATGCCGGTCGAACACGATATCGAAGCGCTAGCTAAAATCCTTACGGAGTTTGCGAGCGGCACGAAGGTGTTGCTTCGAGCGCAACGGCCCCCGCGCAATGGGCCCCAGTTTGTGGTTGCGGAGCTTAAGGCGCTCGATGAGGCAGACGTCGCAATCTACCTACGCGACAGCGATCAGGCAGGCGACGCGCTGAGCAAGCCGGAGAAGGTCAGTCAGATTTTTCGTCTCACGGACGGCGTCCCGTCCCGAATAGACAACGCTCTGCGCGAATTGGAGGTGACCTCACTAGACGATCTGCTCAGCGCTAACAGTGATCTTGGCTCAACGGCGCTGACAGTTTTAGCGCCGCAAGCACTTGTTAGCGCCGTCGGGGAACTCGAGGCTTCAGCCGACTTGGCGGAACAACGAGCATTTGATTTGCTGAAGGCAATCGCTGCTTTGCCCGCAGGTGAACAACTGTCTCAAATCGCTCGACTGAATGGTCCAATACCCTTTCGGCCTGCTCATGCGATCGATCTTACCAGTCGCGCCCTGCTTGACAGTGCCCCACTTATGGCCCTTGGCGCGGAAGAGAATGCAACCTCAAAGGCGCTCGTCGTGCCCCGACCGGTCCGGGAATACGTTCGTAGCCGACTTAGCGAGGCTGAAGTACGGTCTCTCGATCGGAAATTGCTGACGCTGTATTTTGGTGAAGGTTGGAATAAAGGAAAAATTTCTGGCTCACGAGCGGGAAGATGCGCAAGCAACTCCTTGTGCCCAATGCACGAAATAGTAAATGCTAACACTCTGATTGTTCGATATCTCAGGCGTGCGGTAGAGGATGAATCGTCGGATAATATTGATACCGCAGTTGCCCTTGCCTCTGCATTTATTGAATGCTTAAGCAATGGTAGTCATTATAGGGGCGCACTTTCCCTATGCGATGATGCAATGCATCTTATCCCAAAAGAAAATCGCGAACGCCAATTAACAATACTTCAGTATGAAAGGGCGCGCGCTCTGCGCATGACGAACAATTTGGAGGAGGTCCGCGATGCACTCGAGGCGCTTGATTATAATTATCTATCTCAATATCAGCGCCAGAGCGCCAAGCTGAATCTGGCCCTTGCATACAGGTCGCTTAGCAAAGCAGACGACGCAAAGCGTGTCGCGCGCGATTGTATTGCAATAGATCGGAAATCCGCACTTGCGCTCCAAGCCGAATCGATTGTGGCAACCCAGATCGCTGATTCCAACGCGCGAGTTGCGAAGCTTACAGCCCTGAGAGCCAAAAGTGATCGTCAAAAATCTGCAATAACAACAAATAACATTGCACTTAACCTATCTGACGAAGCTGAAAATCGCCAAGATTTCGAAGAAGCTCGGCGTCTTTTGCGTGAGGTGGTGGATCGTGCGCGCCGTGAGGGGGATTTCTACAATGGAGCGCGGGCCATTGCGAATTTGGCGAAGCTCCATCCACTAGATGCGCCATTTGCCGCAGCAGACAAAATTCGCCTTATCGATGCCTATCATTTCGCACACAACGAGCGCCGGGGGGTGTTATTTGACCAATGCCACGAAGCGCTTTGGAACGTTTTCGAAAGGGAACAAGACATTGGTAACTTGCTCAGCTTGTTTCGCCATAGCTCGTTTATTTGGAGAATTAACGGCCGTGAGAAACGAGAGATCCAGTATATAGAGCGACTGCGAGCACTCAGAGGTAGAATGCTCCAGCCTTCTCGCGATCGGGAATATTTCTACGTCCGAGTGACCATTATTCTTGGGATCCAGCCCGGAGGAGAGGCGCGGGTGCTGCCAAACTAGAGCGATGGGCATGCAGCTTAGAAAGAGTGACCGCCCTTAGCTCCGGATCATGGTCATGCGTTCGCCGCCACATATGTCCATCTAAGCCGCCTTCCTTCGCTCCGCCATCTCCGCATTCAGCATCTCCGCCAGCAGGAATGCCAGTTCCAGCGACTGCCCCGCGTTCAGCCGCGGGTCGCAGTGCGTGTGGTAGCGGTCGGCGAGCGACTGCTCGGTGACGTCGATCGCGCCGCCGGTGCATTCGGTGACGTTCTGGCCGGTCATCTCGGCGTGGATGCCGCCGGCGAAGGTGCCCTCGGCGCGGTGGACGGCGAAGAAGCCGCGGACTTCGGCGAGGATGCGCTCGAAGGGGCGGGTCTTGTAGCCGTTGGCGGCCTTGACGACGTTGCCGTGCATCGGGTCGCAGCTCCACACCACCGGATGCCCCTCGCGCTTGACCGCGCGGACGAGGGCGGGGAGGCCCTTCTCGATCTTGTCGTGGCCGTAGCGGGTGATGAGGGTCATGCGGCCGGGGACGCGCGCGGGGTTGAGCGTGTCGAGCAGGCGGAGCAGGGCGTCGGGCTCTAGGCTGGGGCCGCACTTCATCCCGATCGGATTGCCGATGCCGCGCAGGAACTCGACATGCGCGCTGCCCTCGAAACGGGTGCGGTCGCCGATCCACAGGAAATGCGCGCTGGTATCGTACCAGTCGCCGGTGAGGCTGTCCTGCCGAGTGAGCGCCTGCTCATAGGGGAGGAGCAAAGCCTCGTGGCTGGTGTAGAATTGGGTGCCCTTCAATTGGGGGACGGTGTCGGGGTTGATCCCGCACGCCTCCATGAAATCGAGCGACTCGCCGATGCGGTCCGCCACGTCGGCGAACTTCTTCGACCAGGGGCTGCGGCCCATGAAGTCGAGCGTCCATTTGTGGACCTGGTGGAGATTGGCATAGCCGCCGGTGGCGAAGGCGCGCAGCAGGTTGAGCGTCGCGGCGGACTGGCTGTAGCCCTGCACCATGCGCTGCGGATCGGGGATCCGGGCGGCGGGGGTGAAGGCGATGTCGTTGACGTTGTCGCCGCGGTAGCTGGGGAGCTCGACGCCGTCGATCGTCTCGGTATCGGCGCTGCGCGGCTTGGCGAACTGGCCGGCCATGCGGCCGAGCTTCACCGTGGGAAGCTTCGACGCGAAGGTGAGGACCACCGCCATCTGGAGGATGACGCGGAAGGTGTCGCGGATGTTGTTCGGGTGGAACTCGGCGAAGCTCTCGGCACAGTCGCCGCCCTGGAGCAGGAAGGCCTCGCCGCGCGAGACGCGGGCGAGCTCGGTGGTGAGCTCGCGCGCCTCGCCGGCGAAGACGAGCGGAGGATAGTTGGCGAGCTGCGTCGTGGCGGCGTCCAGCGCAGCCTTGTCGGGGTAATTGGGGAGCTGGCGGGCCTCGGCCTGGGTCCAGCTGTCGGGGGTCCAGCCCATGGGTTGCTCCAGGTTGCGGACATGGACGTACCAGTCCTGGTGGTGGGCGATGCCGTTGGCGGCGATCTGGTTGAGCACGGCGGCGGAGGCGCGCTTGCCGTCCTCCTCCCAGCCCTGGACTGTGGAGCCAGGGGTGTCGAACCAGGCGCCGAAAGCGGCGCGGGAAAGGGCGCGTTCCTCACGGAAGCGGCGGATCTTGGAACCTGCGAGCGTCGTCATGATGCGGGTGCCTTACCCCCATGGGGTAAATGATGGCAAGCGGGAAAATTACCCGGGCGGGGTAAAGTTTGGCGGCCCGGACCGAAGTGCGCGGCCTTGCGTTGATGCCGCGAAGGAGACGGCCATGGACGGCGTGCACGCTATCGACGACGAACTCGACCGCGAGTTCATGCTCGACGAGGAAGCCGAGCAGGAGAAGGGCGATTCCGAATATGTCGCCGATCCGCGTGCGCTTTTCGGATCGGAAGCGGCGCGGGCGATGCTGGTGGTGCTGACGCGGCGGCTGGGGCCGGACTTCGCGCGCGCGGTGAGCGACGAGATGGCGTCGCGGACCTTCTCCTACCAGGCGGGCTGCCCCGACGACCGCAGCGACGGCAAGGCGATGGAGTATCTGCTCCGGGACGCGTTCTGGGACAAATTGTTCGCGATGACGAAGCCGGCTCAATAGCCGGCGGTGGCGAAGCCGGGTCAGTAGCCGGCGGCGAGATCGACTTCGTTCTGGAGCGGACGGCCTTCGAGGAAGGCGCGGAGGTTCTCGACGAAGAGATTGGCGGCGCGGACGAACATGCGCGTCTGGCTGCGGCCCGAGAGGTGCATCGAGAGGATGATGTTGGGCGTGCTCCACAAGGGATGCTCGGGCGGTAGCGGCTCGGGCGTGACGGTGTCGAGGAACGCGCCGGCGATGCGGCGCTTGGTGACCGCCTCGATCAGGGCGTCCTGATCGACCAGCTCGCCGCGGCCGACATTGATGATCCACGCCGAGGGCTTCATCGCCTTGAGCTCGTCCTCGCCGATCATCGCGCGGCTCTCCGGCGTCGCGGGGGCGGCGAGGAAAACCCAGTCGAACTCGCCCAGGCGATCGCGCCATGCGTCGGGCTGGATCGTGCCGGGAGCGCCGGTGCGGGTGACGCCGGTGACGGTGACGCCGAAGCCGGCGAGGCGCTCGCCGATGAGGCGGCCGATCGTGCCGTAGCCGATGACCAGCGCGTTGGTCTCGAACAGCTCGAGCTTGCCGGGCGCGTCGAACGGCCATTCGCGCGTGTCGGCGATGCGGACGACTTGGTCGTAACGCTTGGCGGCGACGAGCGCGCCCATCACGGCATATTCGGCGACGGTGTGCGCGTTGACGCCGCTGCCGTTGGTGACGCGGGTGCCGCGCGCGAGGAGCTGCGCCTTGTCGAGCCGATCCAGCCCCGCATAGATGGTCGACAGCCATTTGAGCTTGCGCCCCGCAGCGACGGCGCGGGCCCATTCGGGCGGCTTGTTGATGTCGACCCAGCCGATATCGGCATCGGCGACCATCTCCGCGGCTTCGTCGGCGGAGGCGAACCAGTGCACGTCCAGCCCCGCGGGAAGCCGCGGCTCGATCAGCGGCCGGGCAAGCGCGGGGAGGACGACCTTCATCAGGCGAAGCGGCGGGCGTAGCGGTGGTCGAACTCGGCGTCGGACATGATCAGATAGCGGACGGTGTCGATGAACGCCCAGACGCTGGTGACGAGCAGGCCGACGATGGTCGCCGAAATGACGATCATCAACACCGCGCTGCCGTTCCGGCCGAGGTAGAAGCGATGGATGCCGAGCACGCCGAAGAAGAAAGCGAGCAAGGCGGCGACATATTTGTTGCGGTCGTTGGACGGCGCCTGGCGGGCCGCGCCGACCGAGGCGGTGTCCGAATCGGGCAGGCGGAAGATGCGCAGCGCGCGCGTCCCCTCGATCGCGAAATCGATCCGCGCGCCCACGGCCGGGCCCCTGGCGTCGCTCCAGTCGTCCGGCCTGAACGTGTAGCGATGGCCGTCCTCGCCCGAAATCTGGCCCTCCCCGCTGGTGCGATCGACGCCGAGTACCTGTCCCCGCATTTTACTACCCCGTGTTGATCTGCCGCTTTTGGCGAAGGCGGGGGTGGGAACGCAAGGGGGTGGGCGTCTCTTTTCCGTATAACCCCGTCACCCCCGCGAAAGCGGGGGCCCATCTCCTGCACATCCCGCATACGACACAGCCGTGATTACCCGTGGCCTCTCCCCGAGATGGGCCCCCGCTTTCGCGGGGGTGACGGTAAGGAGGAGAGGGGGAGGAATTAAAGCGCCGGTTTCCAGTCCCAGCCGAGGGGATCGCCGTCCATGACTTCCACGCCGGCGGCGGCGAGTTCGTCGCGGATCGTGTCGGAGCGTTGGAAATCCTTCACCACGCGGGCCTGCTGGCGCTCGACGAGGCGGTCGCTGATCTCGTTGGGAGTGAGAGTCGCATTGGCCGGGCGGACGCGCAGCTCCTCGCGGGTGAGGTTCAGCAGGTTGAGGCCGAGCACTGCGTCGAATTGGGCGAGCGCGGCGAGACGGTCGGCGGGGGACAGCTTCTTCTCGGCGAGCAACTCGTCGAGGATGGGCAACGCCTTCGGGGTGTTGAGATCGTCCGCGACGGCATCATCGAGCCGATCGAGCCATGCCTGAGGCGAGGTGCCTTCACCCTCGGCCTTCGCCTTGAGCGCCGTCACCGACATCACCAACCGCTTGAGCCGCGTGAGCGCGGCGGCGAGGTTTTCGGCGGAGAATTCCAGCTCGCTGCGATAATGCGCCTGGAGGCAGAGCAGGCGATAGGCGAGGGGATGCACGCCCGCGTCGATCAACGACTGGAGCGTCGTGAAGCCGCCCTTCGACTTGGACATCTTGGCGCCGCGGTCGACGAGGAAATTGTTGTGCATCCAGAAATGCGCGCCAGTGAAGCCAGCGTTTTCCGGGCAGCCGCAAAAGGCCTGGTTCTGGGCGATCTCGTTGGGATGGTGGATCTCGCGGTGATCGATCCCGCCGGTGTGGATGTCGAACGGCGCGCCGAGATATTTGAGGCTCATCACCGAGCATTCGAGGTGCCAGCCGGGAGCGCCCTTGCCCCAGGGGGAATCCCATTCCATCTGGCGCTGCTCGCCGGGGGGCGACTTGCGCCAGATCGCGAAGTCCTGCGGGTGGCGCTTGCCTTCGACCGCCTCGATCCGTCCCTCGCGCGTATCGTCCTGCGATCCGGCGAGCTTGCCGTAATCGGGGACAGTGGTGCTGTCGAAATAGAGGCCGGTATCGAGCTCGTAGCAATGTTCCGGCGCGATCTTCTTCGCGAAGTCGATCATCTCGCCGATATGATCGGTCGCGACCGACCAGCGTGAAGGCTCGCGGATGTTGAGATCGGCGATGTTCGCCTTGAACGCCGCGGTGTAGTGCGCGGCGACGTCCCAGATGCTCTTGGCCTGGGCTTTCGCCGCCGCTTCCATCTTGTCGTCGCCGGCATCGGCGTCGCTGGTCAGATGGCCGACATCGGTGATGTTGATGACGTGGGTGAGGGAGTACCCCTTCCACGTCAGCACCCGGCTCAGCGTGTCGGTGAAGACATAAGCGCGCAGGTTTCCGAGATGGGCGTAATTGTAGACCGTGGGGCCGCAGGAATAGACGCGGACGCCTTTGGCGGGATCGAGCGGCTGGAACGCCTCGAGGCTGCGGGTGAGGGAGTTATAGAGCGTGAGGGGGGCGGACATGGCGACGGGCCATAGCGGCTCTGGTTTGTCCCGTCATCCCGGCGAAAGCGTGGGTGACGATGGGCGAACAGGCTATCACTTCTCCCTCTCCCCGCTTGCGGGGAGAGGGCAGGGGAGAGGGGGGTGCCGAGGGTGCATCGCGCTTGCCCCTCTCCCTGACCCTCTCCCCGAAGGGGAGAGGGAGATTTAGTTCACACCGTCTCTTCCTGGCCGATCGCGGCACGAACCATCGCGTTCCAGACCTGGGCGGGATCGCCGCCCGCGGTGCGGCCGGCCTCGACCATCTCGGGCGTTGGCTCGCGCAATGTTCGGAGTACTGCCATCGCGCGGGGGACCTCCTGTTCCCAGACGGCGTCGACTGCGATGCCTACGCTCGGATCGCCGCCTTCACCATTGATGCTGAGTGCCTCCGCGGCGATCGCGCGGGCGATTCGCTCGACGGGCGAAGTCACGGATAGGTCGGTCATTGCGGTTGCTCCTGGCGCGGGTCTCGCGACATGCAACGCGCGCGTACAAGCCGCGTTCCGGGTAGCGCGGATGCGTCAGGCCGCGAGCGGAGAGTGCGCCGGCGCCGTATGGGTTCGAGCAACGCCGTTGCCCGACAAGCCGCCGGCAATCAGCGGCAACGCCGTACCGCAAAAGGCGCATTCGGCGGTAAGTCGTCCGATCATCCAGTGCGACCGGCCGCAGCCGGGGCAATGATTGGTCTCCTGCGGCCGATACGCGATGCGATAGCCGGTATGCGCCTGGCGGATGCCGAAATCATACATTCGTCGTCTCCCGGTAACCGCCTGCGAAAACGAGTCGGATTCAGGCCTTGTTCCGTATCCGGGTCGGAACGCACGCGACGAGGCGTGCTTTTTCGCCGTTGAGTTACGCAAAAGCCACAGTCGATGAACGGCGGCTAACGGACGCATTCAGCCTCATTGCATGTCCGGCATGGCAGAGGAGTCGGCATGTGGAGGCAACCAAGGCCCCCGAAGGAGGATGAAATGATCAAGTCCCTGTTCACCGCCGCGCTCGCCGCGACCGTCACCCTCGGCGGAATGGCTGCCACCCCCGCCGCCGCGCAGGATTATGGCCGTGGCTATTATGAGCGCGACTATCGCGACTATCGCGACGACGGCTATCGCGGCGACCGCGGCTATCGTGAGGATCGCGGCTATCGTCGTGATTATCGCGGCTATCGTAACCGCGGCTATCGCCGCTGCTCGAGCGGCACCACGGGGACCATCCTCGGCGCGGTTGCCGGCGGCCTGCTGGGCGGCGAGATCGGCCGCGGCAGCTCATGGAGGGGCCGGAGCACCACCGGCACGATCATCGGCGCGGGCGCCGGCGCATTGCTCGGCCGCGAAGTGGACGGCGGCGATTGCCGCAGCCGTCGCCGCTAAGCGGCGCGCAAGCCGAAACACGAAGGGCGTCCGCTGCGAAGCGGGCGCCCTTTTCGTTCCGATCGTGCTGGAAGCGCTGGAGGCCCGACCGGGAATCGAACCCGGGTGCAAGGATTTGCAGTCCTCTGCGTCACCACTCCGCCATCGGGCCTCGAAAGCGAGGGCGCGAAATGCGCGAGGGGTGTGGCGCTGTCAACATAGTTTCAAAATGATCCCGGCCTCGCTTGGCGGCGACGCTGCAGCGCGATAGAAGCGCAGCAACGTCAACAAGTGTATTGCGCAACTAATACGGTTGTGCGACAGAGCCGGAGTGATGATGACCCTTCAGGTCGATCCCGCGCCCGTCGAAGCGAACCGCTTCGAAGCGATGCGCCATGCGATGGTCGCGAGCCAGCTGCGGACCAACGCAGTCAATGACTCGCGCGTGGTCGAGGCGATGGCGCGTACCCCACGCGAAAATTTCCTGCCGCCCGAGCATCGGGGTCTCGCGTATCGCGACACGCTGTTGCCGCTCGCCGGCGGGCGCCGCCACAATTCGCCGCTCGCCACCGGGCGGCTGCTGACCGAGGCGCAGGTGCGCGCCGACGATCATGTCCTGCTGATCGGGGCGGCGGGGGGCTATGCCGCGGCGCTGCTCGCGCTGCTGGCCAAATCGGTCGTCGCGCTCGAGGAAGAGGATTCGCTGGTCGAAATCGCGCGCGGGGCGCTTGCCGGCGAGGGCAAGGTCGAAGTCGTGCAAGGGGCGCTGAACGCCGGCTGGTCCGCGGGGGCACCTTATGACCTGCTGATCGTCGACGGTGCGGTGGAGCAGCTTCCCGAGGCACTCATCGCGCAGGTCAGGCCGGGTGGGCGCGTGCTCACCGGCGTGATCGACCGCGGGGTGACGCGGCTCGCCGCCGGCCGCCGCACCGAAGGGGGCTTCGGCCTGATCGACTTTCAAGATATCGAATGCGCTGAATTGCCTGGTTTCCGACGCCTACGGACCTTCACTTTCTGAAGAAGAAGAGATTGATGCGACTGACTTCTCTCCTCCTGGGCGTGAGCCTGACCGCGCTTGCCGTGCCTGCCGCCGCGCAGACCACGACCACGCGCAGCGGCACTTCGACACCGGTACGCGTGCAGACCGCGCCGCCGGGCGCGACTCCGGCGCTGGCCCCGGCCGCGCAGCCGACCACCACGCTGCGCGACGCCCTGGTCCAGGCGTACAACACCAATCCGGATCTTGCCGGCGAGCGCGCCAATCAGCGCGCGAACGACGAGAATGTTCCGATCGCGAAATCGCAGGGGCGACCGGGCGTGAGCTCGACGGGGTCGGTCAGCAACAGCCTGTACGATACCGACGCGACCTTCGGGCCGAGCCGGCGCGGCGCGCTGGGGCTCGATCTGTCGGTTCCGGTGTTCAGTGGCGGCGCGGTGCGCAATTCGGTCAAGGCGGCCGAGACTCGCGTCGAGGCGGGGCAGGCCAATCTGCGCGGCGCCGAGGCCGATGTCTTCACCCAGACGGTGACGGCCTATGTCGACGTGCTGCGTGACGAAGCGATCGTGCGGCTCAACCAGCAGAATGTCCGCGTGCTCGAAGTCAATCTGCAGGCGACGCGCGACCGGTTCGAAGTCGGCGACCTGACGCGTACCGACGTCGCCCAGTCCGAAGCGCGGCTGGCGCTGGCGCAGAGCCAGCTGCGCACCGCCGAGGCACGGCTGATCGGTAGCCGCGAAACCTATATCCGTGTGGTCGGCACGCCCCCGGGCGTGCTCGCCGCGCCGCCGACCCTGCCTAACTTCCCCGATGACGTGGGCACTGCCGAGCAGACTGCGCTCGCCAATAATCCGTTCCTCGAAGCCGCCAAGCTGGCGCGTGATGCCTCTCGCTATGACGTCAGCGTCGCCAAAGCGAGCCGGCTGCCGCAAGTGAGCGTCGGCGTGGGCGGGGATTATTACAATTACCTCGGCTCGGTCGGCAGCCAGGCGGCGGCTTCGGGCCTGAAAGGCGATGGTTTCGCGACGACTTTGGGCGCGCAAGTGACGCTGCCGATCTTCCAGGGCGGGCGCCCCGCGGCGCAGGTCCGCCAGGCGCGGGCGCGGGAAGGCGCCGCGATCGAGCAGGTCACGCTCACCGAGCGTGGTGTGATCGCGCAGGCGCGTTCGGCCTTCGCGGCCTATGACAGCTCGCTCAAGGTGATCGAATCGTCGCGCGTCGCGGTCGAGGCCAACAAGCTCAGCCTCGAAGGTGTCCGCGCCGAGAACAGCGTCGGCACGCGCACGATCCTCGACATCCTCAACGCCGAGCAGGAACTGCTCAACAGCCAGGTGAACTACGTCACTGCCGAGCGCGACGCCTATGTCGCGGGCTTCACTTTGCTCGCGGCGATGGGCCGCGCCGAGGCCAAGGACCTTGGGCTCGAAGGCGGGCCGCTCTACGATCCGGCTGCCAATTACGAGCGCGTCCGCGGCCGCTGGAGCGACTGGGCCGACGGCCCGAAGCCGGTCGGGACGAGCACCTCGACCAGCGGCACGCCGGCGCAGGGCGCGACGGTGACCAGCACCCCGCTGGATCCTTTGTTGCAGCGATCGGTTGACACCACGCCTGGAAATCCCTGATTTAACCACAGTCAGCCACAGGAGACGTGTCGGCTATGGGGGATATCAGTACCGAGCCGTCGATGGAGGAGATCCTCTCCTCGATCAAACGCATCATCGCCGAAGAAGGCGATGCGGCGGTGGCTTCGCGTACCCGCCGCGGCCGCGCCTCGACCGCCTCGGCACGCACGCCGCAGGTCGAAGACGAGGATCCCGAGGGCGAGGCCGTGCTCGAACTGCGCGAGCCGGTCGAGGATGAGGCCGAGGCGCACTCGGGTGCCGAGAAGTCCGCACCCGCTAGGCGTCCCGAACCGATTCTCTCGGAACGCGCCGTCGAGGCGACGCGCGGGCCGCTCGAGGCGCTTTCGCGGATGGTGGTGAAACCCGACGTCGCCGGTTCGGATACGCTCGAAGGGCTGGTGCGCGAGATGCTCAAGCCGATGCTGCGCGACTGGCTCGACGCCAATCTTCCGCAGATCGTCGAGGCGATGGTGGCGCGCGAGATCACGCGGATCACCGGGCGGAACTGACTTTTCGCAGTCGCGGGCGATTGTAACGCCCGCAACCATCTGCTTATCTCCCGCCCATGAAGCATCTCCTGCTCGCGGGCGCAGCGCTCGCATCCGCCGCCGCGCCTGCTCTGGCGCGAGACCTCACCATCCAGGACGTCGCGACGCTATCGCGAGTGGGTGCGCCTGCCGTCTCGCCCGACGGCAAGTGGCTCGTCTGGCAGCAGCGCGAGACCGACCTCGCCGCCAATCGCGGGCGTTACGATCTGTGGCGGCTCGATCTGAGCAAGAAGGGGGCATTGCCCGAGAAGTTGGTCGCCGAGGCCGACGTCAACGAGACGGGGCCGCAATTCTCCGCCGACGGCGCGACGGTCTTCTTCCAGTCGGACAAGGGCGGCGTCGATTCCATCCAGTCGGTGGCGATCACCGGCGGCGCGGCGAGGGCGTGGTTCACGCCAAAAGGCGGGTTCAGCGGCGTCAAGCTCTCGCCCGACGGGACCCGGGCCCTGGTCTGGGCCGATCGCAAGCCCGGCGCGCCGACGATCGAGCCGGCGATGGAGAAGAAGGATCCGAATGCGGGATCCGGGCGAACCTTCGACAAGATGTTCGTGCGGCACTGGGACACATGGGCGAATGGCGAGCGCTCGCAATTGTTCGTCGTGCCGCTCCGCCAGGAAGGCGTGACCGCGGTGCCGATCGCGGCGAGCCTCGACGGCGACACCCCCTCGAAGCCGTTTGGCGGCGGCGAGGAATTGAGCTGGTCGGCGGACGGCAAGACCGTCTATTTCGCGCTGCGCGAAGCCGGGCGGACCGAGCCGCTCTCGACCAACCTCGACATCTTCGCGGCCCCCGCCGACGGCTCCGCCGCGCCGGTGAACCTCACGGCCGACAATGACGGGATGGACAATCTCCCGACCGCGTCGCCCGATGGCAAATGGCTGGCATATTTCGCGATGAAGCGGCCGACCTACGAAGCCGATCGCCAGGTGCTGATGCTCCGAAACCTCGCGACGGGTGAAGTGCGCGCGCTGACCGAGGCATGGGACCGTTCGGTCGCCTCGATCGCCTGGGCACCCGATTCGAGGACGATCTACGTGACCGCGCAGGACACGCAGGAAGAGCCGATCTTCAGCGTCGATCCGACCAGCGGCAAGGTGACTCGGCTGACGCAGGAAGGCGCCGTTTCCGCCGTGGTGCCGACCAAAAGCGGATTGGTGTTCAGCATGAACAGCCTGACCGGGCCCGACGATTTCTACCGGCTGACCGGCAAGAAGACCGAGCGGCTGACTTCGGTGAACGCCGCCAAGCTCGCGGGGATCGACTTGCCCAAGGTGGAGCGGTTCAGCTTCAAGGGCGCGAACAACGACACTGTCTGGGGCTATGCGGTGCGCCCGGCCTCGCTCGCCGAGGGAAAGAAGGCGCCGATCGCGTTCATCGTCCATGGCGGACCGCAGGGATCGAGCAACAACAGCTGGTCGTATCGCTGGAACCCCGCGGTGTTCGCGGGTGCGGGCTATGCCGTGGTGTCGGTCGATTTCCACGGCTCGACCGGCTACGGGCAGGCCTTCAGCGACGCGATCCGCAACAATTGGGGCGGCTGGCCGCTCGAGGATCTGCAAAAGGGCCTCAAGGCCGCGACCGACAAGTTCGCCTATCTCGACGCCGACAATGCCTGCGCGCTCGGCGCTTCCTATGGCGGCTATATGATGAACTGGATCGAGGGGCAGTGGCCCGACCGCTTCAAATGCATCGTCCAGCATGATGGCGTGTTCGACGCGCGCGCCATGGCCTACGAAACCGAAGAGCTCTGGTTCGACGAGTGGGAGCATGGCGGGAAAGCCTATTATGAGGACCCCGGGGCTTTCGAGAAATGGAACCCGGTCAACCATGTGACGGCATGGAAGACTCCGCAGCTGGTGATCACCAGCGAGAAGGACTTCCGTATCCCCTATACCCAGGGACTGGCGGCGTTCACGGCGCTCCAGCGGCGCGAGATCCCGTCGAAGCTCCTCATCTTCCCCGACGAGAACCATTGGGTGCTCAAGCCGAAGAACTCGATGCAATGGTATGGCGAAGTGCTGGGCTGGCTGGGGAAATATACGAAGTAGCGGTGCTCCTGCGAAAGCAGGAGCCCAGAGCCACAGCGACGTCACCTGTAACCCTGGGCTCCTGCTTTCGCAGGAGCACGGTGGGCGGGTGGACGACGAATTTCATCCTGCGTTCAGGTTGGCGGAATAGTTTTCGGCCCCGCAGTTCAACCCTTCGAGCGAGGATGAGTATCATGCGTTCGATCTCCAAACTGGCCCTTGCCGGGCTCGGTCTCGCCGCGCTGACCGGCGGGGCGGCGCTGGCGCAGGAAATGCACGTGATGAAGGTGGCGCTGCCCGACGGCTCGGTGGCGCATATCCGCTATGCAGGCGACAAGCCGCCGCAGATCGCAGTGGTGCCGGCGGTGCAGCGGATCGCAGTGCCGATCGTGCTGGCGCAGCCGATGGCGTCGCCCTTCGCCGATTTCGACCAGGTCTTCGCCGATATGGATCGGCGGATGGCGGCGATGATGCAACAGGCGCGCATGCTTGCCAGCCAGCCGGTCGACGCCTCAGGCAAGCTCGAGGCCGTGAACCTCGGCAAGCTGCCCGCGGGCACCGTGCGCTATTCGTTCACTTCGACCACGACGGGCAACGGCAGCTGCACCCAGTCGGTCCAGTATATCTCCGACGGCAGCGCGGCGCAGCCCAAGGTCGTCTCGCAGAGCTCGGGTGATTGTTCGGCGATGGCAAAGCCCGTGGTGAAGGTCTCGGTGCCTGCGCCGAAGGCCATACCGGCACCAGCGCCGTCGAAGGCGCCCGCACCGGCCAAGGCACCCGACCGCGACATGATCTGAGCGCAGCGGCGCTCCGCGCAAGGAAAGGCGGTCCCATCCGGGGCCGCCTTTTCATTTTGGCGAGGCCCCGGTAGAGCCGCCGCGATATGAGCGAACTCCCCAAGACCTTCGACCCCGCCGAAATCGAAACCCGCTGGTACCAGCATTGGGAGGCAAACGGCCTGTTCGCGCCCGAGCGGCCCGGCGCCGATCCGTGGACGCTCGTCAATCCGCCGCCCAATGTGACCGGCAGCCTGCATATCGGCCACGCGCTCGACAACACGCTGCAGGACGTCCTCGTCCGCCACGCGCGGCTGAAGGGCAAGGACGCGCGCTGGGTGGTCGGCACCGATCACGCCGGCATCGCGACGCAGATGGTGGTGGAGCGGCAGCTCAACCAGAAGCAGCAGAAGCGCACCGATTTCACCCGCGAGGAATTCGTCGCGAAGGTCTGGGAGTGGAAGGAAGAGAGCGGCGGCGAGATCACGCAGCAGCTCCGCCGGCTCGGCTGCTCGATGGACTGGGCCAATGAGCGCTTCACGATGGACGAGGGCTTTTCGAAAGCCGTCCTGAAAGTGTTCGTCGAGTTGCACAAGCAGGGGCTGCTCTATCGCGACAAACGTCTGGTGAACTGGGATCCCGGCCTCGGCACGGCGATCTCGGACCTCGAAGTCGAGACGGTCGAAGTCAAAGGCAATTTCTGGCATCTGCGCTATCCGCTCGAGGATGGCAGCGGCTTCATCCAGGTCGCGACGACGCGGCCCGAGACGATGCTCGCCGACATGGCGGTGGCGGTGAACGCCAGCGACGAACGCTATACGGCCTTGGTCGGCAAGAAGGTGCGGCTGCCGATTACCGGGCGGCTGATTCCGATCATTACCGACGACCATGCCGATCCCGAGCTCGGTTCGGGCGCGGTGAAGATCACGCCCGGCCACGATTTCAACGATTTCGAGGTCGGACGTCGCGCCGGCATCGAAGCGCGCGACATGCTCAACATGCTCGATGCCAAGGCGAACATCACCCAGACCGCCGACGGGCTGATCCCGGCCGACCTGCTCGGGCTCGACCGGTTCGAGGCGCGGAAACAGGTGGTCGCGCGGCTCAAGGCCGAGGGCTTCCTCGTTCCTTATGTCGACAAGGACGGCGAGGCGCACGATTCCGAGCCGCGCACGATCCAGACGCCGTATGGCGACCGCTCGGGCGTGGTGATCGAGCCGTGGCTGACTGACCAATGGTATGTCGACGCCGCGACCTTGGCCAAGCCGGCGATCGAGGCGGTGCGCTCGGGCGCGACGAAGATCGTGCCGAAGAGCTGGGAGAAGACGTATTTCAACTGGATGGAGAACATCCAGCCGTGGTGCGTGAGCCGGCAGTTGTGGTGGGGGCATCGGATCCCGGCGTGGTTTGGGCCGAAGCGAGATGAGCACGGGCTGGTCAGCTACATCGACCATCAAATCAACGCAGATGGATCACTCACGGAAGCTATCAGCTCTGAAAACGAACCTTTTGTTGCGCTAACGGAAGCCGATGCAATCGCGGCTGCTCAAGCTCACTATGGAGACCAATACAAGATCGTAGTCGATGATCGCTTTCCGCGGGCGACGAACGACACGGTTTATATCGTGCAGGACTCCGACGTTCTCGACACCTGGTTCTCCTCGGCGTTGTGGCCGTTCGCGACCCTTGGATGGCCGGATGTCCAACCCACCCCGTTCGCTTCGAGCGAAGTCGAGAAGCATTTGGCGGGCGATGGACAGGGTTTCTCGACTTCGCTCGAAACGAACGGGGGGAGGGGTGTCCATAAGCAATTGGGCGGCCGCTACCCCAATGACGTGCTGATCTCGGGCTTCGACATCCTGTTCTTCTGGGATGCGCGGATGATGATGCAGGGTTTGCACTTCATGAAGGAAGTGCCGTTCAAGACATTGTATCTCCACGGTTTGGTGCGCGCCGCGGACGGGCAGAAAATGTCCAAGTCCAAGGGCAACGTCGTCAATCCGCTGGGGCTGATCGACCAATATGGCGCCGATGCGCTGCGCTTCTTCATGGCGGCGATGGAGAGCCAGGGACGCGACATCAAGATGGATGAGCGCCGGATCGAAGGCTATCGCAACTTCGCGACCAAGCTGTGGAACGCCGCGCGCTTCTGCCAGTCGAACGGGATCGGGGCGAGCACCACGATCGAGCCGCCCGCGGCCGAACTGGCGGTCAATCGCTGGATCGTCGCCGAGACCGTCGCGACGGTGCAGGCGCTCGACCTCGCGCTCGCCGACCTGCGCTTCGACGAGGCGGCGAACACGATCTACCAATTCACCTGGAGCCGTTTCTGCGACTGGTATCTCGAGCTGATCAAGCCGGTGATCCAGGGCGAGGGCGGCGTGGCCGCGACGGGCGCCGGGGCAGACGAAACCCGCGCGGTGGCGGGCTGGGTGCTCGATCAGATCCTCGTGATGCTCCACCCGTTCATGCCCTTCATCACCGAGGAATTGTGGTCGAAGATGGGCGCGCGCGAGCACGAGCTGATCGTCGCGAAATGGCCGATGGCCGACGCGCGGGCGCTCGATCCCGAGGCCGCGAAGGAGATCGACTGGCTGATCCGGCTGGTGAGCGAGATCCGCGCGGCGCGGACGGAGCTGAATGTGCCGCCGGGGGCGAAGCTATCGCTTTATCAGGTCGACAAGAACGATGCGGCTGAGGCGCGGTTGATCGGCAACGCGTCCGCGCTGGAGCGCCTGGCCCGAGTGAACATCACACGCTTGACCGAGCCAATGGAGGGCAAGCCAGAGGCTTCGCTGCAAGTCACCGTCGACGGATTGCTATACGCAATGCCGATTGGCGGAGTGGTAGACCTCGAAGCCGAGCGCGCACGCCTGACCAAGGCGATCGGCGCGGCCGAGAAGGAGCGCGACGGGCTCGCGGGCCGACTCAACAATCCGAGTTTCGTCGAGCGCGCCAAGCCCGAGGCAGTCGAGAAGGCGCGGGCCGACCATGCCGAAAAGGCGGCCGAAGCCGAGCGGCTCGCGGCGGCGCTGGCGCGGTTGGGCTAGGATCGCTCCCCTCCCTGGAAGGGAGGGGCTGGGGGTGGGTGCGACCGAAGGGAGCCTTTCCACGGCTGCCGCATTGAGCGTCGAACGGGGCATCGAGCCCCGTCCGGCGCAACCCACCCCTTGCCCCTCCCTTGAAAGGGAGGGGTGAAGAAAAAGGACAACCCATGGCGGGTGGAGCTCCCCAACGCCGCGATCTCACCAAGGGCCATATCGGCCGGACGCTGATGCTGTTCGCGCTGCCGACGCTCGGCTCGAACATCCTCCAGTCGCTGAACGGCTCGATCAACGCGGTGTGGGTGGGGCGCTTCCTCGGCGAGAGCGCGCTGGCGGCGACGTCCAATGCCAACATCATCATGTTCCTGACCTTCGGCGCCGTGTTCGGCTTCGGCATGGCGGCGACGGTGATGATCGGGCAGGCGATCGGCCGGCACGACCTCGATGCCGCGCGGCGGGCGTTCGGATCGGCGGTGGGGCTCGTGCTGGGCGGGGCATTGATCATGGCGATACTGGGCTGGCTGTTCGCGCCCGACATCCTGAAGCTGCTCGCCACGCCGGGCGACGCGATGCCGCTGGCGCTCGCCTATCTGCGGGTGATCTTTCTCGGCATCCCCGCATCGATGCTGCTCGTGCTGCTGATGATGGGGCTGCGCGGATCGGGCGACGCCATGACGCCATTCTGGTTCATGATCCTGAGCGTGTTGCTCGATGCGGGGCTCAACCCGGTGTTCATTCTCGGCCTCGGCCCGGTGCCGCGGATGGGGATCGCGGGGGCGGCGACCGCGACCTTGATCGCCAACCATGTCGCGGCGATAGGGCTGCTCGCGACGCTCTACATTCGCGACCTGCCGATCCGGCTGCGCGGGCGCGAGTTCCGCTATCTGCTACCCGAGCGCGATTTGATGCGGACGATCGTCGCCAAGGGGCTGCCGATGGGTGCGCAGATGCTGGTGATGTCGCTGGGCGGGCTCACCATGATCGGGCTGGTCAACCGGCTCGGAGTCGATACCGCTGCGGCATATGGCGTCTCGCAGCAGCTCTGGACCTATATCCAGATGCCCGCGATGGCGATCGGCGCGGCGGTCAGCGCGATGGCGGCGCAGAATATCGGTGCCGGCGCGTGGGACCGGGTCAACGGGATCACGCGTGCCGGCCTGCTCTGGAACTGCGTGATCACGGGCGCGATGGTGGGTGTCGTCCTGCTGTTCGACCGGCCGGTGATGGCGCTGTTCCTCGGCGGCGAGAGCCCCGCCATCCCGATCGCGCGGCACATCCAGCTGATCGCGAGCTGGAATTTCGTGCTGTTCGGCATGACCATGGTGATCTTCGCGACGGTGCGCGCGAACGGCGCGGTGTGGGCGCCTTTGATCGCGCTGATCGTCGCGCTGTACCCGATCCGCATCGGCTTCGCGCTCGGGCTGGAGCCGCTGCTCGGCGGTGATGCTCTGTGGTGGAGCTTCCCGGTAGGATCGGCAGCGGCGCTGGGACTTGCGGCGGCCTATTTCCGATGGGGAGACTGGCGCAAGGGCGCGATGATCCGCCCGCGCGAGGCCGAGGAGCAGGCGCTCGCCACCACCGAGCCCGCCGGACGCTTGCAACCCACCGGCTGAGAGCGCATCAGCGCGGCCATGAGCCAATACCCTGCACTTCGCCTCCGCCGTACCCGAGCCGCAGGCTGGAGCCGGCGGATGCACGCCGAGACCGTCCTCACCCCCGCCGACCTGATCTGGCCGCTATTCGTAACCGAAGGCGACGTGGAGGAGCCGATCGCGTCGCTGCCCGGCGTTTCGCGCTGGTCGGTGCAGGCGATCACCGAGCGCGCGCGCGAAGCGGCGGCGCTGGGCATTCCCTGTGTCGCGCTGTTTCCGAACACGCCGGCGGGGCTGCGCAGCGACGACGGGCGCGAGGCGCTCAATCCGGACAATCTGATGTGTCGCGCGATCCGCGCGATCAAGGATGCGGTGCCCGATCTCGGCGTGCTGACCGACGTCGCGCTCGATCCCTATACGAGCCACGGCCATGACGGGATCGTCGATGCGGCCGGCTATGTGCTCAACGACGAGACTTCGGCGGTGCTGACCGACCAGGCATTGGTCCAGGCCGAGGCGGGGGCCGACATCGTCGCGCCTTCGGACATGATGGACGGGCGGGTGGGGCTGATCCGCGCGGCGCTGGAGGCCAATGGCCATGTCAACGTCCAGATCATGGCCTATGCCGCCAAATATGCCAGCGCCTTCTACGGCCCGTTCCGCGACGCGGTCGGCAGCCGCGGGCTGCTCAAGGGCGACAAGAAGACCTATCAGATGGATCCGGCCAACGCCGAGGAAGCGCTGCGCGAAGTCGCGCTCGACATCGCCGAGGGCGCGGACAGCGTGATGGTAAAGCCGGGCCTGCCCTATCTCGACATCATAGTCCGTGTGAAGAATGCCTTCGAAGTGCCCGTGTTTGCGTACCAGGTGTCGGGCGAATATGCGATGATCGAAGCCGCGGCGGCAGCCGGGGCGGGGGACCGCGAGGCGCTGGTGATGGAGACGCTGATGGCGTTCAAGCGCGCCGGCTGCTCAGGCGTGCTCACCTATCACGCGCCGCTCGCCGCGCGGCTGCTGGGCGCGTGATCGAGACCGAAAGGCTCCGGCTGCGGCCGTGGCGCGAGACGGACAAGCCGGTGTTTCACGCACTCGCCAACACGCCGGCGATGATGGAGCATTTCGGCGGGCCGGTCCCCCGGGCGAAGCATGACACGATCATCGACCGCATGATCGATCAGCAGGCGCGTTTCGGCCACTGCATGTGGGCAGTGGAGCTGCGCGACGGTGGCGCGCTGGCGGGCGTGTGCGGCGTGCGGATCGGCGGGCATGCCGGCACTCCGGTGCCCGAAGAGCTCGAGATCGGCTGGCGGATCGGCGAGGCGCATTGGGGGCAGGGCATCGCCCGCGAGGCGGCCGAAGCGAGCGTCGCCTGGGGCTGGGCGAATACCGATCGTCCGCGGATCGCGGCGTGGACCACGCAATCCAACACGCGTTCCTGGGGGCTGATGGAGCGGCTGGGGATGCGGCGCCGCGCCGATCTCGACTTCCACCATCCCGAATATCCGGCCGGCGACCCGTTCGGCGCGATGATCGTCTATGCGATCGACCGGCCGGCATGATCGAGACCGAACGCCTTATCCTGCGCGGTTGGCGCGATTCCGATCGCGAGCCCTTTCATGCCATGGGGCAGGACGAGCGAGTCATGGCTACGCTCGGCCCATTGCTGTGGCGCGACGAGACCGATGCGCTGATCGATCGGATGCAGGCGATCCTCGACACGAACGGCTTCACCTTCTGGGCGATCGAACGGCGCGCAGATGGCGCGTTCCTGGGCTTTTGCGGGCTCAAGCCCGGCGCCGAGGACACGCCGATCGAAGGCGAGATCGAGATCGGCTGGCGGCTGGCGCGCGAATATTGGGGGCAGGGCTATGCCCGCGAAGCGGCGCAGGCGAGCCTCGATTGGGGCTGGGCAAATCTGGACGTACCGACGATCGCTGCGATCACCACGGTCGAGAATGTCCGCAGCTGGGGGCTGATGGAGCGGCTCGGCATGGTCCGCGCGCCGCAGGACGATTTCGACCATCCGCGCGCGATCGAGCGGTTGCGGCCGCACGTCACCTATCGCATCGCGCGGCCCGCGGTTAATCCCGTCTAAATCGGAGGCGGTGCAGGCGGTTCGCAGGGGAGAGAATTGCATGGCGGACGCGGTTGAGCAGGCGATTGCGCCACGGACTCGGTTCCGCTGGCTCTTCGTCGTCGCCATCCTCGCCGGATCGTTCCTGCTCTTCCTGGTCCAGCCGATGGTCGCGCGGATGGCGCTGCCGCGCCTCGGCGGCGCACCGGCGGTGTGGAACAGCGCGATGCTGGTCTATCAGGCGCTCCTGCTCGGCGGCTATGCCTATGCGCATTGGTTGGGGCGAGTGCCGGTGCGGATGCAGGCCAGCATCCATCTCGCGGTGCTCGCCGCCGCGGCCTTGTGGTTGCCGATCGGGCTGACCGCGATGGAGCTGCCCGCCGATGCCGAGCCGGCGTTTTGGGTGCCTTGGCTGTTCGGCGCGTCGATCGGTCCCTTGTTCTTCGCGATCTCGGCGCAGGCGCCCTTGCTCCAGCGCTGGTACAGCGTCGCGAGCGGCGGGCGCGACCCCTATGCCCTGTATGCCGCCTCCAATATCGGCAGCTTTGGCGGGCTGATCGCCTATCCGCTGATCGTCGAGCCGGGCCTGGCGCTCAAGGGACAGAGCCTGCTCTGGACGATCGGCTATGCTCTGGTGTTCGTACTCGTCGCCGGCTGCGCGACATTGCTGCCCCGGAAAGCCCCGCAGGAGCCGCATGTCGCGCACCATAGCCCGCCCGCGGGCGGGCTGCGCGTGCTCCACTGGATCATCCTCGCCTTCGTCCCTTCGGGGCTGATGCTCGCGACGACCACCTTCCTGACCACCGACATCGTCGCGATGCCGATGCTCTGGGTGCTGCCGCTGGGGCTCTATCTGCTGAGCTTTTCGGTGGCGTTCCGGGAGGGTGATATCATTCCCGACCTGCTCGCCAAATTCGCGCCCCTGATCGTGCTGCTGTTCGGCGCGACGCTGATCGCAGGGCACCAGAAGCTCGCTTATCTAAACGCGCTGATCGGGCTCGTCCTGCTGTTCGTGGTAGCGGTGGCACTGCATTCGTGCATGTATCGGCTGCGTCCGGCGGCCGATCGGCTGACCGGCTTTTATCTGGCGATGTCGGTCGGCGGCGCGCTGGGCGGGGTCTTTTCCGGGTTGATCGCGCCGGTGCTGTTCGACTGGACCTATGAATATCCGCTGCTGATCCTCGCCGCTGGCGCGCTGATGCCGCAGACCTTCCTGTTCTCCGCGCTCGCCCGGCTGTGGCAGGGCGAGGGTCTGTGGATCAAGATCCTCATGGCTGTATTCCTCGTGGCGATCTTCGTCGGGATCGGCCTCGCCAACCCTGGCGGCGTGCTCGGCGAGCTGCACGAGCAGATCGCCTTCCTCGCAGTTGCGACGGTGGGCCTGATCGCGACCGGCAGGCGCGTCCCCTATCTCGTCGCGCTCGCGGGCGGGTTGTTCCTGTTCGGCGGGTATCGCGCGATCGACATTTCGCTAAGTGGCGACCGCACGCGCAGCTATTTCGGCGTCTACACGGTAAGCGAGCAGCCCCAAGAGCGGCGGCTCGCGCACGGCACGACGCTGCACGGCATTCAGCTGAAGGGGGCGCGCTCGCGATTGCCGACGACCTATTATGTGCCCGGATCGGGTGTCGGCCGCGCCATGCTGGCGGCGCCGGCGCTGTTCGGGCCAGCCGCGCGGATCGGCGTCGTCGGGCTCGGAACCGGCACGCTCGCTTGCTATGCGCAGCCGGGGCAGCAGTGGCGCTTTTACGAGATCGATCCCGAAGTGGTCGATTTGTCGCGCGATTCGGGCAGGTTCACCTTCCTCCGGCAATGCGCGCCCCAGGCCCAGATCGCCGTGGGCGATGCACGCATCCGCCTCACCGAGACCGCGCCGGCGAGCCTCGATCTGCTCGCGCTCGACGCCTTCTCGTCGGATGCAGTGCCGATGCATCTGATGACCACCGAAGCGTTTGGGACCTATGCGCGTGCGCTCGCGCCCAACGGGCTGTTGCTGGTCCATATCTCCAACCGGTTCCTCGCGCTGGCGCCTGTCGTCGCGGGTGCGGCCGCGCACGGGGGCTGGCATGCCGCGCGGCTCGTCTATCAGCCGAGCGCGCTCGAGGCGCGCGACGAAGCGAGCATTTCGGACTGGATCGCGCTCTCGCGCGATGCGGGCACGCTGGCGCGGCTGACGGCAAATGATCCGCAATGGTTTCCACTGGCGACCAGGCCCGGCTTCACGCCCTGGACGGACGATTATGCTTCGGTGGTGCCGGTGATGCGCGCGTTCAATCCTTCGCTGGCGAACGACTAGGCGCCGGCGAGCGCGGCCTCGATCGTCTTGATCCGGTCGCCCTGCGCGGTTGTCATTGCGTCGGCGGCGGTGATCGCCGAATCGAGCGCGGGATAAGGCGGCTGCCCCGCTTTGCCGCGTTCGATCGCGATAGCCTCCAGATCGGACAATGCGATCAGCAGCGGCGCGCGCAGCGATTCGAGCGTGCTGAGCGCCGTCTGCGCGTCGAGCCAGGCGTCGGAGCCTTCGGGAACCCCGCGCGCCACCGCCACCTTCACCTCGGCCTCCTGCGCAGCGGCGGCGAATTGCCGGTTTCCCGTCGTCAACGACGCCGTGAACTCGGCAATTCGCGCGTCGAGCGCCGCATCCGGCGTCGCGACCTGCGCCGGGCGCTCGGGCTCGGCGAGGCTCTGGCTCTCGATCGGCCGCGGCAGCAGCGAAGGATAGGCGTCGGGGCTCTGGGTGCAGCCCGCTAGGGCAATCACGGCGAACAAGGGCAGGCTGCGCATGGTCGTGCTCTATGCTTGTGGAAAACCGCACGCAACGGGCTTGCGTTCCTCGAAAGTCGCTTCTATCAGCACGCCTCCAATGCGCGCCCGTAGCTCAGCTGGATAGAGCATCAGACTACGAATCTGAGGGTCGGACGTTCGAATCGTTCCGGGCGCGCCATTAAAAGCCCCGGCAAGCCAGAAGCTTGCCGGGGCTTTTATGTTTCCGGCTGCCGCGCATGGGGATAGGATCGCCGGGAGGCCGTTATCGGCCTTTGCGGCGATCGGGGCGACATGAACATTTTCGGATTCAGGCGCGGATTGTGCGATTGCTGCGCGGCGATCGCGGCGGTGTCCTGCATGGGCCAGCTGGCGCAGGCGCAAGAGGTGCCGCGCGCGGCCGACGCGCCTGCCACTGCGTCACCGGCAGGCGAATATGTGCTCTCGCAGATGGAGCTCGTCGCGGGGATTCGTCTCGATGAAGACGGCACCTTCCTGTACGGCCTGACGGTCGGGGCGCTGGACGAGCGCGCGCAGGGGCGGTGGAAGGCTGCCGGCAACCGCATCACACTGACCAGCGAACCACGCCCGGTGGCGCCGACGATCACCCCGGCAAAGATCGAGGCGGCACCCGGCAAGCCTTTCGCGATACGCGTGCTGGCGCCGAACGGCCACGACGTGGCGGGCGTGGATCTCAGGATCGAATTCGACAGCGGCGAACCGCTCGATTCCTATCTGGCGGGGGAGCCGTGGACGCTTCCGGACGGGGAGCGGCGCGTTCCACGCTTCGTCACGTTCAGCTGGGCGTCCTATCGCCTGCAATCCGGCCGCCTGCCGCTCGATGCCAAAGCGGGAAGCGTGGCCAACTTCACGCTGACTCCCAACGATTTCGGCGTGATCGACCTAAGCGACACACCCGCCGAGATCGTTGGGGACTCGCTGATACTCCATCGTGCCGAGGGTGAGATGCGGTTCAAGCGGACTGCGCGCTGAAGCGGCGCAGATTCGCCCCGGCAGGGCGGACAGATGCGCGCTATCGCCTCAGCGCGCCGATCAGCACCTTCATGTTCTCGATGTACGTGCCAGTCGAGATGCCGACGACCGGATGATCGGTCTCATAGGGCGAAGTGTCGGTCGCGTCGCCGACCTTGATGCGGCTGAAATCGCCCGGCGTCGGGGTGGGCGAACCGTCGCCGGCATAGGGGTTGCTTGTCGCCTTGAGCTCGGTCGGCCACCAGCCGGCGGCATTGAGCGACTTGACCAGCGCTTCGGGCGATCGTGCCCCTTTCTCGGTGTTGAGATCGGAGGTCGCCTGCTCCTCGACGAGGAAATAGCGCGGCAGCGGCTGTGGAGCGCGCAATGGCGAATCCTTGGCGATCGCCTGCGGATCGGAAGCGATCAGTCTGTCATATTCGCGGCGCAGGCCGGGGACGTCGATCGCCCGCGTCGAACTGTAATGAGTGATCGTGTTGGCGGGGTTATAATCGACATAATATTCGCCGTTGACGACGTTCGAGCCGCGGCGGTGGACATAGAGCGGGCGATTGGTGCCGATCTCGATGAAGGTGGGATAGGCGCGGCCGCCTTTCACCTGATCGGCGGGCAGCTTGACCGATTCGAGCCAGTCGAGCGCCTCGGGCACGCGCGCCAGATACTTCTTGTCACCGGTGAGGCGATAGAAATGGAATAGCTGTTTGACGTTTGCAGCGGTGGTGTGGGTGACCAATGCGGTCGGCTCGTAGGTGCGCGCGCCCACCGGCTTGAGGTCGAGCGTATATTGCAGCCCCCAGCCGGCCTGCGGCTTCGCCTGCTGAGTCACCAGAGTGACGTTCATGGCCCGGACAATGGCGTCGCGCACCCGAGAGTCGCCGCCCAGCGCCTGCCAGGCGTAGAGCAGGAACTGGATGTTCTCGCCGGCGACATCGTCGTTGAAAGTGATGAAGCTGGTGTAATCGGGCTTGCCATGATGGCTGAACTCGCTCTTGAGCGGGAAGCGCTGCGGCCAGCCGCCGACGGGATACTGGCTCTCCAGCACGAAGTTCAGCGCCTTGTTCAGCGCGGGCAGATATTTCGCGTCGCGCTTCTCGACATAGAGGCGCAGCAGGAACTGCATCGCTTCGGAGGTGCCGGCATCGTCGAAGGTGGCGTTGCCCCAATAATGCTGGAATTCCTCGAGCCGCCACGCATTCTTGCCGATCGTGTCGTACCAGCGCTTCGTCGAGGCCTCGCCGGCGAAATCGCCGAAATAATGCCAGCCGCCGCTCTTCTGCTGGATCGCGATCAGCGCATCAGCGGCTTTCTTCGCCGCCTCGTAATAATAAGCGTCGCCCGTGGCATGGTACGCGTCGAGATAGAGATGCCCCATCGTCGCGGTGCCCGGCGGCTGGACCCAGATCATCGTCGGGAAGGCTTCCATCTCGCCCCAGCGCCGCGACATGTCGGGCAGATAGGACCAGACATAGCCGCCCTTGGTGGCGACCTTCTCGACCATGAAACGAGTCGCGCGCTTCATGGTCGCGGCGACTTCCGCCTTGTCGGGAGTCGCAACGGCCGGCGCGGCGATGCTCGCCACCAAAGCCCATCCCAGAAGCAACGCCCGCATGCACCCGACTCCTCGCCTGTTCTTATCAAGCGAGGCTTAGCAAAGCAGCAATGACACCGGTAGCAATTGTTGGAGTCGGCAGTGCGGCTTCACTGCGGGACGTCGAATGTATCCAGGATCTTGGCGCCAGCCATGAACACCGCGATCGGGCAGAGCACGAACAGCATCTTGCCGCCAAAGCCGGGGAAGCGATCGAGATAGTGCATCCCGCGCTCCACCGCGCCGGTGCCGAGCCCGTAGATCACGAGATAGGCCTCGAATTTGGTCTTGATCGTGAAGAGGCGGCGGACCCGATCGAACATGCCGAATATGAAGCAAGCGCCGGGCCAAGCCCGGAAATCCGCGATTCCCGCATTAACGAATATGCTTACCTGTCAATTAATTCGACAGTTCCGAGCGCTTCGAGCAGCGCGCGGCGCGCAGTCTCGATGCGGGCGACCAGCGCCGGATCGCCGATCGCACCGGCATCGATCGCCTCGGGCCAATGCGTCTCGACTACCGATGCGATCAGATCGAGCCGCGCGTCGTCGACGAGGAAGCGTGGATCGATCGTGGCGGGATCGGCTACCACGCGCAGCCGCAAACAGGCCGGGCCGCCACCATTGGCCATCGACTGGCGGACGTCGACCACCTCAACCTGACGGATCGGGCCGTTGCCCGCGACATGCGCCTGAAGCCATGCCCATACGCTCGGCGTCTCGCGGGTCTCCTCGGGAACGATCAACGCGGTTTCGCCCGAGGGCAGGGTCACCAGCTGGGCATTGAACAGATAGGAGGCGATGGCGTCGGCGAGGCTGACCTGATCGGCGGATACCTCGACGATCTCGACCTCGGGCAGCGCAGTGCGGAGATCGTCGTAGAAACGTTCCTTGTCGGCAAAGGCATGCTCGTGCGCGAACAGCACGCGGCCATTGGCGACTGCGACGACGTCGTTGTGGAAGGCGCCGGCGGCGATCGCCTCTTCCGATTGCTGGACGAACAAGGTGCGGGCCGGGTCGAGGCCATGACGTCGCGCGACGGCGTAGCTAGCGTCCGGGTGCTGGCGGGCAGGGTAGGGACCGCCGCTGATCCCATAGACGAATACCTCCACACCGGGCGCATCGTGCGCAGCGGCGAGGCGCATATGGTTGGCCGCGCCTTCGTCGCCGAAGGGCGGAGGGACGGGCGCGTGCACCGCGAAAGCGGGGTTGGCGAAGGCCAGGCGGAGTTGCGCCAGCGTGCCGGGCCCTTCGTGGCTGCGATGCGGCATCGTCGCGAGATTGGCGACGGTCAGGTGGCAGCGCCCGTCGGCGGTATCGGGCGCGGGCGAGACCGTCGCGGCGTTGGCGGCCCACATCGCCGATGCCGACATGGCCTGCGCCTGCAGATGTGGAGCGGCGGTGGGATAATCGGTGGCGAGGCTGGCCAGCCAGCGATGATCGGGGCGCAGATGGGGCAGCAGGATCCCCTGCGCCAGCCCGAGGCGCAGATTCGCGCGCATTTTTGCGATCCCCTGCAGCGCTGCGGCGCGCGGGTACGCGGTCAGTCCGCGGTTGCGCGTCGCGGCGAGGTTGCCGGGGCTGAGGCCGGCATAATTGTGGCTTGGGCCGATGATGCCGTCGAAGTTGATCTCAACGAGCATCGATCTCACCGCGCGACATGGAGCACTTCGTCGCCTGCCGACACGCCTAGGATCGCCGCCGAGCCCGGATCGATCGTCACGCCGTCTTCGGACACCGTCGCCTTGCCGAAACACACCTGGAAGTTCGCCAGCCGCCCGGATGCGAGCATCACGGGCTCGCCGCCTGCCGCGATTTGAGTCACCCTCGCGGATTTCGCGTCGCGCACGGTGCGGACCAGGTCGGTACGGGCGGTCATGGTCGGGCCGCCGTCGAAGATGTCGATATAGTTCTCAAAGGCGAATCCCTCGCTTTCGAGCATCCGCATCGCGGCGCGGCCCGAAGGATGGGGCAGGCCGATTACCGAACGTGCGCTCTCCTGGAGCATCGCAGTGTAGATCGGATGCTTGGGCATCAGATCGGCGATGAACTGGTTGCCATGGATAGCGTTGAATTCGTCGGCCTGCTGGAAGTTCATCCCGAAGAATCGTCCCGCGACGCCGTCCCAGAAGGGGGAGCCGCCCGCTTCGTCGATCACGCCGCGCAATTCGGCCAGCACCCGCTCGGCAAAACGCGCGCGGTGCCGGGCGATGAACAGATAGCGGCTGCGGGCGAGCAGCATGCCGAGCCCGCCGGCGCGTTCATTGGGGTGGAGGAACAGTCCGCCGACTTCACTACTACCCTCAAGGTCATTGACCAAGCTGAGGATTTCAGCGCGAAAAGTTCGGTTGAGCTCCTGGCTGTGCTTGGTCACCGTGCCTATGCGGTAGCTGTAAAAGGGCCAGTGCTGGCCGACATGCGTGAAGATCTGACAGGTGCCGCGGACCTCGCCGGTCTCGGCATTTTCGAGCACCAGCACGAACAGATCGTCGAACAGCCCATCCTCGTCGCGGGCAAAGGCGGCGTGGCTGCGGACCAGCTTGGCACGCAGCGCATCCTTTTCGGGAGGCAGGTTGGTGAAGCCGCCGCCGGTGAGCTTGGCCATCTCGTAGAGCGGCTGGAGGTCCTCGTCGCGCGCGGCGCGGATGCGGAAGCTCATGCGAACGCACCATTGGCGATGCGCAGGATCGTGACGGCCGACAATGCGGCGCGTTCGGGCAGGCTTTCGGGGATCAGAAATTCCTCCGCTGAATGAATGGCGCCGCCGCGCGCGCCCATCGTGTCGACCACGGGGACGCCGCAAGCGGCGATGTTGTTGCCGTCGCAGACACCGCCGGTGTCTTTCCACGCGACCGGAATGCCGAGATCCGCGCCCGCGTCGCGCACCAGTCCGAACAGGCGTTCGGCGCTGGAATCGAGCGGCTTGGGCGGGCGATTGAAGCTGCCATGGACTTCGACGCGGACGTCGTGCGACGCCATGACGTCACTCGCGGCACGCTCGATCGCGGCCTTGGCGATGGCGATGCTCCATTCGTCGCGCGGACGGAAGTTGATGCGCAGGATCGCGAGGTCGGGGACGACGTTGTTGGGCCCGCCGCCGTCGATCCGCGCCGGATTGACTGTGAGACCCGCGGTCTTCGCCTCGGCCAGCCGCACCGCCAGCGCCGCCGCGGCGACCAGAGCGTTGCGGCCATCGTCGGGGTTGCGCCCGGCGTGCGCGCTGCGGCCATGGACGACGAGCGAGAAATTGCCGGTGCCGCCGCGCGCGCCGGCCAGCGTGCCGTCGGGAAGGGCGGGCTCATAGGTCAGCGCCGCGACCTTGCCGCGCGCGGCGCCCTCGATCAGCGCACGCGAGGAGAAGGAGCCGGTCTCTTCGTCCGAGTTGATCAGCACCTCATAGCCCAGTTGTGCGGTGAGCGGGCTCGCCTCGACTGCCTCGAGCGCGGCAAGCATCAGCGCGAGCCCGCCTTTCATGTCAGCGGCGCCGGGGGCGTTGAAGCGGCCGTCGTCGAGCCAGCGACCGGTCTGGAAAGGGTGGTCGGCACCGAACACGGTGTCCATGTGACCGGTGAGCAGCATCTGGATCGGTGCCTCGGGGCGCACCGCGAGATGGAGATGTCGGCCATGCCCGATCGACTCGACGCGGCCGTCCGACGTCATGCTCTCCGCCGGGGCGGGATCGACCAATGCGAGATGCCCGGGGAGCGCGGAGAAGGCGTCGGCCAGCGCGTCGGCGATCGTCGCCAGTCCAGCGAGATTGCGGGTGCCGCTGTTGATCGCGGTCCAAGCCTCGGTCCGCGCGAGCATCGGCGCCTGCGCCACACGCTCGACTGCCGCCTGCTCGATGCTGGAAAGCCCGGTCATCCCCGGCTCGTAGCGCGAAATATTATTGCCGTCATCCCGGCGAACGCTGTGCTCTCATGCACGCCGGGCATGGATGACCCCCTAATCCTCCCTCGCTTTAGCGGGGGAGGGGGACCACGAAGTGGTGGAGGGGGCGTAGCCGCGGGCGATGTACTTGCGGCCAAGCCCCCTCCGTCGCCTTCGACGCCACCTCCCCCGCTTCGCGAGGGAGGATTTACCATGCCCTCAGAAATCGACGACTAATGCCGCGCGGCTGGTGGTGTCGGTGGTCTGGCGCCCGATCGGCGGGGTGCTTTCATATTGCAGCGTGTACGAGAATTGCGCCGAAAAGGGCCCGAACAGCTTGGCCAGCAGCGCCGAGCGGCTCGATACCGTGCTGTTGGCGTCCTGCAGATAGGCCGAGGCATTCTGCGTCACCGAAATGCTCGGCGAAAGCTTCAGCCCGAAATCCATGCTGCCGCGCGCCGCGAGATTGCTCTCCGTCTTGTCGTCGATGAAGCGGGTGAGGCGGTATGCCGGTCCGAGTTCGAGATCGAGCTTTACCTTGGGCGACTTGATAGCACTGTAGCCTGCGCCGCTCGACAGCGAAACGCGGTCGTAGAAGCCCGAAAAGCGGTCGCTCTCATATTGCGCGGCGCCGTACATGTAGGCGCGGTCGTCGAACTTCCAGTTGGGCTCATAGGCGGCGAGATAGCGCTCGCGCGTGACCAGGCCGAGGCTCTCCTGATAATCGGCCTGGAGGCGCAGTTTGTGGCGCCACTCGAGCGCCTCGCGCTTGACTTCGATCGCGGCGGTGAGCCCGACATTCTCGGTATTGCCGGTGCTCATATAGCCGCCCAGCTCGGCGCGGCCCTTCACCAGATCGAAGAAATCCGCCTCGCGGATTTTCTTGTTGGCCTGAGCGAGACGATCGTTGCGCCAGTCCGTCGCGGTCTTGACCACGAGGTCGGCGCTCGCCGGATCCGCGTTCCTGGCATATTTGACGATGACCGCGACGTCACCCTCGCTGCCGGATTGCATCGCGGCATCGAGCATCGACTTGATCGTCGGCGGAATGACGGGATCTTCGGCTGCGGTGTTGGCCAGCAGCAGCGGCAGGGCGAGGAGCAGGGCACGCATGCAGCCCCCCTAGTCAGATTAATAGGGCATCAAAAGGGCAACGCGCGACGGATTGATCGTTACGCCGGACGAATCGTTTCCAGCTCTTTCGCGAAAATTTCGAGGAGCTGGCGATAAAGGTCTCGTTTGAAAGGGACGATGATGTCCGGCAGCTCGGCGGGGTCGGCCCAGCGCCATGCCCGGAACTCGGGCTCGGCGGTGGCGATGTTGACGTGTGCGTCCTCGCCGGTGAAGCGGAACAGGAACCAGCGCTGGCGCTGGCCGCGCCATTTGCCCTTCCACACCTTGCCGACCAGGTCCTCCGGCAGGTCATAGGCGAGTTCTTCGGGGGCGGTGGCGACCAATTCGGCATGTTCGCGTGCGACGCCGGTTTCTTCCCACAGCTCGCGCCACGCGGCATCGAGCGGATCCTCGCCCGGATCGATCCCGCCCTGGGGCATCTGCCACGCCTCCAGCACCGAATCGAGCCGCTGCCCGACGAACACGCGGCCGTCGCGATTGACCAGCATCACGCCGGCGCAGGGACGATAGGGAAGGGAGGCGATATCGGTCATGGCCTGCCCCCTAGCGCGTCCGCCCGGCGCCTGTCACGCAGCCTCGATTCTCGCACCGGGACGCCTCTCGCAAAGCAGTCGTTGCAAGACCGGCGGCATTTTCTACCTTGGGCCTATCGCAAGGGAGGCGTAGAGCATTAGCAACGATAGACAAACCGCAGGAATATAGACCGGCCATGGCCACTGCCGCCCATCAGCTGACGCCCGAAGAGGCATCGGCCAATCCCGCACCTGAAGCGATCGTCGTCCGGTTCGCCGGCGATTCCGGCGACGGCATGCAGCTGACCGGGGGCCAGTTCACGCTGGCGACCGCGCTGGCGGGCAACGACCTCGCCACCTTCCCGGATTTCCCCGCCGAGATCCGCGCGCCGCAGGGTACCTTGTTCGGCGTCTCGGCGTTCCAGATCAACTTCGGATCGACCGAGATCGACACCGCGGGCGACCAGCCCGACGTGCTGATCGCGATGAACCCCGCGGCGCTCAAGACCAATGTCGAGGCATTGAAGCCCGGCGGGCTGATCATCGCCGACCAGGGCGAGTTCGGCCAGCGCAACCTCGACAAGGCCAAATATGCCGCGAACCCGCTCGAGGACGACAGCCTCGGCAAATGGCAATTGCTCAAGCTCGACATCTCGCAGCTGACCCTCGATGCCGTGAAGCCGTTCGGGCTGGGCAATAAGGAAGCGCTGCGCTGCAAGAACATGTGGACGCTGGGTCTGGCGCTCTGGATGTTCGACCGCGACCGCCAGCCGATCGTCGACTGGCTCAAGGCCAAGTTCGCAAAGGCGCCCGAGCTGGCCGAGGCCAATATCGCTGCGCTCAACGCCGGCCATGCCTATGGCGAGACCGCTGAACTGGGCGCGATGGGCATTTCGCAGCGCCACGTCGCGGCCGCGCCGTCCGAGCCCGGGCTGTACCGCACGATCACCGGCGCCGAATCGATTTCGCTAGGCCTCGTGGCCGGGGCGCAGCTGGCGGCGTTGCCGATGTTCTTCGGCGGCTATCCGATCACGCCCGCCTCGGCGATTCTCCACCATCTCGCCCGCTTCAAGGAATATGGTGTCACGACCTTCCAGGCCGAGGACGAGATCGCCGCGATCGCCTCGGCGCTGGGGGCCAGCTATGCCGGCTCGCTCGGCGTGACGTCATCCTCGGGCCCGGGCATCGCCTTGAAGGGCGAGGCGATGGGCCTTGCGATCATGACCGAGCTGCCGCTGGTGATCGTCAATTCGCAGCGTGGCGGGCCCTCGACGGGGCTTCCCACCAAGACCGAACAGTCGGACCTCTATCAGGCCGTCTACGGCCGTAACGGCGACGCGCCTATGCCCGTGCTCGCCGCACGCTCGGCCGCCGATTGCTTCGACGTCGCGATCGAGGCGGTGCGCATCGCCACGCAATATATGACTCCGGTGATGCTCCTCACCGACGGCTATATCGCCAATGCCGCCGAACCGTGGAAAGTGCCCGACATGAGCGGCTACGCGCCGTTCCCGGTGGCCTTCCACACCGAACTTCCCGCCGAGGGCGAGAAGTTCCTGCCTTATGCGCGCGACGCGAAGCTCAAGCGCCCCTGGGTCAAGCCGGGCACGCCGGGTCTGCTTCACCGCATCGGCGGGATCGAAAAGGCGCTGGGCACCGGCAATATCGATTATTCCCCCGGCAACCACCAGGCGATGACCGACGTCCGCCGCGACAAGGTGCTCGGCATCGACGTGCCCGATCAGGCCGTCGAGCAGGGCCAGCCGGGCGGCAAGCTCGTCGTGGTCGGCTGGGGTTCGACGTTCGGCCCGATCGCCACCGCGGTCCGCCGCGCCCGCGCCAAGGGGCTCGACGTCAGCCATGTCCATCTCCGCCACATCTGGCCGATGCCGAAAAATCTCGGCGATCTTTTAAGGAGTTACGAGCACATTCTCGTGCCGGAAATGAACACCGGTCAGCTCAAGACGGTGCTGCGCGACCAATATCTCGTCAACGCGGTGCCGCTCAACAAGGTGTCGGGCCAGCCTTTCACGATCGCCGAGATCGAGGCGGCGATCGCGCGCCATCTGAACAGCGACCGCGCCGAGGAACTCGGCCCGGACGACACCCAGCTGCCCAGCCCGGAGGCTGTGAATCCATGAACGAACTGACCACCATCCGCCCCAGCACCCCCAAGGACTGGGAAACCGACCAGGAGGTCCGCTGGTGCCCGGGCTGCGGGGACTATGCGATCCTCAAGGCGGTGCAGCGCACCATGCCCGAGATCGGCGCCACGCCCGAGAACACCGTGTTCGTCAGCGGCATCGGCTGCTCGTCGCGCTTTCCTTATTACATGGAGACCTATGGTTTCCACACCATCCACGGCCGCGCGCCGGCGGTGGCGACGGGGGTCAAGCTCGCCAATCCCGATCTCGACGTATGGATCATCACCGGCGACGGCGACGCGCTGTCGATCGGCGGCAACCATACGATGCATCTGCTCAGACGGAATCTGAACTGCCAGATCCTGCTGTTCAACAACGAGATCTACGGCCTCACCAAGGGCCAATATTCGCCGACCAGCCGCGAGGGCACGCGTTCGCCCTCCACGCCGTTCGGATCGGTCGATCATCCCGCCAAGCCCTGCGCCTTCGCGCTCGGCAGCGGCGCGCGCTTCGTCGCGCGGGGGATCGATGTCCACAAAAGGCTGCCCGAAGTGCTCAAGGCGGCGCATGCCCATCAGGGCGCGGCGTTCATCGAGATCTTCCAGAACTGCATCGTCTATAACGACGACGTGTTCGAGCCCTTCACTGCCAAGCCCAATGCAGTCTCCAACCAATTATGGTGCGACAACGGCAAACCCTTGCTGTTCGCGGGCGGCACCAAGGGGCTTTCGCTCGACATGGAGCGGCTGACGCTCAAGGTGGTCGACGTGGTCGACGGCGATTGGGAAGCCGCGGGCGTGATCGTGCACAACACCGCCAACCGCGCGATCGCGCATATGCTCGTCGAAATGCCGTTCGGCGCCTTCCCGATGGCTTTGGGCGTGCTCTACGACGATCCCGCGCCGACCTTCGAGAGCGCGGTGGTCGCGCAGAACAAGGCGGCGAGCGAAGGCAAGAAGCCCGACCTCCAGAAGCTCGTCGCCAAGGGCCAGACGTGGATGGTCGACAAGGCGCCGCACGCGCTCTGAGAAGTTGCTTGCCGATGCTGCCGCAGCATGCATTTAGGACGCAATGAACGCGACGACGCGGGAACGGGGGCGCGCTGAGCGAGCGACACGCGGGGGCGGCCCGCTGGCGTTGCTTGCGCGCATTTTCCATCGCCAGCTCGACCGGCTCGATCGCGGCATAGCCGAGGGCAGCCTCGAGCTGCTGCTGCCCAATGGCCGCGCGCGGCTGCTCGGCGGGCGGGTGGACGGTCCCGCTGCGGTGGTCGATCTGCGCAGCTGGCGCGCGCTGCTGCGGCTCGCGTTGAGCGGGTCGATCGGCTGGTACGAGGCGTGGGCGGCCGGGGAGTGGGCCAGCCCCGATCCGGTGCAGCTCTTCGCCCTGTTCAGCCGCAATCGCGCCGGACTGGCGCGGCCGGCACGGGCCACCGGACCCTGGCGGCTCGCCAAACGCCTATGGCACTGGCTGCGGCGCAATCATCGGGGCGGCTCGCGGCGGAACATCCAGTTCCATTATGATCTCGGCAACGACTTCTACCGCCCCTGGCTAGACGCGGGAATGACCTATTCGAGCGCGCTGTTCGCCACGGCCGGAAGCACGCTCGCCGAAGCGCAACGGGCCAAGCTCCAGGCGATGCTCGATCGCACCGCCACGGTGCCCGGCAATGCGATCCTCGAGATCGGCTGCGGCTGGGGTTCGTTCGTCGAGCTGGCAGTGAAAGCCGGGCGGCGCGTGCACGGCATCACGCTGTCGACCGAGCAAAAGGCCTGGGCCGAGGCGCGCACCGCGGGCATGGACGGCGCCAGCTTCGCGCTGACCGACTATCGCGACGTCACCGGCCATTACGACGCGGTGGTCAGCATCGAGATGGCCGAGGCGGTAGGGCGCCAATATTGGCCGGCCTATCTCGCCGCGATCGCGCGCGCGCTGAAGCCCGGCGGACGGGCGGCATTGCAAATCATCACTTTCGACGACGCGCTGTTCGAGGATTATGCCGGCAATGTCGACTTCATCCAGCGTTACATCTTCCCCGGCGGATTGCTGATCCGCGAGAGCGAGTTTCGGCGTCTTGCCGCCAACAACGGCCTCGACTGGCGCGATCAGTTCCATTTCGGGCTCGATTATGCCGAGACGCTCAAGCGCTGGCGCGAGAATTTCGAGGCAGCGGCAAGCGCCGGCCAACTGCCCGCGCAATTCGATGCGCGCTTCGTCGCTCTGTGGCGCTATTACCTGATGTATTGCGAAGGCGGATTTCGCGGCGGCGGCATAGACGTCGTCCAGGCGACGCTGGTCAAGGAGGGGTGATGAAGATCTGGATGCTGGCGGGTGCGCTCGCGCTCGCAACGATGGCGGGTGCCGCGACGGGGCAGAGCGCTCAGGACACCAATAGTCTCCGCAAGATCGGTGCCGAAGTGCTGTTCTGGAGCCAGGCCCAGCGTGACGCTAATTTCCCCCACATGGAGAAGATCTTCCCCGGCCATGTCGTCAAGGCCGGCGGCAAGGTCCGTGCGCTCCCCGCGGGCAAGCCGCTCGGAATGTCCGACGCCGAGCTGGACGCCTTCATCGCCAGCCAGAACATTTCGGGGCTGATCGTCCTGCAGGACGGCAAGATCCGGCTCGAACGCTATGCGCGCGGCTATGGCAGGGAAGGGCGCTGGACCAGCTTCTCGGTCGCCAAGTCGTTCACCTCGACGCTGGTCGGCGCGGCGATCAAGGACGGCTACATCAAATCGGTCGACGAACCGGTGACGAAGTACATCCCCGAGCTCGCCGGCAGCGGCTATGATGGCGTCACCATCGCGCAATTGCTCACCATGACGTCGGGCGTGAAGTGGAACGAGGATTATACCGACGCGAAGTCGGACGTCGCTCGGATGTTCCTCGAGGCGGTGCCGGCGGGCGAGGACCCCACGGTCTATTACATGAAGAAGCTCCCGCGCGAGACCGCGCCGGGATCGAAATGGGTCTACAAGACCGGCGAAACCAATCTGATCGGCGTGCTGGTGATGCGCGCGACGAAGAAGCCGCTCGCCGACTATCTCAGCGAGAAGGTCTGGCGGCCGTACGGGATGGAGCAGGACGCCTTCTGGATGGTCGACCCGTCGGGGCATGAGGTCAGCGGCTGCTGCCTGTCGGTGTCGCTGCGTGACTATGCCCGGATGGGGCAACTCGCGCTGGAAGGCGGCAAGGGCGTAGTGCCCGCCAACTGGTTCGCCGACTCCACGCGCCCGCATGCCGATATCGGCGTGCCGGGCCGCGGCTATGGCTATCAATGGTGGACCTATCCGCAAGGCCGCTTCGGCGCGCAGGGCATTTTCGGCCAGACGATCCGGGTGGATCCGAAGACCAAGACGGTGATCGCAGTGTCGGCGGCGGCGGACAAAGCTAGCGACCGCGACTACGGGCTGGCGAGAACGGCGTTCCTCGACAAGCTTTTCGCGGCGACGGCCAAATAACCAGCCCTCATGTCCCCCTCCCGCAAGCGGGAGGGGAGCGATACGTCGCCCGTCTGTCCTTTGCGGTTCTACTCCACCCGCTCGAAATGCCCGGTCTCGAACCCGGCAACCGCCAGCGCCACGATCCGCTCCGCCACCATTTCGGGCGGCTTCACCGTCGTCGCGTCCTCGCCCGGAAAGGCGCGGGCGCGCATCTTGGTCCGGGTCGCGCCGGGATCGACCACACCAACGCGCACGCCGCTGATATGGCGGACTTCCTCGCCATAGCTGAGCAGCAGATTCTCGAACGCCGCCTTGGAGGCGCCATAGGTGCCCCAATAGGCACGCGGCGTCCGTCCGACACTTGACGTCACACCCAGCACGCGCGCCCGCTTCGCTGCCTTCAGCAGCGGATCGAACGCCGCGAGCATCGCCGCCTGCGCAGTGACGTTGAGCGTCAGCACTTTGGCGAATTCCTTGAAGTCGATCGCGGGGACGGCGCTGAGGCTCCCCAGCGACGCGGCGTTGAGCACGAGCAGGTCGAGTGCCTTCCAGCGCTCGGACACGGCAGCGGCGAGCCGCGCGACGCTCTCATTCTCGGTCAGGTCCATCGGCGCGATCGTCGCCGAGCCGCCCGCTGTGTAGATCGCCTCCTCGACTTCCTCGAGTCCGCCGGCGGTGCGCGCGGTCAGCACGACGTGCGCACCGGCCTTGCCCAGAGCAAGCGCTGTTGCGGCACCGATGCCGCGGCTTGCGCCGGTGACGAGCGCGACTTGGTCGGCGAGGGGCTTGTCGGTCATTCGAACTCCGGGTGAATCAGGTCAGCCGACCCGTTCCTCCAGAAGCGCGAACTGGTCAACCGGCTGGAGCTCGTCCTGGTCGGTGAGCGTGGTCGGATATTCGCCGGTGAAGCACGCGTCGCAATATTTGGGGTGGATATCGGCGCGGTGCGCCTCGCCCAGCGCCTTGTACAGCCCGTCGATCGAGATGAAGGCGAGGCTGTCGGCATGGATGAAATCGGTCATCCCGCCCACGTCGAGCTTGGCTGCGAGCAGCTTGGCGCGTTCGGGCGTGTCGACGCCGTAGAAGCACGAATGCCGCGTCGGCGGCGAGGCGATCCGCATGTGCACTTCGGCGGCGCCCGCTTCGTGCATCATCTGGACGATCTTCAGGGACGTGGTGCCGCGGACGATCGAATCGTCGACCAGCACGACGCGCTTGCCCTTGATCAGCTCGCGATTGGCATTGTGCTTGAGCTTGACGCCAAGGTGGCGGACCTTGTCGCCCGGCTGGATGAAGGTGCGGCCGACATAATGCGAGCGGATGATGCCGAGCTCGAACGGAATGCCGCTCTGCTGGGCATAGCCGATCGCCGCGGGCACGCCCGAATCGGGAACGGGGACGATGAGATCCGCCTCGACCGGCGACTCGATCGCCAGCTGCGCGCCGATCGCCTTGCGCACCGAATAGACCGAGCGATTGTCGCTGATCGAATCGGGGCGTGAGAAATAGACATATTCGAAGATGCAGGGCCGTGATGCCACCGGCGGGAAAGGCTTGTGCGAGCTGATCTCGCTGCCCTTGACGATCACCAGCTCGCCTGGCTCGACGTCGCGGACATATTCGGCGCCGACCACGTCGAGCGCCACCGTCTCCGAGGCGAAGATGATCGAATCGTCGAGCTTGCCCATCACGAGCGGGCGGATGCCGAGCGGGTCGCGACAGGCGATCATGCCCTCCGGAGTCATCACGATCAGCGAATAAGCGCCTTCGACCTGCTTGAGCGCATCGATGAACCGATCGATCAGCGTGCGATATTGCGACGTGGCGACGAGGTGGATGATCACCTCGGTATCGCTGGTCGACTGGAAGATCGCGCCGCGCCGGACGAGATCGCGCCGCAGTCGCATCGCGTTCGAGATATTGCCGTTATGCGCCACCGCGAAGCCGCCGCTCGCCAGCTCGGCGTAGAGCGGCTGGACGTTGCGGATCGCAGTGTCGCCGGTGGTGGCATAACGGACATGGCCCGCCGCGGTATTGCCGGAAAGGCTGCGAATCACGTCGTCGCGGTCGAAATTGCCCGCGACATGACCCATCGCGCGATGGGTGTGGAACTGGTGGCCGTCCCAGCTGGTGATGCCGGCCGCCTCCTGGCCGCGGTGCTGGAGCGCGTGGAGCCCCAACGCCACGAGCGCGGCGGCGCCCTCGGAGTTGGAAACACCGAAAATGCCGCACTCTTCGCGCAGCTTGTCGTCATCGAACGGGTGTGTGGTAAGCATCAGCCCTCAAGGGGGTTGGGAACTCTTGGCCCCCATATAGGCACTTCGCCGCGATTTGTCGCCGGTTTGTCACAAGGAAATGAACCGCGGGGCTGTTTCGCCGGTTTTTCAAGGCGAAAGGAGCTTCCCATGCCAAAGGATCACGGATCGCAGATCAAGAACGACGAACTCTACGAGAAGCTGCGCGACGACGGCGCCTCGAAGGAAAAGGCGGCGCGAATCGCCAACGCGGAAGAGGCGGGCACGCTCGACAAGGGCGGCACCCATCTCGAGAACCGCAGCAAGGACGAGCTTTACGACGAGGCGAAGGAGATCGGCATCGAGGGCCGCTCGAAGATGGACAAGGACGAGCTGATCGGCGCGATACGCGGGCATTGACCTTCCGTGAGGCGGGCCGCAGCCCCGAGCTTCAACCGTCACCCCGGCCTTGGGCCGGGGTCCACCGGGAGGCGGGCGGTGACCTTGAGCCTCTATGGCACCCGGCGTGGTTGCGTGGACCCTGGCACAAGGCCGGGGTGACGAAGGGGAGGGCAGGCGCTACACCTCGTGCGTGACCGATCAACGCGACACGGGCCTGACGCTCGACCCCAAATATGATTCCGCCGGCCTGATCACCGCGGTCGCGACCGACGCTGCGACCGGCGAATTGCTCATGCTCGCGCACATGAACGCGGAGGCGCTCGCGGCGACCCTCGCGACCGGCGAGGCGCATTTCTGGTCGCGCAGCCGCGGCCGCCTCTGGAAGAAGGGCGAAACCTCGGGCCATGTCCTGCGCGTGGTCGAAGCGCGGATCGATTGCGACCAGGACGCTTTGTGGCTCAAGGTCGAGGCCGCCGGCCCTGCTTGCCATACCGGTGAGCGCAGCTGCTTCTTCCGCCGCATCGAGGACGGCAGGCTGGTGCGCGACGCATGAGGGCGGCGCTAGCGCTGCTCCTGCTGGCCCTGGCCGCCTGCTCGGGTGGAAAAGGGGGCAATTCCCAGCAACCGCAGGACCTCGAGACCGCGGCGATCGAGCGGGGTCTTGTCCGCGATCCCGACGACAGCGACCTCACCGGCCTCTACGCCCGCGACACCGATCGGATCTGCGTCGTCCGCTCCGGCTCGGCCTACCGTATCGGCGCTTATGTCGATTATGGCGATCGCATCACTTGCAGCGGCGCAGGCACTGTCGAGCGAAGCGGCGAGACGTTGCGGATCGAACTCGGCAAGGACGGGTGCAATTTCGACGCGCATTATGACGGCGACCGAATCAAATTCCCGGGCGCGCTCCCAGACGCATGCAAGAAGCTCTGCGCGCGCCGCGCGTCGTTCACCGGGCTCGAAGCCACGCGGCTGAGCGAATCCGCTGCCGAAGCCGCCGCGATGCGCGATGCTGCCGGGCGGCGGCTGTGCGGGGATTAGCTGCACGGCAGGGGAGGTTGCCCCCATCCGCTGCCGCTCCTAAAGCCCGCGCATGGCCGATCCCTTCTACATCTCGACAGCAATCCACTATCCTAATGGCCGTCCGCATATCGGCCATGCCTATGAGATGATCGCCGCCGACGCGATCGCGCGCTATCAGCGCCAGCACGGCCGCGACGTCTTCTTCCAGACCGGCACCGACGAGCACGGCCTCAAAATGGTCAAGACCGCGCGCGACCGCGGCATCGAAGCCCGCGAGCTGGCGGATGAAATGTCCAGCTATTTCCGTGAAATGGCAGACGTTCTCGATATTTCGTACGATCGTTTCATCCGTACTTCCGAGCCCGAGCATTATGCCGCGAGCCAGGCGATCTGGCAGGCGATGGCGGACGCCGGCGACTTGTATCTCGATCGCTACGAGGGCTGGTATTCGGTTCGCGACGAGGCGTTCTACGAAGAGAAGGAACTGACCGAAGGGGAAGGGGGCGTGAAGCTCTCGCCGCAGGGCACCCCGGTCGAATGGACCGCCGAGGAAACCTGGTTCTTCAAGCTCTCGAAATACCAGCAACCCTTGCTCGACCTCTACGCGGCCAACCCCGATTTCATCCGCCCGGAATCGCGCCGCAACGAGATCCTGCGCTTCGTCGAGGGCGGGCTGGTCGATCTCTCGGTCAGCCGCACCAGCTTCGATTGGGGCGTGCCGGTGCCCGGATCGCCCGATCACGTGATGTACGTCTGGGTCGATGCGTTGACCAACTACATCACCGGCGCCGGCTATCCGCACGACGTGCCGCGCTTCGAGAAATTCTGGCCCGCCGATATCCACCTGATCGGCAAGGACATCGTCCGCTTCCACGCGGTCTATTGGCCCGCTTTCCTGATGTCGGCCAATCTGCCGCTCCCGAAACAGGTGTTCGGCCACGGTTTCCTGCTCAACCGCGGGGAAAAGATGTCCAAGTCGGTCGGCAACGTCGTCGATCCGATGGAACTCGCCACGCTCTACGGCGTCGACGCCCTGCGCTATTTCCTGCTGCGTGACGTCAGCTTCGGCAATGACGGCACGTTCAGCGACGAGGCGATCGTCACGCGGGCGAACGCCGATCTCGCCAATAGCTTCGGCAATCTGGCCCAGCGCGTGCTCGCCTTCATTGCCAAGAATTGCGAGGGCCATGTGCCCGAGGGCAAAGCGGAGGAGGCCGACGCCGTCCTTCTCGCCGAAGTCGACGTCGCCTGCGCCGCTTTCCGCACTGCGTTCGACGATCTCGCGCTCAGCCAGGGCGTGGAGGCGTGGATGACCGGCGTGTTCGCCTGCAACCAATATATCGATGCACAGGCCCCCTGGGCGCTGCGGAAGACCGATCCCGAGCGGATGAATGCGGTGCTCCGCACCTTGCTCCGTGCGATCCGCCACCTCGCGACCACGATCCTGCCGGTGATCCCGACCTCGGCGGGGAAGATGCTGATCCAGCTCCCCTCGGCCGACGACGAGGACTTCCGCATCGCCGCGCCAAGCCCCATCTTCCCGCGACTGGAATTGCAGGCGAGCGACGCGTGAGACTGGCCGACAGCCATTGCCACCTGATCTACAAGGGCCTCGGCGAGCAACAGCCCGAAGTGCTGGCGCGCGCCCGCGACGCCGGCGTGGTGGCGATGCTCAACATCTCGACACGCGAGAACGAGTGGGATGACGTCATCGCCGTGGCCGAGCGCGAGGCGGACGTCTGGGCCAGCGTCGGCATCCACCCGCACGAAGCCGACCAACACCCGGATGTCGACACCGCCAAACTGGTCGAGCGCGCCCGGCACCCGCGCGTCGTCGGCATTGGCGAGAGCGGCCTCGATTATTATTACGACCATTCGGACCGTGACCGCCAGCGCCACAGCTTCCGCGCGCATCTCGCCGCTTCGCGCGAGACCGGCCTTCCGATCATCGTCCATACCCGCGATGCCGAGGCAGACACCGCCGAAATCCTGCGCGACGAGATGGGGAAGGGCGCCTTCCCCGGTGTGATCCACTGCTTCACCGCGAGCGGCGAATTCGCCGATATCGCGCTGGAGCTCGGGCTCTACGTCTCGATCTCGGGGATCGTGACCTTCAAGAATGCGCGCGACCTGCAGGAAACCGCCGCCCGCCTCCCGCTGGACCGCCTGCTGATCGAGACCGACGCGCCGTTCCTCGCTCCGGTTCCCCATCGCGGCAAGACGGGTGAGCCCGCCTTCGTGGCCGACACGTGCCGCTTCCTCGCCCAGCTACGCGGCGAAGACCCCGAGGCGCTGGCGGAAGCCACTCGCCAGAACTTCCACAAGCTCTTCGCCAAGACGCTGGCGTGAGTCCCAAGGCCCTCCAAACCCCCAACTGTCACCCCGGCAGACGCCGGGGCCCAGCATGGGCTCACACGAAGGCACGAAGGCACGAAGAGAGTAGAAAGGGGGTCACGCGGAGGCGCGGGGGCGCGGAGATAGGGCTGCGCTGCGCGAGAAGGGGCGCCGCGTCGGCGGCGGGACATTCTGAAAGCCTTGAGCGAACGCCGCTAGCGCAGCAGTCTACAAGCTCCGCGCCTCCGCGCCTCCGCGTGAACCCCTTCTTCTTTGCGCCTTTGCGTCTTCGTGTGAGCCAAGAATGAAGATCCGCATCCTCGGCTCGGGCACTTCCTCCGGCGTGCCGCGGATCGGCAACGATTGGGGGGCATGCGACCCCCACGACCCGCGTAACCGCCGCACCCGCGCCTCGGTGCTCGTCACCACCGAAACCACCACGATCCTCGTCGACACCAGCCCGGATATGCGCGCGCAGCTCCTCGCTGCCGATATCTCCGATGTCGACGCCGTGATCTGGACGCACGATCATGCCGATCACGCCCATGGCATCGACGATTTGCGTCAGCTCATGCATGCCCGGGGGGGCGAACCGGTGCGCGGCTTCGCGCGGCCCTTCACGCTCGAGCAGCTCCAGACCAGGTTCCATTATGCCTTTTTCGGCCGGGCGCTTTATCGCCCGACTGTCGATATCGCGCTGCTGCCCGACGCGTTCACGATCGGCGACATCCGGATCACCGTGACGGACCAGCCGCACGGCGGCATCACCTCGGCTGGCCTGCGGTTCGATAATAACGATAAATCAATAGGTTATGCTACAGACTTCCATGAAATGACGAGCGAAATGCGCGCGCTCTATACCGGGCTGGACGTATGGGTGGTCGATGCGCTGCGCCGCGCGCCACATCCGACGCACCCGCATCTCGCCGAGGTGCTGGAATGGATAAGGGAGTTGGGCCCGAAACGCTCCGCGCTGGTTCATATGGATCATTCGATGGACTATGTCGGTCTTGCCGCCGAGCTGCCCGAAGGGATCGAGCCAGGCTATGACGGGCTGGAGATACAAGCGTGAGTTCCTCCTGGGACACGATGGACCTGATCTGGCTGGTGGGCGTGCTCGTGCTCGTCCTCAGCGCGCTTTCGGTGCGGAAACTATCGTTCGGCTTCGTTGTGCGCTCGCTGGTCAGCTGGGCATTGATCATCGGGCTGACCGTACTCGCGGTGGCGCATCGTCATGAACTCGGCGCACTGTTCGCGTCGGCTTCGGCCAAGCTCGGGATCGACGATCAGCAGGTCGACGGCAAGACCGTGCGCATTCGCATGGCGCCCGATGGGCATTTCTGGGCACGCGTCGAGCTGAATGGAGTCGAACGGCGCATGCTGATCGATAGCGGCGCGACGATCACTGCGATCTCGGATCGCACCGCGGCGGCGGCGGACATCAAAGCGGGCAATGGCCTGCCGGTGATCATCGAAACCGCCAATGGCAGCGTCGCCGCGCGCCGCGGCAATATCCAGCGGCTCGCGATCGGGCCGCTCGAAACCGAGGATCTCGGCGTGGTGGTCTCGGAGAATTTCGGGGACCTCGACGTGCTGGGCATGAACTTCCTGTCGCGGCTGCACAGCTGGCGTGTCGAGAACAAGACGTTGATTCTCGAGCCCAAGGCCGGCGCGAGCGACGAAGGCAGCGACGCCACGACTGCGCCGGCGGATTCCGCGCCTCGGCGCAGGCGGCAGAGCGGGGATGACGAAACCTGAGCCGCAGCCTCGTCTATATTTAACATAATGTATATTATCGTTCTTATATTCTCATCAATGGCGCACCGCGCGAGCCCACTCCTCACCCGGTTCGAACACGACTTACGCCGCGATGGCTCTTCTCACACGCTGATCGGCCGACGACCAGTTCACGGCTTTCATGAATGCGTCGACATAAGCGCCCGCTTTGGCGCCATAATCGATCGCATATGCGTGCTCGTACATGTCGAGCGCCAATATGGGCGTTGAACCGGCAAGTGTCATCGTATGATCCGCCGCCCATTGATTGACGAGACACCTGTCGCGATGGCTCCAGACCAGCAGAACCCAGCCCGATCCGCCGCCCAGCGCCTTTCCCATGCCGGCGAACTCCGCCGCCCATCGGTCAAAGCTGCCGAAGCTCTGTTCGATCAGCGTCGAGAGCGGCTCGCCCGGCGGTGACGGCTGGCCCAGGCTGGCGAAATAGAGTTCGTGAAGAATCATCGAATTCCAGGCGATCAGTTCCTCGCGCTTCAATCCGTTGATCGTGAAACCGGGAGTCGTCGCGGGATCGAGAGCGGCGAATTGCGTCGCGATCGATCCCAGCCGCTTCACCGCGCCGACATAGTTGTTGTCGTGGTGGCTCACGAGGAGCTTTTCGGACAAGCCGGCGATCGACCCCGGTGCGAAAGGCAAAGGCTGCGCGGTGAAGCTCCTGGCAGGCGGCGCAGATCTGGACGCCTGAGCAGCGGCGGCGATGTTGGGCAGGCTGCTCGCCGCGCCCGTGGCTGCCGCCACCGCAATCAGTCCCCGTCGGTCGATCTGCGTCATTCTGTCCTCCCATCCCGTCGATGCGTCTGTCAGCCGATGAGCCCCGCGAGATGCAGGGCTACGCCGACGGCTGAAGTCGTCGCCAAAGTGACGAGCACTCCGGCATTGAAGCGGAAGATCGCGATGGCCGCGGCTGCCGAGAGCGCCAGCGCCCAGAGGTCCACGCTCGCGACGATCGGCATGTCGAAACGCACCGGGCCCGCCGCGAACGGTATGACCTCCCGGAAGATGCTGTGGATCGCGAACCAGATCGCTAGGTTGAGCACGACGCCGACCACCGCCGCGGTGATCGCCGACAACGCTCCGGCCAATGCCGCATTCCCGCGCAACCGCTCGATGAACGGCGCGCCGAGGAAGATCCACAGGAAGCACGGGACGAAGGTAACCCAGGTCGCGAGCAATCCCCCAAGCGTGCCGGCCACGAGCGGCGAAAGCAGTCCTGGATCGCGATAGGCGCCGAGGAACCCGACATATTGGAGCACCATGATCAGCGGCCCCGGCGTGGTTTCCGCCATGCCGAGGCCATCGAGCATCTCCTCGGGGCTGAGCCAATGATAGGACTGCACGGCTTCCTGCGCGACATAAGCGAGCACCGCATAGGCGCCGCCGAAGGTCACCATCGCCATCTTGGAGAAGAAGGTCGCGATCTGGCTGAACACATTGTCCGGCCCCAACGCGAGGAGCAACGCGGCCACCGGGACGAGCCACAGAGCGAGCCAGATCAGCGCCACGCGCAGCGATTGCCTCATCGTCGGGCGGGCATGCGCCGGCAGCTCCTCGCCGAGCAGGGTTTCGGAATCCGCGACGACGACACCGCCGCTCGCGCCATGTCCGCCGCCGGCGCGGAACTCCGCCCTTCCCGCCCGCCCGCCGAAATAGCCGATGAGCGCCGCACCCAGCACGATGATCGGGAACGGCACGCCGAGGAAGAAGATCAGCACGAAGGCAAGAGCCGCGAGACCCCGCATGACATTGTTCTTCAGCGCGCGCTTGCCCAGGCGCACCACGGCGTGGACCACGATGGCGAGCACCGCGGCCTTGAGCCCGAAGAACAGTGCCGACACGAAGCCCAGTGCGCCGAACAACACGTAGATCCAGCTGAGGACCATGATCGAAACCACGCCGGGAAGCACGAAGAGCCCGCCGGCGACGATGCCGCCGCGCGTCTTGTGCATCAGCCAGCCGATATAGGTGGCGAGTTGCTGCGCCTCTGGACCGGGCAGCAGCATGCAATAGTTCAGCGCGTGCAGGAACCGCTCCTCGCCGATCCAGCGTTTTTCCTCGACGAGGATGCGGTGCATCACCGCGATCTGGCCGGCGGGGCCGCCAAAGGACAAAGCGGCGATCCGCAGCCAGACCCAGAAGGCTTCGGCGAGCGATACGGCGGCGGGGCGCGGCTTCGCGCGGACGGCAGCGGCCATGGTCGCTGCGGTCACGCCCGCACCTTGGCCGGCTTGTGCGAGGTCCAGTTGTGCGTCTCGCCGCGCGCATCGCGACACCAGCGGTAAAAGGCATCGTACAGGACCATGCCCGCCTCGAGCTGCTCGAGATCGTCGGCGTAGATTCGCGACAGGCCGAGCGACGCCGCCAGCAATCCCGCGGCCTCCGGGACGATCTCCGGCCGCCCCGTATCGGCGCCGCGTACGATCGTGGCGAGATGGGCCAGCGGTTCGATGCCGCCCAGTCCGAACGCCTCCACCATCAGGTCGAAGGTGCAGCGCTCGCCGCGATGGCTCCAGAATACGCCATCGCCTTCGAGATCGAAGGCCGCACCGCCGAACTGCGCGGCCACGTCGAGCACGTCGGAGGGCGGCACGTAGAGAAACACCGCCTGCGGGTCGACGAAGCGGCGGATCAGCCATGGGCAGGCGATGCGGTCGACCTTGGGACGCGCCCGCGTAACCCAGACGGTCCTTCCGTCGGCGTTCCGGGCGGGGAGCGGCGCTTGGGGGACGAGCGGAAGCCCCTCGCCCCGCCACCCGGCAAACCCGCCTTCGAGCGCCTCTGCGGAGACCCCCGAATGCCGCAGCCAGGCGGCAGCGCCCTGGCTGGCGGACAGACCGTCATCGCAGACGACGATCACGTTGCGACCTGCGAATTGGTCGGCCCAGCCGGCAATTTCGCTCGCCCGGCGGCGCAGCGTTGCGGGAATGAAGCGGGGATCCGCCGCAAAGCTCTCGTCCGGGCGGATGTCGACGATCGCGGGCGCGTTCGCCGTGCCGACGAGACGGACGAGCTTGTCGATGGCGATCGAATTCTGAACAGGCATGATGCGTCCCTTCAAATCGAAATCAGGACGCGATGCTTCGGCTGACGCCTCGTGGGGAGACCGCATTCCCCATCTGTTCAAAGTGAGCCTGCGACTCGTCCTGTGTCAAGCGCCGCGGGCGCCTCCCTTTCTCGACGCTGTTGACCTTGCCCTTGGTTCCGGCGTTGTACCAGCTCGCGCGCTGCGAACCCCTGCGCTGCGACAGACGTCCGCGACCGCACGACCGAAGGATCGAACACATGGTCTATCTGATCTTGAAGGCGCTGATCTCGGGTGTCCTGATCGCCGCCGCCTCGACAATGGCCAGGCGCTACCCCGGTTTCGGCGCGCTGATCGCTTCGCTGCCGCTGGTGTCGGTGCTCGGCATGATCTGGCTCTGGCACGAAAAGCCCGACGCCGAGAACATGGCGCTGCACGCCGGCGCCACTTTCTGGTACGTGCTGCCGTCGCTGCCGATGTTCCTCGTCATCCCGGCGCTGCTTCGGCACGGCGTCGGGTTCTGGGTTGCGCTGGTCGCCGGCTGTTGCCTGACCATCATGTTGTATGCCGGCATGACCTGGATCGCTCCCCGGATCGGCCTGCAGCTCTGAAATCCGCCGAAATCTGGCGCTGCTCGAAACGGGTCGCGACCTTCTGTCAGCGCTTTTATCTGCGCGGATCCGTCATTCTTGCTAAAGTGGATTCGACCCGTTTCAGTCCGAGAGAGCCCCCGCCGCATGACTTCTCCGAATATCGAGCGCCTCGTCGCGATCATGGCGCGGCTGCGCGATCCGAAGACCGGCTGCGAATGGGATACGGTCCAGACCTTCGAAACGATCGCGCCCTATACGATCGAGGAAGCCTATGAGGTCGCCGACGCGATCGAGCGCGGCGACCTGGCCGAGCTCAAGGACGAGCTTGGCGATCTGCTCCTCCAGGTCGTGTTCCACAGCCGCATGGCGGAGGAAGCCGGCCATTTCGCGCTGGCAGACGTCATCACCGCGATCAGCGACAAGATGGAGCGTCGCCATCCGCACATCTTCCGCGGGCAGGCCGAGGGTGGCCATCATCTGTGGGAACAGATCAAGGCGGCGGAACGAAGCGCAAAAGGGCACGAAAGCGCACGGGCTGTAAGTGCCCTGGAGGGCGTGGCGCTCGGCCTTCCCGCCTTGCTCCGCGCCGAGAAGCTCCAGAAGCGCGCCGCGCGCACCGGCTTCGACTGGCCCGACGCCACCGGGGCTCGCGCCAAGATCGACGAGGAACTCGCCGAAGTCGAAGCCGCGGCGACGCACGAGGAGCGGGAGGAAGAGATTGGCGACCTGCTGTTCGCAATGGTCAATTGGGCACGCAAGCAAGGCGTCGACCCCGAAGCCGCGCTGCGCGGCGCCAACGCCAAGTTCGAGCGCCGCTTCAGGGCAATGGAGGCCGAGGCCGGCGAAGCGTTCGCCGGGCTCGATCTCGACGGCAAGGAAGCGCTGTGGGTCAAGGCCAAGCGCGGATAAGGCTTTCGCACCGATTGCAATGTAGGATTTCGTCTGCTCGACTGGCCGGCGCCGGCCGCAAGCCGCCGCTCTTTGACTCGTGAACCCTCGTCATCCCGGCGAATGCCCGGGCGACCAGACAGAAGCATGACATCCGTCACCCCGGCTTTCGCCAGGACGACAATGTGCGTGCGGTCTCCGTGAACGCGGAACCCGCACGCTCGCTTGTGTCAACTTCGGCTGGACTTTGTTCCCACTTCCGCTGGGAAACCGCTTCAATCCGCCCTGCGTCGCAAAACCGCGTTCTCATGTTCCGCGTTGTCCGCGTTCAGCCGTGCAGAGTCGGGAATCGACAATTGCGTGGTTCAGCGCGCCTGAACCCGGATTATCGGCAACGTACCCGGCGCAAAACGCGAATAGACCATGTTGATCGAAGCGATGTTGCGGCGCCGTCCGTTGAGCGTCTGCGGCACGGTGCAGGTGCCGGCATTGAGGATCCGGCGCACCGGGAGATCCTGGACGCCGCCATTCTGGAACCGCACGGTCAGGCGCGTGAAGTGGATCGGGCGATTGAGCGCACAGACGCGGATCTGGCGGTCGCGCATGTTGCCGCGGAGCATGATGGTGTCCCGATCGCTGCCGCGGCTCACCGTCTTGTATCCGACGGTGCGCCAGCCCGGCTGTGCCTGCGCGGCGGTGGCAGTGCCGAAGGCGGTGGCGCCAAGCGAAAGGATCGTAAGGAAGGGAAGGATCTTCATGGGCATCACTCCACATTCCCCCGCCCGCGCCGGATTTAGCACAAACGTTCCGGCATCAAAACCAATTTGGGGATGGCCGCGTCAGGCGCGGCGCGTCTCGAACCGCTCATAGTCCCGCGGCGCCATCCGCACCTCGTAGACCGATTGCTGGTCCTCGACTCGCTGTTCGAGCACCTCGCCATGCTGGTGGAGCCACGCCGCCCCCGCCCCGTCGGCCGGATCGAGCGTTATCGTGTAGCGGCGATGCCCCTCGGTCAGGCGCGCCGCGACGGTTTCGATCAGGGCGTCGACTCCTTCTCCGGTCATTGCGGAGATCGGCATCACGTCCTCGCGCTTGCCGGCATCCTCGAGCAATTGCCCGCGATGCTCGTCGTCGAGCAAATCGAGCTTGTTCCACGCCTCGAAGCGCGGCGTCGCCTCGGCCACCCCGATCTCGCCGAGCACCTTCTCGACATCGGCGCGCTGCGCCTCGCTGTCCGGATGCGCGATGTCGCGGACGTGGATCAGCAGGTCCGCCGACACCACTTCCTCCAGCGTCGCCTTGAACGCCGCGACCAGCTGGGTCGGCAGTTCGGAGACGAAGCCCACCGTGTCGGACAGGATCGCCTTGTCGATGCCCGGCAGCGAGATCTGGCGCAGCGTCGGATCGAGCGTGGCGAAGAGCAGATTCTCCGCCATGACGTCAGAACCAGTCAAGCGATTGAAAATAGTAGATTTTCCGGCGTTCGTATAACCAACCAGGGCGATGACAGGCCAAGGTGCGCGCTGGCGGCGGTCGCGGTGGAGCGTGCGGGTGCGGCTGACCTGGTCGAGCTCCTTGCGCAGCCGCGCCATCCGGTCGCGGATCAGTCGCCTGTCGGCTTCGATCTGGGTCTCGCCCGGGCCGCCGAGGAAGCCGAAGCCGCCGCGTTGGCGCTCGAGGTGCGTCCAGCTGCGCACCAGCCGGCCTGCCTGATAGTCGAGATGCGCGAGTTCGACCTGGAGCCGGCCCTCTGCGGTGCGTGCGCGCTCGCCGAATATCTCGAGGATCAGGCCGGTGCGGTCGATCACCTTGCAGCCGAGCGCTGTCTCGAGGTTGCGCTGCTGCACCGGTGTTAAGGCCGCATCGAAAACGGCGAGCTGAAGTTCCTGATCTCGAACGGTTTCTGCGATGGCATCAACCTGCCCCGATCCGATCAGCGTCCCCGGCTTGGGCTGGCGCAGCTTGACCGAAAGCTTCTCGCGCACTTCGACGCCGATCGCCGCAGCGAGGCCGGCAGTCTCCTCCAGACGCGCCTCGGCGTCGCGTGAGCTGCCGCCCATCTCGGGATAGACGACGATCGCCCGCGCGCCGCGGGAGAATTCGTCGGCGTCACGATCAAAACCGGTGGACATGGCCGTTCAATCGCCGTCGGAGGCAGTGGTTTCCTCGGCGAGGTTGAGCGGGTGTGCCGGCTGGATGGTCGACACCGCATGCTTGTAGACGAGCTGCGCCATGCCTTCGCGCTGGAGCAGCATGCAGAACAGGTCGAACGCGGCGATCTGGCCCTGGAGCATCACGCCGTTCACCAGGAACATCGTGACGTTTTCCTGCTGTTTCCGGACGGCATTCAGGAAAATTTCCTGCAAGACCGGGTTCTTGTGCTGGAATTCTCCCGCCGCTTCGAGAAGTGCGCCGAGGTCGACCGGGCCGGCGGGCATGATCGTCGAGATGGCGTGCTTGTAGATCAGCTGCGACTGGCCGTCGCGGCGGAGCAGCACCGAGAAATTGTCGAACCAGGTGACGATCCCCTGGAGCTTGACGCCCTTCACGAGGAACATCGTCACCGGCACCTTGGAGCGCCGAAGCGAGTTTAGGAAAAGGTCCTGAAGCGAGGTCTGCTTCTCGGCCATGGTGGTTTCCTTCTATTCTTGGCGGGCTCTGTCCCGCGTCGCGCCGGTTCCCGGCGTCGGAATGCCGCGCCACCCCGGCGCGGAAGTGCAGTCTATTGGTTCAGGGCGCGCGCGTCCAACCTATTCCTCGCGGGTCTCGGTGATGCCGAGCAGCTTCAATTTGCGATGCAGCGCCGAGCGTTCCATTCCGATGAAGCTCGCGGTGCGCGAGATGTTGCCCGAAAAGCGGCGGATCTGGACGCGCAGATATTCGCGCTCGAAGGTCTCGCGCGCTTCCTTGAGCGGCGCTCCCATGATCGCATTCGCGCCGACGCCGTTGCCGATATCGCCGGGCTTGCCGAGCACTTCGGGGGGCAGCAGATCGAGGTCGATCCGCCCGATCCGGTCTCCTGGGGCGAGGATCACCGTCCGCTCGACGACGTTGCGCAGCTGGCGGACATTGCCGGGCCATTCATAGCTCTGCAGCGCAACCATCGCGTCGGGAGCGACTTCGGGTGTCGGCACGCGGCGCTCGCTGGCATAATGCGCGACGAAATGCTCGACGAGCACGGGGATGTCCTCGCGGCGCTCGGTGAGCGGCGGGATCAGCACCGGCACGACGTTGAGCCGGTAATAGAGATCCTCGCGGAAGCGTCCCGCGGCGATCTCCGCCATCAGGTCGCGCGCGGTGGCGGAGACGACGCGAACATCGACCTTGACGATCCGTGTGCCGCCCACCCGGCTGAAGCTCTGGTCGGTGAGCACGCGCAGGATCCGTGCCTGCGTAGCCACCGGCATGTCGGCGATCTCGTCGAGGAACAAAGTCCCGCCATGTGCCTGTTCGAGCAGTCCAGGGCGGACGAGATCGCCCCCCTCCTCCACGCCGAACAATTCCTCCTCGACGCGCTCGGGCGTCATCCGCGCGGCACTCACGATCACGAACGGCGCTGCGGTACGCTGGCTCCAGCCATGCAGCAGCCGTGCCGCGACTTCCTTGCCCACGCCCGGGCCGCCGCTGATCAGCACGCGGCTGCCGGTCGAGGCGACGCGCTTCAACGTGGCACGCACGGTGTTGATCGCCGTCGAATTGCCGGTCAGGTCGTTCTCGCGTCCCACCGAGGCGCGCAGCGACACGACTTCGCGGCGCAGCCTTTCGGTCTCGGTCGCGCGCTCGACGAGCAACAGCAGCCGCTCGGCCTCGAACGGCTTTTCGATGAAGTCGACTGCGCCACGACGGATCGCGGCGACCGCGGTGTCGATATTGCCGTGGCCTGAGATCACCAGCACCGGGATCGAAGGATCGCGCCGCTTCATCTCGTCGAGCAATTCGAGCCCGTCGAGCCGCGAGCCCTGGAGCCACACGTCGAGCAGCACCAGGCTGGGCCGGCGCTCGGCAATGGCTTCCAGTGCCGCGTCGCTGTCGGCGGCACCACGCGTGGCGTAGCCTTCGTCCTCCAGCACGCCCGCGACCAGCTCGCGGATGTCGCGTTCGTCGTCGACGACGAGGATATCGAGGCTCATTGGGATTTTCCGGTTCTGGTAAGTGCCGCCGGCCGCGGATCGGCGGCCTCGGTCTGGGTGTCCTGGAGCGCCAGCTTCTCGAGCGCTTCGGTATCGAAACAGATGGTGACGACGGTGCCGCCGCCGTCGCGGTCGGTGAAGGCGATCGTGCCGAAATGCTCCTCGACGATCTTCTTGACGATGGCGAGGCCGAGCCCGGTGCCGCGGCTGCGCGTCGTCATATAGGGCTCGACGATACGGTCGCGCTCCACTGGCAGCCCGACGCCGTTGTCGGCCACGGTCAGCAGGATGCGATGCGTGTCCTCCCTGCGGATCGTGAGCACCACTTCGCCCTGCGGCAGCGCCTCGCCCTCCCCGCGGGCCTCGATCGCCTCGACGGCGTTCTTGATCACGTTGGTCAGCGCCTGCCCCATCTGGCGGCGATCGCTGACCAGGCTCGGCGGATCCTCGGGCGAGTCGAGCTCGAAGCGGATCGTCGGGTGCGCGACTTCGTGGAGGAACATCGCCTGGCGCGCGATGTCGAGCAGCGATTCGCGGCGGAACAGCGGCTTGGGCATGCGGGCGAAGGACGAGAATTCGTCGACCATGCGGCGAAGGTCGCCGACCTGGCGGATGATCGTGCCGGTCAATTGGCTGAACACGCCCTCCCCGCCCTCGATCTGCTTGCCGTAGCGGCGCTGGAGGCGCTCCGCGGCGAGCTGGATCGGAGTCAGCGGGTTCTTGATCTCATGCGCGATCCGCCGCGCCACGTCGGACCAGGCGGCGCGGCGCTGATCGAGCAATTGCTGCGTGATGTCGTCGAAGGTGAGCACCTGCCCCGCTTCGTCCGACGTGATCTTGACCGCGAGCGTCCGCGCCTCGCCGCCGACAGTGACTTGCGCCACGGCCTCGCGCTCGGGACTGTCGAGCAAGGCGTCGAGCTCGGGTGCGATCTCGGGGAGCGGCTTGCCCACCGATTCCTCCTCGGTCCGCCGGAGCAATGCCAACGCCGAGGCATTCATCAGCCGCACCACTCGATCGGCTCCGATCGAGATGACGCCGGCCGAGACTCCCGACATCACTGCCTCGATCAGCGCGCGCCGGCTCTCCAGCTGAGCGTTGGCGGTGACCAATGCGTTGGTCTGGCCTTGCAGCTGGTTGGTCATCTGGTTGAATGCGCCGGCGAGCACGCCAAGCTCGTCCTTCGAATTGCGTTCGGGAACGCGCGCGGTCAGGTCGCCGCCGGCCACTTGCCGCGCTGCGCCCACCAGTTCGTTTACCGGGCGTACCAGCCTGTCCGCGACGCGCAAAGCCACGAGGACCGCGATGCCCACGATCAGGAGCGCGAGGACGAGCAATGCGAGATTGAACTGGAGCTGGAGCGACCGCGATCGCGTCACCAGCGCGCGATAATCGGCCAACACCTGCGCGGCGCGCTGGGTCTGCGCCGACATTCCGCCAAGGTCGGAGGCACGGCCGGCATAGAGATAGAGATTGCTCGATCCGGGAACCCGAGTGAGCGAGCGCGTCCGGTCGCCCTGCGCCTCGACGACGCTCGCCTTACCCTGCGCCAGCTGTTTCAGCGCGTCCCGATTGATATCCTTCTCGAGGTCGCGCTCATAAGGATTGACCAGCGCGATCGTCTGGATCTGCCCGTCGGGCGAGACCGTGAAGATGATCGCTTCGGACAGGCTGCGCAGATACACCTGCGTGGCGAAGACTTGCTGAAACTTGATGCTCTCAGGCGGCGATTCGTCCAGCTCAGCCGCAACGTCGTTCGCCATGGCGACGGTCTCGCGATCGACATAGCCGAGAAGCTGCCGGTACGATTCCTGCGCCAGCGCTTGTGCATTCTCGATCATGCTCCTCGGTCGATCCGAGACCCAAAATTCGACGCCGTATTGAAACAGCAGCGACGCGATCACCGCCACCAGCAATGTCGGCACGCTCGCCAGTACCGAGAAGATCGCCACGAGACGGACGTGCAACCTCCCCTCCCCGCCGGCGGTGGAGAGGGCGGCGCGGCGGCGCGCGGCGCGGCGGCCGATCAGCACCAGCAGCGCCACGCCCGGCAGGAGGTTGGCAACGAGTAGCAACGCGACCAGCGGCGGCGAAAGCAATCGCTCAGGCGAGCGCTCGCCGCTGATCACGAAATAGCTGATGATGGCGATCGCAATCGCCGCGAAGAGCACTCCGGCCTCTACCGCGGGCGTGACGCTCAACCGCCGCTTGCGCGGTGCGGCTTCGGTCAACTGCTCGGTCACGGCATCCATCGTTGCTTGGATACAACGAGATTGTGGCCGAAAGAACACATAATTTTCGGCTAATCGTCACAAACCGTCGCTAAGCGGCACCGTCCGATCTATCCGCACCCATCTCGATCCCCAGCGTATCGAGCCGCTTGCGGAGGGTATTGCGGTTGATCCCCAGCGCCCGCGCCGCGCGGAGCTGGTTGTTCTGGTGACGCGCCAGCATCGCCTCGATCAGCGGGCGTTCGACTTCGCCGATGATGCGCTCGTAGAGGCTGCCGTCGTCGAGCGCACGCGGTTCCTCGATCGCCATCCGCTCGAGCCGGGCGCGCACCGCCGCATCGATCCCGGCGTCGCGCGACTCGGGCTGGAAGCTCCCTGCTTCGCCCAGCGCGCGGCGGATCGCATCGGCATCGATCCACTCGTCGCGGCTGAGCGCGGCGATGCGGCGCATCAGATTCTCGAGCTGGCGGACATTGCCCGGCCAGTCGAACCCTTCGAGCACCGCCACCGCGTCCTTGCCGAGCTGCTTGCGCGGCAATCCCGCCTCGGCGGCGCGATCGAGGAAATGGCGCGCGAGCAAGGGCACGTCCTGCCGGCGTTCGCGCAGCGCCGGCAGGCTTACCGGCACGACGTTGAGCCGATAGAACAGATCCTCGCGAAACTGGCCGGTCTGGACGAGTTGCGCCAGATCCTTGTTGGTCGCCGCGACGATACGGACATCGGCGCGGATCGTCCGCGCGCCGCCGACGGTGGTGAACTCGCCCGACTGGAGCACGCGCAGCAGCCGGGTCTGCGCGTCCATCGGCATGTCGCCGATCTCGTCGAGGAACAAGGTGCCTCCCGCCGCCTGCTCGAACTTGCCCGCGACGCGCGTGGCCGCGCCGGTGAAGGCGCCGCGCTCGTGCCCGAACAATTCGGCTTCGATCAGCTCGCGGGGAATCGCCGCCATGTTGAGCGCCACGAACGGCGCGCGGCGGCGCGGCCCCATGTCGTGGATCGCCTGCGCCACCAGTTCCTTGCCCGTGCCGGACTCACCCGAGATCAGCACGGTCAGGTCGTTGGAAACCACCCGCGCGATCACGCGATAGACCTCCTGCATCGCCGGCGAACGGCCGATCAGCGACGGACCGCCCCCGACTTCGGCCTCGGCCAGCTCGGTCGGCTGGCGCTGCCGCCGCGCGATCGCGCCGCGCACTGCCTGGGCGAGCACGTCGAGGTCGAACGGCTTGGGCAGATAGTCGAACGCGCCCACTTCGGTCGCGCGCACAGCCGTCGCCAGCGTGTTCTGTGCGGAGAAGACGATGATCGGCAGCTCGGGATGCTCGCTGGCGAGGCCTGCCGCCACATCGAGACCGTTGCCGTCAGGCAGGACGACATCGGTCACCAGCACATCGGGCATTTCCGATGCCAGCGCGCGGCGCAGTTCGGCGATACTCGCTGCGGTCGTCACCCGATGCCCCTCGCGCTTGAGCGCGGCGGCGACCACGGTGCGGATGGCGCTGTCGTCGTCGACGATCAGGACCGAACCGCTCACGACGCCCTCTGCAGCAGGATGCGAAACACCGTGACCTCGGGATCGCGTTCGCGGGCATATTGGACGATCCCGCCCATGTCGCGGACCAGCTTTTCTACCAAGGGCAACCCCAGTCCCTTCCCTTCCGGCTTGCCCGAGACGAACGGCTCGAACAAGTGCTCGGCGATGTCCACGGGTGCGCCGGGGCCGTTGTCGGTCACGAGGATCTCGATCGGCAGCGGCTGGCGCGGGCGGCCGGGGCCGTCGCTCACCGACATACCGTGGCGATAGGCGGTCGCCAGCGTGATCCGCGGTTCGGGCGTATCGCCCAGCGCCTCGGCGGCGTTCTTCAGCAGATTGAGCAGTACCTGCAGAAACGCGTCCGAATCGATGCGCACCGGCGGCAGCGAAGGATCGAACCGCTCCTCGATCGCCAGTCCGCGCGCAAACCCCGCCAGCGCCACCCGCCGCGCATGATCGAGCAACGGATAGACGTTGGTGGGTTCCAGCTTGAGCGGGCGCGTGTCGGTGAAGTCCTGCATCCGGTCGATCAGCGTGACGATCCGGTCGACTTCGGTGGTGATCAGCTGGGTCAGCTCCTCATCCTCGCCGCTGCTCCGGAGCAATTGGGCCGCGCCGCGGATCCCCGAGAGCGGGTTCTTGATCTCGTGCGCCAGCATCGCTGCGGCACCTACCGCCGCGCGAGCCCCGGCGGTGCGTTCGGCGCCTTGCGCCACGCGGCGCGACTGCGGTGCGTGGTGGAGTGTGACGATCCGCCAGCCGGGGTGGTCGGCGACCAGGGTCTCGACGAAATCGACGCGGATGCGTGGGCCGCGGATCGCCTCGATCTCGATGTCGAATGCCGCGAAGCCATGGCCGTCGCGGCGGTCGGCATAGTCCGCCGGCGGGAGCAGCACCGCGTCATAGGGCTGCCCCACCATCGTCGTCTCGCTGTGATTGAGCAGCAATTCGCAGGCCGAATTGGCATGGGCGATGCGCCCATCGGGATCGATCACCAGCACGGCGACGGGCAGCGCCGCGAACAGTTCGCCAAAGCCGGGACCCTTTACCGGTTCCGGCCTGGCGCGTCTCAGGCTGCCGCGCGCGAAGACCATGGCGCGTAGAATTCGGCGAGCATGTCGAGCACGATTCTCGGATCGGCCTGCTTGTTGACGCTGTTGCGGAACTCGGCCGAGCCATGGATGCCCTTGGTGTACCAGCCGATATGCTTGCGCATCATGTTGACGCCGACTTCGTTGCCATAGTGGCTGAGCGTGTCGACATAATGCTCTACGATCACGGCATATTGTTCATCCAGCGTGGGCTCAGCACGTTCCGGCTTGCCGGTCAGTGCGTCCATGACCTGTCGCAGGATCCAAGGGCGGCCATAGGCACCCCGCCCGATCATCACGCCGTCCGCACCCGATTGCACCAGCGCCGTACGCGCATCCTCGATTCCGCAGATGTCGCCATTGGCGATCACCGGGATCGACACCGCGTCCTTCACATTGCGGATGAAGCCCCAGTCGGCCGAGCCCTTGTACATCTGGTTGCGGGTACGGCCGTGGACGGTGATCATCTTCGCGCCGAGATCCTCGGCGATATGCGCGAGTTCGGGGGCGTTGAGGCTGGCATGGTCCCAACCCATCCGCATCTTGACGGTGACTGGAACCGAGACGGCTTTCACACACGCCTCGATCAGCGACGCGGCGAGCTTGAGGTCGCGCATCAGCGCCGATCCTGCGTCGCCGCTGGTCACTTTCCGGACCGGACATCCCATGTTGATGTCTACGATCGCGGCACCGCGATCCTCGCTCAGCTTCGCCGCCTCGGCCATCTCATGGGGCGTGCAGCCGACGAGCTGCATCGACACCGGATCCTCGATCGGATCCCAGGCGAATTTCTGCAGCGACTGGCGCGTCTCGCGGATCGCGGCCTGGCTGGCGACCATCTCGGTGACGTTGAGCCCCGAGCCATAGCGTCGCACGACCCGGCGGAACGGCAAGTCGGTCACGCCGGTCATCGGCGCGAGCAGCACCGGGGCTTCGACCCCGACGGGGCCGATCTGAATGGGAGCGAGTTCGCGCATGACCTGCCTGAAAAATAGGCAGCGACGCCTAGCGACACAAGCCCGGATTGGCAAGGCAGGGCTTCCCCGCTACCCGCGCCTGCATGGGAAAGACCGCTGCACTGATCGTTGCCGCCGGACGGGGCGTCCGGGCGGGAAGCGCCGTGCCCAAGCAATTCGCACGGCTCGCCGGCAAGCCGATGATAGCGCATAGCTATGCGGCACTATCGTCGCACCCGGCGATCGACGACGTGCTGGTGGTGATCGGCGAAGGGCAGGAAACGGCACTGGCCGACGCGCTGGGCGAAGTCGCCTTCGCGGTCGGCGGCGCCACGAGACGCGAGTCGGTGGCGAATGGCCTTGCGGCGATCGGTGCGGATCGCGTGCTGATCCACGATGCCGCCCGCCCTTTTCTGTCGCACGCGGTGATCGATGCACTCCTCGCGGCGCTCGATAGCCATGAAGGTGTCCTCCCCGCCCTCCCCGTTGCCGACACGCTCGCGCGCGGCGGCGAGGCGTTGGGCGAAACGGTGCCGCGTGAGGGGCTCGTCCGCGTTCAGACTCCGCAGGCCTTCCACACCGCCACGATCCGCGAAGCCCACCGCATGTGGCCCGCCGACCGCGAAGCCACCGACGACGCGCAGATGGTCCGCGCGCTCGGACGCGAAGTCGCCTTGGTCCCCGGAGACATCGCCTTGGAAAAGATCACGCACCCCGCCGATTTCGCAGCCGCCGAGGCGCGCCATGCCGCCGCGATGCAGGTCCGAACCGCGCAAGGCTTCGATGTCCATCGCTTTGCCAAGGGCGAGGAACTCTGGCTCGGCGGCGTCCGCATTCCCCATGACAAGGGCCTGTCGGGGCATAGCGATGCGGATGTCGTGCTCCACGCGATCACCGATGCGGTGCTCGGCACGATCGGCGCCGGCGATATCGGCATGCATTTTCCGCCGAGCGACCCGCAATGGGGCGGCGCCGCGTCAGCCCGCTTTCTCGAACATGCCGCGGGGCTGATCGGCGCGCAGGGTGGCATCATCGACTTCATCGACCTGACGATCATCTGCGAGGCGCCGAAGATCGGCCCGCATCGGGACAGCATCCGCGCGAGCATCGCGGCGATCCTGCGGCTTCCCGTCACCCGGATCAGCGTCAAAGCCACCACCACCGAACGGCTCGGCTTCACCGGGCGCGGCGAAGGCATGGCCGCACAGGCGATCGCCACGGTGCGACTACCTGCGGACAACGCCTGACTCGCGTTCGAAACATCTCGGTGGCACAGGGCCTCGCCATGGACACGATTCTCCCGCCCCAGCTCGTCGATGCCGCGCGCCGCGTGCTCGAAGCCAATCGCGCCGTCGGCCGCCGGATCGCGGTGGCGGAAAGCTGCACGGGCGGTCTCGTCAGTGCCGCGCTCACCGAGATCCCCGGCTCGTCCGACGTGTTCGACGCAGGCTTCGTCACCTATTCGAACGAAGCCAAGACCGAAGTGCTCAAGGTCAGCACCGACGTGCTCGAAACCTTCGGCTCGGTGTCGATCGCAGTGGCGTGGAGCATGGCACAGGGCGCGCTGAAGCGCAGCACCGCCGATGTCGCGGTGGCGATCACCGGAATCGCGGGTCCCGATGGCGGCAGCGAGAAGAAGCCGGTGGGCACCGTGGTGTTCGCGCAGGCCGAGCGCGGCGCAGATCCGCAGCACATCGTCGCCGATGCGCGCCATTTTGAAGATAACGGGCGTGCCGGCGTGCGGCTTCAGGCGGCGCTGTGCGCGCTCGAATTGCTGATGCCGGGCGCAGTCGCCTCGGAAGAACCCGCCGAATCGCCGTAAAGCCGCGCCGCGCGCTCTTCGAACGCGTTGATCATCTTCCGGAGCGCGCGATCGAACACCTGCCCCGCGAGCATCTCGAACACCCGGTTCTTGAACGCGAAGTCGACGCAGAAATCGACCAGGCATCCGCCCTTCCCGTCCGGCCGGAATTTCCAGTCGTTGTTCAGGTGCTTGAGCGGCCCTTCGAGATAGTCGACCCGGATATGCCCCGGCCGCTGCTTCTCGACGCGCGACGTGAAGCTTTCGCGCAGTCCCTTGAACCCCACGATCAGGTCCGCGACCATCTGAGTGTCGCTGTTCGAGCGCACCCGCACCGCCGAAACCCAGGGCAGGAACTCGCCATAGCGGCCGACATCGGCGACCAGATCGAACATCTGCTCCGGCGTATAGGGCAGCGCGCGCGTCTCGCTGTGCTTGGGCATCAGGCCTGAGCCGTCACCTTCGCCAGCTTGGCCGCCCGCGCGTCACGCATCTTCGCGAAATCGTCGCCTGCGTGATAGCTCGACCGCGTGAGCGGCGACGAGGCGACCAGCAGGAAACCCTTGGCGCGGGCGATCGCACCATAGGAACCGAACGCCTGCGGCGTGACGAACTCGATGACCTTGGTGTGGCGCGGAGTCGGCTGGAGATACTGGCCCATCGTCAGGAAATCCACGTCGGCCGAGCGCATGTCGTCCATCACCTGATGGACCTCGAGCCGCTCCTCGCCGAGCCCGAGCATGATGCCCGACTTGGTGAAGATCGACGGATCGAGCTTCTTGACCGTCTCCAGTAGCCGCAGCGACGCGTAATAACGCGCGCCAGGGCGGATCGTCGGATAGAGCCTCGGCACGGTCTCCAGATTGTGGTTGTAGACGTCGGGCCGCGCAGCGACGATCATCTCGATCGGCGCCTCGTGCTTGTTGCGGAAATCGGGGGTGAGGATCTCGATCGTCGTGGTCGGGTTCGACTTGCGGATCGCCTCGATCACCTTGACGAACTGCTTCGCGCCGCCATCGGGCAGATCGTCACGGTCCACCGACGTGATGACGATGTGCTCGAGCCCCATCTGCGCAGCGGCGTCCGCGACGTTCTGTGGCTCCATCGGGTCCACTGCGCGCGGCATGCCCGTCTTGACGTTGCAAAAGGCGCAGGCGCGCGTGCAGGTGTCGCCCAGGATCATCACCGTCGCGTGCTTCTTCGACCAGCATTCGCCGATGTTCGGACAGGCGGCTTCCTCGCACACCGTGGTGAGGCTCTTCGAGCGCATCAGCGCGCGCGTCGCGGCGAAGCCCTCCGAAGTGGGCGCCTTGACGCGGATCCAGTCGGGCTTGCGGACACGTTCCGGGCGCGGCAGCGGGGACATCTCGTTCATGACGGGCCAGATAGCGATGCGCGCGTGCAGGCACAACAACCGTGCAAGCATCCCTGCTTGCAGTCCGCGAACGCGAACGGGGTTCGCAAACGCCATGGAAGCGTTATGGAGCCGCCATGACCGACTTCAGCGACTTGCTCTCCGGCTATCAGCGCTTCCGCCAGACCGGATATGGCCATCAGCGTGACCGTTGGGACGAACTCTCCGAGGGCCAGGCACCCAAGGTGATGGTGATCGCCTGCTCGGACAGCCGAGTCGATCCCGCGCAGATCTTCGATACGTCGCCCGGCGAGATCTTCGTCGTCCGCAACATCGCCAATCTCGTCCCGCCCTTCGAGCTGGGTGGCGGCCGCCACGGCGTCTCGGCGGCACTCGAATTCGCGGTGACCCAGCTCGAAGTCCCCGAGATCGTGGTGATGGGCCACGGCGCGTGCGGCGGCGTCCATGCCGCGCTCACCCGCCGCTTCGAGGGCAAGGCGCCCGGCGCCGGCGGCTTCATCGCGCACTGGGTCGACATGCTGGACGAGGCGCGCGACCGCGTCGTCGCCGAACATGGCGAGGGCGAGGAAGCGATCCGCGCTCTCGAACTCGAGACGGTCCGCGTCTCGATCGCCAATCTGCGCACCTTCCCCTGCATTCCCGAGCGCGAGGCCGCGGGCACGCTCACCATTCACGGCGCCTATTTCGCGATCCGCGACGGTGTGCTCCACGTGATGGACGATGCGGGCGAATTCGCGCCGGCATGACGACTTGTGCATCGAGGTTCGCGATGTTCAACTGGCGGGATGCTGTTTTCCCTTCTTGCCCTCGCGATTCAGGTTGCCGGCGCATCCGATAATGTCGTGGCTGTCACGCAGCAGGGCGAAGGTCGATATCAGCTCATCCTGACCACTACCGAAAATGCGAAGGATGCTGCGACGAAAATGAAAGCGGCGATGGAGGATGCTTGCCGCGACACGGGGATCGCCTCTCGATCCGCCGTATTCCTAGCCATGCTAAGCGAGAAGCCGCTTCGGGCCCAGCTCAGGCAAACAGTCACCTGCAAGGCGATAAAACCCTAAAGCCCGAGCGCTTTCCTCGCCACCTTCTCCACCTCGGGATCGAGTGCCGGCGGCTCCATAGGGACCTTCGCCTCCAGCGCGTCCGCGATCGCGGTCAGCGCGGCGATCCGGCCTGCTTTCTTGTCGTTGCCGTCCACCACGATCCAGCGCGCGTGCTTCGTGTTCGTCCGCTCGAACATCTCGGCCATCGCCTCCAGATAGTCCGCCCGCTTCGCCCGGTTGCGATAGTCGTCGAGCCCCGTCTTCCAGCGCTTCCAGGGATGTTCGAGCCGATCGCGCAGCCTTCCGTCCTGCGTCTTTTGCGTCACATGGACGAAAACCTTGACCAAAGTCGCGCCGGTCTCGATTTGCTGCGCTTCGAAATCGTTGATCTCGTCAAAGCCGCGCCGCCATTCGGCCTCCTTCGCGAAGCCCTCCACCCGCTCGACGAGCACGCGCCCGTACCAGCTCCGGTCGAACACCGCGATATTGTGCTGTGCGGGCAGCCGCCGCCAGAAGCGCCAGAGAAAGTGATGCGCCAGTTCCTCGGGCGTCGGCGCCGAGATCGGCCAGACCTCGAAATAGCGCGGGTCCCATTCGGCGGTGAGCCGCTGGATGATCCCGCCCTTCCCCGCCGCGTCCCAGCCCTCGAACACGATGATCGCGCGGCGCTTGTGGACGATATGCGCGTATTGGATGTGGCTCAGTCGCTTCTGCAGTTTCGCCAGCGCCTTTTCATAATTGCCGTCGAAAGCTTTGCCGGCCTCATAGTCCGAAAGATCGATCGCCATCCCGCCTCCTGGTTCGCCGACGAACGTACAGCCGATCAGCGCGATCCCGCAATCAGGCGCGTATCGAGACGGAATGACCGTGGTGTTTCTGCCGGTGATGCAGGAGAGCATGACGCGCGGATGCAGTGCTTCTCCGCGTCGGAACCCGATTTCGGGTTGTCCGGCCTGCTATTCCTCAACAACCTCCTCTATCTGGCGGTGTTGGGGTATCTGATCCTGCTGCTCACTGGCCAAGGTACGCCCGGTCCGAACCGCTTCGGGCCTGAACCGGGGCGCATGGACTGACGATCGCTCAGCCCGCCGCCGGATCGACAGCGGCGGCGACATCCTTTTTCGCAATATCCGCCGCCACCTGCGGCGCGAGGCGGATGCTCAGTTCCTTGAGCTGCTTGTCGCTCACGAACGCCGGCGCCTGCATCATCAGGTCCTCGGCCTTCTGCGTCATCGGGAAAACGATGACCTCGCGGATGTTGGGCTCGTCGGCGAGCAGCATGACGATACGATCGACACCTGGGGCCGAGCCGCCGTGCGGCGGGGCGCCGAACTTGAAGGCGTTGATCATGCCCGCGAAATTGGTGTCCACCTCTTCCTGCGTGTAGCCGGCGATCTCGAACGCCTTGTACATGATCTCCGGACGATGGTTCCGGATCGCACCCGAGCTCAGCTCCACGCCGTTGCAGACGATGTCGTACTGGTATGCAAGGATATCGAGCGGGTCCCTGGTCTCCAGCGCTTCCAGCTCGCCCTGCGGCATGCTGAACGGGTTGTGGCTGAAATCGATCTTCTTCGCGTCCTCGTCATATTCGAACATCGGGAAGTCGACGATCCAGCAGAATTCGAAGCGGCTCTGGTCGATCAGGTCGAGCTGCTCAGCGGCGCGGGTGCGTGCGAGCCCGGCTAGCTTGGCTGCCTGCGCTTCCTTGCCCGCGGCGAAGAAGATGCCGTCGTTCGGGCCGAGGCCCATCGCCTCGGCGATCGCCTTCATGCCTTCCTGGCCGTGGTTGTTGGCGATCGGGCCGCCGAACACGCCGTCCTTCTGCGTCGCATAGCCGAGGCCCGGGAAGCCTTCCGACTGCGCCCAGCTGTTCATGTCGTCGAAGAACTTCCGGCTCTTCTCGTGCGTGTTCGGCGCGGGAAGCGCGCGGACCACGTCGCCGCCCTCGACCATCGAGGCGAAGCGGCTGAAGCCCGAGCCCTTGAAGAATTCCGATACGTCGGTGATCAGGATCGGGTTGCGCAGATCGGGCTTGTCGTTGCCGTATTTGAGCATGGATTCGCGGTACGGAATGCGCTTGAACGGCAGCGGCGAGACGGTGCGCGCCTTGCCTTCCCAATTGGCGAACTCCTCGAACACGCCGTGGAGTACCGGCTCGATCGCCGCGAAAACATCGTCTTGCGTGACGAAGCTCATTTCGAAATCGAGCTGGTAGAATTCGCCCGGCGAGCGGTCGGCGCGGGCGTCCTCGTCGCGGAAGCAGGGCGCGATCTGGAAATAGCGGTCGAACCCGGCGACCATCAGCAGCTGCTTGAACATCTGCGGCGCCTGCGGAAGCGCGTAGAATTTGCCCGGATGGACGCGGCTGGGGACGAGATAGTCGCGTGCGCCCTCGGGGCTGCTCGCGGTCAGGATCGGCGTCTGGAACTCGGTGAAGCCCTGTCCGATCATCCGCTGGCGCAGCGATGCGATGACGTTCGAGCGGAGCAGGATATTCTTGTGGAGCCGCTCGCGGCGCAGATCGAGGAAGCGATAGCGCAGGCGGATATCCTCGGGATATTCGGCGTCGCCGAACACCGGCAAGGGCAGCTCCTGCGCCGGGCTCTGCACCGTCACTTCGGCAGCGCGGACCTCGATCTCGCCGGTTGGCAGGTTAGGGTTCACCACGCTGGCGTCACGTGCGATCACCTTGCCGGTCACCGTGATCACCGATTCGGCGCGCAGCGACTCGATCACCGCGAAGGCGGGGCCGCTGACGTCGGTGACGATCTGGGTGATGCCATAATGGTCGCGCAGGTCGATGAAGACGAGGTCGCCATGGTCGCGCTTGCGATGGACCCAGCCAGACAGGCGAACTTCCTCGCCGACATTAATGGCGCGGAGCTGGGCGCAGGTATGCGAGCGATAGGCGTGCATCGAGATTCAACTTTTGCGTGAGGGATCAACAGTGGCGTGCGCTTTCCCCTCACGCACCCTTTTGTCAACCCGAAGACCAGTATATGGGCCCCCGATGCATATCCATGGTCTGATCGAGGACAGCGCCGCCCTCGCCAATCTCTGTGCGCGCTTCGCCAACAAGCCGTACATCTGCGTGGACACCGAGTTCATGCGCGAGAACAGTTACTGGCCCGAACTCTGCCTGATCCAGATCGCGGACGATGAGGAGGCCGCGGCGATCGATCCGATGGGCGGGATCGACATGCAGCCCTTGCTCGATCTGCTGGTGGACAATGAGGACGTCCTCAAGGTCTTTCACGCCGGCGGCCAGGACATCGAGATCGTCTATAACCTCACGGGCAAGACACCCCACCCGCTGTTCGACACCCAGGTAGCGGCGATGGCGCTCGGCCAGGGCGAGCAGATCGGCTATTCGAACCTCGTCGACACCTATCTCGGCATCACTGTCGACAAGGGCGCGCGCTTCACCGACTGGAGCCGCCGCCCGCTCGACAAGCGCCAGATCGACTATGCGATCTGCGACGTCACCTATCTCTCCGAAATTTTCCCGAAGATGCTCGAGAAGCTCCGGAAAACCGGCCGCGGCGCGTGGCTCGACCAGGAGATGGAACGGCTCGCCGATCCCGAGAACTACCGCAACGATCCCGATCAGGCGTGGCAGCGCGTCCGCGTCTCCAGCCGCAAGCCCGAAGTGCTCGGCCGCCTCAAGGCGCTCGCCCGCTGGCGCGAGCTCGAAGCGCAGGGCAAGGACTTGCCGCGCGGCCGCATCATCAAGGACGAGACGCTTGCCGATCTCGCCGGCACGCCGCCGCGCAAGCAGGCCGATCTCGCACGCGTCCGCGGGCTCTCCCCCGCCTGGGGTGGCAACGATATCGGCGGACGGCTGATGGCCGCGCTGGAGAGCGCCAGGCCGATGTCGACCGAGGAACTGCCTGCGCGCGACGACCGCAAGCCCGCTCTCGGCAAGGACGGCGCTCTGGTCGCCGATCTCCTCAAGCTGCTCCTCAAGATCCGCGCCAAGGAGATCAACGTCGCCGCGCGCCTGCTCGCCCGCTCGGACGACCTCGAGGCACTGGCTGCCGGCGTGCGCAAGGATCTGCCGATCCTCGAAGGCTGGCGCTTCGAACAGTTCGGCCGCGACGCACTCGAGCTCGTCGAGGGTCAGCTCGGGTTCACGGTCCGCAACGGTAAGCTCAAGATGACCCGAACCGAGGAGCCGTCATGATCCGCGCGATTCTCCCGCTCACTCTGCTGGCCACCGCCGGCTGCCACTATGACAGCGCGCCCGAAGGCCCGCCGCCTCCGCCCCCCGGCAAGTGCGTCGCCGACGGCCTGGATAGCCTGATCGGCAAGACCCGCACTGCCGCAGTCGAAAAGGAAGCGATGCGGCTCTCGGGTGCCAGGACGGTCCGCTGGATCTCGCCTGGAATGGCAGTGACGATGGATTTCAGTGAGAGCCGTCTGAACCTCGACCTCGACGACAAGGGCAAGATCGTCCGCGCCCACTGCGGCTGAGACTGCGGCAATTCCCCTCCCTCCAAGGGAGGGGTTAGGGGTGGGTAGAAAAGGTCGGGCTCGATGCCCGGTCTTTTCTTTTCGCCAACGCCCCGAAGGGGCTCGCTTCGCTCGCACCCACCCCCATCCCCTCCCTTGCAGGGAGGGGCGTGCCAGGCATCGCTAGACCTCGAGTACCGGTTCGTTGCCGAACGCCAGCGCCAGCGCCTTGTGACGCTTTTCGACTGCCTCCCCGTACAGCGCCTCGTCCTCTGGATCGAGAGTCAAGGTGAGCGTCGCCTCCAGCGCCACGCGTGATCGCCTGAGCGGCGCGGCGACGCCGCCGCTCAGCCTTTGTCCCAGCCGGATGGCCAGGCCCCATAATCGTGCCCGCGCCAACGACTCGGTGTCCGCCAGCTGGCCGAGCGCCTCGGGACAGCCAAGCCCGCCGCCCAACGCGGTGTAGAGCGCCTGGGCCATGATCGCCCGCCCCGCCGCATCGATCGCCACCCAATTGCCGTGCAGCGCGATCTCCATACCGCGTTCGGCGCGGAACTCGGGATTGGCGCGCCAGCCGACATCGGCGAGCAGGCAAGCCGCGTGACGCAGCCGGGCCAGCTCGGGCGCATCGTCGAACAACGGCGCTATCCATGCGTCGAGGAGGTCGCCATGTTCGGGGAAGCGACCCGAGCGCTCGCCTTCGTCACGCGCCGCGGCGATCAGCGGATCTTCGAGGCGCTGTACCGGCGTGAGCCGCTGATAGAGCAATCCTTCGCGCAGCCCGTATGCCGATACCAGGCTGCCGCTGCTCCCCAAATGCCTGAGCACGCTCAGCAGCAGCGCCGTCGCGTCGGGCAAGGTCGGGATACGCGCGCTGGAGATGTCGGGGATCGCCTTGAGCTCGGTCTTCGGTATCTCGGCGAGGATACGCTGCAGGTCGCCGACCCGATCGAGCGCGATCGGATATTGGTGTACTACGGGCAGCGGATAGCCGGTGCGGTGCATGTCGAGCCGGGCGAGCGCGCGCCACGATCCGCCGACCAGATAGAAAGGCAGCCCCTTCCCTCGCCCGCTCCAGCCTGAATCGGCGAACAGCTTGGCGACCCGACGATCCAGCGCGCCCTTGCCTTCGGCGCGAATCACACCGAGCCGCAGCACGCCCAAGGGGAAGGACACGCGGTCGGTGACCGTCCCGGCGACGACGCGCACCAGTTCGAGGCTGCCGCCGCCCAGATCGCCGACCACGCCATCGGCCTCGGGGATGCCGGAGAGCACCCCCATGCCCGAGGCCATTGCCTCCTCCTCGCCCGACAGCAATTCGACCTCGAGGTTCAGTGCCTCGGCCGCACGGATCAGCTCGCCGCCATTGGAAGCGTCGCGCACCGCGGCGGTGGCGACGGTGCGCAATTCGCTCACCTGCATCTCACGGGCGAGCGCGGCGAAGCGCGCCAGCGCGGCGCGCGCCCGCGCCAGCCCCGCTTTGTCGATCGCACCGGTGTCGCTCAGCGAGCGCCCCAGCCCGGCCATCACCTTTTCGTTGAACAGCACCGCGGGAAGCCGCGCCGCGCCGTCATAGACCACGAGGCGCACCGAGTTGGATCCGATGTCGATGATCGCCACGCGGGCCTTCGCCGGCACGGTGCGTTGCTCCGGCTTGCGGAGAAGCGTGGCCATCAGGTCAATGTTCCTTCTTCGCCCCGCGCCGACGCTTGAGCGACAGTTTCGGCACCGGCTTGCGCTTTTCGAGCGCGGCGCCGCGTCCGGAAAGCGAGGGGTTGGTCATGAAATAGCGGTGCAGGTTGAATGGCGTGGCGCCTTCCTCGGTCCGGACATAGCGCCCGTCGGGCTGGAGCTGCCAGCTTTGCTCGTCGTCGAGCAGATTGGCGACCATCACCTGATCGAGCACCTGATCATGCACCGTCTTGTTGAGGATCGGCAGCATGAACTCGACCCGTCGATCGAAGTTGCGCGGCATCCAGTCGGCCGAGGAAATGAACAATTTCGCGCCGTCACTCGGCAATCCCTTGCCGTTGCCGAACGCCCAGATCCGGCTGTGCTCGAGAAAGCGCCCGACGATCGATTTGACCCGGATGTTCTCGGACAGGCCGGGAACGCCGGGTCGCAAGCAACAGATGCCCCGGACGATCAGATCGATCTCCACCCCCGCGGCGCTGGCCTCATAGAGCTTTTCGATCACCGCGGGATCCACCACCGAGTTCATCTTCGCCCAGATCGCTCCGGGATGGCCGGCACGAACATGCGCGATCTCCGCGTCGATCAGCGCGACCAGCTCGTTGCGCAGGCCGCGCGGGCTGATGTGCAGCAGCTCCAGCGATGCGGGTTCGACATAGCCGGTGACGTAGTTGAACAGCTGCGCCGCATCGCGACCCACCCGTGGATCTGCGGTGAAGAAGCTCAGATCGGTATAGATGCGCGCGGTGATCGGATGATAATTGCCCGTGCCGAAATGGCAGTAGGTGCGATAGCCGTTGCCCTCGCGCCGGACGACCATCGAGACCTTGGCGTGAGTCTTCCAGTCGATGAAGCCATAGACGACCTGCACGCCTGCGCGTTCGAGCGCAGTGGCCCAATAGAGGTTCTGCTCCTCGTCGAACCGCGCCTTCAACTCGACCACCGCGGTGACCGATTTGCCCGCTTCCGCCGCGGCGATCAGCGCGTTGATGACGGCGGGCTGCTTGCCTGCGCGGTAGAGTGTCTGCTTGATCGCGACCACGTCCGGATCGCTCGCGGCCTGGCCGAGGAACGAAAGCACCACGTCGAAGCTCTCATAAGGGTGATGGACGAGAATGTCCTTCGCCCGGATCGCCGCGAAGCAATCGCCGCCATATTCGCGGATCCGCTCCGGGAAACGCGCCGAATAGGGTGTGAACTTGAGGTCCGGGCGATCTTCCTCGACCAAGGTCGCGAGGTCGCCGACCCCGAGCAGGCCGCCGGTCTCGGTCAGCAAGGCCTCGCTGCCGCCCAGTTCCTCCTTGAGCACGGCTTCCAGCTCGGGGGAAATGCTCTCCTCCATCTCGAGGCGGATCACGCGGCCGCGTCGGCGGCGTTTGATCGCCGAGCGGAAGGTCATGACGAGGTCCTCGGCTTCTTCCTCGATCTCGATGTCGCTGTCGCGCAGCACACGGAAGGCGGCGGCGCCGTTCACGGCATAGCCGGGGAAGAGCAGATGCGAGAAATGCTTGAGCACAGCCTCGACCGCGACATAGCGCGCGGGCTCGCCGGGCAGGCGGACGAAGCGTTTGAGCGCGGTGGGCAGCAGTACCAGCTCGCGCACCGGCTCCCGGTCCGAACGGCGGATCAGATCGAAGATCACGCTCGATCCCTGATTGGGGATGAACGGGAACGGATGCGCCGGATCGAGCGCCTGCGGGGTAAGGATCGGGAAGATCTGGTCGCGGAAATGGCTTTCGAGCCAAGTCTCGGTTTCCCCCTCGATTTCGTTAGATTCTAGGACGTGGATGCCCACTTCGCTCAATTGCGCGCGGATCTCGTTCCACACGCTTTGCTGCCGGTCGGCGAGGATCTCGGCTTCCTCGGAGATCGCGGCGAGCTGCTGGCTGGGCGTCCGCCCGTCCGCCGAATGTGCCTCCACCTTCTGGAGCTGCTGCCCCATCAGTCCGGCGACGCGGACCATGAAGAACTCGTCGAAGTTCGAGCCCGATATCGACAGGAAGCGCAGTCGCTCCAGCAGCGGGTGCGCGGGGTTGCACGCCTCTTCCATCACGCGGCGATTGAAGGCGAGCCAACTCAGCTCACGATTGAAATAGCGTTTTACCGGCTCGCCCGGACTATCGATCATCAAGGGTCCCTCTTCGGCCCGCTTGGTTGCTGCCTTGGTCATGGCCCTAGGGGTCGTCCGTTGCGGTTATGAGACCGTTCGCAGCGAGCGCCTCGCGCACTGCGGGTATCGACAGGCGGTTGTCGGATTCACACTCCAATGCATCCGCAACGCGCAGGATCGCGACGTGGCTGCGTTCGATCCGCTTCGCCAGCCAGGCGACCACCTCGGGCTTGGCATGGAGCAGATGCCGTTCAAAGGCACGTTCGATCAATTGCGGCATCAGCACGTCGTCCGGAGGGCCGAGCTCGAGCAAGGGCGAGGCCGCGAGCCGTGAGCGCAGATCGGGCAGCTTGACCTCCCAGACCGGTGGCGCGGCCTCCGCGACGATCAGCAGCGGGCGGTGCTCCTGCTGCGCTTGGTTCCAGGCGTGGAAGACGTCGGCTTCCCTGGCGCGATCGGCATCGTCGAAGATCCTTCCGCCGCTTTTCGAGGCGAAGATCCGGGCGAGCAGGCTGCGGCCCGATTTGCGCGGTCCCACCAGCAACGCGCTCATCACCGGCCAGGTCGCCCAATGTTCGAGCTGGTGGACGGCGCGGGCGTTCGATTCGCCGACAAGGAACTCCGTCTCATGCGCTTCCGGCAGCCCCAGCGGCAGGCGCAGCTGGCTCATTTCGCCGCCGGTGTCCCCGTGCTCTGGGGCGTCGGCGAGGCTGCGGGGGCGCTCCCACCACCGCGACGGATGCGCAGCACGCCGGGGCCCTCCTGCACCTGCCAGCCACGCGCCTCGAGTGCCGCACGCAAGTTCGCCAGCGAACCGTCATAGGATACGCGCATCACCGAAATGCCGCCCAGCGCCAGGCTCGTGGTCACTGCCGAGCGCATTCCGGGCACGCCACGGACCGCCGATTCGGAGGCGTTGAGCGCCGCGACGCTCGGCGTCTCGACCTGGACGGTGTAGCTCGCCGTCGCTGCGCTACTGGCGTTCGGGTCCGGCGTAGCCATGGCTGCGGCGGCCGCTGCGGCGGCTTCGGCAGCCAGCTGTTCGGGGGTCTTGGGCGTCGGCGGACGTACCGCGAGCAGCGAATCGGTGCGCAACGCGCCCGACGCCAGTGCCTTCTGATACGCCTGATCGAGCCGCACGATCCCCGCGTCGAGCAGCGCATCCAGCGAATCGCCATTGTCGACACGCAACGCGAAGCTGGTGATCGGACGGCGATCGGGACCGTGATTGGCGGCGAAGACGGCGACGATCGGGCCCCCCGGATATTCGCGGCGGAGCTGCACCTCGGCGACGAGCACGTCGGACGCGCCATATTGATCGAGGATCGTGCGCCACCAGTTGCGCCCGCGGCGCAGCGTCTGGCCGGCGTTGATCAGCATCGCGTCGGGGCCGGTGCCGCGCAGCCGGACATAGTCGATCGTGCTGCCGCCGCTGCGGAAGCGATTCCACGCGCGCGACCAGGCGGTCTCGCGCTCAAACACCCGGCCGACTCCGCCCGAGAATTCGAGCGGGACCAGCAGCATCGGCGGCGAGCGGGTCACTGCGGTCGACACGCCGAGGAGCGCGCCGGCCCTGGCACGATCGAACAGCACACCGAGCCGGGCGATGTAACGCGTCGGCCCGATCTGCTCGCGCTCGACGACGATTCCGGTGACGAGCGCATCGAGTGCCGAATCACCCAGCGTGGATTTCTTGCCGGTGAGCCGCTCCGAGAGCATTTCCCAGCCCTTGCGCTGGGCGAGCCGCCAGCCGCCCTGTCGCGCGACATCGGCGTCCTTGCCCTTCACGTCGACTTGCACGCCCGAGACTTCGAAGCTGCCCGAGGCGTCGATCGGCACCGCGCTGGCGCCTCCGCCCGCTCCTTGCGCGACGACCATTCCGGCGCCTGCAAGTGCGAGCGCGCCGGTCAATCCGATGGTGAGCGAAATGCGGGACAGCTGCATGCGGTCGCCCTTTTGGCGAAGCGGGCGTGGAAATCCAAGCGCGGAATGGCTACGCGGCATCGCATGACCGAAAGCAAAGGCTATACCTACGCCCAGGCGGGCGTCTCGATCGCAGCCGGAAACGCGCTGGTGCGCGCCATCGGACCGCTTGCCAAATCCACCCGTCGCCCTGGCGCCGATGCCGCTTTGGGCGGGTTCGGCGGAGTGTTCGACCTAAAGGCGGCGGGTTTCACCGATCCCTTGCTCGTCGCGGCGAACGACGGCGTCGGCACCAAGCTCAAGCTCGCGATCGAATATGATGCGCATGACGGAGTCGGCGTCGATCTGGTCGCGATGTGCGCCAACGATTTGATCGTCCAGGGCGCGGAGCCTTTGTTCTTCCTCGATTATTATGCCAGCGGGAAACTCGTGCCCGAGACCGCCGAGCGCGTGATCGCCTCGATCGCCGAGGGCTGCCGTCAGGCCGGCTGCGCGCTGATCGGCGGCGAGACCGCCGAGATGCCGGGTATGTATGCCGAGGGCGATTATGATCTCGCCGGCTTCTGCGTCGGCGCGGTCGAGCGCGACCAGTTGCTCGACGGCAGCGCGATCCGTCCCGGCGACCTGCTGCTCGGCCTCGCCTCGACCGGCGTCCATTCGAACGGCTTCTCGCTCGTCCGCCGACTCGCCGCAGACAAAGGCTGGAAGCTCGATCGGCCCGCAGTCTTCGATCAGGAAGTGATCTTCATCGACGCGCTGATGGCGCCGACTCGAATCTATGTCGCCAGCCTGCTGCCCCAGCTGCGCAAGGGCACGATCCACGGCCTCGCCCACATCACCGGCGGCGGGCTGCTCGAAAATGTCCCGCGCGTGCTGCCCACAAATTGCCACGCGCGGATCGACGCCGCAGCCTGGCCGCTGCCGCGGCTGATGGCGTTCTTGCAGGCGCAGGGCAATATCGAGCCCGAGGAAATGGCGCGGACCTTCAATTGCGGAATCGGCATGGTCGCAGCGGTCGCCGGCGAGGATGCGGAAGCCGTCGCCGCGGAGCTGACGGCGGCGGGCGAAACCGTGTTCCGCGTCGGCGTGGTGGAAGAAGGCCAACGCGGCTGCACCGTGTTCGGACCTGTCGAAACCTGGAGCGCCCGTAAGGCATGGTCCGCCACGCACAATGATTAGCCGCAAGAAGCTCGGTATCCTCATCTCCGGCCGCGGCTCGAACATGGCCTCGCTGGTCGAGGCCGCGCGCGCGCCGGACTGCCCTTACGAAGTCGCGCTCGTAGCGAGCGACAAGCCCGAAGCGCCCGGCCTCGCCTGGGCAGGCGAGCGGGGCGTCGCCACCTTCGCGCAGTCTCCGAAGGGTATGCCCAAAGCCGAATATGAAGCGAAGATAGACGCCGCACTGCGCGAAGCCGGCGTCGAGGCGATCGCCCTCGCCGGTTACATGCGCCTCCTCTCCGACGATTTCGTCGCGCGCTGGCAGGGCCGGATCGTCAACATCCACCCCTCGCTGCTGCCCAAATACAAGGGCCTCGACACGCATCAGCGCGCCCTCGACGCCGGCGATGCGCTCGCCGGCTGCTCGGTGCACATCGTCACCGAGGAGCTCGACGGCGGCAAATTGCTCGGTCAGGCCGAGGTCCCGGTGCTGCCCGGCGACACCGCCGACAGCCTCGCCACGCGCGTGCTCGCCGAGGAACATCGCCTCTATCCCCGGGTTGTCGCCGAATGGCTGAGGCAATGACTTCCCCGCTCGAACAGGTCCGTGCGCTCGCGCTCGACCTGCCCGAGGCCGAGGAGCGCGTCAGCCACGGCCAGGCGACCTTCTTCGTCGCCGGCAAGATGTTCGCCCAGTTCCGCCACGATCATCATGGCGACGGCCGCACCATCGTCGCAGTCAAGACCGCCGATGCCGAGGAAGCCCGGATGCTGATCGAGGCGGCACCCGACAATTACTCGCGGGTCGCCTACTTCCGTGCCGAATGGGTCGGCCTCGCGGTCGGCGACGACGATACCGACTGGGCGCATGTCGGCGATCGCATCGCGCGCAGTTGGGAGCTCGCCGCGCCGCGCCGCCTGCTCGAAGCCGGCGGGCGCTGACGGAACGGCTGCCCCGCTCCCGGGTTCTCTTCCCCATAGTCGCTTCCCATTCGAGCCAGGCCCTTGCCCATTCCCCCTCAGCCCCGCGATAAGGGGCGCACATGATCAAGGTCGCCAGCTACAATATGCGCAAGTCGATCGGCACCGATCGGAGGCGCAGGCCCGAACGGACGCTGCAGGTGCTGTGCGAAATCGATGCCGACGTGATCGCGCTGCAGGAAGCCGACCGCCGCTTCGGCCCGCGCGAGGCCGTGCTCACCAACCATCTGCTCGCCGAACATGGCGACTGGAAAGCGATCCCCTTCGGCATGCGTGCGCGATCGATGGGGTGGCACGGCAATGCGCTGCTCGTGCGCCGGGAAGCGCAGGTCATGGATTGCGAGGCGATCCACTTGCCTGCGCTCGAGCCCCGCGGCGCAGTGATGGCCGATGTCCGGGTGCGCGGCGAAATGCTGCGCGTCGTCGGCATGCATCTCGATCTCTCCGGTCTCTGGCGGCGGCGTCAGGCGCACGCGATCATCGCGCACCTCCAAGCGAGTGCGCGGCAATATCCGACCGTGCTGATGGGCGACCTCAACGAATGGAGCCCGCAAAACGGGTGCCTGCGAGATTTCGCCCAGCATTTCGATTTCGCCGCCACCGGCAAGAGCTTCCATGCTCGCCGCCCGATGGCGCGGCTCGATCGCATCATGGTCAGCCGCGATCTCGCGATCGGCGCATCGGGAGTCCATGAAAGCCTGAACGCGCGTACCGCATCGGACCATCTGCCCATCTGGGCGACGATCCGGCCCGCCGGATGAGCGAGACCCGCGACAAGGAATTGCGGCTGGCGCTGGTCTGCTATGGCGGGATCAGCCTCGCCGTCTACATGCACGGCATCACAAAGGAGATCTGGCGGCTCGCTCGTGCCAGCTGCGCCGCGCGCGAAGGCGAGGAAGGCAATGGCGTCTATCGCCAGCTGCTCGACGAGATCCGCGCCGCCTCCGGCATCAATCTCCGCGTGCTGGTCGATATCCTTTCGGGCGCCAGCGCCGGCGGAATCAACGCGATTTTCCTCGCTCAGGCGATCTCGACCGGCGAATCGCTCGATCCGCTCACCGACATGTGGATCGGGCAGGCCGATGTCGAAGCGCTGCTCGAGCCGCGCCACGCGCCCTCGCATCGCTTCGCCAAGATCTGGGCGACCCCGATCGCGTGGATCGTCGCCAATCGCAGCAAGACGATCGACGAGACCGTCGACCCCGTCGCGCGCGAGGAAGTGCGGCTCAAGCTCGAGCGTTTCGTCCGCTCGCGCTGGTTCGAGCCTCCGTTCGGCGGCAAGCGCCTGCTCGGCATGCTGCTCGACGCCTTCGATGCGATGGCGAAGGGCCCGCGCTACAAGCGTCTGCTGCCCGCGGGCCAGCCGCTCGACCTGTTCGTCACCGTCACGGATTTCCGCGGTCATGCCGAAGAGCTCCGCCTCAATTCGCCGCCGCACGTGATCGAGACCGAGCATCGGCTCGTCTTTCGTTTCTCGGATCATGGCGATGAAGGAGCGTCGTTCGCCGAACCTCCCGGTCTTGCCTTCGCCGCGCGCGCGACGTCGAGTTTCCCCGGCGCCTTCCCGCCCGCCACGGTCGAGGAGATGGACAGCTTCCTCGCCGAGCGCGGCACCGCCTGGCCCGATCGCGACGCGTTCCTCGAATGCATGCTGCCCCAGCAATGGTCCGACAACCGCGCCGAAAAGGCGATCCTGATCGACGGCTCGGTGCTCGCCAACGCCCCCTTTCGCCCCGCCATCGACGCATTGCGCGAACGCCCCGCCCGTCGGCAGATCGATCGCCGTTTCGTCTTCATCGATCCCGCGCCGGGCATGCGCTTCGATTTCTATGGCACGCCGCAGGAAAAGCCCGGCTTCTTCCAGACGATCATCGGGGCGTTGTCCGAATTGCCACGCGAGCAGCCGATCCGCGACAATCTGGAGGCGATCTCGGGCCGGTCGGACCGAATCGAGCGCATGCTCGCGATCGTCGCCGAGATCCGCGCGGAAGTGGAGACGCAGGTCGAAGCGCTGTTCGGTTACACCTTGTGGCTCGATTATCCGACCCCCAAGCGGTTGGCGGGCTGGCGCCGCCGCGCGCAGGTCGCTGCGGCGGCCAAGGCGGGCTATGGCCACACCGCTTACGGGCTGCTCAAGGTCGACGGCGCGATCGATCGCATCTCGCGCTTGCTCTACACGATCGGCGATCGCCATGGCCCGGAACGGCTGCGCGAAATCCGCGAGGCAGTCGCGCATGCAGTGCAGTCCCGCGGTGCCGATCGCTTCGGTGCCACGCAGTCGAACGGAGCGAGCCCGCAAACCCTGGAATTCCTCCGCGCCCACGATCTCGGCTTCCGCATCCGCCGCCTCCGGCTGCTCGCACGGCGGCTGACCGAGATCGATTTGCCCAGCTCGCATGTCGAATTGCTGCCGATGCGCGAGGCGATCTACGAATCGCTCGCCGCCTATCTCGAGCTCAAGCGCTCCGACACTTTCGCCGATCTGCGCGGCGCGGTGCGCGATATGACTGACGACGCCGGTCCGATCCTCGATCTGCTCGCCGAGCGGATGCAATTGAAGGCGCTCGATCAGGCCACCGACGCGCGGCTGTCCGAAGGGTTCAGTGCGCTTTCGAAGGACCTGCGCCGGCCGATGCTGCTCGCGCATCTCGGCTTTCCCTTTTTCGACATCGCCACTTTGCCCCTGCTCCAGGGCGAGGGCATGGACGAGTTCGATCCGATCCGCGTCGACCGCATCTCGCCCGAGGACGCCTGCGCGATCCGCTCGGGCGGTGCCGCAGCGAGCTTGAAGGGAATCCAATTCAACAATTTCGGGGCGTTCTTCAGCCGTGCCTATCGCGAGAACGACTATCTCTGGGGCCGTCTTCACGGCGTCGACCGGCTGATCGACATCGTCCTCTCGGCACTGCCCTTCGAGGACCGCCTGACCGAGGATCGCATCGCGACGATCAAGCGTGGCGCCTTTCACGCGATCCTAGACGAGGAGGAGGCGCGGCTGACCGCGATCCCCGGCCTGTTCGCCGAGTTGCGCGAAGAGATCGGCTAATCCGTAGCGAGGCCTGGATGGCCATCTCCGTCACCCTGGCCTTGGGCGGGGTCCACCGTGCCTCACACAAAATCGCTCATTTCGCTTGTCCGTCGCCAGCCTCCCGGTGGACCCCGGCACTGCGGCCGGGGTGACGAAGGGAAGGCAATGCGAGAGGGAGAGTTGGCAACGCGCAGGCTCCAGCCTAGAGTTGTTACGTGCTGGCAAGGAAGGGAGAGGCATGCGGTTTCTGAAGGTTCTGTTCTGGCTGTTGCTGGGCGGCCTCGTCGCGGCCTTCGTGATCTACAATGGCGGGGAGCGCGTCGAGATTCGGCTCTGGGGTGGCCTCGTCGCCGATTTCAGCCTTCCCTTGCTGCTGATCCTCGTCTTCCTTTTGGGCTTGCTGCCCTCGCTCGTTGCCTTCCAGGCGCTGCGCTGGCGCTCACGTCAGCGGCTCGCGGGGCTGGAGCGCGCGCTTGCCGATCTGCGCGCGGTCGCCCCCTCCGAGCCCGCGGTCGACGCCTCGCCTTCCGCCCTCCCGCTGATCGCCGATCCCCGATCATGAGCTCGCGTATCTATGTCGCGCTCGACACGCCGGACATGGAGCGCGCCCGTGCGATCGCGCAGCGCGTCCACAACCATGTTGGCGGGATCAAGCTCGGTCTCGAATTCTTCATGGCCAATGGCCGCCAAGGGGTTCGCGAGATGGCCGAGATCGGGCTGCCGATCTTCCTCGACCTCAAGCTCCACGACATTCCCAATACCGTCGGCAAGGCGATTCAGGCCTTGCGTCCGCTCGAGCCCGCCATCCTGACCGTCCATGCCGCGGGCGGCCGTGCAATGCTCGAGGATGCCAAGGCGGCTGCGCCCAGCGGCACCAAGGTGGTGGCGGTGACGATGCTCACCAGCCTCGACGACCGCGATCTGGTCTCGATCGGGCTCAGCCCCGATCCGCACGAGCAGGTCGTCCGCCTCGCCGAACTCGCCAAATCGGCGGGCGTCGACGGCATCGTCTGTTCGGGCGCGGAAGTCGCCGCCGCGAAGAAGTTCTGGCACGACGGCTTCTTCGTCGTCCCCGGCGTGCGCCCGGCGAACGGCACGGTGGGCGATCAGAAACGTGTGGTCACGCCGCGTGCCGCGCTTGATGCCGGCGCCTCGATCCTCGTGGTCGGCCGGCCGATCACGCAGGCGCAGGACCCGGACATGGCCGCGCGCGAGATAGAGGCGACCTTATAGCGGACTAAATTGGGGGACCGGCAATGCTGCGGACTGCGAGTTTGGGATTTTTCGCCTGTCTCTTCGCCTGGTTTGGCCTCCATGCCGCAACCCCGCTCCAGTCCGCCAGCTTCGACTGTGCCAAGGCCAGCCACCCGCTCGAAAAGACGATCTGCGCCAGCCCCAAGCTGTCGAAACTCGATGGCGAGGTCGCCGCGCTCTACAAGGCGCGGCTCGCCCAGCTTTTCGACAAGGAAAGCTTCCGTAGTCAGCAGCGTGACTGGCAGCAGGTCCTGCGCACCCGCTGCGCGAAGCGCTGCGACCCGGCCGCCGTCGAAACCGACTACACACACCAACGCGACTCGCTCAAAAACTTCGACGAAGAGACCTGGGAGGCGAGCTACAAGACCGCCGATGTCGCGACGCTGACGATCACCCATATCGACGGCAACGCATTCGACTTCGCGCTGATCCGGGATCGCGAGGGCGAGGAGCTGTGCAAATTGCCGGCCAACGACAGCGAAGCCGGCGCCGTTGCCACGCGCATCTCGCCCGTCAAATCGAGCTGGAGCGCGGGGGCGTGCCGGATCGACTTCAATTTCACGCGCGACAAGACCGGCCACGTCACTCGGATCGACGCCATCGCCTCGGCCGGGTGCAAGCGCTACTGCAAGGGCAATTACGGCCTGAGCGACAATTTCCTGCCCGCCAACAATTGGGTCGCCGGCAACCAATAGCCTGCCCCTTGCCAAAGCCGCGCGCGCGTCCGACAGAGCGCGGCCATGCTAGACAGCGTCACGATCCGCGTCGCCATGCGCGACGATCTGCCTGCGCTCCACCCGGTGATCGAGCGCGCTTATCGCGGTGAGACTGCGCGCGGCGGCTGGACGCACGAAGCCGACCTGATCGAGGGCGCGCGCACCGATATTCCCACCCTCGCTGCTATCGTCGACGATCCCGCCCAGCGCCTGCTGGTCGCGCAGCAGAACGGCGCCACCATCGGCTGCGTGCAGGTGAGCAATCGCGGCGACGGGCTCGCGTATTTGGGCTTGCTGTGCATCGATCCCACGCTGCAGACGGGTGGCTATGGCAAGCAACTCGTCGCCGCGGCCGAGGACACGGCGCGCAAAGCCTTCCACGCGCGCCGCATGGAGATGACCGTGATCGACGTGCGCCGGAAGCTGATCGAATTTTACGAACGGCGTGGCTATCGCGTCTCCGGCGAGAAGCGCGACTTCCCGATCCCGCTCGATCCGCCTTTGTTCATGGACGTGCTGGTCAAGGATCTCTGATGCCCGTCGCTGCCAAGATCTGCGGTCTTTCGACGCCCGAAACGCTCGACGCGGCGATCGCCGGCGGGGCGACCCATGTCGGTTTCGTCTTCTTCCCGCCGAGCCCGCGCAATATCACGCTCGATCAGGCAATGGCGCTTTCCAAGCGAGTTCCATCGCACGTGAAGATCGTTGGCGTATTCGTCGATCCCGACAATGCACTGATCGACAACGCCGTCACCTCGGCGGAACTCGACGCTATCCAGCTGCACAAAGTGACGCCGGAGCGCGCCGCATCCTTGAAACGCTTCGCATCGACGGTCGAGACGTGGGCCGCGGTGGCGGTCAAGACCAGCACCGATATCGGTCAGGCCGCCGCGTATCGCGGTGCCGCCGATCGCATACTCTACGACGCGAAGACTCCGGACACGGCGACCCTTCCCGGCGGCATGGGCCTGCGTTTCGACTGGAAGCTGCTCGAGAACATCCCCCAGCCCCTGCCCTGGGCGTTGTCGGGCGGGCTCGATGCCGGCAACGTCCGTGAGGCGGTGAACGTTACTGGCGCGCGGCTGGTCGACGTCTCCTCGGGCGTCGAGCGCGCGCCGGGCGTCAAGGATGTTGCCAAGATCGCGGCATTCCTCCAAGCGGTGGCGCAATGTTGAGGCCCTCCGCCTTTGTCTGCGTCGGATTCCGATGGCGTTGATCGCTTGCCCGAAGCCAGCGAACGCACTCGATCCCGTGAGACCCGTATGACCGACACTGTTACCCTGCCCAATTCCTTGCGCAATCTGCCCGACGAGCGCGGGCATTTCGGCCAGTTCGGCGGCCGCTTCGTCGCCGAGACGCTGATGCCGCTGATCCTCGATCTCGAGCGCGAATATCGCGCGGCCAAGGCCGATCCCGCCTTCCGGGCCCAGTTCGACGACTTGCTCGAACATTATGTCGGCCGCCCCAGCCCGCTTTACTATGCCGAGCGCCTGACCGAGGCCTTGCGCGAGAGCGCGCCCGCGGGACACGGCGCCAAGGTCTATTTCAAGCGCGAGGAACTCAACCACACCGGCGCGCACAAGATCAACAATTGCATCGGCCAGATCCTGCTCGCGATCCGCATGGGCAAGACCAGGATCATCGCCGAGACAGGCGCGGGCCAGCACGGCGTCGCCACCGCCACGGTCGCGGCGCGCTTCGGCCTGCCCTGCACGATCTTCATGGGCGCCAAGGATATCGAGCGGCAGAAGCCCAACGTCTTCCGCATGCGGCTGCTCGGCGCCGAGGTCCAGCCGGTGACCAGCGGCTCGCAGTCGCTCAAGGACGCGATGAACGAGGCACTGCGCGACTGGGTCGCGAACGTCCACGACACGTTCTACATCATCGGCACCGCCGCGGGCCCGCATCCCTATCCCGAACTCGTCCGCGACTTCCAGAGCGTGATCGGCACCGAGACCAGGGCGCAGATCCTCAAGGCGGAGGGCCGCCTCCCCGACTTGCTGATCGCCGCAGTGGGCGGCGGATCGAACGCGATCGGCCTGTTCCACCCCTTCCTCGACGATCCGGATGTCGCGATGCTAGGTATCGAGGCAGCGGGCAAGGGGATCGAGACCGGCGAGCACGCCGCCAGCCTTACCGGCGGCACCCCCGGCATCCTCCATGGCAATCGCACCTACCTGCTCCAGGACGAAGACGGCCAGATCACCGAGGCGCATTCGATCTCGGCGGGACTCGATTATCCGGGCATCGGCCCCGAGCATAGCTGGCTCCACGAGAGCGGGCGTGTCGACTACCTCCCGATCACCGACACGCAAGCGCTCGAAGCGTTCCAGCTCTGCTGCCGCCTCGAAGGCATCATCCCCGCGCTCGAAAGCTCGCATGCACTGGCAGCAGTGCCTGCCAAGGCACGCGAAATGCGGAAGGATCAGATCATCGTCGTCAATGTCTCAGGCCGCGGCGACAAGGACATCTTCACCGTCGCCGACGCATTGGGGTTCGAGCTGTGAGCGCGCGTAATCGTCTCTCCAACGCCTTCGCCGCGGCACGCGAGCAGGGCCGCGCAGCGCTCGTCACTTTCGTCACAGCAGGCGACGGGCCGACCGCCGATATCCTCGACGCGCTCGTCGAGGGCGGTGCCGACGTGATCGAGCTCGGCATGCCGTTCACCGATCCGATGGCCGACGGCCCGGCGATCCAGGCCGCGAACCTGCGCAGCCTCGGCGCCGGCACGCGCACTGCCGACGTGCTCGCGATCGCCCGCGCCTTCCGCGATCGCCACTCGCAGGTTCCGCTGGTGCTGATGGGCTATGCCAACACGATGACGCGGCCCGACCCAGCCGCCTTCGCGGCGACAGCGGTCGATGCCGGCGTCGACGGGATCATCTGCGTCGATATCCCGCCCGAGGAGGCCGACACGCTTGCCCCCTGCGGTGAAGTCGGCCTCGACGTCATCCGCCTGGCCACCCCGACCACCGACGAAGCGCGCCTCCCCGCCGTGCTGGGCGGCGCCTCGGGCTTCGTCTATTACGTCTCGGTCGCGGGGATCACCGGGCTCCAGCAGGCTGCACAGGCGTCGATCGAGACCGCCGTCGCGCAGCTCAAGGCGGCCACCGACCTGCCGATCGCAGTCGGCTTCGGCGTCCGCACCCCTGAACAGGCGGCACAAATCGGCCGTGTCGCCGATGGCGTCGTCGTCGGCTCGGCGATCGTCGAGCTGGTTGGCAAGCACGGACCCGATGCGCCGGGCCATGTCCGCGCCTATATCCAATCCCTCTCCGCGGCGCTCGCCGCACCCAAGGAAGTCGCATGAGCTGGATCAGCCGCGTCCGCAACGCCCTCGCCTATGTCACCACCAAGACGAGCGAGACTCCCGACAATCTCTGGCACAAGTGCAAGGGGTGCGGGACGATGGTCTTCTCCAAGGAACTGGAGGAGAATCTCTACGTCTGCCCGCATTGCGACCATCACGAGCGCATCGGCCCGGCACGGCGCTTCGAATATCTGTTCGACCAGGGCAGCTACACGGTGCTGGCCAGCCCCCGAGTCGTCGACGACCCGCTCAAATTCCGCGACCAGAAGCCTTATCCGGCGCGATTGAAGGCGGCGCGCGCATCGACCGGCGAGCCCGACGCGTTCCTCAACGCCAGCGGCACGATTCTCGGCCAGAAGGCAGTGATCGGCGTGCAGGACTTCGCCTTCATGGGCGGATCGATGGGCCAGGCGGTGGGCGAGGCGTTCATCGCCGGCGTCGAGGCCGCGATCGCCGCGAAGGCGCCGTACATCGTGTTCACTGCCTCGGGCGGCGCGCGCATGCAGGAGGGCATCCTCAGCCTGATGCAAATGCCGCGCACCACCGTGGCGATCGAGATGCTACACGACGCCGGTCTGCCCTATATCGTCGTGCTCACCGACCCCACTTCGGGCGGCGTGATGGCTGCTTATGCGATGCTCGGCGATGTCCAGATCGCCGAGCCGCGCGCCACGCTCGCCTTCACCGGCCGCCGCGTGATCGAGAACACGATCCGCGAGAAACTGCCCGACGATTTCCAGACCAGCGAATATTATCGCGATCACGGCCTGGTCGACATGGTCGAGCACCGCAAAGACCTGCGCGACGTGCTCGGCCGCCTGATCGGCTTGCTCATCGACGCGAAAGAGGCGGCGTGACAAAAGCTCCCTCTCCCCTTCAGGGGAGTTCGGGGTCGGTTGTGCCGCCGGCACAACCTCAACATCGCGGGGCGATGTTGACCACGAACTGGTTGGGGAGAGGGGCAGTGCGGCCAACTCTCGTCCATGCCCCTCTCCCCGGCCCTCTCCCCGCAAGCGGAGAGAGGGAGTAGATGCCCGACTTCGCGACTTCCACTGACCCCGCCGTCCAGCGCCAGCTCGATCGCCTCGGCAGGCTCTCCCCGGGCGCCGACATCCTCGGCCTCGAGCGCATTGCCCGGCTGCTGGCGCGCGTCGGCAACCCGCACCTGCGCCTGCCCCCGGTGCTCCATGTCGCCGGTACCAACGGCAAGGGCTCGACCTGCGCCTTTTTGCGCGCCGCGATCGAGGCCGCCGGGCTCACCACCCATGTCTATTCGAGCCCGCACCTCGTCCGTTTCAACGAACGTATCCGCCTCGCCGGCACGTTGATCGCCGACGCACAGCTCGCGCCACTGCTTGAGGAGGTGCTCGACGCCGGCGGCGATATCGGCGCGAGCTTCTTCGAAGTGACCACCGCCACTGCCTTTCTCGCCTTTGCCCGCACGCCTGCGGACGCGTGCATCGTCGAAGTCGGCCTTGGCGGCCGCCTCGACGCGACCAATGTCGTTCCGAACCCGGCCGTCACGGCGATCGCCCAGCTCGGGATCGACCACCAGTCGTTCCTTGGTGACACGTTGCCGCAAATCGCTGCGGAAAAAGCGGGTATCGCTAAGCCCGGTGTGCCGCTGGTGACGATGGCCTATCCCGCGAACATCGCCGACGTGGTCGATCGCTTCGCCGGAACCGTCCCCGCGCCGTTGATCGTCGAGGGCCAGGCCTGGTCGTTCGAGGCGCGCGACGATGCGCTTCACTATCGCGACGGCCAAGGCGAGGTGACCACGCCCCTCCCCGCGCTCGCCGGGCAGCACCAGCCCGCCAACCTCGCGCTCGCCATCGCCATGCTGCGGCACCAGCGCGCTCTGGCCCTCCCGGACGCTGCTTTGTCCGCCGCCGCATGCAACGCACGCTGGCCCGCGCGCATGCAGCGTCTGTCGCCCGGGCCGCTGACCGCTTTGCTGCCCGCCGGCGCCGAGCTCTGGCTCGATGGCGGCCACAATGCCAATGCCGCCGAGGCCGTGAGCATCGCCGCCGCGCGCGTGGCCGATGGCCGTCCGATCGATCTCATCCTCGGCATGCTCGAAAACAAGGACGCCGATGCGATGATCGAACGCTTCGCGCCGATCGCGCGATCGCTCACCGCCGTTCCGGTACCGGGTCACCCGCATCACGCACCCGCCGACCTCGCCGGGCGCGCGCGTCTCGCCGGATTGGCCGGCAGCGAGGCTGCCGACCTCCCCACGGCGCTGGCGGCGATCCGCGCCGACGCCGGCATGTCCCCGGTCGTCCTGATCCTCGGCTCGCTCTATCTCGCCGGCACGGCGCTCGAGGCAAACGACGAACTGCCCGACTGAAGCGGTTTATTGCGATTGACTTGCAATAGCGAAATGAAGACAATTCCGCATCGTCCACGCGGGAGTCGTTCATGTCCGCTTCCAATACCCTTGCCGCCGCTCTGCCCGCGCTCCAGCCCGAGGATGCCGGCGCCCGGCTGCTGCTGTTCGGCATCCGGCAGATGGGCGCGCACGGACTCCACGATGCCTGTACGGCGCACGCGTTCGTCACGGCATTCGGCAAGGGCTTCCAGCGCCCGTTGGTGCTGCTCCGTGCGCTGATGGCCGAGATGTCGGCAGCCTCGTCCGGGCCGATCCAGATCGCGCCCTGGTGTTGCGCGCGAATGACCGGCCCCGAGGCGATGCTGCTCGAAGTGATCGGCCGCATCCGCACCCAGCCGGCGCGCGCCAACATGCTGCTCGCCGACCTGCTCGGCGTCCGCGACGCCGCGAGCATCGGCTTCACCGCCCACGCGCTGGCCAATGCCTTCGCCGATCTCGCGCTGCCGCTGGAGGAAGCGGCGGGCGGCTAGCGAGAAGGCGCATCTATTCGAAGCGAGCCTGCTCCCGGGAAGCATAGCTGCGATCGAGCAGTTCCGTGCCCAGCGTTCCCAACCGGGCATAGTCGAATTTGGCGTTGGTGAAGATGATGACGGTATGGCCGTCCGCGAGAACCCGCCGGGCCAGCATCCGGAAGCCGCCGTTCGAACCGTCTTCCCACGCCGCTTCCCGATCCTTGCCCGCGATCCGCTCCACCCGCACGCGCCCGCCCAGGGCATAATGCTGGTCGGGCATGATCGTGGTCGTCAGCGCCGCTCGCGACGCCGGGCGCAGAAAGCCGCCGTCGAGTACGGCGTTCATGATCCGGAACAGGTCCGGCGCGGTGGTGTAGAAACCGCCCGCCATCGCCATGAAGTCGGGAACCGGGTTCGGCTTGCGCTCCGCTTGAGGGGCAAGCCGCTCATAGCCGGCCGCCATGCCCGGTACCCGGCTCGAATCGCCGCGATAGACGCCGCTGTTCTTCAGTCGCAGCGGCCGGACCAGCAGCCGGTCGACCAATGTGGCGTAGGATTGTCCGGTCACGCGTTCGACGACCGCCTTGGCGAGTACCCAGTTCGAGTGCGAATAGTCCCAGGCGGTGCCCGGCTCGAACGCGAGATCCGCGCTCGCATATCGACGTACCGCTTCCATTTGATCGAGCTCGATACCGCGAGCGGCCGGATCCTTGCGCGCTTCGAGCAGCTGATTGGGCACGCCGCTCGAATGGCTCATCAGGTGCCGCAGCGTGAGTCTGGCGCCGGTATCGGGGCGATACTCCGGCAAATAGGCGCTGATCGGCGCATCGAGCTTCAGCTTGCCCTGGTCCACCAGCTTGAGGATCACGATCGACGCGATCCACTTGGAAACCGAGCCGGTCTCGAAACGGGTTTCGGGCATCATCGGCACACCATGTTCCGTATCCGCGCTGCCGAACCCTTCCACTGCCTCCACATGACCACCGGTGCCGACCAGCATCACGCCGTTGAAGCTTTCGGCATCGCGATATCGATCCGCGATGTCGTGGTAGGACTGCGCCGCGACCGGATTCGATATCAGCGCCAGCGCGCCTGCAAATGCCCCGCCGAATAAACGCATCATGCCTCCTCCCCGCATCGGTGACACCGATGCCGAGATTTTGTTTACATGCGTAGTCGATGTCAAGAACGCGAGACACCGATCGGGTTCAGCACGCTGCGTTTCGGGCGTCTTCGACGTCTATGAAGGCTTCGGCCGAGCGCCGCGATCACCGGAAGCGGCCCGCGCAAGCCGGTCCTACAGCAGTCGCCCTGCCGGCAAACGCACCGCCGTCACCCGCCAGCTCAGCCCCTGCAGTTCGAACACCACTTCCGGCCCCGACCCGTTCGCCGAGGTCAGCGTGAACCGGCCCAGTGCGTCGCGTCGCACGCGCATGTCGCCCGGGTCCCCGCTCGTCAGGCTCGGCCGGGCCGCCCGCGCCACCGCGGCGCTCGCAAAAAGCGCACGCATGCCTTCCGGCGTGATCGCCGCATCGACCACCGGATCCGCCAACCGCTCGGCGATCGCCGCGCCCAGCCGGTCGAGCGCGGAGCCTTCGGTACGGTCCAGCCGCTCGCGCAATTGCGTCTTCACGTCCGCGCGCACCGCCGGATAGTCTATTCGCGCCGAAAGGGCCGAGAGATCGCCCGCCTCCGCGGCCTTCTTCATTTGCAACAACGTCCAATAGGGCGAACCCCACAGCCATCCGCCGCCGGCAACCACCAGCAACACGGCAAGCGCGATTATCCAGCGCCTCATTGCCCGACTCCCTTCGCTCGCAGCCCGGCCAGCGCCTCGCCCGCCCAGCGATACATGCCCGCATCGGCCGCGCGCTGGTGCCGGCTCAGTCGCTTCATCCGCCCCTCGACTTCCTCGAGCACGACCAGCGCCTTGCGTTCCCAGCCCTGCTCGATCAGCAGCCCCGCATAGCGGCAGCGCGCTTCCTCGCCGGGCATGCGCGTGACGATGTCGGCATAGAGGTCGAGTGCCTCCTGCTTGCGCCCGAGATGATCGAGCGTCCGCGCCCGGAGCAGCGCTTGGCGGTCCTGCTCGCTCTGCCCCAGCGGCGTCGGGATCGCATCGAGCAACGCCAGCGTCTCGGTCGCCTGCCCCGTCTCGAACAATGCGCGCGCCAATTTGCCCTGGCTGCGCACATCGGGCTCGCCGGGAGTCATCGCGATGCTCTCGCGGTACAGCGGCACCGCCTCGCCGTGCCGCCCGAGCGCCGCCAGCGCATCGGCAACGCGGAGCCGGTTCGCGGCGGTGTCGGCGAGCCCCAGCGCATCGCGCGCGCCGCGCAGCTCGCGCTCGGGATCGATCGTCTCGATCGCCTTGGCGCGAGCGGTGCGCACGTGGCGATTGCTGCCGAGCCCCGGCAGCACCTCGACGATCAGATAGGCGAGCGCGCTGACCACCGGCAGGAAGATCAGCGCGGTGAGCCACAGCGGATTGCGCCTGGTACGCATGAGATGGACGATGCAGAGCACCTGCAGCCCGATGACGACGAGGAACGGCATCAGGCCTTGGGCTCCACGGCCTCTGCGCCTGCCCGCGCCTTGCGCACGCTCTCGACAACGAAGCCCTTCCGCCACAGGAACCACAGCAGCACCATGCCGGGCAGCGCCACGACAGTCGTCATAATCCAGAATCCGACCCAACCGAGCTGCTCGGCGAATATCCCCGCGGGACTCGACAGCCAGGTTCGTCCGACACCCGCGAGCGACGAGAGCAGGGCGAATTGCGTCGCGGTATAGGCAAGGCTCGACAGCCCGGAGAGATAGGTAACGAAGATCGTGAGGCCGAGCCCGCTGGTCACTTGCTCGGTCGCCACAGCGATCGTCAGCCACAGGTTGGAATGGCCCTGCGACGCGAGGATCGCAAAGGTCAGGTTGCTCACCATCATCAGTACGCCCGATACGAACAGCGCCCGGCCCATGCCTAGCCATGCGAGCAGAGGCGCCGAGAGGGCGGTCCCGACGATCAGTCCCCAAAAGCCGATCACCTTGTTGATCGCGATGAACTCGGTATCGCTGAAGCCCAACTCGACGATCATTGGGTTGAGCATCGACTGCCCCATCGCGTCGCCGAGCTTGTAGACCAGAACGAACAACAGGATCAGTACCGCGCCGCGCCGCATCAGGAATTCGCGGAACGGCCCGATCAGCGTCGACTGGAGCCATTGCCCGATCGACTGGCGCCCCTCCGCGCTCAGCACCCGGTCGTGCAGTCCGCGGCCGGCCCAGAGCGCTGCGAGAAGCCCGGGCAGAACGCAGAAGCCGGTCAGCCCATAGGCCTTGGCCCAGCCCAGCCCGAGCCCTTCGGGCGAGGCCATCGCGATCGTGCCCACGCCCGCGGCGAAGGCGCCGAGCCGATAGCCGAACTGGTTGTTCGCGGTGCCGTGCGCAAGTTCGTCCTCGGGAAGGATCTCGATGCGGTACGCGTCGATGATGATGTCCTGCGTCGCGCCGAGAAATGCCGTCGCGATCGCCCAGAAAGCGAACAGGCCGAGATGCAGCTCGGGCTGGCTCGCGCCGAGCATCCACACCGATGCGAACAGCAGTGCCTGGACGAAGAACAGCCATGCCCGGCGCTGGCCGAACAGGCTGGTGAGGACGGGCAGTTTGAGCCGGTCCACCAAGGGCGCCCATAGGAATTTGAGCGTGTACGGCGTGGTCAGCCCGATCGCGAAGCCGATGGTCTTCTTGTCGATGCCGACCTTGGCGAGCCAGAAGGTCATCGTCCCGAGCAACAGTGCCAGCGGGAAGCCGCTCGATATGCCGAGCAATAGCGCCGCGATGGGCCGCGGGCGAAAATAGGGCGCCATGGTCGCGACGAAGCCGCCGCGCGTGCCTTCCTCCAGTGTCGCCCCGTCCGCCATCCCTTGCTCCCTCTCGCCTTCCGCGCGACACTAGCCGAAAAGTTGCGGAGAGGAAGGATGAACGCGCCGACTGAAGGCCAACTCGCGCTCGCCGCCCAGCTCGCCCGCGGCGGGAGCAGCGACGAAGGCGCGATCACCCATGTCGATGCGTCCGCCTACACCAGCGTGGCTCGCCATGCCGCCGAGCAGGATCGCATCTTCTCCCGCGTGCCCTTGGTCATCGCCCCATCCGCGCTGCTGCCCGAAAACAACATGGCGGTGCCGCATGACGGCTTCGGCAAGCCGCTGCTGATCGCCCGCGACAAAGCGGGTCAGGCGCATGTCTTCCTCAACGTCTGCCGCCACCGCGGCACGCGGCTCGTCGAGGGATGCGAGGCGGTCCGGTCGCCGCGGCTCGTCTGCCCCTATCACGCCTGGACCTATGCGCTCGACGGCCGCCTCACCGGGCTGCCGCGCCCTGATGCCTTCCCGGGCCTCGACAAGGCCGAACACGGCCTCAAGCGCCTGCCCACCCATGAAGCAGGCGGGCTGATCTGGTTCGCCTTCGACGAAACCGCCGATTTCGGCGAGGCCGAGACGCTCGCACGCGATTTCGAGGCGTTCGATCTTGCCGGCCAGCATCTGTTCCGCCGCCGCACGCACGACGTCCGCGCCAACTGGAAGCTGGTCATGGACGCCTTCCTCGAAGGCTATCATATTCAGCGCCTCCACGCCGACACGATCGCCCCGTTCTTCAAGGACGGCGTCTCGACCGCGGACAGCATCGGCCCGCACCAGCGCTCCGCGGTCGGCCGCGAAGCCGCGCTGGCGGCCTTGTCCTCCAGCGACTGGGCGATGCTGCGTTCGGCGATCACCTACACCTATCAGATGTTTCCCGGCACGGTGCTCGTCGTCAGCCCGGACTATATCAACCTGATGGTGCTGATGCCCCAGGCGCCCGATCGCGTGCTGGTCGAGGATTTCATGCTCATCCCCGAGCCCCCCGCCACCGACAAGGCACGCGCCCATTGGGAGAAGAGCTGGCAGCTGCTCGACGGGGCAGTCTTCGCGGCCGAGGATTTTCGTGCCTGCGAACTCGGCCAGCAAGGGCTCGCCTCGGGAGCGATCGAGCGGCTCACTCTCGGCACACTCGAGCGCGGCATCCGCCGGTTCCACGATGCGGTCGAGGCACAGCTGGCCGCGTCGGGCGCTGCGCAAGATCCCTGACGCGTGGCTCGGCGTCCTGGTCCTGTTCTGGCATTGGCCTCCGGAAGAACCCGGTTCGGTAAGTTCCCGGCTCGCGGACGCATGCCTCTTCGCTTAACTTGGGCACCATGCTGCACACGCCCATCCCGCACACGCCCATCCCAACGCGCGTCGCCAGGAATCAGAGCGAGAAGCGCCTGCCTCCCGCAGTCGGCATTCTCATCGCCATGACCGCATCGGTCTTCCTGTGGGGCGCGATCTACGCCACCTGCGTCCTGTGCTTTTGAACTCAGGACTCAGTCCTCGCCGAACAGGCTGAAGCTGCCCGGCAGCTTGCCGGGTTTCCCGCCCCCGATCACCGCCTCGACCGCCGCGATGGCCGCCAGCAGGTCGCGCTGCGGATAGGGCTTCGACAGACACCCCACCGCCAGCCCGCGCGCCTCTCCCGGGCAGTTGCCCGTCACGAACAGCACCCGCACACCACGTCTTTGCGCCGCCCGCGCCACTTCGATTCCGCTGCCGTCGGCAAGCCCGACATCGACCAGCACCAGGTCGATCGCCGTTTCACCCTCGATCGCTATCAACGCATCGGCGACCGAATCGACCGTCGCGACGATCTCGAAGCCCTCGCCATTCAGTAGATGCTCGGTGTCGAAAGCCTCCAGCGGCTCATCTTCCACCAGCAATATCCGCTCGATCTGCCGTTTCTTCTTCACGAACAACATTACACCGCTTTCTTCCGCGGCGAAGCGCCAAGGCCCCCGCAAGTCGCTCCCAACGCGCGAAAATGCTTTCCGCGCCGCAATGATTTTGCCGAGCGGAGCATAATCGCTATATCGCCGCCGTGCCCCCATCCAAGCCCCCCGAAACGCAGCGCATCGCGAAGCTGCTCGCCCGTGCAGGAATCGCGTCGCGTCGCGAGATCGAGCGCATGATCGCCGAAGGCCGCATCGCGCTCGACGGCAAGGTGCTCGACACGCCCGCGACGCTGCTGACGTCGCTCCACGGTGTGACAGTGGACGGCGATCCCGTCGCCGAGCCTGCGCCTGCGCGCCTGTTTCGCTATCACAAGCCCGCCGGCCTGCTCACCGCCGAACGCGACTTCACCGGCCGCCCCACCATCTATGACCGCCTGCCCGAAGGGTTGCCCCGCGTTATGCCGGTCGGCCGGCTCGACTTGAATACCGAAGGCCTGTTGCTGCTCACCACCGACGGTGAGCTGAAGCGCGAGCTCGAACTTCCCGCCACCGGCGTCGAGCGCAGCTATCGTGCCCGCGCTTACGGCCAGGTCAGCCAGCCCCAGCTCGAGGAATTGATGCTCGGCGTCGAGATCGAGGGCGTCCGCTACGGCTCGATCAATGCCAATATCGAGCGCCGCACCGGCGCCAATGTCTGGATCGAGATGACTCTGACCGAGGGCAAGAACCGCGAGGTCCGCCGCGTGCTCGAGCATCTCGGGCTCGAGGTCAGCCGCCTGATCCGCACGCGCTACGGCCCCTTCTATCTCGGCGATCTGCCCCCCGGCGATGTCGACGAGATCCGTCAGAACGACCTGATCACCTTCCGCACAATTCTCTCGAAGCCCGGCGGCGGCAAGACCGCGTCGAACCTGCAATTCTCGGTCCGCGCCCGCGTCGCGCCGCCCGCGCCCAAGGCCAAGTCGGTCGAGGAACCCGATCGCCGCCTCCGCCGCGCACCGGCCAAGCCCACGCCCGTCGCGCCCACGGGCCCACGCTTCACGCCGCGCGCCACGCCGCCTGCGCGGAGCGAGGGGCCGGCAGAAACTGAGCATCGCGCCCCGCGCAGGGAAGGTCGACCGGCGAGCGGCGAGACTCGTTTCAAGTCCGGTACGAAGTCCTCGACCCGTCCCGAGCGCCCGGCCCGCGACGACAGCCGTCCGCAGCCCCGGGGCGATAGCCGCTTCACGCCACGCACCACGCCCGCCCCGCGCACCGATCGTCCGGCGCGCGAGGACAGCAAACCCGTCGGCAAGCCGGCCCGTGCCGCGCGCGCAAAGGCGCATCGCGATCAGCAGGAGCCCCGCGCCGGCGACATCGTCGGGCAGCCCCGCGGTCCGCGTCCGCCCACCAAGGGCCCGGCCGGAGGTCGCGGCAAGCCCGCCAGGCCGGGACGCCCGCCGAGGACGCGGAAATAATGCGGATCATCGCCGGAGAATGGCGCGGCCGTCCGCTCGCCGCGCCCAAAGGCGACACCACGCGCCCCACCGCCGATCGCACCCGCGAGGCATTGTTCTCGATGCTCGCGAGCAGGGTCGGCAGTTTCGAGGATCTCGCCGTCGCCGATCTCTTCGCCGGCTCGGGCGCGCTCGGGCTCGAGGCTTTGTCACGCGGCGCCGCCTCCTGCCTGTTCGTCGAGCAGGACAAGACCGCGCTCGACATTCTCAAGACCAATATCGCAAAGCTGGGGGCAAAGGGTGCGGAAGTCCGCCCGACATCGGCACTCGCGCTCGGCCCCGCGATCAAGCCGCTCGACCTGATCCTGATGGACCCGCCCTACGGCACCGGCGCCGGCGTGGTCGCGCTCGACAAGCTCGCCCGCCTCGGCTGGACCGGTCCGGCAACGTGGATCAGCATCGAGACGGCAAAGAACGAAGAGATCGAAGTCGCCGGCTTCGAGATCGACACCAGCCGCGTCCACGGCAAGGCCCGACTGACGTTGCTGCGTAAAGCCTGAAATGCACCCCCGTGCTCCGACGAAGGCCGGAGCGCGGGAGAGCGAAGCGCTGCATGACCCGCCGCTCCGGCCTTCGCTGGAGCACCAGGCAGCAGTTTGCGCATTTCACGCCAGCCTGTTCTTCCGCGATACCAGCGCCAGCCCCACCAGGCTCAGCACCGCGGCGCTGGCGAGGTAATAGCCGACCAGCGTCAGCCCGCCTTTTTCCGCCAGCTTCGCGGCGATCAGCGGGGTGAGTCCGCCGCCGATGATCCCGCCGAGGTTGAAGGTCACCGACACGCCGGTATAGCGCACCCGCGCGGGGAACAGGCTCGGCAGCCAGCCGCCGAGCGGCCCATAGACGAAGCCCATCACGAACAGCCCGCCCGCCAGCCACAGGAACAGGCTCGCCAGCGCGCCGGCAGTGACGAACAGCCCGATCGACAGCCCCACCGCGACCGTGGCGACGCAACCGATCGCGAGCACGCGCGCGGCGCTGCTGCGGTCGGCGAGGCTCGATGCGATCCAGATTCCCGCGGCCATGAACAATATCGCCACCAGCTCCACGCCAAGGAACGTCTCGCGATCATAGCCGAGGCCCTTGGTCGCATAGCCGATGATGAACACCGTCGCGATGTAGAACAATGCGAAGCAGGCGACGGTGCCCACCGTCCCCGCCAGCGTCGGCAGCCAGTGATCGCGAAAGAGCTCGCCGACCGGCACGCGCGGCGGCGGCGCCGCTTCCTGCGCGGCGACGAAGGCCGGCGTCTCAGTCAGCGTGATGCGCACCCACAGCCCCAGGCCCACCAAAGCCGCGCTGACGAGGAAGGGCAGCCGCCATCCCCATTCGCGAAACTGGTCGTCGCTGAGCAAAGCCCCCAGCAGCAGGAAGAAGCCGTTGGCGAAGATGAATCCCACCGGAGCGCCGAGCGGCGGGAAGGCGCCGTAGCGATTGGCCCATCCCGGCGGCGCGTTCTCGACCGCGAGCAGCGAGGCCCCGCCCCATTCGCCGCCCAGTCCCAGCCCCTGCCCGAAACGCAACAGGCACAGCAGGGCCGGCGCCACCCAGCCGATCATCGCATAGGTCGGCAGGAAGGCGATCAGCACGGTCGAGATGCCCATCAGCATCAGCGATGCGACCAGCGTCGATTTGCGGCCCATCCGGTCGCCGAAATGCCCGAAGACGAGCCCGCCCAGCGGCCGCGCGAAGAAGGCGACGCTGAAGCTCGCATAGGAAGCGAGTTGCGCGAGCGCCGGATCGGAGCCGGGGAAGAACAGCGCTGGGAATACGAGCGCGGCGGCGGTGGCGTAGATGTAGAAGTCGTAGAACTCGACCGACGTGCCGACCAGGCTGGCGAACAGGATGCGGCGATGCGATGCGATCGGTGTAGCGGCCATGGAGTTCCTCTCTCCAGACCTTCCTAGAAAGGAAGCACCGGCTTGGGGAGCCCCGTTCATCGCCGCGACAGTTTCGTTCCTGTATCGAAAGCCCACCATCGCAGCACCGGAATTAGGGAGTCGGCCATGCGCGAGTCAGCAGGACGCAGGCTAGTTTTCGCGATGCTCCTGGCGCTGAGCGCGGGGGTGCTGGTCCATTTCTACAATCCGATGGATCACGTCCGCGCCGATCTCCGCGCGGATACGGGGGGCGTGAAGTTCAGCCTCGAAATCGCCGCGCACGCAGTCGAGAAGGTCTGCGAACGGATTTAACGCGCAATCAATGCTCGTGCAGGTCACTGCCGTCTTGGTTGCGCTCGTTCCGGCACAAATCACTGCCGAACCAGACGTGGCCGTAAACGCTGCCATTGCCGCGCCGATCCGCGCGCTCGAGACGGCGCTTGCTCGGGAAACCGCGCTGCCGCCCGCCGCCACCGATGCTGAATGCCTCGAGCGGATGGGCGCGATCGATCAATCGTTTCGCCTGCAAATGCACAAAATGCACAAGATGCCGCTCGCGGGCCTGAGCACAGACCGGGTGAGCGCTGCTGATCCTCCCGGCCCCGCGTCCTTCGCCACGATGCGCATCCTCCAGAAGGGCCGACGGAAGGGTCAAGGGGCGATTCCCGGTGGGGTGAAGACCGCCCGCGCGCGATCGGCTTCCGCCCGGATCGCACAGCCCTCGGCGTGATCGTTGAGCAGCCCCATCGCCTGCATGAACGCGAAGACCGTGGTCGGCCCGACGAACTTCCAGCCTTGCGCCTTCAACGCCTTCGATAATCGGGTCGAAGCGGGCGAGGTCGACACCGTTTGCGGCTCGGCCCGTTCGTCGGCGGAGGGTTCGAACCGCCAGAGATATGCCCCGAGCGAGCCCTCGCGCGATACCAGTTCGCAGGCCCGCTGCGCGTTGTTGATCACCGCCTCGATCTTGCCGCGATGCCGCACGATCCCCGAATCGCCGAGCAGCCGTTCCACGTCCGCGTCGGTGAAGCGCGCGACCTTCTCGAAGTCGAAGCCGAGGAACGCCGCACGAAAATTCTCGCGCTTGGCGAGAATGGTGCGCCAACTCAGGCCCGATTGGAAGCTTTCGAGACAGAGCTTCTCGAACAGTCGCTGGTCGTCGCCGACCGGAAACCCCCATTCGGTGTCATGATAGGCGATGAATTCCGGTGCGGCGGCGGACCAGCGGCAGCGCGGCCGCCCGTCGGGCCCGGGGATGAGTTGCGTCATGATCCGCGGGCTATCAAGTCAGCTCATAGGTCCGCAAGAGCCACGTCCGTCGCCGGCCCGATCGAACCTCAGCTCAGCCCGTACGCTTTGACCGCGACCAGCATCAGCCAATAGAGCCCGCCCGACAATGCCATCGCCGCTGGCAAGGTCAGCAGCCAGGCCGCGGCAAGCTGGGCGATCGTACGGCCCTGCAACCCTTGCCCGTTGGCAACCGATGCGCCCGCCACGCCCGACGAGAGGATATGCGTGGTCGATACCGGCAGCCCGAACCGGTCGGCGCTGAGGATCGTCGCCGCCGCGACCAGCTCGGCGGTCGCGCCCATGCCATAGGTCATGTGCTGCTTGCCGATCCGCTCGCCGACGGTGATCACGATACGCTTCCAGCCGATCATCGTGCCCAGGCCCAGCGCGATCGCGACGACGATCTTCACCCACAGTGGAATGAAGCGCGTCCCAGCCTCCAGCTTGGTCTGGAATTCCTTGACCGCCGCCGCCTCGCTTTCGTTGAACGCGCCCGGCTTCTTGGTGGCGAGCCGCGTGGTGTCGAGCACCAGATACATGTCGTTGCGCACGTTCGAGGTCGCCTCTGCGGGCACCTTGCTCAGCGAGCCATAGCCGGCGACGCGGCCGCTCAGGTCGCGCGACAGGCTCTCCAGCGCGCCGAACACCTGCGGCGTATCGGCCTTGCGCTGCTGGAGCGCGCTGGTGAGCGTCGCGCGCGCCTGGTCCGTCGACATCTCGACGCCGCGGCTATGGGCGTCGAACACGGCGGTGGCGGTGTTGGCGGTCTGGACGAAGGCCGGAGTGGCGCTCGCCGGCAGCGTACGGTTGAGCGCATAAGCGGTGGGGGCGCAGCCGATCAGGATCAGCATGATCAGCCCCATGCCCTTCTGGCCGTCGTTCGAGCCGTGGCTGAACGAGACTGCGGTGCAGGTGAAGATCAGCAGCGCGCGCACGCCGCGCGGCGGCGCCTTGTCGCCCTCGGGCGCCTTGTAGAGATCAGGGCGGCGGACCACCGCGCGCATCACGAACAGCAGCAGCAACGCCGCGCCGAAGCCGATCAGCGGCGCCATCCACAAGCCCGTAAGCACCTTCTGCGCCTGGCTCCAGTCGACGCCCGCGGTGCCGCCGCGCGATCCCGCCTGGATCAGCTGGTTGGCGAAGCCGACGCCGAGCACCGAACCGATCAGCGTGTGGCTCGAGCTGTTGGGCAGCCCGACATACCAGGTGCCGAGGTTCCACAGCACGGCGGCGAGCAGCAACGCGAAGATCATCGCGAATCCGCCCGCCGAGCCTACGTTGAGGATCAGGTCCACCGGCAGCAGCGTGATGATCGAATAGGCCACCGCCCCGCTCGAGAACATCACGCCGAGGAAGTTGAAGAAGCCCGACCAGACGACCGCGAAATGCGCCGGCATGGAATTGGTGTAGATCACCGTCGCGACGGCGTTGGCGGTGTCGTGGAAGCCGTTGACGAACTCGAACCCCAAGGCGATCAGCAGCGCCAGCCCGAGGAAGGCGAACACCCCGAGCGCAAGCTCCTCGCCCACGCCGCGCGTGTCGGTGAGCACGTTCCACCCCGCAAAGGCCAATCCGCCCGCCAGCAGCACTGCGAACAGCAGCCTGGCGATGGGGTGGGTCTTGTAGTCGAATCGCGAAGGCTGCGGCGTGTCAGCCGCCGGGGCCTGGTCCAGTGCGAGTGTGGCCATGATGCAGCGGGCCTGACTCTCGTTCGTGACAGAGTGATGACACAGCCGCCACAAAGCTGTGGGCCGAGGCCGGTGTCAGTTCTCGAAACAGGTCGTCCGAGTGACCTTGATCACCTTGCCGCTGGCGTCCTTCTCTTCGTGCCGCCCCGGCTCGCACGGCGGCTTGCGCGTCTCGGCCTGATTGGTCCGCCACGCCACGAACGCCGCGATCACGGCGATCCCCAGCACGATGCCCAGCCTCAATTTCCGGTTACGCCACATAACCCCGCCCTAGCCGCCCGGCCGCTGCGAAGCAACTTGCTCCGGACGCGCGCGTTCCCTACCTGTTCGCCAATGACTCTCCCCGCGCCCGCCCCCGACGACGCCCCTTATCTGCGGGGCCTGAACGCGCCCCAGCGCGAAGCCGTGCTCACCACCGAAGGCCCCGTGCTCGTCCTCGCCGGCGCCGGCACCGGCAAGACCGCCGCGCTCACCGCCCGGCTCGCCCATCTGCTCTACACGCGCAAGGCGTATCCGAGCGAAATCCTCTCGGTCACCTTCACCAACAAGGCCGCGCGCGAGATGCGCGAGCGCGTCGGCCGCCTTGTCGGCGACGCGGTCGAGGGCATGCCGTGGCTCGGCACCTTCCACGCGATCGGCGCGAAGATGCTGCGCCGCCACGCCGAATTGGTCGGGCTCCAGTCCAACTTCACCATCCTCGACACCGACGACCAGCTGCGACTCCTGAAACAGCTCATCGTCTCCGCCAATCTCGACGAGAAGCGCTGGCCCGCGCGGCAGCTCGCCGGCCTGATCGACCAGTGGAAGAACAAGGGTCTCACCCCCGCCGACGTGGATGCCGGCGAATCCGAAGCCTTCGCCAACGGCAAGGGCCAGGCGCTCTACGCCGCCTATCAGGACCGCCTGCGCACGCTCAACGCCTGCGATTTCGGCGACCTGCTCCTCCACATGCTCGTGATCCTCAAGACTGATCGCGAGATTTTATCCCAATATCAGAACCGCTTCCGCTACATCATGGTGGACGAGTATCAGGATACCAACAGCGTCCAGTATCTCTGGCTCCGCCTGCTCGCGCAGGAGCGCAAGAACATCTGCTGCGTCGGCGACGACGACCAGTCGATCTATTCGTGGCGCGGCGCGCAGGTCGAGAACATCCTCAAGTTCGAGAAGGACTTCCCCGGCGCCAAGGTGATCCGGCTCGAGCAGAATTACCGCTCCACCCCGCACATCCTCGCCGCCGCCTCGGGCGTGATCGCCAATAATGGCGGCCGCCTCGGCAAGACCCTGTGGACCGAGAAGGACCAGGGCGAGAAGGTCAAGGTGCTCGGCATCTGGGACGGCCCCGAGGAAGCGCGCCGCGTCGGCGAGGAGATCGAAAGCCTCCAGCGCGGCGGCCTTTCCCTCGACGACACTGCGATCCTCGTCCGCGCGCAGCACCAGACGCGAGAGTTCGAAGAGCGCTTCATCAGCATCGGCCTGCCCTATCGCATCATCGGCGGCTTCCGCTTCTACGAACGCGCCGAGATCCGCGACGCGCTCGCCTATCTCCGCGTCGTCGCCCAGCCCGCCGACGACCTCGCCTTCGAGCGCATCGTCAATGTCCCCAAGCGCGGCCTCGGCGACAAGGCGCTGGCCAAGGTCCACCAGTTCGCCCGCGCGCAGAGCCTTCCCCTCACCACCGCCGGCGCCCGCATCCTCGACACCGACGAGCTCACCCCCCAGGCGCGCCGCTCGCTCGGCAATCTCATCGGCGACATCGCCCGCTGGCGCAGCATGGGCGACACTCTCCCCCATCCCGAGCTCGCCCGCATCATCCTCGACGAGAGTGGCTACACTGCGATGTGGCAGGCCGATCGTACCGCCGAGGCCGCCGGCCGGCTCGAAAACCTGTCGGAACTCGTCCGCGCGATGGAGGAGTACGAGTCGCTCACTGCCTTCCTCGAGCATGTCAGCCTCGTGATGGACAACGAGGCCTCGGCCGACGAGCCCAAGGTCACGATCATGACGATCCACGCCGCTAAGGGCCTCGAGTTCGACACGGTGTTCCTCGCCGGCTGGGAGGAAGGCATCTTCCCCTCGCAGCGCGCGCTCGACGAAGGCGGGCTGGCCAGCCTCGAAGAGGAGCGCCGCCTGGCCTATGTCGCGATCACCCGCGCGCGCCGCCGCGCGACGATCCTCCACGCCGCCAATCGCCGCATCTACGGCCAATGGACCAGCAGCCTCCCCAGCCGCTTTGTCGCCGAGCTCCCCGGCGAGCATGTCGAGCAAGAGACCACCATGTCGGGGGGCGAATCGCTATGGCGCGCCAACTGGTCCGAGCGCGCCGACCCCTTTTCCGATGTGGGAAGAGGCACCGGCCGCGGCCCCGGCTGGCAGCGCGCCGCGGGGATCGACGCGAAGAACCCCGGCGGCAGCTTCACCAGCCGCACCTTCTCGCGCGAACCGGCCCGGGTGCTGGAGAGCCACGCGAGCGCGGTAAGCTTCGGCGCCAAACCGCGCGCGGACCTGTCGGTGGGGCTGCGCGTGTTCCACCAGAAGTTCGGCTACGGCCTGATCGCCGAGATCGAGGGCAACAAGCTCGAGATCGACTTCGAGGTCGCCGGGCGGAAGCGGGTTATGGATAGTTTCGTGAGTGTGGGGGACTAAGCGAGTTAACTCTAGGCTCGGACGAGGCTAAGACCACCCTGACTCGACGCTCGCATCGAAGGACCCGTGAGGCCAAAGATTAGAGTTTCTATCTCATCAATGGGGACGCCCAAGTCCTTAGCGATATCATATTTTGTTAAGCGCTTGCTCCATAGCGCATTAAGAACTTTTGCCATTACTGTTGATGTCTCGCGCTCAATACCTACCGGCTCTCCGCTTCTATAGCCTAACTGCCCGAGCTCAATACAAATCGATCGATAATTCCATTCCGAGAGATATTCTAGACTATGTAATCGATAGGCCAAGGCCATCGCCGAAACTTTCCAGCGTGCCTTGGCTTTAATTATCTGGCTTGTCGTAATAGAACTCGGAAGTTGGCTTATGATATCCTCATGAGGCATCAAAAACGCCGATGCAAAGCGATCAGCTTGCATCTCAGCGCCGCGTTCGCCGCGCGCACCCGCGTGACAATGCAAAACAAGATGTCCCAGCTCATGAGCAGCATCGAATATCGATCGCTCAGCCGTTTTCTCTTGATTGAGAAATACATAAGGATGCTCATTGTACCAAAAAGAATAAGCATCGACGTTTCGAGTGTTTTCAGATAGCGAAAGCACTCTAATCCCCTTGGACTCAAGGAGTTTTAGAACATCGCCGATCGGCCGCTCACCAACTCTCCAGTGCTGCCGTAGAATTCTAGCGGCGACCTCCGGTCGGTTTCTTTCCTTACTAAGATCAAGCAGATCCGGTTCAGGCAGGTTAAATCTAGTTTCGATCCACCGATACAATTCGATGCCCAAAGCACCAGCGGCAAGCGCTGCACCTCGCTCGGCGCCGCTCATCTTCTTTAAACTGCGAAAGCTGACCGTATCCTCTTCGGGAACATCCGCTGGTCCCATCGTAAAGAAGGACTCGGGATACCCCAAAGCGCGGGCAATTCTCTCGGCAATCTCCGGCTCAGGCTGGTGCCCGTTTTCAATTTTTGAGAGAGTCACGGCTGAAATGCCTGCCAACTCGGCAAGGGACTTCCCCGTCAGCTTGCGCCGCTGACGAGCCACTTTAAACCGATCGGAACTAAACATTACATGCCGTTTTTGAACGAAACAGCCACGTCGAAGTCGCTCATCGGAGCGTTCGCGGGATCAATTTCATCTGCCCAATCTTCCGCCGGACCACTGATAAAAATTCGCTCATGGAAATGACGATAAGCCCCATCCTTGATTACAGGGTGAGACAGTTCAACGCGACCGTCCTCGCCGACCATTACGTAGTAAGTAGGGATTCCGTCCTGCTTGACGCCTGTAAGTGGCCCAACATCAATCCCGGCGTACTCGAAGAGGTTTGGGCCGCACATACTTTCAGCCGCGCTCCCTTTCGCAGAACGTGGGGTTGGAGCAAAAACTTGGTCGCAGGCGACATCGACATTTTGATATCCGATCCGTATCCCGATCTCTCGATTAACGACGGCTTCAATCCCGCAGGTGCGATCAACGATCCAATTACCGCCGACCAGTTGCCGACGCAGCTCATTGACGCCGTAGATATAGGCCAGTGTCCCGGGCGCATTCAGCGGCATCAGCGGACCAGCGTCCTCAGCCCACCGACGAGCAACGTCCGCGATGGCCACGAATTGTTCTACGGCAAGTCCCCAGTCCGCAAGCCTGCGATCAACGATCACTCGCCCATCTACAACTAACGTACTGAACGCCGGCATGGCAGGCTCCGTTTAATTTTCTCGCCCTCATTAGAGGATGAAAAAATTAAACGCAAGGGGTTGGCACACGCGAAACAGTTGGCGCGTTCTCACCCCATGCTAACCATCACCCCCCTCTCTCCCCGCGCGATCGAGATCGTCGCCGAGGGGCATTTCGCCGCCGCCGATGTCTTCGCCGCGCTCGATCGCATGGCCGCGATCCTCGACGACATGCCGCAGCTCGACGTCCTCGCCGATGTCCGCGGCTCGCCCTCCATCTCGCTCTCGGCGATCGCCGAGGAACTCAAACACCTCACCCTCGTCTTCCGCATGATCCGCCAGATCGAGCGCGTCGCGATCGTCGCCGATGCCGGCTGGGTCCGGGCGGTCAGCCGGATCGAAGGCGCGGTGATCCCCGGGGTGCATTACGAAGTCTATGAGCGCCACGAGGCCGCGCACGCGCGCGAATGGCTGCTCCGCCACACCGACGAGCCTCGCCCCCGCTGAGCGCCCCGTTCAGCCGCTGGCAAGCCCGGCGCAGCATGCTACCACCCGACCGATCTCGGGGGAGCACAACATGATCCACGCCACGTTTCTCATTCTCACCGCGGCGCCCGCCGCCGCGCAAACACAGACGCCGCCCAGCGTCGAGGCCGTCCAGCAGGCGCTCGACGCCGAGCTGGCCGCGCCGCACGACGAGATCACCGTCACCCATGCGCGCGACGACCTGAAGAAGACCTCGCTGCTCGTTCGCACCATCGGCACCAGCAAGACGCTCCGCCGCTGCGAGACCGAATTCACCACGCCGACCGAGAAGATCAACGCCGGCGCCAAATCCGAGCGCAACTGGCGCATCGCCTGGGGCAGCATCGCCGAGGTTCGTCGTGACGATCTGTTGCGGATCGAGCTCGTCGCGAAGAAGCCCGACAACACCCGCATCTTCCTCCGCTTCTCCGATGGCGAGACCGCGAACGCCTATGCCGAGGGGATCGATTTTCTTCGGCAGAACTGCCCCGGTTGATCCCGCCTCGTACGACGTTCGCCATTCGTTCCGAAAATCGCTTCCAATGTAGGATTTCGTCTGGGATAGACTCGTCGATGACCGAGTCGCCTTCCCCTTTCGCACGCCCCGCGCCGTTCGCCGCGCTCAAGCTTGCCCCCCATCCCGATTGGCCGACCGAACGCCAGCGCGCCTTCCTCCATATGCTGCTCCACACCGGCGACGTCCGCACCGCAGCCGCCAGCATCGGCGCCAGCGCCCACGCCGTCACCTGCTTCCGCAAGTACCTTGGCCGGCGCAGCGCCTTCTCGCGGGCGTGGCGGCGCGCGGTCGAGGAGGCCGAAGCCGATGCCCTCGCCACCCGCGTCCTGCGTCGGGGCGGTCTCGATTCGGCCCAACTCGCGCGCGTCGATGCCGCCTGCCATGGGATGGCCAAGGCACGGCTGGCACTCGCTTTGGCCCACCGCGCCAAACGCGCCGCCAAAGGGTTCGGCTAATGCCTGAGTTTCCGCCCGCTCCGTCCGAAGCCGAGCCCGATCCCCTCGCCTTCACGCCCGTCGCGCTCGCTCGCGTCCGTCACAATGGCTGGACCGAGCGCCGGCAGCGCGATTTCATCGCCGCGCTGGCCGTGATGGGCACCGTGCTCCACGCCGCCCGCGCTGTCGGCATGACCAAGCAATCGGCCTATACTCTCCGCGATCGGCCCGGCGCCGAAAGCTTCGCCGCCGCTTGGGACGTCGCGTTGCAAATGGGCTATGACGAGGCGTTCGGCCAGGCGATGGAGCGCGCAATTCATGGTATCACCAGCCCGCGCTTTTATCGGGGCAAGCCGGTCGGCACGCGCCACCGCTTCGATTATCGCCTCGCGCTTGCCGTGCTCAATGCGCCGCCCACGCCGCCGCGCAAGAAAGTTGCGCAATGAATCGCGTTTCGGCCAAAAGAGTCAATTTAGCGCATGGATTTCGAGCATGTCGCCTCACGTTCAGTCCCGCTTCACGCATATTGCCGGAACGTTTCGGAGTCGCCGTCCGTATCACGGCATTGGAGGAGAACATTTATGAAGACCATCACCAGCCTCGCGGCCCTCGCTGCGGCGCTCGTCGTCGCCGCACCCGCTTCGGCGCAGACCAGCACGCGCTACGGCAGCAGCTCGTACCAGGACGAGGAAGCGCGCTTCGACGCCGCGCAGCGCCGCTTCGACAATGAATATGAGCAATATCAGGCGGCAGTGGATCGCTATCGCCGCTCGCGCGCGTCGTCGCGCCCCTCCTCGTACGATCCGCGCTACGATGACGACGAGGATTATGACGCCTCGCGTTATTATCGCTCGGGCAATTACCAGGAGCGGGTGCTCACGCAGGACGAGCGCGTCTATCGCGGCGAGGACGGGCGTTATTATTGCAAGCGCAGCGACGGCACGACCGGGCTGATCGTCGGTGCGGCCGCGGGCGGATTGTTCGGCAACGTCATCGCCGGCCGCCGCTCGAGCACCGTGGGAACGTTGCTCGGCGCGATCGCCGGCGGCGCGGCGGGTGCGTCGATCGATCGCAACCAGCAGGTGCGCTGCCGCTGAAGCCTTGTGGCCGGGATCAGGCCGCGGTGCGTTCCACCGCGAGCAGGGTCTCGGCCGCGAAGCGCTCGTCGGCGGGATCGAAGACGTTGCTGGGCGTGAAGCCGCGATCGGCCAGCGTGAATCCACCGAGGCCGGCGAGCTTGAACAGGCCGAGCTTCTCCTCCTTGGGAGGCACGCCGTCGCGCTCGATCGTGGTGGCGCCGACATAGACTTCGCCATGGCGCGTGAAGGCGACGTGCGGGGCGAGGATCACGCGGCCGCCGTTATAGGTCGCCTCGACGCAGCGGGTGCGGACAATGGCTTCGAACAGAGTCGGCACGGTGCCGCTCGGCGCGGTCTGGTCTGAGTCGCTGAGATACATGACGGGGGGAATATAGGCCTTATGCCGCAGTGCAGCAAGATGCCGCGAACGCGTGCTTGCGCAGTGCCTGCGGCACCTTCCGTAGCAACACCATTACGGCCTTCCCCGGAGCCGCGGATTTACGCGCAATCCGCTACCAGAAGGTCAAAGGGGAGCCAGGAGTACCGTCCCCGAATGTCCGTCGATCGCCTGCTTGCCCAACATTGCCGCATCCTCGCCAACGTCGACGCGGTGGAGCTTTTCGCCGCGGGTCCGCCCCCGGCGCAGGGCGACACCATGATCGACAAACGCTGGGCCTTCACTCGCGACTTGCTCTTTCATTTCGCGCGGATGGAATCGACAGTTTACGGCCCGATGATGCGCGATCGCCGTGAGCATGCCCGGCAGAGCGCGGCGCTGGCCAGCGTCGAGACCGCGGCGCTGATGGCCGAGTATCGCGAGCAGGTCGCCCGCTGGCAGGCCGCGCACCCCGCCGAGCATTGGGACACCTATCGCCGCGGCCTCGCCCGGCTGATGCGGCGGATCCGTACCCGTCTGGAAGCCGAGGCGGTCGAGATCATCCCGCTGCTCCCGGTCCAGTCCGACGGCTCGCGCGAAGGTCCGACGCCGGAAAGCTATGCCGCCGAGGCATGGGAGATCCGCGAGGCCCTGTTCAGCGGAATCAAGCTGCCCGCTTGACCCGGACTATATGATCGCCGGGCAATCCGCCGTTGCAGTGCCGCGCCGGAAGCGCCAAGAGCGCGGCATGCCGATCCATCCCTTCGCGATTGCCAATTTCCGCGCTTACTGGGTGGCTCGTTTCGCCGCCACGCTTGGCCAGATGGCGATGGTGATCGTGATCGGCTGGCAAGTCTACGACATCGCCCGCGAGACGATGACGATCAAGCAGGCCGCTTTCCAGCTCGGGCTGATCGGCGTGGCGCAATTCCTGCCGCTGCTGGCGTTGTCGCTGTTCGCGGGCTGGCTCGCCGACCGGATCGACCGCCGCTGGATCGCGCGGGCGGCGCTGGGGCTCGAGGCATTGTGCGGGCTGGCATTGGGCTGGCTCACCTGGACCGGCACCATCACCCTCCCCGCCTTGTTCGGCATCGCCGCGCTGCTGGGTGTCGCCCGCGCATTCGCCAGTCCCGCGCTCGGTGCGCTCGCCCCCAATCTCGTGCCCAAGGAGAGCCTTCCCACTGCGATCGCACTGAGCTCGGTCTCGTGGCAGATCGGCACCGTGATCGGCCCGGCGATGGGCGGCTATCTCTACGCTGCGGGTGCCTCGGTCCCCTATTTCGTCGCCGCCGGACTGTTCTCGCTCGCGCTGGTGATGATGCTGCTGATCTCGCCGGTCCCGCGCACCAGCATCAAGTTCACCGGCAGCCCCTGGGCGCAGATGATCGACGGCCTCCATTATGTCCGCCGCAATCGCCTCGTGCTCGGCGCGATCTCGCTCGATCTGTTCGCGGTGCTGCTCGGCGGCGCCACTGCGATGCTCCCGGTCTATGCCCGTGACATCCTCCAGGTCGGCTCCGAAGGCCTCGGCCACCTCCGCGCCGCCCCGGCTTTGGGTGCGGTGATGATCGGCGTCTTCTTCTCGTGGCGCCCGCTCAAGACCGAGGTCGGCAAGAAGATGCTGTTCGCCGTGGCGGTCTTCGGGGCCGCGACCATGGTGTTCGGCGCCGCGGCGCCCCTGCTGATCCGGCTGATCGGCCCCTCGGCGATCGGCCACGACTTCGCCCCCGCCGTCTTGCTCTCGCTCGCTGCCTTGTTCGTGCTCGGCGCCGCCGACATGGTGTCGGTCTATGTCCGCCAGTCGCTGATCCAGCTCTACACGCCCGATCAGATGCGCGGCCGCGTCGGTGCGGTCTCGACGCTCTTCATCTCCGGCTCGAACGAGCTGGGCGAGGCCGAATCGGGCTTCCTCGCCGCATTGATCGGCCCGCTGGCCGCGGTGATCGGCGGCGGAATCGGCGCGATCCTTGTCACGATACTATGGGCCAAGCTATTCCCCGAACTCAGGCGGGCTCGCACCTTCGATCCTCCGGCCAACCTCGAAGTGCCTCCCAAGGAGATGACGACATGAAGGCGAACACGATCCTCGACACGATCGGCAACACCCCGCACATCCGCGTGCAGAAGCTGTTCCCCGGCGCCGAGGTCTGGATCAAGTCCGAGCGCTCCAATCCGGGCGGCTCGATCAAGGACCGCATCGCGCTGGCGATGGTCGAGGCGGCCGAAGCTTCGGGCGATCTCAAGCCCGGCGGCACGATCGTCGAGCCGACCAGCGGCAACACCGGCGTCGGCCTCGCGATGGTCGCCGCGGTCAAGGGCTACAAATTGATCCTGGTGATGCCCGAGAGCATGAGCCTCGAGCGCCGCCGCCTGATGCTGGCTTATGGCGCAAGCTTCGATCTCACGCCGCGCGAAAAGGGCATGAAGGGCTCGATCGAACGCGCGATGGAGATCGTCGAGACCACGCCGGGCGCGTGGATGCCGCAACAGTTCGAAAATCCTGCGAATGTCGATGTGCATACCCGCACCACCGCACAGGAAATCCTGAGCGACTTCGCCGATTCGCCGATCGATGTGATCATCACCGGCGTGGGCACCGGCGGGCACATCACCGGTGTCGCCGAGAAGCTCAAGAAGAGCTGGCCCAACCTCAAGGTGTTCGCGGTCGAGCCCGAGCTCTCGCCGGTGATCTCGGGCGGCACGCCCGGTCCGCACCCGATCCAGGGCATCGGCGCAGGCTTCGTGCCTAAGAACCTCCACACCGACGCGATCGATGGGGTGATCAAGGTCGATGCCGGCGTCGCCAAGGACATGGCCCGCCGCGCCGCGCGCGAGGAAGGCATGCTGGTCGGCATCTCGTCGGGCGCGACGCTCGCCGCGATCCTCCAGAAGCTGCCCGATCTGCCCGAGGGCAGCCGCGTGCTCGGCTTCAACTACGATACCGGCGAGCGCTATCTGAGCGTTCCGGAGTTCCTGCCCGAGAGCTGACACGGCGCAGCGGAAAAGCGGATCATCGGACCATTGCGGCGTTTCGACGGCGCAATGGTTCCATCATGGCGCCTTCTGCGTTATGGGCGGCGACCCCGCCTCTGGAGCAGCATTTTGTCCGTCCGCCGTCCTGCGATCATGTTCGTCCCGCCCGCACGCGTGCGGCAGGGCTGAGCGGGAGCGAAGCGGATGCTCATGCAATCCCGCGAGGCCGCGTTTGCGCAGGCCGAACCGCGGCGTCCCGCCGCGCCGCTTTACCTGCGGATCTTCGTCGCCTTGCTCGCGCTGGTGGCGATGGCGGTGCCGGTGCTCCTCGTGTCGAAGACGCAACGCGTCGTCGTGCACAAGCGCCCGCCGGTGGTGATCTCGAAGCGGGTCGTTCCCAGGCAGGAGCTCCCGCCGGTCGAGCCGATCAAGCTGCAGGAAGTCGCACCCGAGGACGCGCGCGAGATCAATGCCGCGATCCCCTTCTCGACCTTGCCCAACCCGGCCGCGCGCGCCTTCCACCTTTCGGGCGCCGCCGACAGCCAGGCACGCGCAGTCGATTGCCTCGCCGCGGCGGGCTATTACGAGGCCGGCGACGATGCCAAAGGGCAGCGCGCGGTCGCGCAGGTGATCATCAATCGCATGCGCCACCCCGCTTTCCCCAAGACGATCTGCGGCGTCGTCTTCCAGGGGTCGGAGCGCAGCACCGGCTGCCAGTTCACCTTCACCTGCGACGGCGCGATGCTGCGCTATTCGCCGAGCCCTGCCGCCTGGCAGCGCGCGCGCGACGTGGCGCGGATGGCGCTGAACGGCTCGGTCTATCGTGCCGTGGGCCACGCCACGCACTATCACACCAATTGGGTGGTGCCCTATTGGAGCGCCAGCCTCGAGAAGATCACTTCCGTCGACACCCACCTCTTCTTCCGCTGGACCGGCTGGTGGGGCACGCCGCCCGCATTCAACCGCGGCTACGCTGGCGTCGAGCCGAACATCCCCAAGATGGCGCGCCTGTCGAGCGTCCACCAGGGCGACGAGACCAACCCGCTCGAAGCGGCGCTGCAAGGCGACGGCTCGCTGATCGATCCCGCGACGATCCCCGACAGCGCGGTGCCTAATCCGGTGGGCGCCGGGCTCGACGCGAACCATTTTCTGGTCGTGCTCGACAAGAAGATGAACGCCGACGCCTTTGCTGCGCTGGCGATCAAGACGTGCGGCGAGCGACTCTACTGCAAGTTCATGGCGTGGACCGATCCCAAGCTGAAGCCGGCCAAGCTCCCCGCTGCGCCCGCACAGACCGCGGCGATGTCGTTCAGCTATTTGCGCGATCAGGCGCAGGGTTATGCCAAGGCCCTGTGGAACTGCCAGCAGTTCAAACGCCCCAGCCCGCTCCAGTGCATGCGCGTCCAGCCGCCGGCACTGGCCCCGGTCGCGGTGGCGCAGCCCGTCGCGGTGGCGACTCCACTCCCTGACGCGAAATCGGCGGTGGCCGGGCCGCCGCCGCTGGCCGGGGTGCGTCGCAAGACCGATCCGGCACCCACCACCCTCAAGCCGTCGGTGAGCTTCACGCTCGCGGCGCCCAAGGCATCTCCCACCCCCACGCCCACGCCGAAAAACTAGATCAGGCGCGTGCCATCAGCGCCTGCGCCAGTTCTGCCGCGATCGGCGTGGCGACATCGGCGATATCAGGTCGGTGCAGGCCCTTTGCCCCCGCTGTGTCGATCGTCACGGTGGCGAGCCCGAGCCGCCGCTGCAGCCAGCTCCGTCGCACCGAGATCGTCTGGATGGCGGGATAGGGCACGATCCAGTCGCGCTGCGACAACACGCCGCGCGTCACCTGGGCGCTGGTCTCCCGCAGCCCGTAGCGATGGTATCGTCGCTGGAGCAACGCGAGCCCGACCGGAAGCGGCGCGAGCGCCAGTCCCAGCCACAGCAAAGGGAAGAATGCGCCGGCGACCGCGAAGACCAGGATAACCGGCAGTCCATGCCGCAACGCCACGCGCAGCACATGCCCGCGCGATACCGGAGTCAGCGCGTCGGCCTCGAAGCGCGGTAGCTCCGCCGCGTCGATCACCTTCGCGATCTCGTCGTCGCGCGCGAAGGGCGCCATTTCCTGCCGTCCCGAGCTGTCGTCGCTGCCGCCCAGCGTTTGGAATTCGAGGCTCTGCCAGCCGAGCCGCCCGCTGATCGGCGCGCGGTGGACCAGCGCCAGCTGTACGCGCGCCTTGACGATCACCACTTCGCTTCGCGTCAGCAGTCCGCGCACGCGCCGGAAGCGCCCGTCCTGTGCGTCGAGCCGGAAGCCGAATTCCTTTGTGACGGTCCGGGCGACGCCTGCGACCACGCCCAGCACGAGCGCCAGTGCGAGAACGGTCAGCCCGGCCGTCACGGTCAAATGGCTGCGCACTTCGCGTCCGGCGATCCCGACGAGCTCTTTCCAGTCGAACGCGATCACCTGGTCTGCGGTCTGGAGTAACGCGAAGATCGCCGCGAGCCACACCAGGGAGAAGTTGAACAGTCCATAGAGCAGCACGCGCTCGAGCGGCATCGCGAACAGCGGCTCTGCCTCCGCGACCTCGGGGACGGGTGCCTCGACCGGCATCGCGACCGATGCGCGGCGCAACGCCAGCCGCAACCGGTGCGCCTCGCGCAGCGTCACGCTGTCGAGCGTGGCCTCGTCCTTGTCGCCGCCGCCCGTCTCGATCCGCACCAGTGCGAGCCGAAACAGCCGCGCGAGCGGCTTCTGCTCGATCGAGACGTCCTGCACGCGCTCGAGCGGGATCGAGCGCCGGCTGCGATGGAGCACGCCGCTTTCGATCACGAACTCGTCGTCGGTCAGGCGATAGGTCAGATGCCACCAGCCCAGCCAGGTGAAGAACGCCATCGCCGCGATGCCGGCGAACGTCAGCAGCACGACCCTGCCGATCCCGAACTCGCCGCCGAACGCGAGCATCGCCGGCAAAGCGAGAAGCGTCGACGGCGCCGATTTGACCAGGCCGATGGCAATCGTGCCTGGATGCACCCGGTGCGGCGTATCGTCGCTCACGCAGCGCTGCCGATCCGTTCGCGGATGGCGTCGCGCACTTCCTCGGCAGTGGCGCGGCTGATGCCGGGCAGCGTGACCACGGTCTGATCGGTGCCGGCGGTGTGCAGCATCAGCCGCGCCACGCCGAAGCTGCGTTCGAAGGGACCCTGTGCAACGTCGATATGCTGGACGCGCGTCACGGGCACGATCGTATGCACGCGCGTCCACCAGCCATGCGCGACATGGAGTTCGCGCCCGGTAAAGGCATAGCCCCAATGCCGCCATCGCCGCGGCGGCGCGATGACTGCCAGCCAGATGCCGATGAGGATCGCTGCACCCGCAATCGCCCCGTGCAGCGGGAGCCTGTCCGCCAACGCCACTTCGGCGATGATCGCGGGCACGATCAGCCCGAGCGCCATCACCGCGCCTTGTGCGCGCATGACGTTCATTTGGCCGCGTTCGATGGGCTGCAGAGGCACGATGGTCAGGCTCATCGCCCGACCATGCTATGCCCGTGCCCGGCGCTCAAGCGGCTTCACGCCGCGCGGAACATCTCCGGGTCGAGCGCCATCACTGCGTCGCTGCCGCTCTCGACCTTGCGCCGAAGCGCGCCGGCATCGGGCAGGAAGCGCTCGGCATAGAAGCGCGCAGTGACCAATTTGGCTTCGAGGAACTTCGCATTCTCGCCGCCGGCCGCCAGCGCTTCTGCCGCCGCCTTGGCCATGCGTAGCCACATCAGGCCCAGCGCGACTGTCCCGGTGAGCTGCATGTACGGATAAGCGCCCGCGCCGACATGGTTCGGGTTCTGGAAGCCGTTCGCCGCCAGCCACATCGTCGCGCCCTGGAGATGGCCGAGTGCCTTCTCCAGCGCCTCAGCGAAGCCCTTGAGCTTCTCGTCGCCCTTTGCCGCGGCGATTTCCTCGCTCACCAGCCTGAAGAACGCCTGCACCGCACGCCCGCCGTTCATCGCAAGCTTGCGGCCGACCAGATCCATCGCCTGCACGCCGTTGGTGCCTTCGTAGATCATCGAGATGCGGGCATCGCGGACATACTGCTCCATACCCCATTCGGCGATGTAGCCGTGCCCGCCATAGACCTGCTGCGCATCCGTCGCGACCTTGTAGCCGATATCGGTGCCGACGCCCTTGATCACCGGCGTGAGCAGCCCGACCAGGTCGGCGGCGAGCTGGCGCTCCTCCTCGGTTGCCGCGGCGTGTTCGAGATCGACCTGCAATGCGCCCCACAGGCAGAGCGCACGCAGCCCCTCGGTCTGCGCCTTGGCCTCCATCAGCATGCGGCGGACATCGGGATGGACGAATAGGGTGTCCGCCTTCTCGTTGGGCTCGGCAGGCCCCGTCAGCGCACGGCCCTGCCGGCGGTCCTCGGCATATTGCACGGCGTTTTGATAGGCGGTCTCGCCGACGCCGAGCCCTTGCAGGCCCACGCCGAGACGCGCCGCGTTCATCATGATGAACATCGCGGCGAGGCCCTTCATCTCCTCGCCGACCAGCCAGCCCTTGGCGCCGTCATAGTTCATCACGCAGGTGGAGTTGCCGTGGATACCCATCTTGTGCTCGATCGAGCCGCAGGTCACTGCGTTACGCTCGCCCAGCGAGCCGTCGTCGCCGACCATGAACTTGGGCACCACGAACAGCGAGATGCCCTTGGTGCTCTCAGGCGCGCCTGGCGTCTTGGCGAGGACGAGGTGGATGATGTTGCTCGTCAGGTCGTGCTCGCCCGACGAGATGAAGATCTTGGTGCCGGTGATGCTGTAGCTGCCGTCGGCATTGGGTTCGGCGCGGGTGCGGATCAGCCCGAGATCGGTGCCGCATTGCGGTTCGGTGAGGTTCATCGTGCCGCCCCACTCGCCCGACACCATTTTCGGAACGTACTTGGCCTTCTGCTCGTCCGAGCCCTTGACCAGCAGCGCCGCGATCGCGCCGTGGGTGAGCCCCGGATACATGGCGAAGGCCATGTTGGCGGAGATCATATATTCCTGGAACGCAGTCGAAACGACGTGCGGCATCTCCTGCCCGCCGAACTGCTCGGGCGCGCTCAGCGTGCCCCAGCCGCTCTCGACGAACGCGTTATAGGCTTCCTTGAAACCATCCGGCGTCGTGACACTGCCGTCATCGTGGCGCGTGCAGCCCTGCTGGTCGCCCGAATAGTTGATCGGGAACAGCACTTCAGCGACGAACTGGCCGCCTTGCTCCAGCACTGCCTCGACCACATCGGGCGTCGCATTCTGGAAGCCGGGCAAATTGGCGTAGCGCTCGAGCCCGATCACCGAGTCCAGGATGAAGCGCGTATCGCGCACGGGCGGCGTATATTGCGGCATTTCAGGTTCCTCAGTGGCTGTCGCTGCTTGTAAGCAGTTCGACGAATTGCTGGAGCTCGGCGATGTGTGCGTCGATGTCGCGCTTCTGGTTTTCGAGCAGGTCGATGCGGTCGCGGCAGCGCGCGAGCGTCACTTGCTTCTGGATGCGGCGGCCGTCGCCGACATCGTAGAGATCGATCATCTCCTTGATCTCGGCAAGGCTGAACCCGACACGCTTGCCGCGCAGGATCCAGGCGAGTCGCGCGCGATCGGCATGCGAATAGATGCGCTGGGTTCCGCGCCGCTCGGGCGCGATAAGTCCCTCGTCTTCGTAGAAGCGCAGCGCTCGCGGAGTCACGCTGAACTCAGCGCACAAATCGGAAATGGAGAAGGCGTCCTGTTCGGGACGCGGCTCGATCGGCGCCAGGGCCTCGATCGGAAAGGCGGCAGCGGGCATGCCCGCTCTATGCTTTACCTTTACGTGAACGTCAAGCGATCAGCGCGGCGCCAACCGTGCGATCAGCCCCGACATCTCGAACACCGTGGCGCCCGCGTCGAGCGACAGCCCGGTCGCGGCCCCGGCCAGTTCGCGCGCCTCGGCATAGGCGTCGAGCGCAGTGCGCAGCCCCTCGCCCGATCGCTTCCGCGCACGCTCGGCGATGAAGCTCGGCGAGCGGTGCAGGAATGCCTCGTAACGCGGCTGCGCGGCTTTCGCCCCGAGCAGCTTGGCGAGCCGCGAGCGCACTGTGTTGGACGGGTCCCCGGTCTCGGCAAGCGCCGCCATGTCGCCCTCCAGTGCGGCGAGATCGAGCCCGGCAAAGCCCAGCGCCCGGCCCGGCGAGCCTTCGCCGGCCCGCACCAGCGCCTCGATCTCACTTGCGCTGGCATCGGTAAGTTCGGACCGCAGGATCGCTGCAACCTGTTCGGACGGCAGCGGCTCGAACCGCAGCAACCGGCAGCGCGAGCGGATCGTCGGCAACAACTGACCCGGCGCGTGGCTCACCAGCAGGAAAATCGTCCCCGCCGGCGGTTCCTCGAGATTCTTGAGCAGCGCATTGGCCCCGCCGCGTTCGAGATCGTCGATCGAGTCGATGACGACGACACGACGATTGCTGAGCGACGGCTTGGTCGCGAACAAAGGCTGCAGGCTGCGCACCTGCGCGATGGTGATCGATCGCGCGAGCGCCTCGTCGGGTTTGGCTGCATCCTTGGGCAGTCGCACAAGCTCGCGGTAATCCGGATGCGCGCCCGCGGCGATCAGGTGCGCGGTCTGGCTGGTTTCGGGAACTTCCCAGCCGGGACTGAGCTTTTGCGGCTCGCTGGCTTCGGCGAGCATCCGCGCCGCGGCGATGCGCGCGAACGCCCCCTTCCCAACGCCTTCGGGGCCGGCGATCAGCCAGGCATGATGCAGCGCGCCGCTGGCCATCGCAGCGGCGAGTGCATCACGCGCGGATTCGTTGCCGATGAGCATGGGGGATTTAGACACCAATCGTCATCCCGGCGAAAGCCGGGATCTCGTGCCACGGGCGCTTGCGGCATTTAGCCGAAGAACGAAGTCAGCCCCAGCCAAACCCGCCGGAAGAACCCCGCCTCGCCGACATTCGCCTCCGCCACCAGCGGCAGCGTCTGGGTGGGCATGCCGGGGGTCTCGACGATCAGATCGGCGATATGATCGCCTGCCTTGATCGGCGCCTTGACCGGACCGAGATAGACCAGCTTGCCGGTCATCTTGGGCGAAGTGCCCGCCGGTATGGTCGCGTTGAGATCGCGCGGCGCGACGACGCCGACGCTGCCCGATCCCCCGCCCTGCACTTCGACTTCGCCGATCCTTTTGCCCTTCGACGCGATCGGCTGCGGGCTCCATGCGCGGAAGCCCCATTGCATGAAGCGCACCGATTCCTCGGCGCGGTTGCCATAAGTGTTCAGCCCGGCGACGACCATCACCAGACGGCGGCCATTCTGCTCGGCCGATCCCGTGAAGCCATAGCCCGCCTCGTCGGTGTGCCCGGTCTTGAGCCCGTCGGCGCCCTGGACACGGCCCAGCAGCGGATCGCGATTACCCTGCGTGATCGCCTCACCGGCGCCCAGCGTCTTGCCCCAGGTATAGGAAGTGCGGCTGTAGAACTGCTTGTAGAGCTGCGGATGGTCCTGGATCGTCGCCTTGGCGAGATGCGCGAGATCGCGCGCAGTCACGAAGGTGCGCCCTTCGTCCGGCCAGCCGTTGGAGGTGCCGAACTGGCTGTTGGTGAGGCCCAGCTTCTTCGCCTGCTGGTTCATCAGATTGACGAACGCCTCTTCGGTGCCCGCGATCTTCTCCGCAAGCACGACACAAGCGTCGTTGCCCGACAGCGTGACGATGCCGTTGAGTAGATCCTCGACGCGCGGCGTCTCGCCGACCGCGAGGAACATGGTCGAGCCCTGCGAATGCCACTTCTTCCACGTCTCGGGGCGGACTTCGGCAGTGTCGCTGAGCTTGAGCTTGCCCTGCTTGATCAGATCGAACGCGACATAGACCGTCATCATCTTCGCCATCGACGCGGGCGGGATGCGGCGATCGGCGTCCTTGGCATAGAGCACCGCGCCCGAGGACAGGTCCTCCATATAGGCGATCGGCGCCGGCGTATCGAAGGGCGGCGTCTGCGCGGTGGTGGGATAAGCGACGGCGAGGGCCAGGATCGAGGCGGCGAAAAGCTTGTTCATCGGTGTCCGGGTCCCCGGGTTACTCAGTTGACGGCGATCACGCGCGCGTCCCCATAACCCGCGCGTGCGGCCCCGGCCCGCGCAGCATCCGCCTCCCGCTGTGTCGCAAAGGGGCCGAGCTGCACGCGATGGAGCCCTCCGCCCTGCTTTACGAAGCCGCCCATCCTCTGTGCAAGCGATTGCGCATTCCTGGCGTTAGAAAGTGCGGCGACCTGAACGTAAAAGCCGCGGCCCGATGGCGGACGCGCGGGGCGCGGCGCCGGCGCGGGGCGCGATACGGCCGGACGTGGCGGCGCGGCGGGCCTGACCGTCGCCGGTGCGGGCGCGGCCGCAATCTGCGGCGCGCCCAGATGCTTGCGCAGCGCATTGAGCAGGATCGGCGGCGTATCCGGTCGTGCCGCCGCCGGGCGGCCCGAGCGGAGCGCGAGCAGGTCACCCGGACCGGCGGCGACTTTCCGCACGCGCACGGCGATCGGCCCCGCGCCGTCATGGCCGAGCGCGCGGGCAGCGCCGGTCGAGAGGTCGATCGGACCGCGCGTTCCGGGCGCCATCGCCCCGGTGATCAGCACCACGATGGTCTTGCCGTTCTCGAGCGAAGTCACTTCGACGAGCGTATCCGGCGCGAGCGAGGCATGAAGTCCGGTGATGGCCGCATCCTCGAACCCGATGCCGGCGTAGCCGACTTCGTCGTAACGCTGCTCGCCCGGAGTTCGCTGCGATGAGCCGCGCGGTCCCGTGGCGTTCGCGGTCGGGTCGGCATAGCTGTCCTGCGCGGGCGGCGGCGGCGCATAGTCGATGCGCGGGTTGGACGTGGCGGCGCCCGGAACCGCATAGCTCGCGCCCGGCGCGGCCTGCCCGTCGGGAACGACGGCGAACGCAGCTGCCAGAGGCATGGGCTGCCCCCAGCTCTGCGCGGCAATCGAGCCGGCAAGCTCGGGTCCGACATTGGCATGGCTCCGGCCCCCGCCGAATCCGGCGAGGAGGAGAAGAGCAGCGACTGCGCTAGCGTTCGACTTCATCGGCGAGCAGGCCTACCGACAAAGCGTAAAAATTCGAGCAATTATAGTCGAGGATCACGCGATAATTGCCGGTGAGCAGATAGGCGGTCTTTCCAGGGCCGTCGGGCTCGAGCAACGTCGCCTGGACATTGTCTGCGGGCCAGCCCTTGCCTTGCTGCGTCAGCCCGAGCGCGCGCCACTCGCTTATCGTCTTCCAGCGGCTGTGGCGCTCGTGCACGCGCGGACAGCGTGGTGCGGTAGTGCGTCCCGCGATCGCCGCCCGATTGAACCCGTCCGGCACACGCACTGCAACACCCCAGGGCTGCCCCGGGCGCCAGCCGGCATTGACGAAGTAATTGGCGATCGACGCCAGCGTGTCCGCCTCGCTGCTCCAGATATCGGCAAGCCCGTCCCCGTCGCCATCCACGGCGAGCCGCAGATAGACGCTCGGCAGGAATTGCGGCCCGCCGAACGCGCCTGCCCAGCTCCCGACCAGTTTCTCGCGGGGAACGCCGCGATCGATCATCTTGAGCGTCGCGATGAACTCTTCGGCGAACAATGCACGCCGCCTGCCCTCATAAGCGAGCGAAGCCAATGCGCGCGGCAAATCGAATCCGCCCATCACGCGCCCGTAGTTGGTCTCGTGCCCCCAGATCGCGACCATGATCGATTCGGGAACGCCGGTTTCGCGCTCGATCCGCGCGAGCCGCGGGCGCTGCCGCTGATAGGCGCTGCGACCCTGCCCGATCCGCGCCGCGTCGACATGCTGGCGGCGATAGGGCTCGAACGGAGAGATCGGCGCATTGGGCCGGGTTTCCGGCTGCTGCCGGTCGAGCTCGACGACGCGGGCATTATAAGTGAGCGTCGGAATGACCCGGTCGACGGTGCGCCGGCTCACGCCTTCGGCCATCGCCTGGCGTGCGAGCGTCTGGAGATAGGCCTGGAAGCCGCTTTCGTCCTGCGCGATCGCCGGCGCGGCCGCCGGGGTCGCCAATACCACGGCAACGGCCAGAGCCGCCACCTTCCCGAGCATCGTACGCAAAGCCAACATATGGGTTTTGTGCCACAGCAAACCGCAGGCATGAAGCCCCTCAAGTCGGCAACCGAGCAAGATTTTGTGGCGCGCCGCCGCGGAGCGCGATAGCGGGGGCGGCAGCGGAGAGGTGGCCGAGTGGTTTAAGGCAGCGGTCTTGAAAACCGCCGTGGGTGCAAGCTCACCGTGGGTTCGAATCCCACCCTCTCCGCCAAAGGCCGCCGTACAATGGGATTGGTCAGGCCAATTCCAACTGCGATATCTTCAGGCCGAGCCGATCTTCAGTCGGCGCGCGACACTGTCCCGCCGCGCGTCCAGTTCGCTGCGTGCGCGCTCCATCACTTCGAGTTCGGTCGCTGCGAGCAGATCGTCGACCACGCCGCGCAGATGCCGGCGCATCGCACTGCGCGCGGCGTGCGGATCGTGCGCGCGGAGCGCCTCGACGATCGGGCGATGCTCCTCCACTCGCGGCGTGATGCCGCCGCGCTTTGCCCGCGCGAACATGTTCGCCGACAACGGCGATTTGGTGCGCAGTTCCCATAGATATTCGATCACGCTGCGGATCGCGGCATTTCCCGTCGCATTGGCGATCGCGAGGTGGAAGCGGTGATCGGCGTCCATCACCGATGGCTCGTTCGAATCGTCGGCCGCCATCTCGACCAGCAGCTGGTCGAGCTCGTCGAGCTGCTCGTCGGTGATCGATACCGCCGCCAGCGCGACCGCCTCGCCTTCGAACAGGATGCGCGCCTCGGTAAGGTCGAACGCGCCGACGTCGAAGTTGAGTGCGTCCTCTCGCTGGGCGGTGCCATGATCGCGCTTGGTGACGTAGAGGCCTGAGCCATGCCGCGCCTCGATCCAGCCCTTCATCTCGAGCGCGATCATCGCCTCGCGGATCGTCGGCCGGCTGACGCCATATTCCTCGGCAAGGTCGCGCTCGCCGGGCAGACGCGTGCCGGGCGACCAGCGCCCCGCCTCGATCGCCTCGGTGATCGAAGCCGCCACCCGCTGGTACAGCTTTTTGCCGGTGATCTTCATAACATCCTCACCCTAGGTTGACAGGGCACCCATCACAAGGGGATATTGGCCTGACCACTTTTAAGGAATAGCTACCCTTGCCTCGTATCACTTCCGCGCGCGTCATCGTCACTTGTCCGGGCCGCAATTTCGTCACGCTCAAGATCGAGACCGACGAGGGCGCATACGGCATCGGCGATGCGACGCTGAATGGCCGCGAGCTGGCGGTGGCGAGTTACCTCACCGATCACGTCATCCCCTGCCTGATCGGCCGCGACGCGCACCGGATCGAGGATATCTGGCAATATCTCTACAAGGGCGCGTATTGGCGGCGGGGCCCAGTGACGATGAGCGCGATCGCCGCGGTCGACATGGCCCTGTGGGACATCAAGGGCAAGCTCGCCGGCATGCCGGTCTATCAGCTGCTCGGCGGTGCCGCGCGCGAAGGCTGCATGGTCTATGGCCACGCCAACGGTTCCGACATCGCCGAAACGATCGAGCGCGCGCACGAATATCTCGAGCAAGGCTACAAGGCCGTCCGCCTTCAATCGGGCGTACCCGGATTAGCCGCCACCTACGGCGTGTCGGGCGAACGCTTCTATTACGAGCCCGCCAAGGGATCGCTTCCCGACGAGACGGTCTGGTCGACCTCGAAATATATGCGCCACGTGCCCCAATTGTTCGAGAAGGGACGCAATGCACTCGGCTGGGACGTCCATCTGCTCCACGACGTCCATCATCGCCTGACTCCGATCGAGGCGGGCCGTCTCGGCAAGGATCTCGAACCGTATCGCCTCTTCTGGCTCGAGGATGCGACTCCGGCCGAGAACCAGGCGGGTTTCCGCCTGATCCGCCAGCATACCACCACGCCGCTCGCGGTCGGCGAGATCTTCAATTCGGTGTGGGACGCGAAGCAGCTCATCGAGGAGCAGCTGATCGACTATATCCGTGCGACCGTGGTCCATGCCGGCGGCATCACGCATCTGCGCCGTATCGCAGGCCTCGCCGATCTCCATCAGGTCCGCACCGGCTGCCACGGCGCGACAGATCTTTCGCCAGTGAGCATGGCCGCGGCGCTCCATTTCGGTCTGTCGGTCCCCAATTTCGGCATCCAGGAATATATGCGCCATACCGCCGAGACCGACGCGGTGTTCCCGCACGCATATTCGCTTTCGAACGGCCTGATGCACCCCGGCGACAAGCCCGGACTCGGCGTCGATATCGACGAGGCGCTTGCCGCGAAGCACGAGTATAAGCGTGCTTATCTTCCTGTGAATCGGCTCGAAGACGGGACTATGTGGAGCTGGTAAACTACGAGCTGCGTTCAATGCTCCAGCGAAAGTAGAGGCTCAGGGTATTAGTACTTCATTACTCTGTATTGCTGCTTTCGCAGGGGCATATGAGCTCTTTCGCGATTCCAGACGCGACTGAAAGGTAAATTCACCGTCAACCACGTATTTACGTGCTTCGGTATATCCCCGAGTTGCATAGGGAGCGTGTCGGTGTTTCCGGCAGCTCAGGGATTTTGGGGGCATAATGCCGTTTGACACCGCACAGATCGCCCGTCTCGGTGGCACATGGGGAGCGATGGGATCGCTCGTCGCTTCCGATGGCAGCGCGAATCACCCCTATCTCGCGGGTCTCGCCGAGAATCTCGAGCCGCTGCGCGACCTTGCCGACGCCGCCCATTTCATTTGCGTGCTCCATGGCCGTCATCCGGGCCTGGTCGATTATGCGCTCGACCATGCCCGCGTCTCGCTCGAGCGCGACTGGCTGGAGGCCGCCGCCGACGCATTTGCCACCGAGCGCGCCTATCTCGTCCGCATCGTCGCCGCCGCCGGCCCGCTTCCTAGCACGCCCGGCCATGCCGAATCGGAAGCTGCGGCGCATGCGCAGCGTCATGCGCTGGACATGCTCGCCCAGTCCGACCGCGCCGGCTGCGCCGCCGGTGCGGCGCTGGCACTGGCGATCGACTGGGCTACGATCCGCGAAGTCCTCGATGCCGTCGCCAAGCGGCTTGGAATGACCATCCCCGTCTCGACGCTCCCTCTCGCCGAGGAAACAGTGAGCGTCGTCGATGCCCTCGCCCGCGAGGCGTCGATGGAGCGCGCGATGCTGTTCGGCGCGCAACAGGTCTTTGCCCAGCATCGCGGTCTCTGGGACCTGCTCGAAGCCCGCGCGAGCGCCCGCGCACGCGCCTGAAGCTTGCGCCGGGGCGCCATGCCCCTCTACGAGAGCGCCATGCGCTTCGAAGGCACCCAAAGCTATGTCGCGACGGAGGACCTAAAGGTCGCCGTCAACGCGGCCGTCACGCTCCGTCGCCCCTTGCTCGTCAAGGGCGAGCCCGGCACCGGCAAGACCGTTCTCGCCTACGAGATCGCCAAGGCAGTGGGCGCCCCCCTGATCGAGTGGAACGTCAAATCGACGACCAAGGCGCAGCAGGGCCTCTACGAATATGACGCGGTCGCCCGTCTGCGTGACGGACAATTGGGTGACGAACGCGTCCACGACATCGCCAATTATATCCGCAAGGGCAAATTGTGGGAGGCGTTCACTGCGCCGCAGGTCCCCGTCCTGCTGATCGACGAGATCGACAAGGCCGATATCGAATTCCCCAACGATCTGCTCCAGGAGCTCGATCGCATGGAATTCCACGTCTACGAGACGAAGGAGACGGTGCGCGCCGCCGAACGGCCGATCGTGGTGATCACTTCGAACAACGAGAAGGAACTGCCCGACGCGTTCCTGCGCCGCTGCTTCTTCCACTATATCAAATTCCCCGATCGCGAGACGATGCAGGCGATCGTCGACGTCCACTTCCCCGGCATCCAGAAGATCCTGGTCGGCAAGGCGATGGACATCTTCTACGACATCCGCGAGGTCCCCGGGCTCAAGAAGAAGCCGTCGACCAGCGAGTTGCTCGATTGGCTCAAGCTGCTCCTCCACGAGGAAATGCCGCTCGACGTGCTCCAGAACAAGGACCCCACCAAGGCGATCCCGCCGCTCCACGGTGCCTTGCTCAAGAACGAACAGGACGTGATGCTGTTCGAGCGCCTCGCCTTCATGAGCCGGAGACAGAGCAAGTGACGCGCTACACCGGACGGTGCGCCTGCGGCGCCGTTACCGCCACGATCAGCGGTGAGGCCGTCACCGTGCGCCAATGCTGGTGCCGCCAGTGCCAGCAGATCGCCGCCGGCTCGCCCACCACCAACGCGATGTTCGCGACCGACGACCTTGCGATCGCAGGCGAACTCGCGACCACGGCCTACACCGCGGCGAGTGGCAACACACTGACTCAGAGCTTCTGCGCCGCATGCGGCACGCCGGTGATGGGCCAATCCTCGGCGCGGCCGCAGTTCCGCACGATTCGCCTCGGCTTCCTCGACGCGCCCAACGATCTCGCGCCGCAAGTCGCGATCTGGATCGAGGACGCGCCCGCCTGGGCGATGATCGATCCGGCGCTCGAACGCTTTCCGCGCCAACCGCCACCGCCCGTCGCCAAGTCCTGAATTCGATGCCGCCGCCGGCTCAGGGCGCGACTCGCTTCGCCCGCGTCCGCGCGCGGCTGGAGGCGTTCGAACCACGCCCGGGCTGGCGCGCGTGGACTTACGAATTCCTGCTGTTCGGCTTCAAGCAAGGCTGGGCCTGCCTGTTCGGCGCATTGCTGCTGACCCTGCTGCTGGGCACGCATTATTTCTATCCTGCCGACGCGGGCTTGGCGCGCTACGATTTCCTCGTCATCGGCGCGGTGCTGATCCAGGTCGGCATGCTCGTCTTCCGGCTGGAAAGCCTCGAAGAGGCCAAGGTCATCCTTGCCTTTCACGTGGTCGGGACGGTGATGGAAGTGTTCAAGACCGCCCACGGATCCTGGCTCTATCCCGAGGCGAACCTGTTCCGCATCGGTGGCGTACCGCTCTTCTCGGGCTTCATGTACGCCGCCGTCGGCAGCTATATCGCACGCGTCTGGCGGATCTTCGGCTTTCGTTTCCCCGGCTACCCGCCGCGCTGGACCAGCTGGCTCCTCGCGGCCGCGATCTACGTCAACTTCTTCGCGCACCATTGGCTGCCCGATATCCGTCTCGGCCTCTTCGCCGCGACTGCCCTGCTCTTCTGGCGCACCCGCGTCTGTTTCACGGTGTGGCGCGAGGAGCGCTGGATGCCGCTGCTCCTCGGCTGGTTTCTCGTGGCGTTGTTCATCTGGCTCGCCGAGAATGTCGGCACCTTTTCGCGCGCCTGGATGTATCCGGGGCAGGAGGATGGCTGGGAGCTCGTCTCGCCCGCCAAACTCGGTGCGTGGTACCTCCTGATGATCATCTCGTTCGTACTGGTCGAGGCAGTGCACGGGCGCGGGAATCGCAGTTAACGCAATTTTAACCACTCGTGGATACGTCGAGATGGGGGGTACTCGTTACGGTGCCCGTGTATGCGTTGTTTTGCGTTTCCGATCGCGCTCGTCGCCGCGGCTTTGGCCGCCGCACCCGTGCAGGCGCAGTCGCTCCTCGAATATGTCGGCCAGTGCGTTCCCTTCGCGCGTGCGGCGTCGGGCATCCAGATCTATGGCGACGCATGGACCTGGTGGGATCAGGCCGACGGCCGCTACCAGCGCGGCCGCAAACCGCGTATCGGCGCGGTCCTCGCTTTTTCCAAGAGCACCCGTCTTCCCCTCGGCCACGTCGCCGTGGTCAGCCGGATCGTCGACAAGCGCGTGCTGATGGTCACCCACGCCAATTGGTCGCGCCTCGATGGCGAACGCGGTCATGCCGAACAGGACGTGACCCTGTTCGACGTCTCCGAGCGCGGCGACTGGAGCCTCGTCAAGGTCTGGTACCGCGACACCAACGGGCTCGGCAGCTCGATCTATCCCGCGCACGGCTTCATCTACGGCACCCCCGATCCCGCGGCGGGCAAGGCGATCCGCCCCGCCCGCCCCGCCGCCGAGCTGAGCAGTCGCCAGCCCGATTATGTCGGCTCGCTGATCGACGCCTATGCGCGCTGACTTGTGCGGACCCGGTCACTGAAGCATGAAAGGCGCCATGGCGGGGGCTGAGGGTGCCGACAGGCGATATTGGTGGCTGCTCAGCACGATCGTCGTGCTCGGGCTCGCGCTCCGCATCGCCGGTGCGCAGGGCGCGCTTTGGCTCGACGAGGCCTGGTCGGCGAAGCAGGCGCACGATGCCGGCACCCCGCTCGCAATCTTCCTCAACATCAATCACGACAACAACCACCACCTGAATTCGCTATGGCTGCTGCTGGTCGGCTTCGACGCGCCGCCGTTGCTCGCCCGCGCCTTGTCGATCGTTACCGGCACGCTGGCGATCTTCGTAGCGGCAATGATCGGCGCACGCCGCGGCCCGGCGCTGGGACTGATCACCGCCCTCCTCTTCGCGGTCTCACCGGCGTTGGTGACGCTGGGTTCCGAGGCGCGGGGCTATGCGCCGATGTCGCTCGCTTTGCTCATGGCGATCCTGCTCACCGATCGCTGGCTCGCCGGGGAGGCCGAGCGAAGCCCGGCACTCGCGCTGGCGATCTGCTTCTTCCTCGGCTCCTTTTCGCAGCTGATCATGTTCTTCGGCGTCTGTGCGATCGCCGGCTGGGTGTTCTTCACTTTGTGGAAGCGTGATGGACTCAAGGTCGCCGTGAATCGCACCCTCAGGCTCTTCCTGCCCTCGGCCATCGCGTTGGGCCTGGTCGCCGCGATCATCCTCGGCGCCGCCGCCGCCCGCACTGGCTTCAAGTTCGGCCGCTATGATCCCTACGACACGATGGGACTGCTCCACGGCGTGTCCGAGCTCGTGCAGTATATCGTCGGCCTGCCGGTGGTGAGCATCTGGTGGTTCGTTCTCATCCCGGCTCTGGTCGTCCTCGCCCCTTCCGCCGGCGTGTCGCGTATCGCCTTTCACCGCCTCGCCATCCTTGCCTTCCCATTGGTCCTGGTGCTTCTCCGCCCGGGCAATGTCGCGCACCCGCGTTATTATCTCCTCGTCGGCATCGCGCTGCTGATCCTGATCGCCGAGTTTATCTGGCTGGGCTGGCGCGCCGGCGGCTGGAAGCGCTGGCTGGCGGGCGGCACGCTCGCCGCGATCACTGCGGCCAGCCTCGCGCTCGACATCGACCTCGCGATCAATCGCCGCGGCGATCCCGGCGCCGCGATCCGCGCGATGCAGGCGCGCGCGCCACGGGGCACCCGCCTCCTTCTCGACCGCGAGACCGGCATCGCGACGCTCGAGGCGGCGGCCGCCGCCTCGCATTATCCGCTGCAGGTCCAGCTCGCCGATTGCACAGCCGCACGCTTCTTCTTCGCCGATCGGTTCCGCGGCGAGGAGCCGCCACGCCGGATCGCGCTCTGCGGAACATATTACGCCCCGATCGCCGAAGCGCGTGCCCATGGCATGTCAGGCACCCACTGGACGCTGTACGAGCGCCAGCCCTAGAAGGGCGGCATGTTCTTCTCCTTCCTCGACGAGTTGCGCGCCGCGGGCATCCCGGCGAGCCTCAAAGAGCATCTCGTCCTGCTCGAGGCGCTCGACCGCGACGTGATCGAGCGCACGCCTGAAGCGTTCTACTATCTCGCCCGCGCCACCTTCGTGAAGGACGAAGGCCTGCTCGACCGTTTCGACCAGGTCTTCGCCAAGGTCTTCAAGGGGATCGCCACCCATTACGGCGTCGCGCCCGCCGACATCCCCGAAGAATGGCTCAAGGCGATCGCCGAGAAGTTCCTCACGCCCGAGGAAATGGCTGCGATCCAGTCGCTCGGTTCGTGGGACGAGATCATGGAGACGCTCAAGCAGCGCCTCGCCGAGCAGCACGAGCGCCATCAAGGCGGCAGCAAGTGGATCGGCACTGGCGGCACCTCGCCCTTCGGAAACGGCGGCTACAATCCCGAAGGCGTCCGCATCGGCGGCGAAGGGAAGCACAAGCGCGCGCTGAAAGTCTGGGACCAGCGCGAATTCCGCAACCTCGACAATACGAAGGAGCTCGGCACCCGCAACATCAAGGTGGCGCTACGCCGTCTGCGCCGTTTCGCCCGCGAAGGCGCCGCCGACGAGCTCGATATCGACGCGACGATCCACGGCACGGCGAAACAGGGCTGGCTCGACGTCCATATGCGCCCCGAGCGCCACAATGCGGTCAAGCTCCTCCTCTTCCTCGACGTCGGCGGCTCGATGGATCCCTTCGTCAAGCTCTGCGAAGAGCTGTTCTCGGCCGCGACCAGCGAGTTCAAGAACCTCGAATTCTTCTATTTCCACAATTGCCCGTATGAAGGCGTGTGGAAGGACAATCGCCGCCGCTTCACCGAGCGCACCCCGACCTGGGATATCCTCCATAAATACGGCCATGACTATAAGCTCATCTTCGTCGGCGACGCCTCGATGAGCGCGTACGAGATCAGCCACCCCGGCGGCTCGGTCGAGCATTTCAACGAGGAAGCCGGCGGCGTCTGGATGCAGCGGCTGGTGAACACTTATCCCGCCGCGGTCTGGCTCAATGTCCTGCCCGAGGCGCATTGGAGCTATACCCAGTCGGTGCGGATCATTCGCGAGCTGATGCAGGACCGGATGTATCCGCTCACGCTCGCCGGCCTCGACGCCGCGATGCGCGAGTTGAGCCGGAAGCGCTAGGACATATCGACATTCGACCTAAAACTCCCTCTCCCCTTGATAGGGGAGAGGATAGCGAAGCTTGGCAGCTTGCTGCCTAGCGCAGCTTGGTGAGGGGTGGGGCGGAGCGGTGCTCCGCGCGGCCGCTTTGCGGCCGCACCCCCTCACCCAGCTCCGACTAAGGCTTTGCTTCGCAAAACCTAAGTCTGCGCAACCCTCTCCCCCTTGCAGGGGGCGAGGGAAGTATGGCTGGTGTCGATACGGCCAATATCTGTCATCCCGGCGAATGCCGGGATCTCAAGCGATGGCGCGAACGGCTTGCAGCACGAGATCAGGCATTCGCCTGGATGGCGAGGAGTGCCTTACAACCTGTCGATCGCGCGGTGCAGCCGGCGCAGCATCGCGCTGTCCTGCGCGGGGCCGTTCACCGCCTCGGCGGCCAGCGCCATCAACCGGACCGCGCCGAAACTCGCCGCCAGTCCCTTCAGCCGCAGCGCCGCCGCCGCCCAGGCATCGGGCCCTTCCGCTGATTTCATCGCGCTGACACACCGCTTGACGCTGTCGAGGAAGGATTCGCGCAGCTCGGCGATCAGCACGGGTTCGTCCCCCACTGCTGCCGCCAGCGTCGCATCGATTGCACCGGGATCATATGCCATGCCCTGGGCTACCCCGAAGAGGCTTAATTCTTGGTTGCCGCGATATTTGGCGAAACGTCCAAACATGGTACAGTTCGCCCATGACTGGGGGAAACACCGCGCAGGTCGCCATCGAGCCGTCCAACGGCAACGAAGAGCTCGTCCTTTCCGACAACTCGGCACTGCCGGGACCGCTCGAGGATCTCGCTTTCGACGAGGATGAACAGCCGCGGCGCAATACCGCCTGGCTCGTTCCCGCGCTGGCATGGCTCGCCGTCGCCGCCTGGTTCATCGGCATGGGCTGGCTCGCGCTCCCCGCCTTTCAGCAGGGCATGGAGCCGGTTGCGCTCATCCAGCTCATTGCAGCGCTCTGTGTCCCACCGGCGCTGATCGGCATCCTCTACATGCTCGCGATGCGCACGAGTCGCTCGGAGGCCCGCCGCTTCGATGCCACTGCCCGCGCGATGCGCAGCGAGGCCGCCGCGCTCGACAGGGCGATGGCGACGATTTCCGCCCGCATCGCCGAAAACCGCGCCGCGCTCGCCGAGCACACCACTGCGCTCGCCTCTCTCGGCGAACGCGCAGCCGAACGCGTCGAGAGTGCCGCTGGCATGGTCGGCGAGAAGGCGCGCCTGATGGACGGCAGTATCCGCACGTTCGGCGAGGCCATGGATCAGGCCGAGAAGCGCTTCGAGATCATCCTGACCACCTTGCCCAAGGCGCATGAGGAAATGCACGGGCTGGCAAGCCGCATCGATGCCGCCGGCCTGCTCGCCAGCCAGCGCGCCGCCTCGCTGGATACCCAGCTCACCGCACTTTCCGAGCGCGGCCGCGAGGCCGATCAGATCGCCGGTGGCGCCGCCGAGCGGCTGGCCGCGCACATTTCCCGCATGGAAGCGACCAGCGAGACGGCCAGCTCGCGGCTCGAGCAGGTCACCGGGCAGATGTCGGTCGCCGTCGATGCGGTGCTCGATCGTGCCGCCGGCGCGGTCGACGAGGCCCGCAAGGGCATCGCCACCCAAGGCGAGGCGATCCTCGCGATGCTCAGCGCCAATCAGGCCGCGCTCGACCGTGCCGGCCGCGACAGTGCCGAGGCGCTCGGCGAGCGCATGGCGGTGATCGAGGAAGCCATCGGCCGCATCGGCGCGCGCCTTGCCGAAGAGCAGGGCCGCGGCGACGTGCTCTTCGCCGGCCTCTCCTCCGGCGTCGACCGGCTCGATCGCGAACTCCAGATCCTCCACGCGGCCGGCACCGATCGCACCCAGTCGCTGGCCGCATCGGTCAGCGCTCTCCACGGCTCGATGGAGGCGATGGCGGAAGCGCTGCGCACCGGCGATCAGCTCGCCCGCAAGGCGATCGGCACGTCCGAAGACCTGCTCACGGCGCTCGACGCCTCGGCGCGCGAGATCGACGAGACGCTTCCCGAAGCGCTCGCCCGGCTCGACGAGCGGATCGGCGCGAGCCGCAAGGTCGTCGCGGGCGCCAAGCCCGAATTGCTCGCGCTCGTCACTGCCGCTGAAAGCACGCACGACGCGATCGAGGCGATCGCCGATGTCGTCTCGCAGCAGCGCGATACGCTCGCCAAGACGCAAGCCTCATTGCTCGAAACGCTCGCCACCGGCAGCGAACAGGCGGCGTCGCTCGGCGCGATCGTCGACGATACCATCGAGACCACCCGCCGCTTCGCCGAGACCGCGGCGCCGCAGCTCGTCGATGCGCTGGTGAGCGTGCGCGAGACCGCGAGCGCCGCCGCCGCGCATGCCCGCGAGTCGCTCGCCACGATCGTTCCCGGCGCCACCGCCGCGCTCGAGGAAGCCAGCGGCACCGCGCTCAAGCGCGCAGTCGACGCCACGGTCCGCCGCGAAATGGCCGAGCTGGCCGAGAGCACAGAAGCGGCCGTGACCGCCGCGACGCGCGCTTCTGAGCGGCTCACCCAACAGATGGTGGCGCTCGCCGACACCACCGCCCGGATCGAAGCGCGTATCGAGGAAGAGCGCGTCGACCGCGAACGTGCCGACAGCGACAATTTCGCGCGCCGCACCACCTTGCTGATCGAGGCGCTCAACTCCGCGTCGATCGACATCGCCAAAGCCTTCTCCGCCGAAGTCACCGACAGTGCCTGGGCGGCCTATCTCAAGGGCGATCGCGGCGTGTTCACGCGGCGCGCAGTGCGCCTGCTCGAACCGGGCGACACGCGCGAGATCGCACGCCTCTACGATGCCGACCCGGCGTTCAGCGAACACGTCAATCGCTACATCCACGATTTCGAATCGATGCTGCGCCACATCCTCGCGCTGCGCGACGGCTCGACCCTCGGCGTAACCCTGCTGTCGTCCGACATGGGCAAACTCTACGTCGCGCTCGCCCAAGCCATCGAGCGCCTGCGCACCTGAACCCTTCCCCTCTCCCCTCAAGGGGGAGAGGGTTGCGCAGACTTAGGCTCGAAGAGCCTTAGTCGGAGCTGGGTGAGGGGTGAGCGGCTTCGCAGAAGCCGCGCGAGGCTGCGCCTCGCTCTACCCCTCACCAATCTTCGCTAGGCAGCAAGCTGCCAAGCTACGCTATCCTCTCCCCTATCAAGGGGAGAGGTGTTGTTCTGGCTCGATCTTCCAATGTAGGATTTGGTATGCCAGCCTCGCTGTCGGCTCTTTGACAGTGTGGAATCAGGCTTGGCGCGTCACGTCATTTTCTTGCTCGAACGCGCAACTTTTATTCACGATTCGCGGGAAAAGTGCGAAGTTAAGCCCGCGAAATCCTACCGATGGACCCAGTCGAGCATGTCGGCTGTCACCCAGCCGTTGACGTAATTGAGGAAGAACAGGCCGAATAAGATGCTCGCGACGATCGTCGTGCGGATCGCGATCTTCTTCGGGCTGAAGCCGTGCGGCGCGCTCTCGGCCTGGCCGGGGACGAGCTCAACCCCTGCTTCCTGCGCGGTGCGCACCCCGAAGGGCAGCACCAGGAACACCGAGAACGCCCAGAACAATATGTAGATCGCGAGCATCGACTGCCAGCGCATGGCTCAGAGCTCCACGACCAGCACGTCGACCACCGGCTTCTTGCCGGTGAAGCGCACCGCCGCGCGGCGCACTGCCAGCCGCACGCTCTCGCGCATTTTCTCGATGTCGCGGCCGTCCTTCTTCACCGCCTCGGCCGCAGCTTCGGCGGCCTCTTCGAGGAACGCGTCGCGGTCCTCCTCGACCGGCACGCCCTGCACCCGGATCTGCGGCGCGCCCTTCAGCCGTCCGCCCTGGATCGCGACCGCGACCGAGATCTGGCCGTACAGCGCGATCCGCCGCCGCTCGTTGATCGTCGTGCCGTCGGCCGGCAGGATCACGTCGCCGTCGAGCACCAGCCGTCCGGCATGCGCCTGGCCGACCTGCTTCGGCTTGCCCGGCGCGAGCTTCCAGATGTCGCCATTGACCTGCGTGATCGCTTGGCGGATCCCTTGCTCCTTCGCGAAACGCGCCTGCTCGTGCATGTGCCGCACTTCGCCGTGCACCGGCAGGATGATCTCCGGGCGGATCCAGCGATACATCTCGGCCAGTTCGGGACGCCCCGGATGGCCCGAGACATGGACGAAGGCCTGGCGGTCGGTGATGAGCTCGACGCCCTTGCCGGCCAGCGTGTTCATGATCTTGCCGATCGCGATCTCGTTGCCCGGGATCTGGCGCGACGAGAAGACGACGGTGTCGCCGGCATGGAGCTTCAGGACATGAGTGTCCTCGGCGATTCGGTTGAGCGCGGCGCGCGGTTCGCCCTGCCCGCCGGTTGCGACGATCATCACCTGGTTGGGCGGCAGGCTCATCGCCGTGTCGAAGTCGATCGTCTCGGGGAAGTCGCGCAGATAGCCGGTCGCCTTGGCGACGCGGAGGATCCGGTCGAGCGAGCGTCCCGCGACGCAGATCTGGCGACCGGTATCCTCGGCGACTTCGCCCAGCGTCTGCAGCCGCGCGGCGTTGGAGGCGAAGGTCGTGACGAGCACCCGGCCCTTGATCGCCGCGACGACCTCGTCGAGCCCCTTGCGGACATCGGCTTCCGAACCCGACGCCTCGGGGTTGAACACATTGGTCGAATCGCAGACCAAAGCCAGCACGCCCTCGTCGCCGATCGCGGTCAGTTCTGCCGCGGTCGAGGCGCCGCCCAGCGCGGGTGCGTCGTCGAGCTTCCAGTCGCCGGTGTGGAACACCTTGCCATACGGGGTCTCGATCAGCACCGCATTGCCCTCGGGGATCGAATGGGCGAGCGGCGTATAGGTCACTGTGAACGGCCCGATATCGAACGGCCCGTCCTCCTTGACGACGTTGAGCTCGACCTTGTCGGTGATGCCCTCTTCCTCGAGCTTGCCGTAGATCAGCCCCGCAGTGAACGGCGTCGCATAGAGCGGCACGCCGAGATCGCCCGCGAGATAGGGCAGCGCACCGATATGGTCCTCATGGCCATGCGTCAGCACGATGCCGAGCAGATCGTCGAGCCGCTCCTCGATGAACTGGAGATCGGGCAGGATCACGTCGACGCCCGGATAGTTCGCATCCCCGAAGGTGATGCCGCAATCGACCATCAGCCACTTGCCCTGCGTGCCATAGAGATTGACGTTCATGCCGATCTCGCCCGAGCCGCCGAGCGCGAGGAAGAGGAGTTCGTTGCCTGGAGTCACTTAATTTCCTTGCTGGCTGCGTTCCCACAG